>Ga0163216_101180_pt1 | contig 19529 bp, 20 predicted proteins | sample SynspAceP_FD_167610 | JGI IMG/M metagenome (GOLD analysis project Ga0163216, IMG submission 167610) | Saline lake microbial communities from Ace Lake in Antarctica - Synechococcus sp. Ace-P (Illumina Assembly) | ecosystem: Environmental > Aquatic > Non-marine Saline and Alkaline > Saline ...
ACAAACCGTCCAAAGCGGATAATTCAGGCCATGATTTGACAGGTTCCCAGATCAGCCTTGTGCGGGCATCGATCCAAGCAGGGGTCAAGCCCGCTGTCCTCGCACGACAATTCGGCATCAGCTTGGCGGTCATCCGTGCAGTCTTGGCGCAGCGGTGACGTGATCCCTTGAAAAACACGGTTACTGTTGTGCGGAATGGCCCTCTCTTGTTGGTCTGATAAAAAATGTCAGATACCTGCGGCGCCTATGATTGACCAAAAACGACCCTGGTGGTTTATGCGCCGCATGACCGTTGGGGGAGATGATGACAAAACCTGCGCAGGATATCCGTGATCGACTGGCCAAATTGGAAGCTTTGTTTGCCCGCGGGGCGACAGAGGGAGAGCGAGCTGCGGCGGGGGCAGGATTTCTTCCAGCCGCCGATTGGCCTCTTGCGACTCGGCCAGCGTCGCCTCAACCTCGGCGAGGCGGGCTTTCAGAAAGGTATTTTCACGTGCAATATCAGCGGTATCCATAGCTTGAAGTGAATCACAGGATACCGCGTCAAGCCAGTAAAAACAGGTATTTCAGCGCATTTTTCTAGTCATCCAGCCACCAGCGAGCGCCGCGCCCGTTCCGGCCGGATCAGCCGCCAGTCCAGCCCCTCGAACAAGGCCGCCAGCTGCGCGGAGGAGATCCGCATCACCCCGTCCTGCACCTGCGGCCAGACGAATTTACCGCCTTCCAACCGCTTATGCGCCAGCACCATGCCAGTCTGGTCCCACATCAGCAGTTTGATCCGGTCCGCGCGTTTCGAGCGGAACACGAAGGCCGCCCCGCAGAACGGATCAAGCGCGAACATCTCCTGCACCGCCAGTGACAAACCGTCGATCCCTTTGCGGAAATCGACCGGCCGCGTCGCCACAAACACCTTTACCGGCCCGACCTGGCCGAACATCATGATGTAGCGGCCCGCGCCGCGCGGATCACCCGCGTCAATTGACCCTCATCGACGCCACCACCCACGCGGATGACGACGTCGCCCACGACGATCTCGAGATCGGACCCATGGACAGCCAGTGGCGCTTCCGCCGCGGTATCATCGACCACCAGTTCCGCGAACATCGGCAAGGCCGCCACGCTCTCGGGCACCACCAGATTGCCTTTGCGTATCTGCTTGCGCCAATCGTAAATCTGCCAGCGGGTCGTGCCATGCTTGCGCGCAATATCGGCCACCGTCACGCCGGGCATCATGCTTTCCGCCGCGATCCGTGCCCGCTCTGCCTTCGTGCGCCGCCGCCGGCCACTTGGCCCCTCGATCACTTCCAGCCGGGAAACCCCAACACTTTTCGAGCCGTCCAAATGGACGCCCATTTTGCCGTCTATTTCCAAAACCCAAACCCTCCGTCATGCACATGCGCGCAGAATGGCCGGATCAGGTCTGAAATGGCAGGAGGGGGTCGGCGTTGCGCTTACTGTTCTTGGCCATCTCCTTATCGAGCACATATTTTACCTTGGGTGCGCCAGCTGAAGGCGCGGTGCCGGTACTGGGATGGCACCGGATTGGTGATGGCTTACAAGCGGCTGGAAGAGGCAACCTTCACGTGGCCTGCGATCAAGGACGGGATGATGGCGCTGAACCATGCCCAGTTCGAGGCCCTATTTGCGGGTCTGGATTGGCGCCGCGTCAAGGCGCTGCAGACACGTCCACCCGCTGCGGCAGAATGAATCAACTACTCTCTTTTGCGTGTTTTTACTGTGGTTTTATCGTAATCTCGGGTCATGATTGAGACTCCTGTCATTGACCTTTCCACCATCCCTGCCGCGCAGCGTGCAGTGGTTACGTCATTGATGGAAACGATCGCCGCACTTCAGGATATTACCCAACGCCAACAGCACCTGATTGCCGAACTGAACCATGCCCTGCGCGGCAAACGGTCAGAAAAGCTGACCGAGGATGAGCGGCAGTTGGCCTTCGAGGATCTGTCGATCGCGCTGGTCGAGGTCGAGGTGCAAAAAGAGCATCTGGCCGCCAAGACAGGTGACAAGACGACAACCAAGCCTGCGCCCAAGCGCACCATCGGCAATCTGCCGACCGCGTTGCCGCGCATCGAGGAAGTTGTCGAACCTGACAGCCTGATCTGCCCTTGTGGCTGTGGCGTCATGCACAAGATCGGCGAAGACCGCAGCGAGCGGTTGGACATCGTGCCGGCGCAGTTGCGCGTCATTGTCACCGTGCGCCCCAAATACGCCTGCCGGACCTGCACAGATGGCGTAACCCAGGCGCCAGCACCAACCTATCTGATCATGGGTGGCCTGCCGACCGAGGCCAGCATCGCCCATGTGCTGGTCAGCAAATATGCAGACCATCTTCCTTTATACCGCCAAAGCCAGATCCTGGCGCGGGCGGGTCTTGATCTGCACCGCGCCGTGCTGGCTGATTGGGTCGGCAAGGCGGCATTCCACCTCAAGCCCGTCGTCGACCGGCTGGCCGAACAGCTGAAGCGATCATCCAAGCTGTTCATGGACGAAACCACGGCCCCGGTGCTGGATCCGGGGCGCGGCAAAACCAAAACCGGGTATCTCTGGGCACTGGCCCGCGATGATCGACCATGGGGCGGCGAGGACCCGCCCGGTGTGGTTTACTTCTATGCCTCGGGTCGGGCGGGCGAGAATGCCGAAACCTTCCTCACTGGTTTTGATGGCGTCCTGCAGATCGATGGATACCAGGGCTATAACCGATTGACCAAACCCTCGCGCAAGGGTGGTGATCCCATTCGGGTGGCCCATTGCTGGGCACACGCGCGCCGCAAGCTGAAGGAAGTCTTTGACCGCGATGGGTCACAGATCGCCGCCGAAGGCCTGCGGCGGATCGCCCAGATTTATGCCGTCGAAGCCGACATCCGTGGCGTCTCCCCGGGCCAGCGATTGTCTGCCCGCCAGACCCGCAGTGCTCCACTGGTCGCGGCATTCGGTGATTGGCTGCAAGCACAACGCCGCAAGATCTCCGCTAAATCCCGGCTGGGCGAAAAGCTGAATTACATCCACAATCACTGGGATGGGCTGCAGACCTTCCTGACCGATGGGCGCGTCGAGATCGACAACAACCGCGTCGAAAACCTGATCCGCCCTATCGCTCTCAATCGCAAGAATGCGCTCTTCGCAGGCCACGACGAAGGCGGCATCGCCTGGGGCCGCATCGCCTCACTGATTGAGACCTGCAAGATCAACGGTGTCGAGCCTTTCGCCTATCTCAAGGCCACCCTCACAGCGATCGCCAATGGCCACCCGCAAAGCCATATCGACGACTTGCTACCGTGGAACTTCAAGCCGTCAAGCTAAGCCGTCAGTGTTGTCCAGCGAACGCTTACGGCGCTTTGCGGCTGCCGCGTTCAAAAACACCGGACGCACCATCCAGCAGCGCCCGTTTCCATTGGTTGATCATCGTTGGATGCACGCCGAACTGGCTCGCCAGCTCCGACACGGTCGCCTCGCCTTTCAGCGCTTCCAGCGCCACCTTCGCCTTGAACTCAGGGGCATGCTGCTTTCGTTTCGACATCTTCGATCTCCTTCGTGGTGAAGATCAGCAGACAGCAAATCCGAGCTTACGTCATTGTCCAGTTTTCGGGGGGCACCTCAAACAACGCCATTCCAATGTGCGACAGAACGCTTCTCGAAGCTTTCTCGAAACTGCTCTGTGGATTTGGGTAGCAGCTCACCTGTCCCCCAATCCAGAATAACCGCATATTTGCGCACCGCGTCCATCTCGTTGATTTTGCCGTCTCGGTACATCTGCGAGACTTTAGCAGGGTCCATACGGGCCCAACCGAGTCGGTTTTTGCGTATATGGTCCCGCGCTTTTTCTGTTGCAGCACCATCGACTTCATACTCAAGCATATCAGCGTCGATAACCTTGACCACTACGCCGTAATCAAGCTGAGCTCGCTCGACAGAGACATATTCGTCGATCACATCCTGCAAGACACGCTCGGGATCGCGCTCCATCGGGTCGCCATATCCACCACCCCCGGCAGTGGGGCGGGTGAATTTGTCACCGCTCTTGATCTTGTAGTTGGAAAAGACCGAGCCCAACCATTTCTCCTCGCCCGTGGCCCCGTCTTGTATCATCAGACCATGCGGCATCGACGGTAGGCCGCCCTCGACACCCCAAACAACTGCCCGTTCGCGGTCGCAGATATAGGACATGACTGTGTTCTCCGCCTCCAGCAGGGTCGAGGCTTTGATTACGCCCGCTCCGCCGCGCCATTTGCCGGGGCCAGGGCTATCCTGTTTGATCTGGAACTCGTCGGCGCGTGTTGGGTTCACCCGCTCGTTTCCTTCCGAGGGTTGCGACATCAGGCCAGTACCGAAACACGCCGTGGTTACGTCGCTGCCATCCTTGCCATTGCGCCCGCCCCAGCCGCCGGGGAGCCATTCATAGAACATATAGATCGGCTTGTCCGGCTTGCGCAGATCGTTACCTCCAGCAAGAAGATATTCCAGGTTGAAAGCGCATGCGATGGCGCGTTCCGGCATGATCTGCGACCACATCTCGAAGATCGCGTTCATGATCTTTTCGAACGGCATCAAAAAACCCGTCACGGCTACAGGCCACTCCGCACTGACAACGCTGTTTTTTGGAGCCTTCACCTCAACCATACGGTAGAAACCGCTATTGAGCGGCAGGTCAGGAAAGAACGTCTTCATTCCTGCCACCACAGCCGAAAATGTTGCACCGTGTGCAGAGTTGTAAATTGACGAGATTGTCGGGTGACTACCCTCGAAATCATAGACGATCTGGTCACCTGTGATTGTCATTTTGATGTGGATTGGGATCATCCCCTCCCCCGCACCGGGGTCACGATCGATGTAATCCACAGCCTCCCATGTGCCATCAGGCAAATCAGCGATCCGTTGGCGAACGGCACGCTCGACATAGTCCTGCACCGCCTCCATGCCTTGAGTGACTTGGTCACGACCATATTTGCCGACCAATCGCTGAAGCTCTCGCTCGGCTACCTGTGTAGCCTGTGCCTGCGAGTGAATATCGCCAATGATAGATGCAGGATCGCGCGTGTTGGCCGCGATCATGTTCGCTACATCGGCGCAGAATTTGCCCTTATGAAACAGCCGGATCGGCGTGATCCGTACTGCTTCGCCAAACATTTCATGGGCGGCAACGTTAAAAGATCCCGGCACGGAACCTCCGAGGTCCGACCAGTGCCCGTTGGACTGCGAAAAACCGATCAGCGTTTCCTCGTCGAAGATCGGGCGGATCAAACGCACGTCGCTGAAATGGGTGCCCCCCGCGTAGGGGTCGTTGATCGCATAGACGTCCCCTGGATACATATCACCCTTGAAGGCGCGGATCACGTCCTTGCAGGTAAAATGAAGTGTGCCGACATGCACGGCAATGTCCGAATTGCCCTGAGCCACGCAGTTTCCTTCGGCATCGTGCAAACCATTTGAAAAATCACGATTATAGATCACAAAGGAATAACAGGTTCGCAGCATCTGCTCTGCCATTTGGTCGACCGAAGTGATGAAGGAATTCTTGAGAACTTCGAATGTAACCGGATCAAGTTCTTGTTTGGCTTTGCTGTTCATATCTCAGTCCTTCATATGGATAAGAATGTTCATGTACTGATCGACCTTGGCTGTCGCTTTTGGAGGCACAACCACGGTTGAGTCGACTTGTTCGACAATCGCGGGTCCCGTGAATTCGGCACCTGCTTTCATCTGCGCACGATCGTAGATCGTAGTCTCGCACTTTTCTCCCTTGAACCAGACGGCGCGAGTGCCTGAAGGGTCGGGGACATGCTTGACCACGTCAAATGAGGGAAGCTTGGCCTTGGGAACCACACCAGTCGCCTTCACGCCGACCCGGAAGATGCTAACTGGAGCATCTTCGCGGCGAAAATTGTATTCGCGCTCATGTTCGTTGTGAAACCCGTCAATAAGATCCTTGGTGCTGTTGATCTTTGAGGGTGCCGAGACCGACAGTGAACGCCACTGCCCCTGATACATCATCTCGACACTGCGCTGCAGGACGGTATCGTCGGGCGACACTCCCTCATGGCGCAACCGGGTCAAAGCCTCATTTTCGATCTTGGAAAAAGCAGCTTCCAGATTTTCCGCCGTCGTAGTGGCGGCATCTTCCATGAAGCTGTCTGAAAAGTCGTGCTGGATGTCGACAAGCAGGCATCCCATGGCTGAGGTTACGCCAGGATTGGGCGGCACGATTACAACAGGAATCGAGAGTTCTTTCGCCACCGCAGCGCCATGCAAGGCGCCGGCACCACCAAAGGCGATCAGCGCAAAATCCCGCGGATCGTGACCGCGACTGATAGACAACAGGCGCACGGCGTTCGCCATATTGGCATTAGCAACATCGATGATCGCCTCGGCAGCTTCGTGGAGTTCCATCCCGAATGGTTCCGCCACGGTTTCCCACACGGCCCGTTCGGCAAGTGTGGGATCGAGCGTGATGTCGCCCCCGGCAAGGCTGTGACCGAGCCGACCAAGAACCACATTGGCATCGCTGTTGGTCGCAACCTCGTTGCCGTTGGAGTAACATGCCGGTCCAGGATAGGCTCCGGCGGATTGGGGCCCATTTCGTAGTGATCCGCCTTCATCCCTCCATGCAAGAGACCCCCCGCCTGCCCCTATGGTCAGCACCTCGATGCTGGGAAACCGGATGGGGTAACCGTATTCGATGTACCAATCCTTTGTCACAGTTGATTCACCCCGGTAAGTAAGCGAGACATCCGTGCTGGTACCGCCCATATCGAAACCGATAGAATTTTCATAACCGCATAGATTGCCAATAAATCTGCTGGCTATAGCCCCTGCTGCGATTCCGGACCCCGCTAGACGTGCCGCAAAGTCCTTGACGCTTGCAGGCGTCATAACTCCGCCGCCAGAATGCAGCAGAAGAAGATCTCGATTGTATCCACCGTCTGCCAGCTTCTCGCTGAGCCGCGAGACATAGTCGACAACCACAGGCGACACGACGGCGTTGACCATCGTCGTCGAAAATCGCTCATGCTCGAATATCTCGGGCATGATCTCAGCCGAGATCGAGATATGCACATCCGGCATTACCTCGCGCAGGATATCGCGCATCCGCACTTCGTTCTCGCTGTTGACGTAGGAGTTGATGAAACAGACCGCAATGGCCTTCACATCGCGCTTTTTCAGGATTGTGGCCACTCGGCGCGCCTCATCCTCGTCGAGGGCCGTTATGATTTTGCCGCCCGCATCGATCCGCTCCTTGACGGTCAGACGATCACGGCGTGGTATGTAGGGCTTGGCCACATCCTTGTAGGTATCCCACAGATCTTCTTTATTGGAACGCCTGATTTCCACCACATCGCGGAACCCCTCGGTACAGACCATCGCCGCACGCGGCAGGTTGCGCGTGATCAGCGCATTGGTGGCCACGGTAGTGCCATGCGAGAACATAGTCACATCCGCCAGATCAACCTTTGCATCCGACACACCAGTCATGATGGCGCGCATGGGATCATCCGGTGTCGAGGGAGTCTTTTCGATCCGGATCTGGCCCGTATCCTCGTCCATGATACAAACATCGGTAAAGGTGCCACCGACATCAACTGCGACTCTCGTCTTCGTCATCTGTTTTCCTATCCTATTTGACGCTTGCCGGGCGCGACAGGCACCGCTATCCGCCCAAAACAACCGGGCAGTAAGTTCATGATTTTTTGGTCATTCGATAGGGCGATGCGACGCCACCAACCTCCCTCTCTTGCGCGTATCGGTCGGAGTACAACCGAATCTGTTGCGGTAATGCTTGCAGAATTGGGCATGGTCGTAGAAGCCCCACTTATGGGCGATTTGCGCCATAGTGGAGGTTTCATACACCTTCTCCAGCGTCTCATGGCAGCGGGTCAAACGCTTATCGCGAATGTAGCCTGCGACAGAACAATCATTTTCGGCGAATAGCCCCTGCAGATATCGCAAGGAAATACCACAGGATTCCGCAACCATCTGGGGGCCAAGGTTCGAGTTCGGAAGATGGTCGCGGATGAACTGTTCCGCACGCTGTAGATGCGCGGCGCGGATGGTCGATACTGAACTGTCAAGAATGCGGTCATCGCTGCGCACTGAAAGGCAGAGCAGGTCCAATAGATGCTGGCCAGCCATTTCTCGGGCGGCATCATTGATCGCATCAATGCTTTCGATCGTATTCCGCACGGCTCCGACGAAGTAGGAACCGATCCCAGACCTCGCATCGAAAGTGAGCGCGCTTAGACGTTCAGTAGGTCCGAGACGTGACTGTACACTGGCTGTGGGCACCTTGAGTACCCAGAGCTTGTTGCTCTTGTTGTGTGAAAATTCGTAAGGCATGTCGCCCTGCTCGACCAGAAAACCACCTGCCCCACAACTTGTTTGGCGTGACGCTTGGTGAAAATGCACGTCGGCGACATGCGGGATTGTGATCAGCAGACTGTTGTCTTTTTCTTCTTTAAAGTGGCTCTTATTGCGTCGGTACATCACGCCGTCGCATTCCATCTCCGACAGTCCGATGATCCCAAGCCCCCAAGACTTCAGAGAACCTCTGAACCGTATAGGGTCTTGGCATTCAACGGACAGCGGGAAATAGGTTTCTGAGATTGTTCGAGACCATATCTTATTTTTGTCAATGGTATCAAAATTGTCGGTAGAAAAATACATCCTTTCCTCCTGTAGGACGGTTCATCGCACACACCGGCCTTTGTACACTTGGCTCACCCTACCCTACGCCATCAGACTAAATAGGCGATTTGCGCACAAAAATTTGGATCGATCATCTACAATAGCTATGAGCTGTCCAGAAACCTCCCTTAAATTAACACGAATCCGACATTGTGGTCGCTACCCAACCTAATCGGACGCTCGATCATCGTTCCGGCGTTGACCCGGCTTATGGCGGACAACCCTTCGCTGAAAGTCGATCTCACACTGTCGGATGCGATCGTGGATATTGTCGGGTCTGGTCTAGACCTCGCAATCCGAGTGTCGCCATTAGCATCTTCTGAACTGGTCGCAACACAGCTTGCTTCCAATCCCCGAATCCTATGCGCATCGCCGGAATACATCCGGCGCTTCGGAAAACCTTTGACGAGTGGCTATCTTGTTTCCCATCCCTGCCTGACGCTGCACGGAATGCCATCCTGGCCCTTGGAGTCGAACGGAGAGACCAGAAAGATCCGCGTAACGGGGCCGTTTGCTACAAGCAGCATCGAGGCCGTGAGGGCGGCATGCCTCGAAGGTGCTGGCATAGGCATTATGACCTATTGGGATGTCTGGCAGTGTCTCGAAAATGGCAGCCTCGAACGAATTGAACTGTCGGATGCAACGCTGCGCGACCTCGGCATATGGGCGGTCTACCCCACCCGCCAGCAGCTTCCGAAACGGATCCGCGCGTTGATAGATCAGCTCAAGGCACTATTCGCCACCTGGCAAATACCGTAGCGGCGCAATGATGTTATTAGAACAAAAAATGCTAAGCAGCATATTGCCTCGCCGTTCTTGCTGGCCGCGTGTAACAACGTAAATTCCGGCCACCATCGGGCCGAAGCCCACTCCCATTCAAGGAAAAAACCGTGACCACTGAGCAAGTAAAAGTCTATGTCTGGACCGATTTCGTCTGCCCTTATTGCCTGATTGGCGAAAGCACGATCCATGCGGCGGTCGAGGCCGAGGGTGCCGCGCTGGTGTGGCTGCCGTTCGAGTTGCGCCCACATCCGACCCCGACGCTGCACCCCGAAGATGACTATCTGCAGACGACTTGGAAGAAAAGTGTCTACCCAACGGCGAAAAGGCTTGGTGTAGACATTCGCCTGCCTACTGTCTCACCGCAGCCCTATACGCGGACAGCCTTCATCGGGATGCAATGGGCAGCCGATCAGGGCAAAGCGAACACCTATGCCGAAGCCGTCCTGAGATCCTTCTTCCAAGAAAATCGAGACATTGGTGACGTCGCGGTCCTGAAGCAGATCGTTGGCGGTCTCGGTCTTGATGCGGACGATTTTGAAGTGGCGCTGGTTCAGTTGGAATATGCTCGCCGCCACGACGCGGCGCTGGCCCTAGCCCGGAACGTTGGGGTGCAGGCCGTGCCGTCGGTGCTGATCGGAGACCACCTCACATCTGGAATGCGAGATGTGGGTAGCCTGCGTGCCATGATCCGCGCGGCGACGTTTAACCTGTTATAGGTCTGGCCATGATCTTGCCCGCGCGATGCGGGGGTCTGCTTCGTCCGCTCAGTTGCCATTCGTATAAAGCACCGCGAACGACCGATTTCCCACCGCCCGTTCTGTTGATGCCAATCTGGTCGTGTCCTGTTTTTCGCGCTTGCAGCGAAAGCACACAATGTCCGAACAGCGGACCTGTGGTTGTCTGGCGCAGCGTATCTTTCGTCTGGTGTCGAACACTAGCCGTCCAAGCGCCGGACGTCGAATTATTTGGCTGGGTAAAACTGGACGAATGACCAGTTTTGATTGCTAAATCCGCAAGGCGAGACAGCTTGCTCTTTCGTTACTTGCCCGACCGATTGATGCCGAGAAAACCCTTTAATGGAAACGTCCAACGCCCAAGACATCCGCCACATCGCCAACGCGCTCAGGTAATCAACGAAATAACCACAGGCAGGGTTATTGCGGAAAAGGCTGTTCCATAGAGCACGGTGCGTGCAGCGAGGGGAACACTGATGCCTTCTGCCCGCGCCATAACGTAGACATTAGCGGCCGGCGGCAGCGCCCCCATAATGATTGCTGTCGCGACCCAGACCGGATCGAATCCGGAAACCAGCGTGAAGGCTATTACAACGGCAAGCGGATGGCCGATCAACTTTATCGCAAGACAGGCTCCGAGCCGGATTTCCACAGGTCCGCCTCGGTTGCGCGCAAGCGTTAGGCCAAGCGAAAATAGTGCCGCAGGCGCTGCGGCATGTTGGAAACCGGTCAACGGCGTATCAAGAAAGGCAGGCATTTTCCAGCCGCTTCCAGCAAACAGTATCGCCGCCAGTGTTGCCAGAATAAACGGATGCGTTACAACCTTTTTTAGTGACATCAAGATGCGCGTCATTCCGCGCGACCCGCTGGCGATCATTGCAGGCCAGATCGTGAAAATTAGTAGCACATCGGCGCAAAAGACGAAAGCTGCCGGCGCACCTGCTGCCGGACCAAGAACTGCCACCGTCAGCGCCGGTCCCATGTAACCGATATTAGAATAGCTTGCAGCCAGACCGAAAACAGCCGGATGTTCATCCGGCGCTTTTCCCCGCCCGATCAACCAGCCCAGAACAAACATGGCGCCAGTCACAGCTGTGGTCACGGCCAGAAAACCAAGCAGGCTTGCCGCCCCGGGCGGAACGACCCGCACGGATTGAAACAGTAAAGCGGGCAAGGCCAAATAGAAAACAAACGCATCCAGCCAACGCTGCTGATCCGCGCCATGGCGTAAAAGGATCTGGGCAACAACGCCCGCAAGTATATAAAGAAAGAAAGGCGCGATCAGCTCAAGGCCAACGATCATTGAACGGCTCTCGACAAGCAATAAATGCGGTGCAGCGTGGCTTGGGATTTGGTGGTCATGTTTTAATGCTATCGTCGATGCGGCGAGGCAGTACAAGTGTGTGCAAATCAGAATTGCAACTTGGGAGACAGGAAGGCCGTAGTAAAATAGGATTTAAGCGCCTTCATCGCAGGTGTCAGCGCCGTGGCGTGATTGAAAGCGAGACCCACATCCATCGAGGGAATCTCGACATCCGTAGAAACTGTTTCGATACGCCGCCCCTCCAGCGACCAGGGTCTGTAGACCATGTCAGACAGGATTGTAACGCCCTGCCCGTTCGCGACCAGTGAGCGCACAGCCTCGACCGAAGACGTACGCAGCTTTATGTTCGGATTGGCATTGTAGCGGTTCCAGTACTTCATGCTGGAATGGGCAGCCTCGTCGACGGTCAACATCACATAAGGCTCTTTCGCGATCTGGCTCAGAGATACTTCTCCGCCGTCGCAGAAGGTGTGCCCCGAAGACACCCAGACGCGCCGTGGAGATTTTAGCAGCGTCAAAGTCTCGATCCCCTCGCATTGGATGTTGGAGGTCAGCACAACAGCCATATCGATTTGGCTGCGCAACAAATGTTCCTCGATGCTTTGGCGGTTCAACTCGACAATCCGGATGTCAATGCGTGGATAAAGCTGGGCCAGCCGTCCCAGATGGTAAGGTAGGAAGTAGCCAATCACAGTGTAAGTTGCCGCAACCGTCAGCTGACCGGTGATGTCGGAAGCGCCACGATCAATCTGATGCGCTGCCTCCACCTTTTCCAGAATGTCACGCGCTACGTGCAGAAATTCACGTCCTGCTTTGGTCAATTCCATGCCTTGCGCCCGCCGCTCGAACAGCTTGGTACCTAAAATTGCCTCAAGTTCACGCACCGATCCCGTGACGGAAGACTGGGAAATCGACAGTAGTTTGGCCGCCCGACTGACCTGCCCCGTTTCAGCCGTGGCAACGAAGTACTTCAAGTGTTTGAAATTCATATATTAACTCATTTTTACTGTTGGTGTCACCTAAAAATATCGAAAAATACGATAATGCATCAATGAAAAAATGAAATATCAATTTTGATTGGAGGTGCCATGCTGTAGCCACACCAAATGAAGGATGTGGCAATGAAAGAAGCAGTCGATTTGAATTGCGACATGGGCGAGGGTTTCGGCCAATGGGTGCTGGGCGACGCACCGGACGACGAGATCATGCAGATCATCAGTTCTGCAAATATCGCTGCGGGCTTCCATGCGGGCGATCCCAACTCGATGGACCGTGTAGTCAAGCTCGCTCAGGCGCATGGGGTAGGGCTGGGCGCGCATCCTGGCTATGCGGATCTTCAAGGTTTCGGACGGCGCTATATAAAAACGGACGCAGCCGAACTGATCAACGATATAATTTACCAGATCGGAGCCATACGCGAATTTGGTAGGCGACACGGCGCCCCTCTACAGCATGTCAAGTTGCATGGCGCGCTCTACATGGAAGCTTCAGTGAACGAGGACCTTTCGCAAATGCTGGTTGACACGCTCCAAGCTACCAGTCCGGACTCGCTGATCTTCTGCATGGGCATTTCCAAGACCTATGCCGCTGCCAAACGGGTCGATCATCCGGTGATCCGCGAATTTTATGCCGATCGGGACTATGACAATTCAGGCTCGATCGTCTTCCGTCGTCAGGTCGGTCGGCCGGACCCTGCACAGATCGCCGCTAAGTGCATTAAAGCCTGCAAAACGGGCAAAGTCACCACGGTAGAGGGCGACGAGATTGAAATCGCCTTTGAATCGATCTGTTTTCACTCCGACACACCGGGTGCACTGATCATGGGACAAGCCATCCGCACTGGCCTTCAGGACGCCGGAATCCGCATCGCCAGTGCTGCGGAAATCGCCAAAACCCTCTGACACAGCTCTACAGGAGAAACCCATGACGCAGATATTCTCGCCCGTCCCCGGCACATTCTACACCCAGCCAGCCCCGGGCGAGCCTTTGTTCAAAAAACCTGGCGATATCGTGGCCGCAGGCGATGTCGTGGGGCTGGTCGAGGTGATGAAAACCTTCATCGAGATCAAAGCCGAAACCGCAGGCACCTTTGCCGCGTATCTGGTCGAGGATGGTGCCGCCATCGGCGCGGGCGAAGCCTTTGCCGAACTCAAGGACTGACCAATGCCAATTCAACGCTTGCTGATCGCCAACCGCGGGGAAATTGCCGTGCGGATCATCCGCGCCGCGCAGGCCATGGGGATCCAAACGATTCAGGCCCATTCAGAGGCAGATACGGACATGCTGGCCGTCCGCCTTGCGGATGAGGTGGTGTGCATCGGCCCCGCGCAGGCTACGCAATCCTATCTCAATGTGGATGCCATCGTCGCCGCGGCCAAGGCCACACAGGCAGATGCAGTGCATCCCGGCTACGGCTTTCTGGCAGAAAACGCGGGTTTTGTGCGCGCGCTTGACGCGGCAGGCATCACCTTTGTCGGCCCTTCCGCTGATACGATCGACCGGATGGGTGACAAGGTGGCCGCGCGTCAGGCTGCGGAAGCCGCAGGCGTGCCCGTGGTGCCCGGCTCCAAAGGCAGGCTCGATACAGTGGACGATGCAGTGGCGGTGGCAAGCGACCTGGGCTATCCGGTGATGATCAAAGCTGCTGCAGGTGGCGGGGGCAAGGGCATCCGTATTGCGCAGTCAGAGGAAGAACTGCGCAAGATGGCCCCGCAGGCTCAGGCCGAGGCAAAGGCCGCCTTCGGTGATGGCGGTTTGTATCTGGAACGCGCGATCCTTGCGCCGCGCCATATCGAGGTGCAGATCATGGGCGACGGCACCGATGCCGTGCATTACTTCGAGCGCGAATGCTCGATGCAACGCCGCCGCCAGAAAGTGTGGGAGGAAGCTGGAGCCGCCTGTCTTGATGACGCCACCCGCGCCCATCTGTGTGACACCGCTGTCGCCTTGGCCAAAGCGGTCAAATATGTCGGCGCGGGCACGCTGGAATATCTCTACGACAGCGCCACGAAAGAGTTCTACTTCATCGAGATGAATACCCGCATTCAGGTTGAACATCCCGTAACCGAAATGCTAACTGGAATCGATCTGGTGCAGGAGATGATCCATGTCGCAGGCGGTGGCAAACTGCGCCAACGCCAGCAGGATATCATACGCACCGGCCACGCCATCGAAGTACGCCTGAACGCCGAGGACCCGATGCTGCAGTTCATGCCCAACCCAGGCACGATCACAGCATTGTCTCTGCCCGCAGGCGACGATATCCGCTTCGATCACTTTCTTTACGAAGGTTACCAGATCCCACCGTTCTACGACTCACTGCTGGGCAAGCTGATCGTCCACGCGCCTACCCGCCGTAGCGCAATCGATCTACTGATCACTGCGCTCGAACAGCTCAAAATCGATGGCATCAAGACAACCAAAGCCCTGCATCTGGCTCTGGCACGCGATCCGGCGGTGCGCGCCGATGAAATACACACACAATGGCTCGAACCGTGGCTTGCGGCGGGTAATCTCAAACCAACGAAATAAATCACAGGAGGCAGCGGTGAAGACACGGTATACCTACGGTGGCGACGAACATATCTATGTCGAGATAGATGATGAAATGTCGCTGGATGCGTTTTTTAAATCCCTTTCGATGAGCAATGCCGTCCGCGACGCCAAGATCAAGGGTGTGACAGAGATCTGTCCCGCTAATGCCTCGTTTCAGGTGCGCTTTGATCCCGATGTGATCGCGCCCGAGCAGATGATGGCCAAGGTCAAGGAACTGGAACACAAGGCTGAAGATGCCGACAAGCGCCTGAAGACCCGCATCATCGAAATCCCTGTCTATTATCAGGACCCGTGGACCCACGAGACGCTCATGCGGTTCCGCGAACGCCACCAAGACCCCAGCGGCACCGATCTGGACTACGCCGCGCGGATCAACGGCTATGACAATGTCGTAGCCTTTATCGAGGCGCATTATTCGCAGCCATGGTTCGTCTCGATGGTGGGGTTTGTCGCGGGCCTGCCGTTTCTGTATCAGCTAGTTGAGCGCGATAAACAGCTTCAGGTGCCCAAATACCTGCGCCCCCGCACCGATACGCCCAAGCTAACCGTGGGCTATGGCGGCTGCTTTTCCTGCATCTATTCGGTACGCGGCGCGGGCGGCTATCAGATGTTCGGCGTCACACCGATGCCGATTTTCGATCCCGAACAGAAGCAAAGCTATCTGAGCGATTTCATGGTTTTTTTCAAACCTGGCGACATCGTGAAATGGAAGCCCATCGACCGCGCCGAATATGACCGCATTCTGGCCGAAGTTGATGCCGACACCTATGTCCCGCGTATCGCCGAGGTCGATTTCGATCTGGACGCTTTCAATGCTGATATGCAGGGCACCAATGCCAAACTGATGGAGGCGCTCCATGTCGCTTAAAATCATGCAACCGGGCCTGTCGACCTCGATTCAGGATCTCGGAAGACCGGGCTATTTTCACCTTGGCATCCCGATGGGCGGCGCGATGGACCGGTTCGCGCTGCGCGTGGCCAATATGCTGGTGGGCAACTCCGAAGCCGCCGCCGGGCTTGAAGTGGTGTTCATGGGCCCTGTCATCGCATTTGAAAAAGACGCGCTGGTCGCGGTCACCGGTGCCAATCTTCCGCCCAAGGTGGACGGTGTCGTACAGCCCGGATGGACCGCGTTCGAGGTCAAAGCAGGCCAGACCCTCAGCTTCGATTTCCTGAAATCCGGCGCGCGGGCCTATATCGCGATCAGCGGCGGCATCGACACGCCCCCCGCGCTTGGAAGCCGCTCGACCTACCCGATTGGCGCCCTGGGCGGTATTGACGGACGCAATATACAAGCGGGGGATGTGATCGCGCTGGGCGAGTTCGATATGATCGAACCGGGGCTGAACGTTCCCGAAAATCTGCGCCGCCTGCCCAGCAAACCCGCCGAGCTGCGCGTACTGCCGGGGCTATACTGGCACCGCCTGACATCCGCAGCACAGGACGGGTTCTTTGCTGATGACTGGGCCGTGGCGCTAGAGGCGGACCGGATGGGCTATCGCTTCAAAGGCGGCAAGCCTTTGGAGTTTGTCGAGCGAGAACAGCCCTTCGGCGCGGGGGCAGATCCGTCAAACATCGTGGATGGCTGCTATTCCTACGGCTCTATCCAGGTGCCCGGCGGGTTGGAGCCGATTGTTCTGCACCGCGATGCGGTCTCGGGAGGGGGGTACTTCACGCTGGGGGCGATCATCTCGGCGGATATGGATCTGATCGGACAGCTGCAGCCGCATACGCCGGTGAAGTTCCAGCAGGTCGATATGGAACAGGCACTTGCGGCACGTGCTGCACGCAAGAAAATACTGGCTGATGTGCGCGCCCATCTGGGCTGATACCGCTTTGCGATGATCAGGCTGCCTGCGTTTTTGAGGCGGGCAGCCTACGACGCCATCCCACGTAGAAGTGGCGTTTACCTATCTCAACCGCGGACCTACCATGCGCTTGGGCGCATTTGCCCGATCAACGGAGCCAGCCACGCCGCAATGTCAGGAATATCCGCATCCCCGCGCCCCAAGCTCAGACTGGCTGGCCAGAAGCTGGCTTCCCCACCACAGGTCAAACGACGCGTATTGCGCGTACGCGGCACCGATGTGACCTTGCTCGAAGAGGTGCGTCAACTGGCCGAGGCCGATCTTGGTCTTGACATCGTCTATGAGACGCTGGATTTTCTGACCTGCCAGCACCGCGCCGCGATGGACCCGCTGAGTTACGACGTCTACGAGCAGTGTTTCCATAATCTCGATATCGTCTGGTACTGGGGTGCGCTGCAACCGATTGATACTGCCCGTATCCGGCAGTGGGACAATATTGGCGATCTGGCCAAGGCGGGCGGTATAAGTAAATACACATGGCAGGGCCACGGCGACGCGCCAGTTCGTAAACTCTATGTCCAGCCAGACGGCACCTTGGGCCAGCAGACCATGCCCACAATCAGTATGTTACCCACAGCCCACAATGTCGACAGTTTCGGCTATGACCGCCGCCTCTTTGGCGACGAAGGCCCCGAAGGTGCGAGCTGGGCATGGCTGCTGGACCGCCGCGCGCGCGGTCGCATCGCGCTAGTAGACGAACCGGCAATCGGCATATTCGATGCTGCTTTGGCCGCCGAGGCGAATGGCGATCTAACATTTCGGGATATCGGTAATATGACCGTGGACGAGATCGACAGCTTGATGTCGTTGCTCGAAACCCTAAGGCAGCAGGGCTTTTTCGTCGGAAGCTGGCTGACCCCGGCGGAAGCCGAAACCATGGTCCGCAATGACAGGGTGTCCGTGCAAAGCATGTGGTCGCCTTCCTACAGCAACCTTGGATCCATGCATGGCGTGTTCTGCGAAAGCGTCCCGCGCGAAGGATACCGCGCATGGCACGGCGGCGCGTCACTGGCGAGACATCTGTCCGGGGACAAGCTAGATATGGCCTATGACTATCTGAACTGGTGGCTCGCTGGCCCCGCCGGCGCGATCATGGCACGACAAGGCCATTACATGACCAATCCCGACGGCGTGCGCGAGCACCTCAGCCCCGAGGAATGGGGTTATTGGTATGAAGGTGATATAGCGCATTGTGACCTCAAAGCCCCTGACGGACGCGTCGTGATCCGCGCGGGACAGCGCCGTCCGGGTGGTGCCTACCGCGAACGCGTCGGACGTATCGCGCTATGGAACACCGTGATGGACGAATACAACTACGCCGCCCGCGCATGGACCCGTTTCATTGCCGCCTTGGGGACGCGCCCGTAATGACACCAAACCCCGCCACCCAGGGACAAGAACCGCTCTATGAGACCATAGCGCGCGTGCTGCGCCATAACATTGCGTCGGGCCGCCTGCCCGAAGGTCTGGTACTGGTCGAAGGCCCCATCGCAAAGCTGATGCAAACCAGCCGCGCGCCCGTGCAGGCCTCGTTGCGGATGCTGAACGCCGAAGGTCTGGTCCATCGCTTTCGTGGACGTGGCTATCTGGTCGGTCGCGCCTCACGCAGTCCCGCACCAATCCGCCGCTCGCTGGATGACTTTGACTTCGACATCCCCGCCGCCTCGCTATCCGCCCTTGCCGTGCGCGGCACATGGTTGCGCGTCTATGACCGGGTTGAGGCAGAGATCGCCGCTTGCCAGATTTTCGGCGAGTTTCGCGTGATCGAAACAGAACTTGCTAACCACCTCGCCGTTAGCCGTACCGTCGCGCGGGACGTACTCAGCCGCCTCAACGAGCGGGGTCTCATCCGCAAGGGGGCATCCTCGCACTGGCTGGCAGGTCCGCTCACTGCCCGCACCTTGCAAGAAAAATTCGAACTGCGCAGCATAATGGAACCCGCGGCCCTACGGCTGGCTGCCAATTTCATTGACCACGGGCAGATTGCACAGGTGCTGGCACAGATCACTACCGGCCAGACGAAGGACGCAGCCGAACTGGAAGAAATGCTCATGCGTCACTGCCTTGGTCGCGCCCCAAATTCTGCACTGGTCGAGGCGATCACCAATAACCGATTGCTTCTGTCGGCGATGGACAAGGCCCTCAGCGATCTGGGCCTGCCTGTGGATACGGTCGCACTCGATCAATACGGCACTCTTTTTCAACTGATCGGCGCGCGTCAAACTGATGCCGCGACTGCTTTTCTCCAAGAGCATTTACGCATCCTGTCGTACAAAAGCCTCGCTCGGCTCAAAATTGTTGCGTTGATTTCAGAAAGTGAGTCGCTTCCAAAATATCTGTCAAAGGTCTAAAAATGCATATCGCATCCAATATACGTTAAAATTCTAGCCTTTTTTTAGATATAGGCATGTTTCTCGCCTCAAAATCGCCCAAAGACTGATTTTTTTTGGCTCAATTCGCATTAGCTATGCACATGGTCCAACCGGCAGGATTCCTACTGCTGCGGCGAGGACGGCGCGTGGTGTGGGTTGCCTTGGAAGCACTGCAAGATGAAACCATCTGAGATAG
>Ga0163216_101184_pt1 | contig 19419 bp, 21 predicted proteins | sample SynspAceP_FD_167610 | JGI IMG/M metagenome (GOLD analysis project Ga0163216, IMG submission 167610) | Saline lake microbial communities from Ace Lake in Antarctica - Synechococcus sp. Ace-P (Illumina Assembly) | ecosystem: Environmental > Aquatic > Non-marine Saline and Alkaline > Saline ...
TCGTCGCTTGCTTGTGAAGATGGATCAGCATGGCAGCACCCCGTTCTGAATGTCCCTCAGAACCGATCTTGCCATGAAAAATGCAGATCGCCGAGGGTCAATGTGATCATCAGGGATGGAACATCTACACTTTAGACCACATCAGCGCCTTACCTGAAGGCTGGCAGCTTTGCGGCGACCTATGCGATGAAGAAGTCCCTGGGCAGGTGTATGCGTCAGCAATATCAGAGACTGGTCTTCTTAGAAGAAAGTGGAAAGTAGTCTACATTCAGCTAAAGTCTTTCGCCGTCGACGGGACGGTCGATGGCGAACGATTTACCTGTGCGATGCAGTTGATGGCCGCCGAAGCAAAATCTCTTTTTCCAGACTACATCGAAGACTTTGACGATTGTAGCGACTTACTCCACGAAGGTGGTGGAACGTCGTACAGATTCAGCACTTCATTCAGTTTGTTCAACTGGAACATAGGCTTTTAGATCAAAGACCACTGGCGCTACCCGACAAAACGCGTCCCCAAACCTTTTTTGAGCGCTCTTATCCTTGATCAAAGGGACGGTTGCTTTCTAGCGAAAAAGCCCATTGGTTTAGTATGCGAAGTGCGACCCAGCGAAGTCAAAAAAGCTGAGGGTTATGGCTGGCAAAATTGGGCGCGTTAGGCGCCGCGTGAGAATTATCGATTGAGCAGTCACGGCCACAAAAAAAAGGGCGCCCTGAAGGACGCCCTTTTCGTTGGAAAGCTAAAGCTTACTGGCTCTCGGCTGCGCGAACCATGCTCAGCTTGGCCTCGGCCTCGGCCACTGCGGCGCGCAGGGCTGCCAGAGCGTCTGGACCGCCGTCGATGTTGCCCTCGAACCAGCCATAAACAGGCTCGGCTGCGGCTTGGAACATCGCCTTTTCCTCGGGTGTTGGCACATAGATCTCGCCGCCACCTTCGACAAAGTCAGCATAGGCTTGGATCGACTTGCGCTTTGGCGACGCAAACGTGGCCTGCTGAAGGGCTGCAAAGCCGTCCAGGACAACCGTCTGCAGCTCAGGCGACAGACCCATGAAACGCTCGTTGTTCATGAACCACAACGCACCCATGTAGGAGTGACGGTCGAGGGTCAGGAACTGCAGACCGGCCTCTGGGAACTTCATGCCCATGATGTCGGTGATGCCGTTCGCGGTGCCTTGCACAACGCCGGTTTGCAGCGAGGTGAACAGCTCAGGCCATGGGATCGGGGTTGCCGATGCACCGAGCGAGTTCAGCAGCTGAACAGGCAGGTCCGCCACGATCGAGCGCATCTGAAGACCGTCCATATCGGCGGGGGTCGAGATGCGGCGCTCGGTGTTGGCGAAGTTGCGCCAGCCGCCGGTGTTGCCGATGGTCATAAGACGCACGGCGCCGTCGCTGTCGGCCAACACGCTTTGCTGCATGTGCTGGATGAACGGCGAGCCGTTGGCGAGGGCCGCTTCCGCGATCCGATCGTCAGCCATCAGATACGGCAAGTCGAGGACTTGGACGTATGGGAAGATGCCGGACGCGCCGCCTGAGGTGGAGATGAAGATGTCGATGGAGCCGTCGGCTGTGCCTTGCAGACACTCGGTCCCGTTCGAGCACAATTGCGTGCCGATGAACAACTCAACCGCGATTGCGCCGTTGGATGCGGCCTCAACATAGTCCTTGAAAACGATCAGACCGTCATAGTCTTCGTCATTCTCGTTGGAGTTTGCAGTGGCACGCAGCGTCATCTCCTGCGCGGTCGCCGCAAGCGGTGCGCCGGCTAGGATAGCCGCCACCACGAACGATTTGGTTAGGGTCTTAAGCATTTTGGTAAACCTCCCTGATATGCTTTTTCTTAGTCTTAGTTGGCGAACCCGGTCAAACGCGGGATCGTCATGGAAATGGCGGGGATATAGGTGATTAAGAATATCACGAATATTTCCACCGCCAAGAACGGCAGGATCGCTTTTGCAATCCGCTCGACTTTTTCGCCCGAGACCGAACTTGCGACGAACAGCACAAGCCCCATGGGCGGCGTAGCAAGGCCCACGGTCAGGTTCACGGACATGATGATGGCGAAGTGAATAGGATCGACGCCAAGCGATACGAAGATCGGTCCCAAGATCGGGCCGAGGATGATGATCGCAGGGCCTGCGTCCAGAAACATACCCACGATGAACAACAGCAAGTTGATCAAGAACAACAAGATCAGCGGATTGCTGGTCAGCGACAAGATCCAGTCGGCGAGGATCTCGGGCGCGTGCGACAGCGACACCACGGTCTTGAACGCCATGGCAGCGCCAACCAGCAGCAAAACCACCGCCGATGTGGCAGCCGCCTTGGCCAGCACATCGGGCATATCCTTCAAGGTCAGCGTCTTGAGGACGAAGAACCCGATAAAGGTGGCGTAGGCCACCGCGACGGCTGCGGCCTCGGTCGGGGTGAACACACCTGCAAGGATACCACCGAGGATGATCACCGGAGTCAGCAAGGGCCAGAAGGCCTTGAGGCTGGCTTGGCCGCGCTCGCCCCAAGTGGTTTTCTTGGCCGCAATTGGGAAGTCGTATTTGTCGGCCATGAGCTTGATCACGGCCATTAGGCCAAGGCCGATCATGATGCCGGGCACGATGCCTGCAAGGAACAGGGCGGCCACAGACTCGCCCATCACATAGGCGTAGATAATCATGATGCCTGAAGGCGGAATGATCGGACCGATGACAGACGAGGCTGCGGTGATCGCGGCGGCAAAGCGGCGCGTATAGCCCTGCTTTTCCATCGCAGGGATCAGCATCGATCCGAGCGCGGATGTGTCAGCCACAGCAGAGCCCGACAGCCCCGCAAACAGCATTGATGACAGCACATTCACATGGGCCAGGCCACCGCGAAAGTGGCCCATCAAGGCTTGGGCAAATTCCACAAGACGCATGGTGATACCGCCCCGGTTCATCAACTCGCCTGCGAGCATGAAAAACGGGATCGCCATGAGCGGAAAGCTGTCCATGCCATTGTAGACGTTGCGATAAAGCAGGGTGATGTCGCGTTCTTGGCCTGCCAGATACAGCAGCATACCGGGCGCAAAAAGCAGTCCGAAGAAGACCGGCAGGCCGATCATCAAGAAGACGAGGAAGACGGGAAGGAACCATATCAGCATATCATTCAGCCTCGATCATTGCTTCGCCGGGGATCGGGCGCAGCTGGTCGCCTCCACCCAGTAGCGTTACGATGCTGCGCAGGATTAGCTCGATATTCACGACCAGCAGCAGACAAACGCCCACAAACATCGACAAGAACATATAGAACCGTGGCATCCGCTCCCACACGACAGCCCCATCAACGAGGCTGGGCAGGTATAGCGAGGCGGTTGCAAAGCGGCTGCCAAAGCCGGTGATCTCGCCGTAGCCGATCTGGAGGGCAACGTAGAGCACAAGGCCAGCAACGCCCAACAGGATCATCGCAACGGCCGATCCGATGGCGCGGGGCAATGCCAGAAGCACCATATCGATGGCGACAAACCCACCGCGCCGATACGCGTAGGGGGCCATAAAGCCAGTCATCCAGAGCATACAGAACCGCGCAGCCTCATCGGGCCATGTCAGCGCATTGCCAAGCACGTAGCGAAAGAAAACCTGAATGAGGATGCAAACCACCATCATCCCAATCGCAAACACCGATATGGCTTTACCGATGCTAAGCACCACGTCCAGCAGTGCTTGCAGCGGCCTTAACAGCCCCAGCAGAACGCCCATGCGCGTCCCCTCCCTATGTGTGACCCGTATTGTTTGGGCCGACTTGTTGGTCGCCTCCGGATCTTTTCGCCCGGATGGCGTGATGCGCTTTAGCTCAGCTGGGCAAACCCGCCGTATTGGCCTTGCGCGAATATCAATGGCGTGCCCGGTGCGGTGGTCGCACGCAGGACCTCGCCCACGATGATAGCGTGATCGCCGCCATCGTGTTCAGCCACCTTGCGGCACTCAAACCGCGCAAGGCAACCTTTAAGAACTGGGATGCCCTCGGGCGAGCGTTCCCAATCGGCAACCGAAAAATCCAAGCCATCTTTGGCAAACGCGCCGCCCATTCCAAGCTGATCTTCGGCCAGCACATGAATCGCGTAATGCGTGGCCGTGCAGAATGCAGGGTAGCGTTTGGAGAATTTTCCGGGCGACCACAGCACGAGCGCCGGGTCGAGCGACACGCTGGCAAAGCTATTGGCGGTGATGCCAAGGGGGCCGTGCTCGCATTCGCAGGTGATCACGGTCACGCCGGTGCCGAACTGGCCCAAAGCATCCCGGAAGGCGCGCGGATCGGCGCTTGGCTCAAAAGTCTCGGTCATAAAACCCCCAGCTTGCATGGACCCATCCATCTAGGCCACCTCATGGCCGAGGGCGAGCGTGTAAAGCTCGTACCAACGGGTGCGGGGCATATCGACAGCCAGCGCGTCGGAGAATTTCTCGATCCGGGACAAGGTGTTGGTGCCCATCACCGGCATGATCTTGGCCGGGTGGCGCAAGAGCCAAGCGACCGCAACAGAGGCCGCATCGGTGCCAGTCTCAGCCGCGATCTCGGTCATCTTGCTGCGCAGTTGGCTTGAGGATTGCGACAAAAGCGAGCCGCCCCCGAGCGGCGACCATGCCATCGGCGAGATGCCGTGTTGTTGGTGGAACGCGATGTCGCCATTCGTTAGGGCCTCGTGTGCGACTAAGCTGATCTCGATCTGGTTGGTGCAGAGTTGCGCGTCCATGGCCGATTGCAGCAAAGACCAATCCCACGGCTTGAAGTTCGACACGCCAACGGCGCGGACCTTGCCTGAGGCAATGACCTCGTCCAGCGCGGCACCTGTTTCCGCATGATCCATCAAGGGATCGGGACGGTGGATCAGCAGCAGGTCGATCTTGTCGATGTCCATGAGGCGCAGCGAGTGATCGACGCTTGCCAAGATATGCGCGCGGCTGGTGTCATAATACTTGCACGGCGCATCACCGTAGCGACCCGCAGGGGCCACAATATCGCATTTGGTGACAATCTCGATCTTGTCTTTCAGGGCAGGGGCGGACCTCAAAGCGTTGCCCAAGACCTGCTCAGCCTCATAGCCGCCGTAAATATCGGCCTGGTCCATCGTGGTGATGCCTTGGGCCAGACACGCCTCGATTTTCGCCTGCACATGGGCGGGCGTGGTGTTGTCATCATCGCCCAAGCGCCACATGCCATAGACGATGCGCGAGAGGTCGAGGTCGGAATTTAGTGTGACGCGGTCCATATTAACGGCGTTCTCCAGCAGCAAGGGGGGTGGCAGGGGCGGACGCTGGGACGCGCCCATAAGCCTCTGGTAAGGATACGGTTTTGAGGTTTGGCAGCACGCGGCTGCCGAATGATTTGCACTCGTCGATATGCGGATAGCCCGAGAAGATGAAGGCGCGGATGCCCATCTTTTGGTAGTCCTCAATCTTCGACATAACCTGATCGGTGGAGCCGACAAGCGCAGCCCCACACCCTGAGCGCGCCCGACCAACGCCTGTCCACATATTCGGCTCGACATAGCCAAACTTGTCGGCCAGCTCGCGCGCTTTTGCTTGCTTGGCGACGCCAAGGCTAATGCTGTCATGGGCGCGGTCGCGGATCAGTTGGCCGTATTCATCATCGAGCTTGCTGACGAGGTGATCGGCGTATTCGCGCGCCTCGACTTCCGTATCGCGCACGATCATGTGGACGCGCAGGCCGTAATCGAGGGTGCGTCCGTATTCCGTGGCTTGGGTGGCCACGGTTTTCATGCGCTCGGCGATCTGGTCCTTGGCCTCGGGCCACATCAGGTAGACGTCGCAATGCTGGGCGCACAGATCGACGGCGGCGGGGGAGTAGCCGCCGAAATACAGCAAGGGTCCGCCCGTTTGGTAAGGCTTTGCGGGATCGGTGGTGAGGCCTTTGAAATTATAGATATCGCCTTCATAGTTGATCTCGTCGCGGCTCCAGGCCTGCTTGAGGATCTCCACGACTTCCTTCGAGCGCTTGTAGCGAAAGCTGCTTTCGGCCACTTCGCCGGGGAAATCAGATGAGATCACGTTCAGCGTCAAACGCCCCTTCATCATGTGATCCAGCGTCGCAATGGTGCGCGCGAGCATGATGGGTTGCATCTCGCCGCAGCGGATCGCGGCCAGCATGTTGATCTTGGACGTCAGCGGCGCGCATCCGGCGACGAAGGACAGCGTGTCTTGACCGACTTGGAAGGACGAGGGGGCGAGGATGTTGCGGAACCCTTGGGCTTCGGCCTCTAGGACGATGTCGCGGCAATGCTCCCACGACGAGCGCAATGCGCCGTCGGGCACGCCCAGATATTCATAGTCATCCGAGCAGAGCGCGGAGAACCAGCTGACTTCCGCGCCATCAAGCTCCGCAGATGTTACCGGCACGATCGTCATAGATGTCCTCCCGAGACAGTCCTTAGCGGCGCAGTGTTAGCGCCGACATTTCTCTCTTGCATAGCGACTGATTTAAGATGCATCAATCCTGTATCAATTATTTCTTTGCCAGACTGTCGCACCCCTATGCTGCCCCCCACCGCCCTGCCAAAATACATCGAGGTCAGCGAGAGGCTGGCGCGCGAAGTGCAAGCTGGCAGGTTGCGCGAAGGCGAGAAACTACCGCCCGAGCGCGAGATGGCCGAGGGGTTAAGCATTGCCGTGGGCACCTTGCGAAAGGCGCTGGATCAGCTTGTTGATCAGGGCATGGTCGAGCGGCTGCATGGCTCGGGAAACTACATCAAGAAGCCACCACAATTATCTAATATATACGCCTTTTTCCGGCTAGAGACCCCGCAAGGCGGAGGTTTCCCGACCGCCAGCGTGCTTGACGTGACGCGCCTGGCCAAACCCGCTGATCTGCCGAAGTTCGGTGCCTCAGATCACGCGCACCGCATTCGGCGTTTGCGCGCGCTCGACGGACAAGTTGCAGCGCTCGAAGAAATCTGGCTCGACGGGTCCGTCGCAGATGAGGTCACTGCGTCCGATCTGTCTGATAGCCTGTATCTCTTCTACCGCCAGCGCCTTGGACTGACCATTACGCGAATCGAAGACCGCGCTCGGATCGCCTCTGCGCCGGGTTGGGGCGGCGACAAAATCGCGATGCCGAACACTCTTAATCTGATCGAGCGCCTGTCATGGGCTGCTGATCCTCACCCTATCGAATTTTCGCGCTCGTTTCTGCACCCCGACCGGGCAGTCTACGTCGCGCGCAGCTAACGCCTTGGGAGGGGCGACAAGGATGACACTCAAATACGGGCTGATCGGCGCGGGTATGATGGGCCAAGAGCACATCCGCAATATCGCGCTTCTCCACGAGGTAGAGGTGGCCGCGATATGCGAGCCGGATGCAGGCATGGCGGCGGCCGCACAAGCGCTGGTGCCGGGCGCAAAAGTCGTGGCAGACCTAGACGCCTTCTTCGCAATCGGCGGTCTGGACGCGCTGCTGATCATTAGCCCCAACCACATGCATATCGACCAGCTGGAGGCGATTGCCGTCAGGTGCCCATTGCCCGTGCTGGCCGAAAAGCCGATCTGCACCGCGCGTGGAGATATCGCGCGCGTGCTGGCGCTTGAGAAAACGCTGCCCCATGTCGTCTGGGTGGCGATGGAATACCGCTATATGCCCCCGGTGGCCGAGCTGATCAAAGCGGCCCCGGCGGTCACGGGCGGCGTGCAGATGCTGTCGATCCGCGAGCACCGCTTCCCGTTCCTGCCCAAGGTCGGTGATTGGAACCGCTTTAACGCCAAGACGGGTGGCACAATGGTCGAGAAGTGCTGCCACTTCTTCGATCTCATGCGCCATATCTTGGCCGACGATCCGGTGCGCGTGATGGCAACTGCGGGCCAACACGCCAACCATCTGGACGAGCGTTACGGCGGGCAGACCCCAGATATCCTCGACCACGGCTATGTCATGGTGGATTTCTCGCGCGGCGCGAAGGCAATGCTAGAGCTGTGCATGTTCGCCGAGGGCTCCAAATACCAAGAAGAGATCAGCGCCGTAGGCCCAAAGGGCAAGATCGAGGCGCTGGTGCCCGGACCCGGACGGTTCTGGAACCTGGAAGCCGGTGCGCCGCCCGTCCCGATGATCGTGCAAAGCCCGCGCAACCCAACGGGGGTTATCGCGCGCGAAGTGCCAGTGGACGCGACCTTGCTGGCGGCGGGCGATCACAATGGATCGACCTTCTACCAGCACCGCCTGTTTGCCGATCTGGTGCGCAAAGGCCAAGGCGTGCCGGAAGTGGGCCTGCGCGATGGCGCATGGGCGGTGGCGATGGGCTTGGCCGCGCAAGCGTCGGCTGCCGAGGGGCGCGTGGTGCAATTGGGCGAGTTTATGCCGTAGCGCTACAGTGACAGATTGTTGCGGGGTCGGGCGGCCCTATGTAGGGGCGGTATAAACGCCAAGACTTTGCTAAGAAGGCCGCTCCGCCATGCCCCCCCTGATCCGGTTTATGATCCGCCATTTCGTCGTCGGGGTCTTTTTGGGCCTCGTCATTGTCGCATTTTTGGTCTGGAAAGACGTGCTGGGCCTAGGCCAACTGATTGAGGGTCCGCAGAATTATCCGCTGTTGGCGATATTTTCGTTCATGATGTCGATTTCCATTGGCACCTTGCAAATGTCGGTGGCGGTGATGACGGCCGAAGATCCGGGGCGCAACATCGACGCGGTCCACGTGCCGGGGCCGGAAGAGGAGCGCCGCAGCACTGAGACGCAGGCGCGGCGCGGCGTCCCAGACGAAGACTGACATGTAACTGTCACGAAACCGTCATATGGGAAGGGGGCAACCTCGGAGGCACCCCGCATGACCAACCTAACTCGTATCGCCCTGAATGGCCTTGGCCGCATTGGCAAACTCAGCTTGCGCCGCCTGATCGACACGTGGTCGGACGCCGAATTGGTCCTGCTGAACGACGCGGTGGGCGACGCCGAGCAGCACGCGCATCTGCTTGAATTTGACACCGTGCATGGGCGCTGGGCGGGCGCGGTATCTTTCGCAGACGATGCGTTGGTGCTCTCGGGCAAACGGGTAAGATTGACCCAAGCCCGCCGGATCGAGGATTTGCCACTGGCCGAGATGGGCATCGATCTGGTGATCGACTGCACTGGCGTGTTCAAGACCGAGGCCGCATTGGCCCCCTATTTTGAGGTGGGCGTGAAGAAAGTCGTGGTCAGTGCGCCCGTCAAGGACGGCGGCGCGCTCAACATCGTCTACGGGATTAACCACGACCTCTATGACGCGGCAGCCCACCGCATCATCACGGCAGCAAGCTGCACCACCAACTGCCTCGCTCCGGTGGTGAAGGTCATCCACGAGGGGATCGGGATCAAGCACGGCTCCATCACCACAATCCATGACGTGACCAACACCCAAACGATGGTGGACAGGCCCGCGAAAGATTTGCGGCGGGCGCGCTCGGCGCTGAACTCGTTGATCCCGACGACGACGGGCAGTGCGACGGCGATTACCTTGATCTACCCGGAACTGGCGGGGCGGTTGAACGGCCATGCGGTGCGGGTGCCTTTGCTGAACGCCTCGCTGACCGATTGCGTGTTCGAGGTGGAGCGCGCCACCAGCGTTGAGGAGGTGAACGCCTTGTTCAAGACCGCCGCTGAGGGCGAGTTGAATGGTATCCTAGGATACGAAACCCGCCCCTTGGTCAGTGCAGACTATGTTAACGACGCGCGCTCGGGGATCATTGATGCGCCCTCGACCATGGTTGTGAACGGCACGCAGGTGAAGGTCTATGCGTGGTATGACAACGAGTGGGGCTATGCGTGCCGCCTTGTGGACGTGGCACGCATGGTAGCTGCGGGATGAGTGCGCGCGCGCGTCCGCTGGCGGCATATGGCGCAGTGACGGCGAGCTACTGGGCCTTCATGCTGACCGACGGCGCGCTGCGGATGTTGGTGCTGTTGCACTTCCATACGCTAGGCTTTTCACCTGTGCAGCTCGCCTATCTGTTTGTTTTGTATGAGGTTGCAGGCGTCGTTACCAACCTGTGCGCAGGCTGGATCGCCGCACGGTTCGGGCTAACAAGCACGCTTTATGCCGGGCTGTCGCTGCAAATCATCGCGCTTCTGGCGCTGGCAGGGCTAGACCCAGAGTGGAGCCTTTGGGCGTCGGTCACGTTCGTGATGGCGGTGCAAGGCTTGTCAGGCGTGGCCAAAGACCTGTCGAAAATGGCGTCGAAATCTGCCGTCAAACTGCTCGCCCCTACGGAAGGCGGCGACCTGTTTCGCTGGGTCGCCGTTCTGACCGGATCAAAGAACGCGGTGAAGGGCATCGGGTTTTTCCTTGGGGCCGTGATGCTCGGCGCGGTGGGGTTCATACCTGCGATCCTTGGCATGGCAACGATCTTGGGCATCGTGCTGGCGGCGGTGATGATCTTCATGCCGTCTGGCCTGCCAAGGGGCCTCAAAGGGGTGAAGTTCCGCGAGGTCTGGTCGACAAATGCGCGGATCAACTGGTTGTCGGTGGCACGCCTATTCCTGTTCGGCGCGCGCGATGTTTGGTTCGTCGTCGGCATCCCGGTCTATTTCTATGCGGTGCTATCGGACGGGTCCGAGGCCGGGAACCGCGCCGTCTTTTTCGCCATTGGCAGTTTCATGGCGGTCTGGATCATCCTGTATGGCATCGTGCAGGCCAGCGCGCCGGTGCTGTTGCGCGCCAAGGGCCGCGACGAGGCCGCGATGATCGCCATGGCGCGCGGGTTGGTGGCGCTGTTGTCGCTGATCCCGCTTGGGTTGGCAGTTGTTGTGGCCTCAAGCGGCGCGCCGTCTGAAGCGCTGACCTGGACCTTGGTTGCCGGACTGCTGGTCTTCGGGTTTGTGTTTGCGCTGAACTCGGCGCTGCATTCCTACCTGATCCTTGCTTTTACTGGGCCCGAGCGGGTGACGATGGATGTGGGATTCTACTACATGGCTAATGCCGGTGGCCGGCTTGTGGGCACGGTTTTGTCGGGCGCGAGTTACCAGTTTGGCGGGCTGGCGGGCTGTTTGACCACGGCGGCGGTGTTCTGCGGGCTCAGCTGGTTGGCGGCACGGCGGCTGCAGGCGGTCAGATTGGGCGATTGATATGTCGCATCGGGAGGATGCGCGCGCGAGTTTGAGTTGGTAGGCTTGCGCAGACCAGAGACTCACCGCTTGCGATTGTGCCCAGATGATTGATCTTTCCGCCGCCTTTGCTGCTGCCTTCGGCCTCGTCTTTTCGGGCGATGCGGCCTTGATGCAGATCGTGAGCCTGTCGCTTTGGGTGTCGGGAAGTGCAGTTCTGATCGCCTGCGCGGTGGGGATGCCTTTGGGTGCGGTCTTGGCGATGACACGGTTTCCGGGGCGCGGCGCAGTGGTCGTGACGATGAGTGCCTTGATGGGCCTGCCGCCAGTGGTGGTCGGGCTGACGCTGTATTTGATGTTGTCGCAATCGGGGCCGCTGGCGGTGCTGGAGTTGCTCTATACCCCCACGGCCATGGTCATCGCGCAAGTGGTGCTGGTCTTGCCGATTGTCACGACGCTGACACGCCAAGTGATCGAGGATCTGGACCGCGACTTGGACGAGACGTTGCGGGCGTTGCGCGCAAGCTGGTTCGACCGCATTGGCACGCTGCTTTGGGAGGCGCGCTTGGCGCTGGTGACCGCAGCGCTGGCAGGCTTGGGACGCGCGCTGGCCGAGGTCGGTGCGGTGATGATCGTGGGCGGCAATATCAACCATGCCACGCGGGTGATGACGACCTCGATCGCGCTGGAGACCTCGCGCGGGGAGTTGGCCTTGGCGCTGGCGCTTGGGCTGGTGTTGCTGGCGCTGTCGCTGGGCATAAACGCCGGGGTCTTGGGGCTGCGGGATCGCGCGGAAAGGCAGGTGGCCCATGGCTGATCCGCAGGTAATCCTATTCCCGGTGCGCCCCGCGCGTGCCGAGGCCGAACCACCGTTGATGGCGTTTGAGGACGTGTGCATCAAGCGCGGCGGCGGCCTTGTGCTGCGCGATGTGTCCTTCGCATTGGCACCCTTGGGCGTGTCCTGCGTGCTGGGGCCGAACGGGGCGGGCAAGTCGCTGTGTTTGCGTTTGGCGGCTGGGTTGATTGCACCCGAAGCGGGGGAAATTTCGCGCGGTGTGCCCTTGGCGCGGATCGCCTATGTGCCGCAACGCCCGGTGCTGTTGCGCCGGTCGGTTCGCGCAAACTTGGCTCATGCGCTGCGCCTTACTGGGCTTGGCTGGCGCGCGCGACGGCGGCGGTTGGAAGAGCTGCTCGATCAAGGGCGCCTGAGCCATGCAGCAGGCCAACCTGCGCGCAGCCTTTCAGGGGGCGAGGCGCAACGTTTGACCCTCGCGCGCGCCTTGGCGTCGGACCCGAAACTGCTGCTGCTGGACGAGCCCTGTGCAAGTCTCGATCCCGGATCGACCGCCGCGTTGGAGGATTTGGTGGTCGATATTGCGCGCGCGGGCACCAAGGTCGTGCTGGTCACCCATGATGTGGGTCAGGCCAAACGGCTGGCCGATGACGTGGTGTTCTTGGCCGGGGGGGCGGTTCAGGAAACGGGCGGTGCCTTGCGGTTTTTCAGTCAGCCGCAGTCGCAAGCGGCACGGGCCTATCTCGACGGGAGACTGCTGACATGATGGGGCGGGGATTCTTTTGTGTTGCGATATGTGCGGCGACGACGGCATTTGGGCAGTCGCCATTCATCGTCGTTCAATCCACAACAAGCACTGCAAATTCAGGGCTTTACGACGCGATCTTGCCGCAGTTTGAAGCCATCTCGGGGATCGAGGCGCGCGTGGTTGCCGTCGGCACCGGCCAAGCCCTGAAAAATGCCGCCAATTGCGACGGCGATGTGTTGCTGGTCCATGCGCGCACGGCCGAGGAGGCGTTTGTCGCCCAAGGCTACGGCGTCGCTCGGTTTGATGTGATGTATAACGATTTTGTGCTGGTCGGTCCCTCGGACGATCCGGCGGGGGTCGCGGGCACTACGGATGCGCGCGCGGCCTTGGCGCAAGTGGCTACGGCACAGGCGGTTTTTGTGTCGCGCGGGGATGACAGCGGGACACATAAAGCGGAGTTGCGGTTGTGGGCGCAGGTGCCCGATGCGGCCTCCGACAGCTGGTATCGAGAGCTCGGCGCGGGCATGGGCGCGACGCTGAATGCAGCGGTGGCGATGGGGGCCTATACACTGACGGATCGCGCGACATGGCTGAGTTTCGGCAATCGCGCTGCGCACCGGGTGGTGGTGGAGGGCGATCCGGCGCTGTTCAACCAATACGGTGTGATTGCGGTGTCGCCAGAGCACTGTCCGCGCGTAAAGGCAGCCGAGGCGCAAGCGTTCGTAGCATGGATTCTGGGCGCGGCGGGGCAGGCCGCGATTGCTGGGTTTCGACTAAACGACACCCAGCTGTTTTTCCCCAATGCCGGGGCGCAGTAATCGTTTATGTCGCGCAGTCTTGGCGATCTTGACGCTTGCTAAGGGGGCAGAGCAAAATAGACCTATGCAAAGAGATTTTATTCGGCTGGCCTTTTGTCTGACCGCCCTGCGCGCTACCACTTGGGCAACTGCACCCGCGCTGCAAGGAGAACCCATATGACTTCCCAAACCACCGCCGTGATTGGCCTCGGCTCGATGGGCTACGGGATGGCCGCGTCTGTCTTGCGGGCCGGGCACCGGGCTTACGGCTTTGATCTGAACGCTGCGGCGGTCGCGCGGTTTCGCGCTGAAGGCGGGCACTCTGGCACATTGGCTGAGGTTGCGGGCGACCTCGATGCTGCGGTCGTCGTGGTTTTGAACGCAGCACAGACCGAGGCGGTGCTGTTTGGGGCGCAAGGCGTGGTTGCCGGGATGAAGCAAGGCGCGGTGGTGATTGCCTGCGCCACGGTTCCACCGGAGTTTGCGCGAGATATGGAGGCGCGGTGCAACGCGCGCGGTGTCCACTACCTTGATGCGCCCATTTCCGGAGGCTCGATCAAGGCCGCAGCGGGCGCGTTGTCGATCATGGCAGCGGGCACAGCAGAGGCGTTTGCCGCCGCACGACCTGCCTTGGACGCGACCGCCGAGACGGTGTTTGAGTTGGGCGATAAGGCAGGCGCGGGTTCGGCGATGAAGGCCGTGAACCAGTTGCTTGCGGGCGTGCATATCGCGGCGATGGCCGAGGCGATGACCTTTGGGATGACCCAAGGTGTTACGCCGCAAGCGTTTCTGGAGGTGATCTCCAAATGCGCGGGCACCTCATGGATGCTGGAGAACCGCGCGCCGCATATTGTGGCGGGCGACTACACGCCCCACAGCTCGGTCAATATCTGGCCCAAGGATCTTGGGATCGTGCTCGATATCGCCAAATCCGCGCAGTTCAGCGCGCCGATCACAGCCGCTGCGATGCAGCAGTTTTTGGCCGCAGCGGGCCAAGGCCTCGGGGCCGAGGATGACGCGGCCGTCGCTAAGGTTTATGCACGCAATGCAGGGCTAAGCCTGCCGGGGGAGGACGCATGAGCCAGACCATTGCCCTTGTCGCCCATGATGCGCGCAAGGATGATCTTGTGGATTGGGCCGCGCACCACTTGGCCAAGCTTGCCAAGATGTCGATCTATGCGACCGGAACGACGGGCCAACGGCTGATCGACGGGACCGGGCTTGAGGTGACGCGACTGAAAAGCGGTCCCATGGGTGGCGACGCGCAACTGGGCGCGCTGATCGCGGAAGGCAAGCTCGACGGGCTGATCTTCTTTATCGATCCCTTGTCAGCGCTGCCCCATGATGTGGACGTCAAATCGCTGCTGCGCTTGGCGATCTTGTATAACACGCCGCTCGCCGTAAACCGCGCATCGGCGACGGGAATTTTGGCACATTTACGACGCATGGAGGCATCCGAATGACGACTGTTATGGGCTGTATTGCGGATGATTTCACCGGGGCGACGGACTTGGCGGGGTTGCTGGCGCGCTCGGGCGTGCGGGTCAGCTTGCGCATGGGGGTGCCGCAGGAAGCACCTTCCGAGACGGCCCCGTTTGAGGTGATCGCGCTGAAATGCCGAACCTCGCCTGTGGCAGATGCCGTGGACGAGTGTCGCGCAGCACTCGGCTGGTTGCAACAAGCGGGGGCAAGTCGGTTTTTCTGGAAGTATTGTTCGACCTTCGATTCCACGCCCGATGGCAATATCGGGCCTGTGGCGGAGGCCTTGATGGCTGATCTGGGGGCCACGCAGACCATGTATTGCCCGGCGTTTCCCGAAAATGGACGCGCGATTTTCATGGGCAATCTATTTGTCGGCCAGCAGCCGCTCGCCGAAAGCCCGATGAAGGATCACCCGCTGACACCGATGCGTGACAGCAACTTGATGCGGTTGCTGGCCCCGCAGGTTGAGGGCGAGGTCGGTCTGGCTGATCGTCTGGTTGTAGCGCGCGGAGCTGACGCTTTGCGGGCGGAGCTTGCGCGGCTTGAGGCCTGCGGTGTCGCCCATGTGGTGATCGACGCGGTGGCAAATGACGATCTATATACCATCGCGCGCGCCTGCCGGGACATGCCCTTGATGACCGGGGGCAGTGCTGTGGCGATGGCTTTGCCGAGCCTGTTTTTGGAAGATGGCACGCTGGATGCGGACGCGCCCAAAGCGGTGCAGCCTGACTTGGCGCGGGGCGCGGTTGTGCTGTCGGGAAGTTGTTCGGCCATGACGCGCGCGCAGGTGGCGGCATATGCGGGGCCTCGGTTTCGGCTTGATCCGTTGGAGTTGGCGCAAGACGGACCGGGGGCTGCATTGGCGTGGCTCGCGGTGCAGGATTTTGACGCGGCTCCGATTGTTTACGCGACGGCCGAGCCGGATGCGGTGCGCGCTGCGCAAAAGACTTTGGGCGTCGGCAAAGCGGGCGAGATTGTCGAAGACGCATTGGCGGCCTTGGCGGTTGCAGCGCGGGACGCAGGGGCGCGGCGATTTGTTGTGGCGGGGGGCGAGACCTCGGGCGCTGTGACAAAGGCGCTTGAGGTTTCGCGCCTCGACATCGGGGCCGAGATCGCGCCGGGGGTGCCTTGGTGCTTTGCCCAGAGTGCAGGCGCGACCATTGCGCTGACCTTGAAATCCGGGAATTTCGGGGCCGAGAGCTTCTTTGCAGACGCCCTAGGCAAGTTGGAGGGGGCGTAATGCAATTCTCCGCAAATTTGGGGTTCTTGTGGGCCGAGTTAAGTCTGCCAGACGCGATCCGTGCCGCAAAAGCTGCCGGGTTTGAGGCGGTGGAATGTCATTGGCCCTACGCGACGGATCCCGGCGAGGTGCGCGCCGCACTTGCCGAGACGGGCCTGAAAATGCTCGGGCTGAACACGGCGCGCGGGGATGTGGCGGGCGGCGAGAATGGGATGTCGGCCTTGCCGGGCCGCGAGGCCGACGCGCGTGCCGCGATTGATCAAGCGCTGAGCTACGCGCGCGAGATCGGGGCAAGCAAAGTCCATGTGATGGCGGGATTTGCGCAAGGAGCGGAAGCTGAGGCGACATTTGTGAGCAACCTGCAATTCGCCTGCGCGCAAGCTGCCCCTCACGGCATCACGATCCTGATCGAGCCGCTGAACAGTTACGATGCGCCGGGCTATTTTCTGCGCACGACGACTCAAGCGCTGGGTATCATCGAGGCGGTGGGCACAGACAATATCGCTTTGATGTTCGACTGTTACCACGTGCAGTTGATGGAAGGTGACCTGAGCAACAAGCTACACAATCTGCGCGACAAGATCGGCCATATCCAGTTTGCCTCCGTGCCTGATCGCGGCGCACCCGATCATGGGGAAGTAAATTACGCGCATATTTTCCGCGAGATCGAGGCGATGGGCTGGGATTTTCCGCTCGGCGCGGAATACAAACCCGGTGGCAATACAGATGCGACGTTGGGGTGGTTGAAGACCTATCGGTAGCTGGTTTGCGCGCGCCCAAGGCAAGTTCCTCGCATCGTGCCCGGTTTCGCGCTAAATGAACCGCCAACCTGATCTTGTGAGACAATTTACCCGTGACGCACCCCGCGCCCCATACGTTATCCGTAGCCCCGATGATGGACTGGACCGACCGACATTGCCGACGGTTTCATCGCAGTCTATCGCGTAAGTCGTTGCTTTATACGGAAATGGTGACGGCCCCGGCTTTGGTGCGTGGCGACGCGCGGCATTTGTTGCGGCACTCGGAGGCGGAGTATCCGCTGGCCTTGCAACTGGGCGGCTCGAACCCCGCTGAGCTGGCCGAGGCGGTGCGGATGGCCTGCGGCGAGGGGGCGTTTCATGAGATTAACCTGAATGTCGGCTGCCCAAGTGACCGCGTGCAATCGGGTTTTTTTGGGGCGGTGCTGATGGAGCGACCCGGTCTGGTGGCCGACTGTGTGGCGGCGATGATTGCGGCCAGCGACGGCCCTGAGATCACCGTGAAATGCCGGATTGCCGTCGATGATCAGGTGCCCTCGGAGGTGCTGCCGGACTTCTTGGCGCGCGTGTCCTCGGCGGGGGTGCGGCGGTTTTCCGTCCATGCGCGCAAGGCGTGGTTGCAGGGATTAAGTCCCAAGGAAAACAGAGACATACCGCCGCTCGACTATGACCTCGTGCGGGCGATGAAGGGGCTGTTTCCGGGCCTTGATCTAAGCGTAAATGGTGGGATTGCGTCGTTGGATCAGGCCGAGGCGTTCCTTGATCAGGGCCTCGACGGCGTGATGATCGGGCGGGCGGCGTATCACGATCCGCTGACGATTTTGGCGCAGGCAGATCGGCGGATTTATGGAGCGGGCGAGGACCGAACGGCGGGCGAGGCGATTGACGAGATGCGCCCCTATATTGCTGCGCATTTGGCGGATGGCGGCAAGCTCATGCAGGTCACGCGGCACATGCTGGGGCTGTTCACCGGGCGGGCCGGGGCGCGGATTTGGCGGCGGGTTTTGTCGGAAAACGGGCACCGGGAAGGGGCCGGGCTAGAGGTGCTCGATCTGGCGCTGGAGGAGATGCGGGGGAGGGCGGCTTGAGGTTCTTGGGCCCGTGTTGATAGAGAGTGAACCTTTGCAGGGGGATGTTGATAGAATTTGAACTTGGGGTTTTAGGGTGGTTTTGGGCAAATTTTGTTGAAAAACCCTTGCTTGATCGGTGGTCCATTCACTGATTCAATTCGCTTATTGATTGGGGGTTTTGCGATGATGGGTCCAAGGCAAGAAGCGCAAGCGGCACTGTTTTATGAGTTCTCGTTGGATGATCATGTCCCCCAGGATCACCTTCTGCGGTCGATTGATCGGGTCGTTGAGCTGAATGACGTCCGCCAATATCTGGCTGAGTTTTATAGCCATACTGGCCGCCCCTCGATTGATCCCGAACTGCTAATCCGCATGTTGCTGGTGGGCTATTGTTCTGGCATCCGCTCAGAGCGCCGTCTTTGTAAGGAGGTGCATTTGAACCTTGCCTATCGTCGGTTCTGTCGCCTCGATTTATCTGACCCAGTGCCAAACCATTCGACATTTTCCAAGAACCGTCACGGGCGCTTTCGGGAAAGCAAACTGCTGAGGCATCTGTTCGAGAAGACCGTTGCCCGCTGCATCGCCGATGGGCTGGTGAGCGGCCAGCGCCTTGCGGCAGATGCCAGTCTGATCCACTGACCGACAGGGTATTGCGTAGCAATGTCCCGAGAGGTGAGGCTGATGCGAACAAACAGAACTCTACGCCAAGGGCAGATTGGGACCACAGTGCCATCGATCCAAGTGATGCGCCGCGTGCCGTGAAGGAGTATCTGGATGTCTTGGACAACGCAGCTTTTGGCGCAGCATCTGAGGCTGAGCCTAAGTTCACGTCCCATTCTGATCCCGCCAGCCAGTGAACCGCAGCGCGCAAAGGCCCAGCATTCTTCAGTTATTCGACCAATTACCTAATCGATACCGACCACAGCGTTATTGTGGGTGTCGAAGGAACAAGATCGATCCGGCAGGCCGAAGTTGGCTCGGTGCGAACCATGTTGGATCGGATCAAGGATCTGCATGATATTGAACCAGAACGGCTCATGGCCGACGCTGCATATGGGTCAGGCCCAATGCTGGGGTGGCTGGTTGATCTCAAAATCAAACCCCACATTCCCGTGAAGAACACGAGGACGCCCGCCAAGTCGCCCGTGATATTGCCAAGACCAAGCAATATGCGATCTCGATGCGGTTGCGAAATAAGGTCGAAATGCTCTTCGCGCATCTCAAGCGTATCCTCGGGTTGGGCCGATTGCGACTACGCGGGCCATGCGGCGCAAATGACGAATTCCCGCTCGCCGCCACTGCCCAAAACCCTCGCAAACTAGTCAAGCGCTGCCCGGCAGGGTATTGGCAAGGCCAATGCACGAGTATCCGTATTGGTCAAGCTGGGTTTTGCGTCCATTTCCTCTGGTCCCGTAGCAGTGCATTGACCATGACAATCAGCTTTCGCATGATTGCTGTGATTGCCAGCTTCTTGCATTTCC
>Ga0163216_101185_pt1 | contig 19397 bp, 21 predicted proteins | sample SynspAceP_FD_167610 | JGI IMG/M metagenome (GOLD analysis project Ga0163216, IMG submission 167610) | Saline lake microbial communities from Ace Lake in Antarctica - Synechococcus sp. Ace-P (Illumina Assembly) | ecosystem: Environmental > Aquatic > Non-marine Saline and Alkaline > Saline ...
GAATCCCTCACCGGGGACCACTGATCGGAGAGCCGTGTGCGGGAAAACCGCACGCACGGTTCGGAGGGAGGGGAGTCCGGCTCAACCGGACTTCCCTACCCTATCGTGGTTACGCCGAAATAATTGTGACGTACGCTTAGCACGCGTTGCCTTCGAGTTTGGCCACGAATCTCACTCTGAAAACGTCGTACCCGTTTTTGCGACGAACACATCCTCGAGACTCGCCCGCCCGACCGAGATCGAGTGCAACGAATCGCCCAACCGCGCAGCGATCGGTGCGACTAAACCGGACAACTCCGACGCCCCGGCGCACTGAGTGGTTATTCTCAACGTCGTCCCGACACGCAACGGTTCTAATTTCATCTCAGATTGCAAGATTTTCTCCGTCGCCACGGCATCGTCACAGACAATCGTCAAAACTTGCTCGCCGACTTCGCGTTGCAAATCCATCGGCGCTGCGTCCGCAATTTTCCTTCCTTGATCGAGCAACACGACGCGAGTCGCCTTGGCCGCCTCGTCCATCAAGTGCGTCGTCAACATCACCGCGACACCCTCGCTGGCGAGATTTTCGAGTGCTTCCCAAAGCGCTAACCGGGCCGACGGATCGAGTCCGGTGCTGGGTTCATCAAGCAACATCACAGGCGGTCGATGCAGCAACCCTTTGGCCAGTTCGACGCGGCGTTTCAAACCGCCCGACAACGTTTGGCAATACTCGTTGCGGCGGTCTTCGAGCGAAAATTGACGGAGAACTTCGTCGCACCGCGCCGATAATCGCGAACCGGTTAAACCGTAAAGCGCTCCTTGGCATTTCAGATTTTCGATCACGGTGAGTTTGATGTCCAAACTCGGCGATTGAAAAATAATTCCCAACCGTGCCCGCGCGGCCATCGTTTGCGTCGCCACGTTCGCACCGGCGATTTGAATCTGGCCTTTTCGGATCGGCAGCAACGTGCTCATCAATCGGAACAACGTCGTCTTGCCGCTGCCGTTTTTTCCCAACACGGCCACGATCTCGCCCGACGCGACTTGCAGATCGACGTCGTCGACGGCGAGGTGATCGTCGTAACGATGACTGACGCCGGACACCTCGATCGTCGCCACCGCATTGACTCTCGTTATTTCCACCTCGCCGGGTATCGCCGTGTCGACGCTCACAAGCCGATCATCCGCAACGTCATCACCAACAACACGGCGGGCAACACAACCAACGACCACCGCAACATTTTGCGGGCGGTCAAGTCATCGCGAGCGGCCTCGAAACGCGTCGCCGCTCGCAGCAACGGCCAACACGCGGCGAGCACCAATACTGAGGTCAGACAACTCGCCGGTGAAAAAATCCATGTTCCCGCCGGAGCGAAACACGCGACCACGCCGCACGCCGCCAATGCGATCGTGCCCACGATGCTCTGCCACGCGGCGCTGCGTCCGGTCGGTTCGACCGTCGTCGTCATTTGAAAACCGGCCTCGCCGTACTGTCGGCGGTACAACCATGCGATGGCCATGAAGTGCGGGTACTGCCAACACGCGAGCACGCCGAACAGCGTCCAACCGGCAAGGTCGGTCATCGCCCCGCCCGCCGCCGTGTAGCCCATGAACACCGGCAACGCGCCCGCGATCGCGCCGACGGTCGTGTTCCAATACGTCCGAATTTTCATCGGCGTGTAAACCAAAACATACAAACCCCACGTCGACGCACCCACGATCGCCGGCAACGGCCCGAACTGCCACGCGAGCAGCGCCGTCCCGACCAGGCCGGCCGTTCCCGTCAAACCCACACCCATGCCGAGCGACATCCGCCTCGAAGCCATCGGGCGTGACGCAGTTCGTGGCATCTGGGTATCGATCACGCGTTCCCAAACTTGGTTCGCCGCCCCCGCACTGCCGGCGACCAACCCGGTTCCGATCAACAGCACGACCCATTGCCACAACGACAATCCAACACCGGCGGGGCCAGCGATCGCGATCCAAGCCGACGCGAGCGTCGTGACCAAAATCATTGTCACGATTCGCGGTTTGGTCAGTTCGATCACGTCGCGAGAAAACGTCGGCTCGCGTTGCCCGCGGGACGATTTCGCTGCCTCCGCTGCCGGTTCCCTGTTGACCGTGTTTTCGCGACCTGTGCTCTCGCTGTCGAGTTCGCCAGGACCGACCCTTTCGCCAGAACCGACTTTACCCCCGGAGGTTTCGGGGTTGGAATCGGGCATGGATAAATCGTCGTGCGGCACGGGCATTGCATCCAAAAGAGCGGTCGACGATTCGCGGCAGTCGGTCGCCATGAGCGATCCCGTAAGAGAGAAAAAGGAGAAAAAATGCAGAGGTGGAAGTGAAACGGTGCCTGGGGCACTGTCAAGCGGCGGCAAACGCGCCCAATACCGACCGACGTCTTGTTAACCGCACGGTCAGCCAAGTCGCCACCGCTAAAATCAGCGAACCGGTCGCCACGTGTCCGGTGACAATCCAAGCGTCGAGCACGTCTTTGGATTGCAAACGATACGATTGGCTGCCCGGCAACGACTCTAAAATTGCGGGATAACCGTAGTTGACCACCCACGTCCCGACGCCCAGCAGGATTTGGACGGCGACCAAGCATACCAATCCTGCCGCAGGACGCGAGAGCGTCAAATCGCCGCACACCCGCATTCGCCACCAGGCCGCTCCGGTCAACAACCACAACAAAACCGCCGTGCCGACGTGAGTCATCGTCGTATGGGCGAACATCCCGGGGCTCGCCGTCGGCAATGCGTGCCGCAGTTGAGCACCGAGAACAATTTGCAGGTACGCCAGCAAAGTCAGCAAAACCGGCCAAACTATCCTCGGTGAGGGGTTCGCCCCGGCCTCAGATATGCCCACGCCAGCCGCCTCCAAGACCCGGTCACGACGCCAACGCGATCCCGTCACGCACGCCGCGATCACGCACAGGGCAAAGAACGCCGGCCCGGTGCAACCGTGAACCATTGCCAATACGCGAGCACTCATCGTTACCCGCAGTCCACCCAACACGCCTTGCCCGATCACGGAGAGCAACACGAACGCAGCCAACACCGTGACCCAGCGCCGCTGATCGCCTCGCCACGCCGCGATTAAAAAACCGATCGCGACGAAACCGACGAGTGCCCCGAGTAACCGATGCCCGTGCTCGATCAACAAATCGAACGGGCCGAACAACCACGTCGAGAGCGGATAGAGAAACAGATTGTACCCGTAAGTGCCCGGCCAATCCGGGACACTCATCCCGGCGTCGTAAGTCGTCACCAAACCGCCGACCCAAATCAGCGGCCACACCAACACCACCATCAACACCGCCAACCGACGCGGCCACGCGGAGTGGGTTCGCACGAGGCTTCCTAAATCGGCTTTCGGTGCCGAGTAAGCCGTCCAATCCGATTTCATTTCGGTCACATTGCCTGCCACTTTAACGTTCTCCTCGGTCGTGAATCCGTTCGCCGCTCATCCCGCCGATGACCGCGCCACCGGCGCCAAAGATCGCCGCAGGGATCAGACCGCCGAAGCCAAATAACCACATGGACGTCATGCCAATGGCAAGCCCGCTTAACGCTCCGACAGTTCGATAAGTATCACGCATGAAGTTCGTCGGTCCGTGTTTCTGGCTCGATTGAAAAAGTTTCTGGCTCGATTAAAAAAAGCGGCGTGAGTGCTTACTGGATCGCTTTGACATACTCGATCAAATCCCACGCTTGGACGGGCGACAATCCCGTTTTGCCTTTGGCGTCTTCACTGATCTCCAGGCTCGGCATCGGTGCCCCGGCGATGCCTTGATGGATTCGCCGGTACAACGTCTCGCGTTCACCGCCGCCCCGCAACACGCCGCCGGCTAAGACGCGTGGATCGAGTTTCCTCGGAGGCAACGCGCCGGCTTTGCGGAACGGTTTCACCGCGTCTTGGTCGTCCGGCGTGATCCCGATTCGCGTCGTAAAGTCTTTCGTCCAATCGTCGTAATCGAGCGACGGCAACCCGCCGCCCCCATTCGGTCCGTGGCAACCGGCGCAGTTCGCGACTTGACCATGGAAAAGTTCTTTGCCGCGGGCCACCGACGCAGCGAGTGGCTCACCCTCGGGCACGATGTACGGCGGCACCGGCGAAACCGTCGCACTGACCCACTGCCCGAGCACATCCTCGATCACCTCGGCGATCGCTTCACCTCCCTCGGTCAATTCGTTCGGTTTGACCGCACCGGTTTCCGAAGTCGAAACCAGCGTCAATCGCAAATCGTCTTCCGGCGGCGTGTCCTCGTAATCGAGCAGGTCGATCGCATACGCCATCAGTTCCCGTTCGACTTCGCCACGGACGGACAAGTAAATCACATAGTCGACCAATGCTTCCCGTTCGGACGGCGGCACGATCGCGAAACTCGGCATCGGTGCTCCCGGGATACCATCGACGAGTAACCGGTTCAAATCCTCGCGTGTGGGCTTGTCCGCTCTCGCCGTCGATTTCCATTTGAACACGCCGGCGCGAAAATCACGCGGGTAGGGGACTTGGTATCGCGACGCCGGTCCCGCACCACTGCCGGAAATTCCATGACAAATCACACAGTGTTCTTGGTATAGCCCCGTGTGAACGTCGGATTGGTCACTCTTTACCCCGCCGGCGGCGATCTTCAAACGATCAATCGAAACGAGTTCCCGTTGAGCGTCGTCGGTCATCCACTGCGTCGGCCAACGGGGCTTCGAGGGGGTGCCGAAGAGTTGGTCGATGACCTCGGCGACGTCGCCGGCGGCCGCTGCGGTGGGAATGTCTCGCGAGATCTCCAGCGACAGGGCGCGGACGCGGTTGACCTCGAATTCCGGCGTGGACTCGCGACAGCCCGACTGGATCGCGATCGCCCCGAGCAGCGACAGCGATGCGAGCAGAACCACGTTTCGACGATTCGCGAGACGAAAAATCATGGTCTTAGGATAACCGCGAGAGTAGATGGAAGAACGAGCCAGAAGCCTCATTGTGGCGACATGTCCATTCCTGCAAACCGCCGGAACCTGATATTTCGATCTCGTGCGACAATCGGTCGCGTATTTTGTACCGTGACGCTCCGAGTCGCGAAACTCCCGTGTCGCACTTGAAAACAACCACAGCAATCTCCTCTACGCGAGAACACGCCGAGTTCTCAACAGAACGTCTGCAAGCGAGTCAGTAGAAAGCCGACAGCCGACAGCCTTCTCGATTCGCTAAGCTCTGCACTTGCCGACCCACACGAATCCGTTTTTCCCCTCTTGACCACGAGACCGAAATGTCCGGCACCGACCCTTTTCAACCCAACCCGTATCAGAATCCTTACCAAGCGACGCATGAACTCGGCCAGGCACCGAGTTATTCGGGGCATTCGCATTCCTATCGCGGGATCGGACGGCTCGTGTACTTTTTCGGTGCGATGGGGATCAGTTTTGCCCAAAACGGTTTAGTCTTCGCCATCGTCGCAACGTCCGGTGAGCAGGCTGGCGCTGTGGCTGCGATCCCCGTCATGCTCCTCGCGCTCGCCGGCACGATCACTGTGGCGAGTCTTCGGATGATCAACCAGGGTTCAAGTGGCTGGTGGGGAATCGGGATCACTGTCCCCCTTTTGAATATTTTCGTCGGTCTGCGATGTTTGATTTGCCCGGAAGGCTATGCCGATCATCAAACACTCGATACGGCGGGCAAGGTGATCGGCGGCAGCTTGATCGCGACGGTGATCCTCGGTGTTCTCGCGGTCTGCGCGGCGATCGTATTCATGCCGAGTTAAGCTTAGGCCAGAGCAAGCCGCTTCGGCGCCGGTCCGGCATCCCCAGAATTGGAGCGCCCGTCGGCAAAAAACAGTCCTGCCGGATGGACGTCGGAGACCTCCCTCATCCGCCCTACGCCAACTCCCAACTCCCAACTCCCAACTTCCAACTCAAACCAGATCTTGCTTGCGTTTCTTCCGCCTGCTACCCGCACAATCGCGGCAGACGCCGTGGACGATCAGGCGGTGGCCGGTGACCCGGAATCCGTGCTCGTTGGCGACGTTGTCACGAATGTCGATCAACGTTTCGCTGCGGAATTCGATCAGTTTTCGACATCGCGTGCAGTACAGATGGTCGTGTTGCGGGTAGCCGTAATCGAGTTCGTAAACGGTCCGCCCGTCGAGCTGGAAACTGTTGAGCAATCCGGCATCGACGAATTCACGCAACGACCGGTACACGGTGGCCGAACTAACGTAATCCGGTTCGCCTTTGCGAGGCAATTTTTCGATCAGCTCGTCGGCGTCGAAGTGCGAGTGTTGTGAAAAAATCGTCTCAACGAGGAATTTCCGAGGCTTGGTTTGCCGTTGGCCTCGGCTTTGCAAATACTCTTCAAATCGCTCCTGAGGGGTCAGGGCGACTACGAGACGTTCAAGGGATTCGGCGCTAGACATGAGAAAAAACGGTCGGGTGAGCTGGCGGGCAATTGATTTCGTATCCCCAACGCGAGTGCGCAGGGACCACGGGAGAACGAAAAGCGTTCACGACATTAGCATAGCAATTTTGTGGCCAAATGTCCCTACCAAACTAAAAATGGTCGGTTCTCGCCATCGCGGGCCGATGCGGATAAAGTGGCCCGACCGCAAGATGCTCCTCCCGTTTTTGAAAGCTGGCCGAATTGTTTCGTCAACGTCGCCCTTATCGTTCGCTCGCCGTCTTGCTGATGCTGGGGTACGTCGCTGCCGCCGCGGCGTACGTATTGATTGTTTCGTGGGCGGTGACGGCGGGTCATTGGCAATCGACAGGGCATTGGCACGGTTCGTTCGGGCAAGTGCTGCTGCCCCGGATTAACGATGTCATCGTGTTCACGTTCTTCCTGGTGTGTGGGGCGAGCGTGGGCAGTTTCCTGAACGTGGTCGTGTGGCGGATGCCGCAGGGAATGGGGGTCAACGGGCATTCGTTTTGTCCGCAGTGCCGCAATATGTTGCGGGTGCGTGACAACGTGCCGTTGTTCGGTTGGTTGTGGTTAGGGGGGCGGTGTCGAGATTGCCGGTTGCCGATTTCGTCGCGGTATCCGGTCGTCGAGGCGGCCGTCGGGTTGTCGTTTGCAGTGTTAGGCACGGTGGAATTGTACGGCTGGAATTTGCCGTACCGCGACGGGGCCGGGTCGTACGCGATGGCGTCGCCGTTGATCGAGGGCGGCCAACTGATCGTGGTGGTTTATCATCTGATCGGGTTGGCGATCGCGTGGGCGATGGGTTTGATCCGGTATGACGGGCACCGAATTCCGGGGCGGCTCGTGGGTTTCTCCGCCGTGGTTTTGATCGGCGGTATTTTGCTTTTCCCCTCGTTGGCGGTGGTGCCGTGGCAGTTGGCGACGCTGAGCAATGAAACCGGAAATACGCTGTTTTCGGGGCGGTCTCCAGGGGCAGTGTCGTTTCCTGGGATCGATTTCTGGCCGCCGGCCGATGGGGTGATCTTTCTGGGAATGTTGACCGACGCGAATGTGTTGGTGCAATCGTTGGTCCGGGTGCTGGCGGCGCTCGTCGCGGCGGGGTTCTTTGCCCGCGTGTTGGCACGTGCGTTTTGTCCGACGGCTGATTTGAAACTCGATCCGTTGGGCAAATCGACGGTACGCTTGATCGATTTGGTTAAACTGATTGCTGTCATTGCAATTCTCATCGGGTGGCAGGCGAGCAGCGGCGTGTTGATCGCCGCGTCGGTGGTGGCGTGCGTGGGTGCACGCGTTTTCAAGAACACCGACGCGATGGGGCGGTTTTCGCTCGCGCTGCCGGTGGCTTTGTTGATCCAAATTGTGTTTTGGCGTTGGTTATCGGAATCGGGTTGGTGGCCGGGTGAGCGTGCGTCTCGGGGCGTGTTGTTATCATTTTGCTTGGCGACGTTGTTCGTGCCGCTTTGGTTGCGAGAACCACGACCGATTCTGGTCGATGCTGCCCCGCCGGATGAACACTCCGGCGGGTGACCGCGTCCCACTGTTCGAACTGATGCCTCTTTTCTTGTTTTTTGCCGCTGAACCACGATCTTGACCGAACGCGACGAAACCGAGCTGATTCGCCGAGCCTTGGCAGGCGAAGAGGACGCGTTTGAATCGCTGGTTCTGGAACATCAGGATCGCCTTTTCAGCGCCATGACGCACGTGACCGGTTCGGTCCACGATGCCGAGGAGGTGGCGCAGGAGGCGTTCGTGCGGGCGTTCTTGAAATTGGACACGTTCCAGCAGAACAGCCAATTTTTCACTTGGTTGTACAGGATCGCGTTCAACATCGCGCTGTCACGCAAACGCCGCAAACGTGCCAAAATCTCGCTGGACCAACAACGCGACGAGATCGGCAACGACGTGGTCGATCAGGGCGAAGCGGTCGATGCCGACCTCATCCGGCAGGACCAAATCATGCTGGTCCAAACCGCGATGAGCCGGCTCACCGAACAACATCGTGGGATTTTGGTCTTGCGGGAAATGAACGAAGCATCTTACGAGGAAATCGCCGAGATCCTGGAACTGTCGATCGGGACCGTTCGCAGCCGGCTGAATCGGGCTCGGAAGCAGTTGCGAACCACGATTGAAGAAATTCAAGCGGCCCGTTCGGAAGAGTGAATCTGTTATCTCAGAACCCGACGCGTTCGTGACGTAGCGAGCGTGAATCCCTCGCCAACGAATTTCAAAGCTGACTAGAAATGAAGGAGCCGAACTGAAATGAATCGACGAGGCGAACCGAATCAGCCGCAGGGGCAGCCCACCGATCAGGCGGGCCGTTTTTTTGATGCCGCGAGTGAACCGGTCCCGAGTGCCGACGCGGGCGCTCGAGTGCCGCGTCCGTTTCTCGGCATTGAATTCAAGTGCTGTCGCACGTACGGGCGGATTTATCGCAACGCCGAGGCGACGCGTTATCAGGGAGCTTGCCCGCGATGCGGTTGCCAAGTGAAAGTGCCGATCGGTCCGGGTGGCCAAGGTTCGAGGTTCTTTTCAGCAGGTTAACGCACATCGTCATCAGTAATTCGGTGGAACCACGTTGCGGCGTCTTCTCTGAGATGTTGGGAATTGCGAGTCTCCGTGAGACTCGCCTCCGTGAGGTTCTGCCGAACTTTTCCGCCGAGGTGCTTCGCTCATTGCCAGGCATGGCCACGTCCCCCGCCGCCCCGACGTGAATTATCGCCAAAATCGGAAAATACCTGCCCTTGATGCCTCCTCCCAACCGAAATAGTCCATAGCATCGTTTGGATCGACATGCGATCCAAGTGCGAATTCACATATCAGGGCCGTAGGGAGGCATTTCAATGCGACATAAATATTTTGGACTGGCGATGGCTGCCGTTGCCACCCTGGGCCCTGCTCAGGCGTTCGGCAACGACCGCGAGATCGCACAATCGATCATGAAGCGACTCGAAGTGAGTCGCGATGCCGGAAACCTGAAGGACTTTTCGCTCGATATGAAAGTCGACGAGGGCGTGGCGTTGTTCCGCGGCAAAGTCGCCGACGATGAACAACGCGCTCTCGTGTTGGCGTCGTCCGAAGGGATCGATGGCATCCTCGGCGTCGTCGACGAACTCGAAGTCACGCCGGCTCAGCTCGCGACGAGCAAGCCCGCGAAAATTTACAAACCGAAATCCGCGACGGTCTCGAAGGTCGCCGAGCCATCGGTTTCCATTGAAATCAGTGGATTCGATTTCGCCGGTGCGTTGGCCGGGCCAACCGAAGCCGCACCCGCTACCGAGCAGGAACCACAACCGACCGCTCGAGCACCGTTCGTGCAGTTGGTTCAAGAGACGCCTCACGCTCCAATGACGGTCCTGCCAAACGCTGTCGCACCAGCTCCACCGACTGCGATCGCAACCCAGCCCATCCAAGAAGTCGTGCCACAAGAAGTCGTGCCACAAGAAGCTGTGGCACAAGAAGCCGTGGCACAAGAAGCTGTGCCACAAGAAGCTGTGCCACAAGAAGCTGTGCCACAAGAAGCCGTGCCACAAGAAGCCGTGGCACAAGAAGCCGTGGCACAAGAAGCCATGGCACAAGAAGCCGTGGCAAAAGAAGCTGTGGCAAAAGAAGCTGTGGCACAAGAAGCTGTGGCACAAGAAGCTGTGGCACAAGAGGTCGTGCTACAAGAAGTCGTGCCGGGCATCGTTCTACCAGCGGCCGCCTACGATGACGGTGACATGGATCTGCCGATGCCGGCCCCGTTCGTCGAAGACTCGGCACCGGTGCCCTCCAGCCCCGCGCAGCCTCAAGTCGATGACGAGCAACTGATGCAGTCGGTCGCTCGTGCGATCACGATCGCTCAAAATGAAGGCTACCTGAAAAATTACGGTGTCGACGTTCATTCGTATGACGGTGTGATTGAACTCGAAGGTACCGCCGCTTCGCAACAACAACGCGAATTTCTCGAAATGATCGCCCGTCACGCCCCCGGCGCTCGTGGCGTCCGTAACTTGATCAAGGTCAACGGTCCGACGCAATCCAACGTCTCCGCTCGCCCGGCCGCTCACCGTTCCGGTTCGCCGACGATGGCTCCCGAACTGCCTTCGTCAGGCTCCGGATTGCGGCCCTTGCCGCCGGCTAACCGCGCCGCCAACTCGGCGATGCAACCGATCCGTCAGGCTCCGCCTTTGCAACGACAGATGCAACAACCGATGCAACGACAGATGCAACAACCGATGCAACAACAGATGCATCAGCAGATGCGGCGACCGATGCAGCAACCCGGCGTGCCAGCCCGCATGGCGAACTACCCACAGGGTGGTCAGCAAATGACTAACAGCGAGATGGTCGTCCCCGGCAGCATCGGCAACCACGGCGGTGGATACGGTGCCCCGATGATGAGACAACCAGTGCCGATGGCAAATGCGGCCGGTCCGGGTGCCCCACGCTACGACACGCCCAACCTGCCGAACTACGCATGGCCAGGCTACGCCGCTGCGAATAATTATGCAGCGGTCTCCTACCCACAACAATACAGCCCCTCGGCATTCCCCTTCATCGGACCGTTCTATCCTTACCCGCAAGTCCCGTTGGGATGGCGGAAGGTCAGCCTGGAATGGGACGACGGTTGGTGGTTCCTCGACTTCACCGATAAATAACCACGGCAGACCGGGTCGCTAAACCGACCCGCTGAAACCGAAAAACACCTGACGCGGCGTCCTGAAAAGGTCGTCGCGTTTTCTCGTGGGATGATCGCTACTGTCGTTGCAACATCTCTGCGATACGGGGAAAACAGAGGGACAGGAGAACAGAGCGAAAACAGAGGGACGAAAACAGAGGGACAGCGAAAACAGAGGGACAGAGCATTTTTCCGGGTGGCGAGGCTTAACCTACTTTGAGCTAGTGTTCCGTCAACATCAAGTTCCAGGTAGTCCTCGATCGCCATCGCCATCGCCATCGCCAAAAACCCCTTGTCACTGCACCGCTCGCCCGATTCACTCTCACACCGGTCGATCGGGTCGGATGACTCGTCCACCAACTGAAACTGCTCAATCGCTTGCGGATCTCCGCCCGACGAATCGGGCATCCAGCGATAACACTCGCCATGTCACCTAAGGGACCGCAGGTCCAACCGGCGATAACAACCCCAGGGTCGACTTATCGCCGACACAACCAGCGATAATTACTTCGTTATCCGACTGAATCTCAATGCTGTCATGCCTGCTGGTAGGTTCAATGTTTGCACCTGATTTCTCAATCGCTGACCTTGAACGCGTTGGCCCGGTCATCGAGTCTCTCCTTGATTCAGGCAAACTCACCGACGAGGAATATTCTGTCGTTGACCTATGCGGTCGTGCTGCGACTGACCTCGCTTCAATCAGGCATTCTGAAGCCGCCATCCGTTTCTATTCACGTCCCGATATTGAACTGCAATCCACAAATTCTATTGCGGCATGGCTGTCCGAGCACTTTGATGCTGAACCGGGCACGGTTACGTCGATAGCGGGTCGCATGCACGTTGCTTCTACCGGTCGCGACGGTAAACTGCAACTAACCCCTGTGCTCGACCTTTGACCCAATCATCCAACCGCATCAAATCCAAGACGGCGGGTAACCATCGCATGCAGTGGAGGACGGGTGGACCCTTTTTTTCGTTTGCTTGCAATCCGTTCGCCCGTCCCAACTGATGCGTAACGTTCCCCGACTGGAGTGATGGCATGAAATTTAACCTAAGTCCACAGCCTGGGGCACCTGCGTTGCCGTGCGACGAACTTATCTCTCGGCTTCAATCTGAATTTGACACACGGTTTTCCGTTACTGACATCAGCGAACCAGATGTTAGTGGTATGGTGGCCGAACTCATTGAACTAAACGCCCCTCGACAGATGATCGCAGATGCTCAGATTGGTGTGATACTGCGCATTGCGATTTATGATTTCGACTATTCGGATGATTCCGTGATCTTTGACCTGACACCCGCTACCACTTCAGTGATCGGCTACTATCCCGATGGTGATACTGGTACAATCCTGGATTTGCTTGAACGTTGCGCAAAATCGTTTGGATACTCGCTCACAATCGGCGTGTGAATTCACGACGGCGGGGAACCAAGGAATTGCACGGGAGTCGGGCGTCACGCTTTTTAGCAGTTCAAATGTTTTACGGCCCGACCACGTGAATTCCGACGTTACGCCCATGAACCACTCGCGACTCAAGTTCTCGATTCGATCCTTACTCGCGTGTACCGCGATTATCGCCCTACTTTTCGCCGTGGGCATCCGAGTCGGAGGTCACACCATATGGCTCGCGACCAGTGGACACCGCAGCCATGGCCACCGACACCCAGTTCGATGAGTGTGTCTCATCACCCCCGCCGCCCTCGGCACCTTCAAACACAGCGGCACCGCCGAAAAACACCGCCGCGTTGCCGAATCCGATGGTTCGCAAATCGGGGTTCAAACGTCTCCTCGATGCTTTCTTGCAAGAATCGAGTATCAAGTGGATGTTGGTGATCGGAGCGGCGATCATCTCGGCCTCCTCCCTGATGTTGGTGACCCGGCAATGGATGACGTGGTCGGTGCCGCTGAAGTACTTGACGATCCTTTCCTACACCGCCGCGACCTATGCGGTGGCCGAATACTGCGGGCGTCGGTTGCGACTCGATGCGACGTCGCAGGTGTTGCGATTGCTGACGTTGGTTTTGATTCCGATCGGTTTCCTTTCGCTCTCGTGGCTGACGATGGAATCGTTTTCAGCCGGCGATTCGGCGTTGTCGTTGATCCTGTTGATTCCCGCGACGGGGTTCATGGTGTTCGCCGCCGATCGAATTTTTTCGCATTGGTTGCACGGTCGCCAAACAACTTTTTTGGCCTCGTACGTGTTGCTGTGCCTGGCCGGCATCCTGCCGGTGATTGAGGCGCCGTGGTTGGCGGTGTTGTTCGCGTCGGGGTTTTGGTTCGTGATGACGTTGGGTGTGGTGAAGGTCAATCGGCATGTGTTCTGGTTGACGGAAGAATATCGACGGCCGCGTGTTTTCGGGTTCCTCCCAATCGCGATGCTGGCGTCGTTGTTCATTGTCTTGATAGTGACGAAAACGGTCGGCGCGATTCCGATTCATTGGCTCGGGTTGGTGACCGTGATGATGGCGGCGACGGTATTGATGACGACGAAAACGATAGCGGACGTGTTTCGGACGCGGACGGGCGATCTGGTGCATCCGCTGCCTTGGTCGATCGTCGCTCCCTTGCTCGTGGGTTTATTATTGACGGCGATCGGGGTGCTGCTGTCGTTCCATGGTTTTCATTTTTCGGGAATCTCGACGCGGGCGGTGGTGCCGACGACGTTGGTCGCCGCCGTGTTGATCTTGACGCTCGGGCGAGACACACGGCATCGCGGTTTCGTGGGGGCCGGCTTGGTCTTGATCGCGCTGGCGTATCAATCCTGCCCCACGTTGATGGGCGAACTGATTCAAGCGATGAAAGCGGGTGCGGCGTCGGCGATCCAAGAGAAACGGTTACCGGTCGCGTTCTACGGACTGACTTACGCACCGTTGTTGGTCGGGTTCGCGATCGCCAGCCGAGTGCTCGGCGCTCGGGATCGGGCGGAGTTTCAAATTCCGCTCAAACAATTCGTGACCGTTGTTTCGGTTTTCTTGAGCGTGCTGTCGCTAACGAATTTGAAAGCGGCGTGTTTGGTGGGTGTGATCAGTTCCGTCGGCTTTGTTTTCAACAGTGGGGTGTTTCGCGATCGTCGCTTCATTATCGCCGCGATCGGATCGGCGCTCGTCGCGACCGCGACGGTCGTTCCGTTCGCGAACTCGATGGGGATTTTGCAGTGCGATGTGCGATGGTCGCTCGCGGCGGTTGCGTTGTTCGGTTTGATTGCTCGATCGTGGAATGGATGGGACCGAGGGTTGAGCAGCAACGCGTTCGATGAGCGGTCGTCGGTGGCTTGGTTCCGAATCAGTGGCGAGAGCGTCACGTTCTTGGTCAGTGTGGCTTGGTTAGCGACTCAGTTCGTGAACCCCGGTGGTTCCTTCATTGCTTCGCTCGATCGAGTTGACTTCGTCACGCTGGGGGTCCTCAGTGTTTCGTTGTCCGTGATGACATGGCAATCTCGCAGCTACGTTTGCGGGATGTGGATGTGGTTGATCGCGACGGCGGCTGCGGTGATCGAGATGTTGTCGGCATCGATCAGTGGCGAGTGGATGATCGTCGGTTCGGCGGTGGTTTGCGGTGTGACGACGTTGTGCGTGTATCTGGTGATTAAAAAACTCGGCGTCGCGATTTCGACTCATCGATTCGTTGCCTACGGACAACCGGGCGACGCTTCACTGTGCCCGACTCCGCTGGCGGCGTTGTTATTGCCGTTGGCGGATTTGACGTTGGCGATTTTCGCGGTCATCGTCGCGGCGTTCTACTTGCCGGCACTCGGATGGGCGACGATCGCGTTGGATGTTTTCGTTCTGCCGCCGGCGTGGACGATCGTTGCCGGGATCATCACTGTCGCGGCGGTTCTGTTTCGCGGCCCGATCACGGTGTCGACCGCCTCGTTCTTCGCCCCGATCGTGGCGGGCGTCGGTGTGGGTTGTTGGCTACCCGGTTGGTTTGATTTCGAAACACTGCCCTTGGTCTATGCGTTGACATCGGCGGCGGTGCTGTTGACGGTTCGTCATCGGGCCGCATCGATGATGTCGATCACCGTCGCGATCAGTTCGGTGTGGTTAGCAATTTTGACGACGTCGGGGTTGGTATATCTTTCGCCGATGACGTTGTTGAGTTCGGCGATCGCGTTGGCGACGATGTGGATCGTTTACAACGAGAACGCTCGCGAGTTGTTACGGTACCGCACGAGCGTGGCGATTTTGGCCAGTGTGCAGTTCATTGTGGCGACCTCGTTGATCGCGGGCTAGCCACGGTTGTTAAGAAAATTGAAGTCGAATGAACGAGTGTTGAAACAAATCCTGTTCCCTTTCCCTGTTCCCCTCTTTCAAGGCACTACCATGAAATGGTTTTCCCAATTCAGTTTGATCATGCGATCGAACCTGACATCCCTTTGCGAACAAGTCGAAAATCCCGAGCGGATGTTGTATCAGCTCATTTTGGATATGGAGGACGAACTCGCCGGTGCGAAGCATTCGGTTGCCGAAGCGATCGCGGACGAAATCCTGATGCGTAAAACGGTCGAGCGTGAGCGGGCCGACGTTGCGGTGTGGGCCGAGCGTGCCGCGACGGCGGTCAAACGCCGCGACGACGCGTCCGCCAAAGCGGCATTGCAGCAACAGATGTCCTCACAAAAACGGGCCGAGCAGTACGCCCGCGAGCATTCTGTTCAATCGGCCGAGGTGCAAAAGTTGCAGGACTCGATCCGCAATTTACAAGACAAAATTCGTCAAGCCAAGCAGAAGAAAACGTTGCTGACCGCGTGACTGGCCCGGGCCTCGTCGACGAACAAAATCAACTCCGTCATCGACCGAGTCGACAGCCAATCGGCGTTCTCTCAGTTCGATCGTTTGGAGCAACGGGTTGACCGTGAGGAGGCCGTCACGGAGGCTTGGCAACGACTCGACGGCGAGGATTGCGAGACCGACGCGTTGCAGCGTAAGTTCGAAGAGGAAGAGTGTGAGCAACGACTCAGTGACGAACTCGCCACATTGAAAGCCCGCCTCAGTGAGTAGCCTGACTCTCCGAGTCGGGCATCCCCAAAAGCCAACTCGACTCCGAGAGTCGAGTTGCTCAAAGGCGGCAACTTCGAAACGATCACATCGGGTCATAGAAAGTACAACGCGTTGAACTCCCGCAGTGCTGACGGCGCTCGAACGCAAGCGAATTCATAAAACACATTCACAGTAGCCGAAAAGAATATCTCTTTTTTTCAGAAAAAAGGTTGACACCCCTGTCGAGACAACCTATCAACAGGGTTCCCTTATCTGCATTTAAGGAGTCGCTCGACGCCTCTGTCCGATCTGGAGCAATCGATGTTTTCTCGTTTTCTCGTTTTGTGTTTCGCTGGCTGTCGCTCATTCGTCGGCAGAGCAACCGGTTGAGAATTCGGTCGAGGAAACGACAGAGTCTCCGATACTGGAACTGAACCAACAGCAGTTGGAACAGCGCTCCATCCTCGCCAAACTCCGGCTCCAAGGCGATCGTACGGGTTCTCTCAAATTTCCCGAAACGTATTTGGGAAAGGCGATTCAAGGACGTGTGCTGCTGCAAAACGACAGTGACCGCTCTGCCAACATTGAAGCGATTGAATCTTCCTGCGGTTGCACGTCGGCTGTTCCTCTCCAGCGAACGGTTGCTCCGGGGCAGTCTGAATGGTTGTTACTTAACTTTTCTCCAAGAACCATCGGTAGCAAACACGTTGGTGTTCGATTCCGTTTCGGTGAAAAGACCTTTGACCTGACGGGAGACGTCACCACTCGTCCTCGATTCCGTGTGGCGAAAACTTCGGTCCGTTTCCCGGAATCACGGGTCGCTGAAATCATTTTGCGGAAAACCACCGACGATCCGGTCGAGAGCGTAGTGATCCATCCCGGCGACGCTTTCACCTCGCGGTTCCGTGATGAGAAAGACAAATTGGTCATTCAGATCCGGTGTCTGGAAGATCACTATCCGTCACGTTTCATCATGACACCGATCCTCCGCGATCAAACCCATGAGGAAATCCCTTTCGATGCCTTCTACGTCGGGCGTGTCGAGGTTTTCCCGAAACGATGTGTCGCCGTGGATGAGACCGTGCGACTTTTCTTACGCGGCGACGTGATGCCATTGGAATCAGTCAACAAAATTTCGTTTCATAGCGAAACTGATTTGGACGCAGCACCACGTATCATCGAGTGTCATGGCGAACTTCGCGGCAACATTTTGATGATCGAATTTCAAAACCCCTTCTCCCCTGGGGATCATCGCTTGCGCGGTTCCCTGGGGACTGTTTCGTTCCCTGTGTTACTAACGGTACCGAGTGATGAAAATGAATAGACGATTTCGAGGGCATTGGTTCGGCTCCTGCTGTGCGATTTTGTTCGGCCTTGGAAACTTGGCGATCGCCGAGGAGAATTTCGATTGGCAAGTCCCCGACGATGGCACGGATGGATGTTGGGAGGTGACCGAGGACGAGCCTACCAAGCCGTGTGATGAGTATTGGCTGGATCCGTTTGGTCGACCGGCTGGAATTTTTTGCAGTGGACTGTGCAATGTCGCAAACGGTGCATTGACGTGTGTGTTAAGTCGTCAGATGGAGCACTATGCCTCAGGCCCAGACAGACACACCGAAAAATTGACTTATCGCAAAGTCATCGCCGACCCAGGAGAGCCTCAGGGTAATGAGTTGAGGAAGCGATACTTGAAGTGCGTTGTATTGGGTGAGTGCCTGTGTAGGTTCAATCAGCAACACCAAAAAATATTTTGCATCCTCGATCCAGACACTGAGAGTTTCAGCTCAGTCGAACTCTTTATCTACGACGCCAACGGGCCAGAATGTGAGGAAGAGGAAGAGGAGGAAGAAGGTGAAGGTTTTGATGACAGCAACGGCTTCGATGAAGACCAGTGGAATGAGGATGAAGACTGGGGTGACGGTGCTGACTCGGACAACGTGGACACTTGGCTCGGCAACGAGCTTGACGACGAGAATGGAGGATTGACTGATGAACAACCGTAACCCGAACTTAGGACGGCTCCGCTTTTCGTCGCCTGGATCTGCATCTGCGCTCAATACGACGCCGTCGGATCGATCCGACAGAAAACGAAGAACCAGTGTGGCGATCTGCGTGTTGCTGGTGATTGGGGCCACACTCCCAATGTTCGTTTCCGCCCAGTCGCCTGCCGACGACGCGTCTCCACCGGATCTTCAAACGGATCCGGAGGCGCGGAAGGACAAGATCGATGAAATCTTCACCGACATGACGGTGCGTCGTGATCGATTGCTAAGACGTTTTGCCGTCGTGCTCCACGGAGAGTACATCACGGTGGGTGGACGCAAGAATCCACTCTTGGTTCACCCAATTGTGATGGCGCGGGTCGTGGACCAGAAGCGAGACTTTGATCTCAAAGCCATGTACCTCGTCTTACCGGACTTGGCCGAAAACGGAGATGAAATCGTCAAGATCAAAGGCGAAACTAAGTATCGCGATACGGCAACATTGCTCCACGGCCCGTATCAAACCCCGCCCGAAGGGATGAGTAAAAGCGAGCGGCGGAGTTTTTTCTGGAATCGACATGCCTGGGCTCACGATCCGTACGATGACTATATCTTAGGAGCAAACGCACTTACAGAGCGATCGAACTACCTCGGTATCGAACAAGCAATGCGAAATTTCAGATTGATCCGCAGCGATTCCGGGATTGGTGGGACGATCACGAGCCATTGGTCGTACATGCCATCTCAGCAAATCAACTTCCGACACCGAATCGATTTCAGTCCCGCCGATCAATGGATGCCGATTCGGTTTAGTAGTAAAATGATCGGCTTTCCCTCCGCTTTTCAAGAATGCCGCTATCACTGGAAGAAAACGGGTGACTTTCTTTTGCCCGACCGGATTCAACTATCAATGGGGAAAATTTCGAAACCAGGTAACGTTAGTGACGCCACCTTCCGTTGTCATTGGCTGATCGGTGATGACGTTCCTGAAGAAATCTTCACTTCCGAAGATCACCTCGCGGTTCTTCTGGACCAATTCGAGATCCCGCACAGCAAACGGGTCGACGGACAAATCGTCCGCGCCCCACATCCATTGCCCGAAGGCCTCTACGAGGGTTTAGAATCCCTGCTTCAACAAGAACCGCGACCCAAACGGTGACCGCGTCGCGTATCGTTTCCAGTGCTTCGAATTGCTGATGCGAAAGAAACCCGGATTCAGTGGAGCGGTGTTGGGATCGTCGCTCGGCTCTCCGAGCCGTAGGCGTGACGAAGAAAAGGGGTCAGGACTCTTTCTTTCGTTGATCGCCTGATATGGGCTTCTTTTTCGGGCGTCCGCGTGCCCGGAGTGTGGATTCGAGGTCCAGCCGACGGGCGATCGACTCCACCCAATT
>Ga0163216_101187_pt1 | contig 19339 bp, 22 predicted proteins | sample SynspAceP_FD_167610 | JGI IMG/M metagenome (GOLD analysis project Ga0163216, IMG submission 167610) | Saline lake microbial communities from Ace Lake in Antarctica - Synechococcus sp. Ace-P (Illumina Assembly) | ecosystem: Environmental > Aquatic > Non-marine Saline and Alkaline > Saline ...
GCCAAACCGCCGAAAGAGCGGACCTGAACCCGAGAGATCGACTTCCAACAGCCCATTTTTTGCCCCGCAAAGCGATCAAACCGTCATCTCGGCGCAGCCGAACCCGTTAATCAGACGTTCCTTAAATCCTGGATATCTGTCGGGTTCACTCGTCATGAGCTTTGGGCATTGAAATCGGCGGAGCGGATGCCACTGTTCGCACTATTTTTTGCTGCGACCCTATGGATTTGGAGTTTGCCATTTCTGCCGCTGTTGGTGTTTTACACCGTTCTAACGGTTAGATGGCCGACCCTAATATTCGTCCCTAGCCTTGTTCTCGCAATGGCCTTTTTCTTCTTCGTAGCCCCGTGGTTTTTCCGTTGGTATTTCTTATCCGTAGGCTTGATGTTTGGTCGCACAAGTATGGCAGCCAAAAAGTGCCACCAACTTGAACGCCGCCTGAACCCTTCGTCATTGAATTGACATGACGGAACCGCAGCATGACTTTGGAAGTTACCTGCCCCGGATCAAAACGATGGGGTCTTGGTCAGCGCTTTTGTTACCGTACTTACCGTAGAATCCTTGATCGGCTTGCTGGCGGGTGATGCCCATATCCTTGAGGCGTTCGTCAGGCTGCCCACGAAGTTTGACTGCTTGACGGTAACCTGCGTCTTTTGTGGCAATCCAGTTCAATATACGCAGCAACAGTGACGAGGTGTCTGGGTGAGCGGAGTGTGCGAGAGCTTCTGAGTTTGTAAAAGTTGCTGGCATGTCCTGGATCCTTTGCTGTGGTTACTGTCTTCGTGGGTCCATCTTTGAACAGCGTGCGTAAAGTCAGCGTCAGGTGATCAGGCTTATTGCGCAAAATATCCGTCAAAAGCGTTTTATGTGCGGGGCTCTTTCCTTTTTACGTTGAGGTTTGCCCTCATGGCTGCAGGTGGCCTCAGAAAACTACAGGGCTGATCACATCGTTCCCCCCAGTTTTCCCCGAAAAGGTGAAGCGCGCCGGAGGCCTGATATCGAACTTTACGAGTTGCGCGAAATGGAGGCGGTCACAAGATCAGCGGTATCAAGGCAAGGAATTTCGGGGTCGGCGGTATGTGCGGGAATCGAACCTTCACCGCGCAGCTCACAAACGATCCCTCGCTATGGACGCGACACGTCCAGTGGAAACCGGACCTTCGGTATACGGATTCGCATAAGGAATTTGGTGGAGCCTAGCGGGATCGAACCGCTGACCTCCTGCATGCCATGCAGGCGCTCTCCCAGCTGAGCTAAGGCCCCATCGGGCGCGTTTATGCGCCGTCGAGTGGCGGTGTCATAGGAGGGCCTCGCACCAAGCGCAAGACCCAAAACACCGCCACGCTTGGATCAGTCGTCGTTGTCCTCGGCGGCCACATCGGCCAGATCGTCGAGGGCTACGGTATCTTCGTCATCATCGTCCTCGAGCACATCATCGCCCAGATCGACATCATCTGTGTCGTCATCATCGAGCACGGCTTCTTCTTCGGGCTCCACCACCTTGGCGGGCTTGGCTTTCATGGCCTTCGAGGTCACGCCGACGGTGGACTTGCGCCCTGTCTCGATCTCGACGACTTCGCCCGTATAAGGGCTAATGATAGGCGAGCGGTTCATGTCGTAGAATCGCTTGCCGGTTTGCGGGCAAAGGCGCTTAACGCCCCATTCTTCCTTGGGCATCCATGGCTCCTTGAGCTAACGGTCGGATAAGGGATCGCGGTCGGTTGCCACAGGCCGTGCCCCGTGTCAAAGGCTTTTGCCCTTATTGGTTCCATGCGAGGGTGAGCGTGATGTCTCAGCCTGTCCTTCCCGGCACGCCACCGATCCCGGTGACGCTGCGCTTTTCGCCCCGTGCCAAGCGGTTATCCTTGCGTGTTTCGCGCCTTGACGGGCGGGTCACGCTGACCGCGCCCCGGTTTGTGTCCGAGCGCGAGGCCATGGCCTTTGCCCATGAACGTGCCGATTGGGTGCGGGGGCATCTGGCGCAGTTCGTGCCGAGCCAGAGCGTGGGGTTTGGCGCGCGCGTGCCTGTGCGGGGCGAGGTGCTTGAGATTGTTGAGGGTGCTAAGAAACGCCCGCGCCTGACCGAAGCGGGGATCGAGGTCTGGCCGGGCTCGCCCCATGTGGGCAGCGCCGTGCAATCCTTGTTGAAGCTGAAGGCGCGTGAGGCATTGAGCGAGGCATCGCACCGCTATGCCGCCCAGCTTGGTCGGCCAATTGCCCGTATCACCTTGCGCGACACGCGCTCGCGCTGGGGGTCATGCTCGGCTGAGGGCGCTCTAATGTATTCGTGGCGGCTGATTATGGCCCCGCCTGAGGTGCTCGATTACGTTGCCGCCCACGAGGTCGCGCATTTGGCCGAGATGAACCATTCGGAGCGGTTCTGGGCTGTGACGGCGGGGCTGTGCCCGGATTACGCGCGCCACCGCAAATGGCTGCGCGATCATGGGACGGATCTGCACCGGTATCGGTTCTAAGGGGGCCAAAACTCCACGTGGAGTTTTGCAAATTCTCACGAGAGGATTTGGGCCGCTGCGTTTGACATAAGCGCTATTTGTGATCACATGCCGCGCATGCTTTTACAAAACCGCCCCGACGCCCCGCTTGCCCCCGCAACACCTGCAGGCGCTGCCCATGACCGCGTCTACCGCGCGCTGCGCAGCCAAATTATGCACGGCGAGATGGACCCCGGCCAAGCCCTGACCCTGCGCGGTATCGGCAAGACATTTGATGTGTCGATGACCCCGGCGCGCGAGAGCGTCCGGCGCTTGGCAGCCGAAGGCGCGCTAATGCTGTCGGCCTCGGGGCGGGTGTCCACGCCGGAATTGACTGCCGACCGGATCGAGGAGCTGGCCGCGCTGCGCGCATTGCTGGAACCTGAACTGGCCGCCCGCGCCTTGCCGCGCGCTCATATCGCGCTGATCGAGCGGCTCGAGATGATCCAAAACTCCATCGGCAAGGTCATCGCTGCGGGCGATTCCGTCGGCTATATTCGCACGAACCTCGAATTTCACCGCACGCTGTATCTGCGCGCCCAAGCGCCTGCGATGCTGGCGATGGCGGAAACGGTGTGGCTGCAACTTGGACCGACGATGCGCAGCCTCTATGGGCGGTTACGCAAGACCGAGCCGCCGCGCCACCACACGATGATCTTGGCGGCGCTGAAGGCCGGGGACGAGCCCGCCTTGCGCCTCGCCGTGCGGATGGACGTGACGCAAGGGTTGAAGATGTTGGCGCGGTAGCGGCGTCTGCTAGGCCACCAGCTTCATGAAGTTGGCCCATGCCTCGGGATCGGCGATGGTCTTGTCGCGGCACCCGGTGTTGCAGAACCCGTAGACCTTGCCGCCAAGCTCTAGAAAGAACGCATCTTCGGTGATGGGCTTGCCGGAATAGGGGCAAAGCTCGTTGACGCTTGGGCCGTTCTCAACTGCATGTGCTGCCAGCGGCTGGGGTCCGGGCCATGCCACCTGTGCGTAGTCACGCGCATACCATGGCAGATCCGGGCCTGTCGTTAGACCAAGCGCGCGCCAGCGGCGGAACGCAGGATCGGCGAGATGTGCGGCGACATAAGCCTGCGCGCTGTCTGAGACCTCAAGACCGTAGGTTGCGATCCGCGTGGCGACAGGCGCGAAGAACGCATCGGCGGCCGAGTAGTCGCCGCAAAGCCATGGACCTTCGGAGGCGCAGGCTTCGCGCGCATGATCCCAGATCAATTCCAGCCGCCGCAGATCGGTTTTCACGTCATCTGGCACGGGCACGTCAGAATAGGTCGCGCGCAGGTTCATCGGGCAAAAGCCGCGCAAGGCGGTAAAGCCTGCATGCATCTCGCTGGCCAATGTCCGGGCAATCGCGCGGGCCTTGGGATCGCTGGGCCAAAGGCCTGCTTCGGGGTGGCGGGTTGCAAGCTCCTCGGCCATCGCAAGGCTTTCGCCGATCACGGCGCCCTCGGGCGTCACGATGGTGGGCACGGTCTTTGCAGGGAAGTGGTCGCGCAGTTGATCCACGACCTGCTCGTCGAGGAATGTGATGCGGGTTTGGGTCTTTGGAATGCCAAAGCGTTCAAACAACAGCCAGCCGCGCAGGGACCAGCTGGAATAGGCGTAGTCGCCGATGATCAGGTGATAGGACATGGAGGGAACCGTTCGTTTGGGCGAGCTTAGGGGCGATACGCTTGGCGCAGCAAACGCCTTTATGACAGAGGGCGCATCACGGGATGTGATTGATGCGCACGGCTTGGCCGCCGGAAATTTGGGTCAACGACAGATTGTCGATCTTTTGGGCAAACACCTCGCGCGCGCCGATCCCAAGCACGCGTTGGACCTGCGTCAGGATCACGCCGAAATGGGCGACGGCGATGATCGGGCCGGGGGGCGTGCTGGCGTCGAGCGCCTCAACCGCCGCGTCAACGCGCGCGCGCAGAGCGTTCCACGATTCGCCTTCGGGTGGGGATGTGTCGCCGGGCTGATCCCAGAAGGCGAAAATACGGTCGCGGTCGAGGGCTTCTGCCTCGGAATGGGTCAGGCCCTCCCACGCGCCAAACTGCATCTCGCGCAAGGCTGCGATATGGGGCAGGCGGGTGCGGCTTGCTTGGATGGCGTCGGCGGTGGCGGCAGCGCGGGACAGATCGGAAGAGACCACGATGCCGCCCGCAGGCAACAATCCCTCCAACCGCGCCAGCTTGGCCGTATCGCTCAGATCCGCAGGCAAATCGGTCCAGCCTATCATCGCCTTGGCGTGGGTCGGACCGTGGCGCACCCAATACCAGTCGCGCGCGCTCATGGCCCGGCTTTCAGCCAGAGCGGCAGGCCTGCAACCACATAGGCCACGCGATCCGCTTGGGCTGCGACCTGCTGGTTGAGCAATCCTTGCGCGGCGCGAAACTGCCGTCCGAGCGCGGTTTCCGGCACGATCCCTTGGCCGACCTCGTTGCTAACTGCGACGATCGGGGCGCGGCAGACAGTCATTGCTTGCCGCAAGGTTGCGCTGGCCCCGGCCAAATCAGCCCCTGTCAATAATAGGTTCGATAGCCAGAGCGTCAGGCAATCGATCACGACCACGTGATCTGCGGGAACATCGGCCAATGCACCTGCCACATCAAACGGGGCCTCCACCGTGATCCAATCGGGCCCGCGCGACGCCATATGAGCCTCAATTTTCGCTTCCATTTCAGCGTCGTAAGCTTGGGCTGTGGCGATGTAGATGCGGGGCCGCTCCATTCCGGTCGCAATCCCCTCTGCGAAAGAAGATTTCCCAGACGAGGCCCCACCGATTGCGAATGTTAGCTTCGCGTCGATTTTTTCCACCATTTTCTTTGATCCTTTCGGTGACCTGCCGCGTAGCCCTCCTACGAACAGAAACAAGGGTTGGACAAACCCATCTCACGGGGGTGATGAGAAATGGCACTGGACGGACCTTCTGACATGAACATGTCGCGGCGTGCAATGCGGGCTGAATTGCTGGACGCTGAGACAGAACTACGCTTGGCCTACGCGTGGCGCGATCACCGCGATGAGCAGGCCCTACACCGCCTGATCACGGCCTATATGCGGCTGGCGATCTCGATGGCGTCGAAATTCAAGCGCTACGGCGCGCCGATGAATGACCTGATCCAAGAGGCCTCGCTGGGCCTGATGAAAGCCGCCGACAAGTTTGATCCCGATCGGGGCGTGCGGTTCTCGACCTATGCAGTCTGGTGGATCAAGGCGAGCATCCAAGATCATGTGATGCGCAACTGGTCGATGGTGCGCACCGGTTCCACATCTTCGCAAAAATCTCTGTTTTTCAACATGCGTCGCGTTCAAGCGCGCCTAGAACGTGAAGCCGCTGCATCGGGCGAAAAGCTCGACAAGCACCAGTTGCGCCAAATGATTTCCACCGAAGTGGGCGTGCCGCTGCATGACGTAGAGATGATGGAAGGTCGGCTTGCGGGCTCCGACTACTCGCTGAACGCCACGCAATCTGTTGAGGACGAAGGCCGCGAGTGGATCGACGCGCTGGAAGACACCAGCCCACAAGCCGCCGAGATTGTGGCAGAAGATCACGATCTGGCAACTCTGCGCAATTGGCTTGTGACCGCGATGAATGCGTTGAACGAGCGTGAGCGCTTCATCGTGCGCGAGCGCAAACTGCGCGATGATCCTCGTACGCTTGAAAGCCTCGGCAACGAACTGGGCCTGTCCAAAGAGCGCGTGCGCCAGTTGGAAGCGGCTGCGTTTACCAAAATGCGCAAGAACCTGACCACGCAATCGGGTGAGGTCCATCAATTCCTCGCCTGATCCGAGACAGACACACACAGGCCGCACAGACCCTTGTGCGGCCTTTCGGCGACTTGAAACGGCGAATGCGCTGGCTAATCTCGACTTATGTTGCGTATCCAGTTCCGTCGCCGCTTGTATAAAGCCATTGCCATTTTGGCGCTGCTCTGTGCGGGCTACGCTGTGTCTGTTGCCTTCCCGAAATGGGCGTTTGCGCATGTGGGTGGCACCGAGACCTTGCGCATTCATGCTGGCGTGCCTCTGCCGCCCGAGGCTGAGGCGTTCGCCGCGCGGGTTGAGGCTGCCCTGGCAACATCCGGCCTGCCCGCACCTGAGGACACGCTGCATCTGTATGTGACTGGAAATGGATGGCGGCGGGTCTGGTTCTTTGGGCGAAACGGATTTGCGGCAGGCATCGCCTATCCAGTGATCGCGCCGCATCACGCGTTTCTGGGCGATGCTGATCTGGCGGCGAACCGGATGCGTAAGGCGGGCCTGCTGGTGCCCCTGCCACGCAGCGCAACGGTCTACGCGGTCCGTGAGTTGTCTCATGTGCTGACCCATCAGGCGGTCGGGCGTTGGCATTATGTGCAGATGGATCCGATTTTGCGCGAGGGGATTGCGGATTATGCAGCACTCGGCCCCGCCCCGCAGGCGTTGCTGGATGCGGTCAAGGAGGCCTCGGGCGACGATCCAGATGCCGCTTTGCGCGACCAGTGGGGATCGTATCCGACGGCACGGACGATGCTGACCCATGTGCTAGAGGGCGGGCGTGGCATCGAGGACCTGCTGGCGCGTTGACGTCTGCGCGCGCGCGCGCCAGTGTCGGGCCAACCGAATGGGATCACCGATATGCTTGCAGGCAAACGCATTCTCTTGATCATTGGCGGCGGGATCGCGGCCTATAAAGCGCTCGACCTGATCCGTGAATTGCGGCGCGCGGGCGCTGACGTCACGCCGGTGCTGACGCGCGCGGCGGAGGAGTTCGTGACGCCCTTATCGGCCTCGGCCTTGGCAGCGGCGAAAGTCTACCGCGACCTGTTTGACCTGACCGACGAGGCGGAGATGGGGCATATCGAGTTGTCACGCTCAGCCGACTTGATTGTCGTCGCGCCCGCCACCGCTGACCTGATGGCGAAGATGGCGGGGGGGCTGGCCAATGATCTGGCCTCGACGCTGTTATTGGCGACAGATACGCCGGTGCTGATCGCGCCCGCGATGAATGTGCGGATGTGGCAGCATCCTGCAACCCAGCGCAATTTGGCGACCTTGCGCGGCGACGGCGTTGCGGTGTTTGGCCCCGATGACGGCGAGATGGCGTGCGGCGAGTTCGGCCCCGGTCGGATGGCAACGCCTATGGCGATCACGGGGGCTGTGGGCGCGCATTTTGGACCCAAGCCCTTGGCCGGGCGGCATGTGCTCGTGACCTCCGGGCCGACGCATGAGCCGATTGATCCGGTGCGCTACATTGCGAACCGATCGTCAGGTGCGCAGGGCACCGCGATCGCCACCGCATTGCGGGATCTGGGCGCAAAGGTCAGTTTCGTGACCGGGCCTGCGGTTGTGGCGCGGCCTTCGGGCGTTGCGGTGATCGAGGTCGAGACAGCGCTTGAAATGCAGGCAGCGGTGGAGGCGGCTTTGCCTGCCGATGCGGCGGTGTTTGCAGCCGCTGTGGCCGATTGGCGGGTGACCTCGGCGTCTGACAGCAAGATCAAGAAGGACGGGTCGGGCGCGTTGCCAAGCCTCGATTTTGCCGAGAACCCTGATATTTTAGCGGCTGTTGCGCAGCGCACGGACGCGCGGCCGGCTCTGGTGGTAGGCTTTGCGGCGGAAACCGATGATGTCGTTGCGAATGCCACGGCCAAGCGCATTCGCAAGGGCTGCGACTGGATCGTGGCAAATGATGTGCGTCCAGAGACGGGAATCATGGGCGGGAGCGAAAACGCGATTACATTGGTCACTGAGGGCGGTGCCGAGACGTGGCCGCGCATGGGCAAAGACGCTGTGGCGCGCGCTTTGGCCGAGCGGATCGCTTCGGCGCTGGCGGGGTAATTTGGATATTTGTGAAAGCAAAGAGGGGCGGTCGTTGCAGCCAACCATAGAGGTTTTTTGGGAAGAATGGGCGGACCGCTCTATTGCGATGCCCCGTTACGAGACGGCCGGTGCGGCAGGCGCGGATATCCGTGCGAACTTTGCCGAAGCGGATCGCGCGGACGGCATGGTGCTGGAACCGATGGCCCGCAAGATCGTGCCCACGGGGCTGCGCGTGGCGATCCCTGAGGGGTTCGAGATGCAGATCAGACCGCGGTCAGGCCTTGCTTTGAAACACGGGATTTCACTGCCAAATACGCCCGGCACGATTGATAGCGACTATCGTGGCCCGCTTGGGGTCTTGCTGATCAATTTTGGCGCAGAGCCGTTCTTGATTGCCCATGGCGACCGGATTGCCCAAGCGATCATTGCGCCTGTGATACAGGCCGAATTCGCGGTGGTGGAAGCGTTGTCTGATACCGACCGGGGCGCGGGCGGCTTTGGATCGACCGGGCGCGGCTGATGTTCTTGGTCTTTTTCCTCGCAGGTTCGATCTGGCTGATCGGACGCCAAGTCAAAATGCCACTTCAAGCGCGCTGGCTGCTGATTGGGCTGCTTTATGTGGCGGTCTTGGGCATTCATACGGTTTTGCCGGAAGGCACGCTGTTGCGTGAAGCCACAGGCGGGTCGGTCGCGTCTTGGTTGATACTGGGCGGTGGCGTGGCCTTAGTGCTCGTCTACCGCGAGGTTTTACAGCGGTTGCGTGCTCGCGTGGCCCCGCCGCCGCCTGCGCAGGGAGGGCCGCAAGGTCCGTTCAGCGATGCCGAACTAGAGCGCTACGCCCGTCACATCGTGCTGCGCGAGATCGGTGGCGTGGGGCAAAAGCGGCTGAAACAGGCGAAAGTTCTGGTAATTGGGGCGGGGGGCTTGGGCTCGCCAGCGCTGCTCTATCTCGCAGGTGCGGGGGTCGGCACAATTGGCGTGATTGATGAAGATACGGTGGCTCTGTCGAACCTTGCGCGCCAAGTGATCCACTCGGATGCGCGCTCGGGCATGCCGAAGGTGTTTTCTGCCGAAAAGGCGATGACGGCGCTGAACCCGCAAATCATCGTGAAGCCCTACAATCGCAAGCTAACGGCTGAGATTGCCGAAGAGCTGTTCGACGACTTCGATCTGGTGCTCGACGGGACCGATAGCTTTGAGACGCGCGCCTTGGTCAACGCGGCATGTGTCGCCACAGGCACGCCGCTGATTTCGGGCGCGATCAGCCAGTGGGACGGGCAGATTAGCCTGTTTGACCCGGTGCGCGGTGCGCCCTGCTATGCCTGCGTGTTCGCGCAAGCCCCCGCGCCGGGCCTTGCGCCGAATTGTGCGGAAGGCGGTGTGGCGGGGCCATTGCCGGGCGTCATAGGCGCGATGATGGCGCTGGAAGCGGTCAAGGAGATTACCCAAGCGGGCGAGGGCTTGGCCGGGCGGATGCTGATCTATGACGGGCTGGACGCCGAGATGCGGGTGATGCGCGTGAAGCGTGATCCCGAATGTCGCGTTTGCAGGGACGCGTGACTTTCAAATCCGCACCGCGCGCCCTAAGTCTTGGGCAAAGGAGACCCCATGACCAACGCACTTTTGTCCGACTGGACCACAGAATTTGCCCTGCCGCCCTTTGCCGACATCAAGGACGAGGATTTTGGCCCCGCGATTGATACCGCCCTCGCCGAGGGGCGCGCACGGATCGCGGCGATTGCAGGCAGCGCGGACGCGCCGAGCTTCGCCAATACCGTGGCCGCGATGGAACAGGCCGACGAGATGCTCGATAAGGTTGCGGGCGTATTCTACAATCTGGCCGGGGCCGACAGCACGCCTGCGCGCGAAGCCTTGATGCGCGATCTGGCCCCGAAGATGAGTGCCTATTCGTCCGAGATCATGATGAACGAAGCGCTTTATGGGCGCGTGCGTGCAGTCTGGGAGGCGCGCGAGGGGGCGGGCCTTGATGCCGAACAAATCCGCGTTGTGGACCTGTATCACCGTATGTTCTTGCGTGCGGGTGCTGCTGTTGAGGGTGCTGATCGGGACCGTCTGACGGATGTGAAATCGCGTCTGGCGGTGCTGGGCACGCAGTTTACGCAAAATTTGCTGGCCGACGAGCGTGAGTGGTTCATGGATCTGGAGGAAGCTGATCTGGACGGCTTGCCTGCGTTTGTCGTCGATGCAGCGCGCTCGGCTGGGGTTGAGCGGGGGCGTCCGGGTCCAGTTGTGACGCTGTCGCGGTCCCTGATCGTGCCGTTCCTGCAATTCTCGCCGCGCCGCGATCTGCGCGCCAAGGCTTACGGCGCGTGGACCGCGCGCGGGGCCAATGGGGGCGAGACAGATAACCGCGCGACCGCCGCCGAGATTTTGGCGTTGCGGGACGAGCGCGCCAAGCTGCTCGGCTACAAGAACTTCGCCGCCTATAAGCTTGAGCCCGAGATGGCGAAAACGCCTGAGGCGGTGCGCGATCTGTTGATGCAGGTCTGGACGCCCGCGAAGGCCGCTGCGGACGCCGACGCCGAGGTTTTACAGGCGATGATGGCCGAGGACGGCATCAATGATGCGCTGGCTCCGCATGACTGGCGCTATTATTCGCAGATACGGCGCAAGGCCGAGCATGATCTGGATGAGGCAGAGTTGAAGCCGTATCTGCAACTCGACCGGATGATCGAGGCCGCGTTTGATTGCGCCAACCGTTTGTTCGGGTTGGAGTTTCGGGCGCTGGGTATCCCGCTATATCACCCCGATGCGCGGGCTTGGGAAGTCACGCGCGGCGGCAAGCACATGGCGGTATTTATCGGCGACTACTTCGCGCGATCCTCAAAACGGTCGGGCGCGTGGTGCTCGGCGATGCGGTCCCAGAAGAAACTGGGAGGCGATACGCGGCCTATCGTGGTGAACATCTGCAACTTCGCCAAGGGCGATCCGGCGCTGCTGTCATATGACGATGCGCGCACGCTGTTTCACGAGTTCGGCCACGCGCTACACCAGATGCTGTCGAATGTGACGCATGGGTTTATCTCCGGCACCTCCGTGGCGCGTGATTTCGTGGAACTGCCGAGCCAGCTTTACGAGCACTGGTTGGAAGTGCCGGAAGTTCTGGAAAAATACGCCACCCATGCCGAGACAGGCGAGGCGATGCCGCGTGCTATGCTTGACCGACTATTAGCGGCCCAAACCTATGACATGGGCTTCTCAACCGTGGAATATGTGGCCTCGGCCCTTGTCGATCTTGCCTTCCACGAAGGTGCGGTCCCAGCCGATCCGATGGCCAGGCAGGCCGAAGTTTTAAAGGGCATCGGGATGCCTGCCGCGATCACCATGCGCCACGCGACCCCGCATTTCGCGCATGTGTTCTCGGGCGACGGATATTCGTCGGGGTATTACAGTTATATGTGGTCCGAAGTGATGGACGCCGATGCGTTCGAGGCCTTTGCCGAGGCCGGTGATCCGTTCGATCCCGAGACCGCTGCCAAGTTGGAAGCCAATATCCTGTCTGCAGGCGGATCGCAGGAAGCGGATGTGCTCTACACCGCGTTCCGGGGTCGGATGCCGGGGGTTGAGGCGCTGCTGAAAGGGCGCGGGTTGCTCGACGTTGCTTAATCTGTGTCCTCGAGATCGGCGTCGGTCAGCCCCCATAGGGCGGTGATCGGTGCCCATCCGCGGGTGCGACCGGACTGGATGCGGCAATAGCCGTTCTCGCAAGGCCCAAGGCGCGCAATGACGCCAGCTTCGGCGCGGGCGCGGACTGGTGCCTCGTCCGTCGGCGATGATCGCAACGGCATCAAGTCCTCCTGAACAATCACGGTGCGCGCGCGGCTGAGCAAGACATGGTGCATCCATCCGCCCGCACCATCACGGTCGCGCACTTGCCTCCAATTGCCGAACTCGCTGACAACCTGAAGCGGCATACCGCGCCGGGTGAACACCCAATCGATCCGGTGGGTCACAGACGGGCCGCGCCGCACATTGCCGACCTCGCCTTTCAGCGACACGAACCGGGGCAAGGGTTGGTTGGTCACGGTGCCCATGCGGTCGCTGGTTTGAGCGAAAACCGGGCCTGAGGTCACGCCAAAGCAGGCCAGCCCACAAGCCAGAACGGTTCCGATAAGACGCTTCCGCGCCGTGGAAAATACAGCGTTGCCTGCCATTGCTCTCATCCGGCGCGTTTCTCGCGCTCTGTCTGTGGGTCTCTGCTTGCCCCCAGTGCCGTTATGTTGACAGTATAGCTGCGACTTGGAAAGCGCCGGGAGGGGCGAAATGGCATCAGACCGCTTGAGTGTTGTCGTCACGCGACGGTTGCCTGAGCCCGTGGAGACACGGATGAAGGAACTGTTCGACGTCGAATTGAACCCTGAGGACCGCAAACTCAGCCGCGACGAGATCGCCGAGGCCATGCGACGGGCGGATATCTTGGTGCCGTGCGTGACCGACCAGATCGACAGCGCAATGCTGGCCCAAGCTGGCGAGAAGCTGAAATTGATCGCCAATTACGGGGCTGGCGTCGATCATATCGATGTCGCCACCGCGCGCCAGCGCGGCATCCACGTGTCAAACACCCCCGGTGTCCTGACCGATGATACCGCTGACATGACGATGGCTTTGATGCTGGCTGTAACGCGCCGGATGCCCGAGGGCCTGAGCACGATGCAGGCGGGCGAGTGGGGCGGATGGTCGCCCACCGCGTTCCTTGGCGGTCGGATTGGCGGCAAACGTCTGGGGATCCTCGGGATGGGCCAGATCGGTCAAGCGGTCGCAAGGCGCGCCCACGCGTTCGGGATGCAGGTGCATTACCACAATCGCCGCAGGCTGCACCGCGAGATCGAGGCTGATCTGGAGGCGACCTATTGGGAAAGCCTCGACCAGATGGTCTCGCGCGTCGATGTGTTGTCGATCAACTGTCCGCACACGCCGTCCACGTTTCATTTGCTGAACGCGCGGCGGTTGAAGCTAATGAAGCCTTCTGCGGTCATCGTGAACACCTCGCGCGGGGAAGTGATCGACGAGAACGCGCTGACGCGGATGCTGCGGTCGGGCGATATTGCGGGTGCGGGATTGGACGTGTTCGAGCGCGGGCATGAAGTGAACCCCCGTTTGCGCGAGCTGCCGAATGTCGTGCTGCTGCCGCATATGGGGTCGGCCACCCGCGAAGGGCGCATCGAGATGGGCGAGAAAGTTATCATCAACATCAAGACGTTTGATGATGGGCACCGTCCACCAGACCTCGTCGTGCCGAGCATGGTTTGAGGCTACGGATTTTGAGTATTTAGGGCAAGAAAAGAGGGCGCTGAATGACCGACTTTCTGGTGATCGGCGGCGGGATCGCGGGCGTGTCCGTGGGCGCGAAGCTGGCAGCCTTGGGCCGCGTGACGGTGCTGGAGGGCGAGACCTCGCTTGGCTATCACGCGTCGGGACGCTCGGCCGCCTTATTCGAGCAGCGCTACGGGTTGCCCACAACGATTGAGCTGAGCCGCGCCAGTGCAGACGAGCACCGCGCGCGCGACGTGCTGTCGGATCGCGGCCTAATGCTGGTGGGCGACAAGGACCAAGGCGAGGCGTTTGCCCGTGAGACTGCCGCGATGGAAATGGATGACATCGGGGTGGAGGCGGCGCGCGAGATCGTGCCGATCCTGAACCCTGAAGTTGTTGGATTTGTCTCGCATCAGACCCAGACATGGGACGTGGATACCGACAAGCTGATCCAATCTTACGCGCGCGAAGTGCGCGGGGGTGGCGCTGTGGTGACGGGCGTGACCGTGGACCGGATCGAGCGGCTGAGCACTGGTTGGCGCGTCCATGCTGGCGCTCAAAGCTGGGAAGCCGAGGTCTTGGTGAACGCGGCGGGGGCTTGGGTGGACGTGGTCGCGGCACTTGCGGGGATCACGCCGATTGGAATCGCGCCAAAGCGACGGTCGATGGCGCGCATTCCAGCACCGGGGGGCCATGACGTGCGCGGTTGGCCGATGATGCTGGGTGTGGGCGAGACGTGGTATGCCAAGCCCGATGCGGGGGCCCTGATCGTGTCACCTGCCGAAGAACATGACAGCCCGCCGATGGATGCTTGGGCCGATGATATGGTGATCGCCGAAGGTCTCGCGCGCTACGAGGCGCATGTGACCGAGCCTGTGACGCGCCTAGAGGCGACTTGGGCAGGGCTGCGCAGCTTCTCGCCCGATCGCAACCTCGTGCTGGGGCCGGATGCGCGCGACCCGAGCTTTGTTTGGATGGCAGCACAGGGCGGATACGGGTTCCAGACGGCTCCGGCTGCGTCGCGGCTCGTGGCGGATTTGGTGGCAGGACGGGCGCCGGAATTGGACGTTGCAACCGTTGCGGCTTTGTCGCCGAGGCGGTTTGCGTGAGTGTGTCGGCCAAGATGGACGCGCCTGCGGCCACGCGCAATATTGCGCCCATCCTTGAGGTTCTGTTGCCGCAGGTTCCGCAAAAGGGCCGTGCGCTTGAGATCGCCAGCGGCACGGGACAACACGCCGTGGCATTCGCGCGGGCCTTTCCGCAGCTTCAGTGGCAGCCGACTGATGTGGACCCTGAGCGCCTCGCCTCCATCGCCGGGTGGCGGGCGGAGGCGAGTGCGCCGAACCTGTTGCCACCGCTGCCGCTGAACGCTTGTCTGCCGGGATGGGCAAGGCGGCACGGACCGGTGGATCTCCTCTACCTCGTGAACCTCACGCACCTAATCTCGGACGCCGATCTTGCGGTGTTGCTGGACGAGGCGGCTCAGGTGCTCGCGCCCGGTGGGCTGTTCGCGCTCTATGGTCCGTTCTTGCGCGACGGGATTGCCACCAGCGACGGCGATCTGGCGTTTGATACCAGCCTGCGCGCACAAGACCGCGAGATCGGCTATAAGGACATCGCCGTGATCCATGATGTGATGGGTGCGCTGGGCCTAAGCGTCGAGGTCCGCGAGATGCCTGCCAATAATGTGATGGCCCTGATCCGCCGACCCGGATGATCCCCCTTGCGCCCTCGGGCGCGGTCGGGTTTTTTAGGGTGGTAACTATCTTTGAGGATGCTCCCATGCTGCGTATTGTTCTTGTTTGTGCCATAATGGCTCTTGCCGCGCCCGCCGCCGCCAATGAAGCCGTGAACCGGTTTGAGGCCGCGTCCGAGACGCTAGGCGCAAAAATCAACGCAGTCTTGGTCAAGGAAAACCCGGCCATGGCGGGCAAAACGCCGGATGTCATCTGGGACGACGCACACCGTGAGGCGGGGGCGTGCATCTTGGCGACCGTGGCAGGCGAGGCGGGTGCGCCCGCGATGACGCAACTGATCGTGGGGCTGGAGCGGGCTGCGGGGCAGACCTATTCCAGCCTAGCCGAGATTGGCGCGGCCAGTGCGGTTCAGGTCGAAGGCATCAACTCAAGCCGCCTGCAGGAAATCACAGATGCCTGCGGAATGACGACACTGACAATGCAGCGGATGGCGGCTGCGGCGGGGTGATTTTTTGTAAAGATTTGTGGTCTCGAAACGCACTATCCTAATTTATATTTATTGACTTATGGTGCCGGATGCTTAATTTCGGTTACACTGAAGATAGCAGGGAAACATGAGTTATCGGATCGAAGAAAAGTGGGGGCTTGCTGCGGAGTTGGGATTTACACAGTTCCCTGACCTTTTGTTAAAGGCGCAACGGACGCTGGGGATTAGTCCGACCGAGTTTAACGTCCTGATGAATGTCGTTTCCTTTTGGTGGGCAGCAGAGGATTTGCCTTTCCCTTCTGCCAACGGCGTAGCGAACCGCATCGGAATGCAGCCGCGCACTGTTCGGAACGCGTTGAAGGGCCTTGAAGCGAAAGGGCTACTAATCCGAAGTGCGATTAAAGGGCGTGGCGCAGGCCGCCATGAGTTCGATCTAAGCCCATTGGTTGAGCGTTTGAACGATATCGCGAGCCGCGACGCGAAGTATCTGTCAAGAAAGGACAGCAAATGAAGGAACGAGAAAAGGAGTCAGAGTTATACTTTAGTGCAAGCTACAGAGCGCTTTGGTTGGTCGTTGTAGTTGTAATGCTGATTACTGGGGTTCTTTCAGCCGAGCCTTTTCTCGAGCGATTCTTAGCCGTACCGATCGACTAGGCATTCATGCGGATCGCAGCATTGGCCGGATCGTAGGGGCTGTCCTCTACGACCTCGCATTCCCACAACGCATTGAACATCTTCACCTTTAGCTTGGTGCCCACCTCGGCTTGTTCGGGCTTGACGTAGCCCATGCCGATGCTCTTGCCGAAGGCCAGCGAATAGCCCCCCGAGGTCAGACGCCCGACGCGTGTATCCCCCGCATAGAGCGCCTCGCGCCCCCATGGATCGGTGTCCGCAGGTCCATCGACAAGAAGCGTCACGCATTTGAAACGAATGCCGAGCGCTTCCATCTCCGCCTTGCCGTGGAAGTCCTTGGACAGGTCCACGAAGCGGTCCAGACCCGCCTCAAGCGGCGTTGCATCGCGGCCCAACTCGGTCCCGAATGCGCGGTAGGATTTCTCCTGTCGCAGCCAGTTTTGCGCGCGGGCACCGACGAGTTTTAGGCCGTGTGGCTCGCCGGCTTTCACCAGTTGGTCCCAGAGGTAATTCTGCATCTCCATCGGGTGGTGCAATTCCCAGCCCAGCTCGCCCGTATAGGCGACGCGGATGGCGTTGACGGGGCACATGCCCAGCTCGATCTGGCGGGCGCTCAGCCATGGGAAGCGTTTGTTGGATAGCGCGGATTCCGGCTCGGCGTCGCGGATCAGGCTGGCGAGCACGTCGCGGGATTTCGGCCCGGCGATGGCGAATACGCCCCATTGGCTGGTGACATCCTGCACCTCGATGCGGCCAAACTCGGCCTCTTTATCTTCCACCGCTTGGCGCAGGTAGTCGCCGTCATAGGCCTGCCACGCACCCGCGCTAACGAGGTAATATGCATCCTCGGCGAGCCGCACGATGGTGTATTCTGTGCGGGTCGTGCCAGCGGCGGTCAGGGCGTAGGTAAGGTTAATGCGGCCCACTTTTGGCAGCTTATTCGTGGTAAACCAGTCGAGGAATGCGGTCGCGCCCGGACCCTTGACCATGTGCTTGGTAAAGGCCGTAGCATCGACCAGACCGACGCCTTCGCGGATCGCTTTTGCCTCGGCGTGCGCGTAGTCCCACCAGCCGCCGCGCCGGAAGGATCGGCTGTCATGGTCGAAGCTGTCAGGTGCACCCGCTGGGCCGTAATAGTTCGGGCGCTCCCACCCGTTGACGCAACCAAACTGCGCGCCGAGGGCTTTCTGGCGATCATATGCAGGCGCGGTTTTCAGGGGGCGGCAGGCGGGGCGTTCCTCGTCGGGGTGGTGCAAGACATAGACGTGGTCATACGCCTCCTCGTTCTTGCGCATGGCGTATTCGGTGGTGATCCACGAGCCGAACCGCTTGGGGTCGAGCGACGCCATGTCGATCTCGGCCTCGCCTTCGACCATCAGCTGCGCGAGGTAATGTCCGGTGCCACCTGCGGCGGTGATGCCAAAGGAAAAGCCCTCGGCCAGCCACATGTTGCGCAGTCCGGGCGCGGGGCCGACGAGGGGGTTGCCGTCAGGGGTATAGCAGATCGGGCCATTGAAATCGTCTTTAAGACCAACGGTTTCCGAAGACGGGATCCGGTGGATCATGCTCATATACTCTTCCTCGATCCGCTCTAGGTCGAGGGGGAAGAGGTCGGCGCGGAAGCTGTCTGGCACACCGTATTCAAACCGCGCAGGCGCGTTCTTCTCATACGGTCCCAATATCCAGCCCCCGCGTTCCTCGCGCACATACCACTTGGCATCGGCGTCGCGCAGCACGGGGTGCTCGCCGTTTTCCTTGCGCCATTCGACAAGCATCGGGTCGGGTTCGGTAACGATAAACTGGTGCTCCACAGGGATCGCGGGCATCTTGAGGCCGAGCAGCTTTGCGGTGCGCTGGGCGTGGTTGCCGGTTGCAGTCACGACATGCTCGGCGGTGACGACAAACTGCTCGTCGGAGGCGATCAGGTTGCCGCCCTTCTCGACCATTTTCGTCAGAGTTACCTCCCACGCATCGCCGGTCCAGTGGTAGGCGTCGGCTTGCCATTTGCGTTCGATCACGACACCGCGCTGACGTGCACCCTTGGCCATCGCCATCGTCATATCAGCAGGGTTAATGTAGCCGTCTGTAGGATGGTAAATGGCGCCGATCAGATCCTCGGTGCGCACCAGCGGATAGCGTTCCTTAATCTGCGCGGGTGAGAGCCACTCAAAAGGCACATCGCAGGTCTCGGCCGTGGTCGCGTAGACCATGTATTCGTCCATGCGCGCCTGAGATTGCGCCATACGCAGGTTGCCGACGACGGAGAAGCCCGCGTTCAGGCCCGTCTCCGCCTCCAGCGTCTTGTAGAACTTGATGGAGTGGTCGTGGATATGCGTGGTCGCATAGCTCATGTTGAAATACGGAAGCAGCCCGGCGGCGTGCCAGGTGGAGCCGGAGGTCAGCTCGTCGCGCTCCAGCAGCACCACATCGTTCCAGCCCGCGCGGGCGAGGTGATACGCAATCGAGGTGCCAATGGCACCGCCGCCGACAACAAGCGCTTTGACGTGGGTTTTCATGAGGACAGCTCCGTTTGACTTGGGCGTAATCTGGCGATTTTCGCGGGCGACGTGCAAGCGCGTTCGACCGTTGGGGGCGGGTTTGCGACATGGGGGATGGACAGGGGGTGTGCGGGGGGCGAGGGTTGGGGGATGAGCGAGTATGATTTGACGACAAAGAAGGGGATGGTGGCGTGGTTGGCGACGCTGCCGCCCGAGATCGACAAACGCGATGCGGCTGTCGTAATCGCATCGCGTGCGGCGGCGCGGGTGTTGCCGCTGGTTTTGGGAAGTTGGGCTGAGATCAGCCGCGACAACTGGCGGCATTTACAACTTGCCGTTTGCCGGGCCATATTCAGTTCGGCGGTCGCGGCGTTGGTTCCGACCGCCGAACTGCGGGCCGCCGCCTCCGCCGCCTCCCGCGCCGCCTCCTTCTCCGCCGCCTCCCGCGCCGCCTCCGCCGCCTCC
>Ga0163216_101189_pt1 | contig 19299 bp, 18 predicted proteins | sample SynspAceP_FD_167610 | JGI IMG/M metagenome (GOLD analysis project Ga0163216, IMG submission 167610) | Saline lake microbial communities from Ace Lake in Antarctica - Synechococcus sp. Ace-P (Illumina Assembly) | ecosystem: Environmental > Aquatic > Non-marine Saline and Alkaline > Saline ...
TAAGGATCCTAAGAAAAAGCCTTTAATTACTCGTAAGGCGCAATTCGTCGAAATTTATAAACCGTTTGAAGAGGCCGGTGCAAAAGATCAATCGCACCGCTGTCTAGAATGTGGCAACCCTTATTGTGAGTGGAAATGTCCTGTCCATAACTACATTCCAAATTGGCTGAGATTAGTCAGTGAAGGTAGTATTTTGGAAGCGGCTGAGTTGTGTCATCAAACCAACTCTTTGCCAGAAGTATGTGGTCGTGTTTGCCCACAAGATCGCCTGTGTGAAGGCGCTTGTACACTGGGTGAAGGTGGTTTTGGTGCGGTTACTATTGGTTCTGTTGAAAAATACATTACGGATACGGCTTTTGCTTTAGGCTGGCGCCCTGATATGTCTAACGTTGTGCCGGTTAATAAAACCGTTGCTATTGTCGGTGCAGGTCCTGCAGGGCTAGCTTGCGCGGATGTCTTGGTACGTAACGGTATTAAGCCTGTCGTATTTGATAAATACCCAGAGATTGGTGGCTTGTTGACCTTTGGTATTCCTGAATTCAAATTGGAAAAAAGTGTCATGACACGACGTCGTGAAATTTTTGAAGAAATGGGCGTTGAGTTTGTACTGGGAACATCGGTTGGTGATGACGTGCCATTCGAACATGTATTAGAAGAGTACGATGCGGTTTTCTTAGGCATGGGTACCTACAAATACATGAAAGGCGGATTCCCTGGTGAAGATTTACCGGGTGTTTACGACGCGTTAGATTATCTGGTCTCTAACGTGAATCACTGCCTAGACTTCGAAGAAGATGAAGCTGATTACATCAATCTAAAAGGCAAGCAAGTGGTTGTCTTGGGTGGTGGTGATACCGCGATGGACTGTAACCGTACCGCCATTCGTCAAGGTGCGAAAAGCGTGTCTTGTGCGTATCGTCGTGACCAAGAAAACATGCCTGGTTCTCGTAAAGAAGTGCAAAACGCCAAAGAAGAAGGTGTTCAGTTCCTCTTTAACCGTCAGCCAATAGAAATAATTGGTGATGGTAAAGTTGAAGGCATTAAAGTGGTTGAAACCCAAATGGGCGAGCCAGATGAAAACGGCCGCCGTAGCGCGGAAGTTATTGAAGGCAGTGAGCAAATCATTCCTGCTGATGCGATTCTGGTTGCGTTTGGTTTCCAAGCAAGCCCAGCGCCTTGGTTCGAAAAATTTGGTATCGAAGTTGATGCCCGTGGCCGTGTTCTTGCACCTAAGAAAGGCAAGTACATGTTCCAAACCACCAATGAAAAAATCTTTGCTGGTGGCGACATGGTTCGAGGCTCTGACTTAGTGGTAACAGCGATTGATGAAGGTCGTAAAGCGGCTGAAGGTATCATGGACTTCTTAGACGTTTAAGCACGTCTTTATGCCTTAAACAGCATGAAAAACGTCAGTTTGGATAGCCAAGCTGACGTTTTTTTATGCATTTTCAATGGGTTTTTATACTGATGAAAGTAGATAAAATACTTAAACCCGTTTATTAATCATCCGAACTGGGCTTGCGAACGTATTAGATAGAATACCTAAATCAAAGGATTACTATGTTTTCATTTCTTAAGTCTGACCCTCTCAAAAAGCTCAATAAAGAATATGGCGAGTTACTAGAGAAAGCCATGCAAGCGCAACGCGGTGGTGATATTCGATTGTATTCAGAATTAACGGAACAAGCCGAAGCCGTGAAAGCTAAGATAGATAAGATTAAGTCCGAATAAATAGAGTCAAAAAAAACGCGGTGCCAAGGTAATGGCACCGAGTTTTTAGTTCTATCTTATAGAGTGTTAAGGGCAGGGCTCTTTTGAATAGTGACTAAGCCGCTACGGCGTCTTTCGTTGGTCGAATCAATGCCAAGCTTTCTTCTGCGAAGCCAGTACCGGCTTCTGTGTAAAAGTTGAAAACATTGTCGATACCGCTGTTAATGAGGATTTCTCTTTCGTCTTGATAACGGGCAATGGCGGCAATTTGGCCTGTGTAGTTGGCTTTGCGTAGCTGTATGGCGACATTCGTTGTGTCTTCTGCAGCAGGCAATGCCAACAAAACGAGTTCAATTCGAGACGTGTCCAGACGCTCCCATAAGTCGGCGTCTTCTCCATCTCCGTAAAAGACATTTTCTTGAATGGCTTGCATTTGGTTTATTCGACTTCTATCCGCGTCCATGCCGGCAATCGTGCCACTGGCTAAGCCTTTTAATGACTCAAATGCACCGCGTCCAACTCGGCCTAAACCGACGACGAGAATTTCGGTATTCACCGGCTGAACAAAAACATCTTCAGGTAAGCAGCGAGTACTTTCAAAGCAACGAATGACATCTTTGTTTTTACGGTACAAGCGGTGAACATTGCGATACAAGACGCTGGTAATCACAAAAGAGAAAGACACAGCCAACGCCAGCACCACTAGCCATTCTTTGGCCAACCAGCCATTTGCCACACTAAGCGCCACCACAATAAGACCGAACTCGCTGTAGTTAGACAGAATCATGGACGATAAAAACGATGTCCTGCCGCGCAGCTTTAATTTGGTTAATAAAACAAAGAAGAGCGCGAATTTGGCAAGAATGATAAGAGTAATGATCAAACTCATGCCAATCATGCTTAAGGTGGGCAAAGCGGTAAAACCAATAGATAAGAAGAAGCCGATTAAAAACAAGTCTTTGAAATTCATCAGGGACTTGTTCATTTCCGCGGCTTTGGAATGAGAGGCGAGCAATATGCCAAAGATTAACGCTCCCAAATCGCCTTTTACACCCACTAAATAAAACAGCTCATAGCCGCCTAAGGCAAGAAAAATCCCTGTTAATGGCAGCATTTCCCCATGCCCCGCTTTGTCGACTATCTTATTGATGAGTGGACGAACCAACAACAAGCCGAACAAACACAAAGCCCAGATAGACGGTATTTTACCGGTGGCAGCAACAAGAAATACCACGGCCACAATGTCTTGCATAACCAAAATGCCTAATGACAATTGACCATGACGGGTTTTCAATTCACTACTTTCTTCAAGTAGTTTCATCACGCAAACGGTACTGGAGAAACTCAGAGCGAAGCCAAGCAGGGCTGCTGTTTTAAAATCGAGAATGTCGAAATATGGCAGGCTCAGCGTGCCAAGTAGCAGAGCAACACCAGCCAACACGATCGTACTTATTCCCATATGACCCAGAGTAGATGCCCATACTTCGCGTTTAAGAAGGTCTTTTACATGCAGCTTTAATCCTATGCTAAACAGCATTAAGGTAATACCAATGTTGGCGAGAGAGTCCAGCGTGTTGCTTGGCTCTAAACCCATATAATTAAGTAAAAAGCCCGCTAACAAAAAACCGATCAGCGGCGGTAGGTTTACCATTTTAACGGCCAGTCCGCAGACAAATGCGAATAAGATCCAAGTAAATTCCATGCAATCCTTCTAAGTAAATGGCGTTGATATAGGGGAAAGATAATCATACGGAATTTTCGTATGTCGCGCAGTACGTAATACGGCTATTTGGCGATCTTGTTAACAGTGTATTGTTGTGGAACACGTGTTAAAACAACATCACTTTTTTTTAATGGCATTTTAATTATGTTGTCATCAGAGTGAGTCTTGGTATTAATGCCAGCCTTCAAGTCAATGATGTGGTTATTACTGCCTAATAAAAGAGCCTTGCAATTGATTACGAGATATTGAAAGAGGCGAGTAAACTAACGGTCTGTTTTGTGAATAGGTAAAAAAGGATGTCATTTTTAGGGTCACAATGGGTTGCTAAAAAACAGGTAAAACGGCTGCCTGAAAAAGAGTTTATCGCCTTATTTGCTTTGATGATGTCGTTAACGGCGTTGAGCATGGATTCTATGCTGCCGGCCTTTCCAAATATTGCGCAAGCGTTGGCGATTGAAGATTATCAGCAGACGCAGTGGATTGTGTCGGTGATGATTTTTGGGATGGTGTTCGGCGAGATTTTTTTTGGCCCTTTATCCGATGCCATTGGTCGCAAAAAAAGTGTGTTACTTGGCATTGGTATTTACATTGTCGGTTCCATCATTGCTCTGTCAGCCTCGTCTATTGAGGTGTTTTTGATAGGACGTATGGTTCAAGGTTTTGGAGTGGCGGGGCCTAAAATAGCCTCTCGTGCATTGGTTCGAGACCTTTATAAAGGCGCCGCTATGGCGCGTATTATGTCATTCGTGATGATGGTGTTTATTTTAGTACCACTGCTTGCCCCGTCAATTGGGCAGTTGGTGATGCAGGTGGCTGACTGGCGTTGGATTTTTGTACTCTTGATTACCCAAGCTTCTATTGCCGCTATTTGGTTGATGCTGAGACAGTCGGAAACATTATTAGAAGAAAATCGCATTCCGCTCAATCGAAAGCGCTTAATTGCCGATGTGCGTATTATTGTGGGTCATCGTGATGTGATGGCGTTTACCGTGCTACTAGGCTGTATTTTTGGCGGTCTAATGTTGCACATCAGTACGGCACAATCCATTTTTCAGGATGTGTATCAAACGGGAGATCGCTTCCCCTTGTACTTTGCCATGTTGGCAATAGGCTCTTCTGTGATCAGTTTCTCTAACGGTAAAATTGTACAGCGCGTGGGTATGTTGCGCTGTGTTATTGCGGCGTTGAGTGTGTTATTGGCAACGTCGTTTATTTTGTTGTTATCCACTTTGTATTTCGACGGAGTGCCGCCCTTTGGGCTCTTTATGGGGCTGGGTATGATCATGTTTTCTTGTTTCGGGATGGTGTTTGGTAATGTGAACGCCATGGCGATGGAGCCATTGGGGAAAATGGCGGGTCTTGGCTCATCGGTGATTTCTTCGTTATCCAGTTTTATTGCGATTGTATTGTCGACCTTGGCAGGGCTGTTTTACCATTTTACAGTGACCCCTTTAGCGAGTGGTTTTGTCCTTTTTTCTGTGTTGGCGTTGCTGATGCTGAGATATGGAAATCAATGTCAGAAAAACACAGAGAAAATATGACGTATGTTTACTAACTTGTTCGCTTGGGCCGCCATCAAGTTTTCATCAAAATAGGATAGAATACAGCTTCAAATTTTCTATGAGCGCATCCATGTCCTCTCAAGTATCTTCTTCGGCCTCATTAGGCAAACAACTTTTTTCGATGACGTGGCCCATGATGTTTGGGATCTTGTCGTTGATGAGCTTTCAGCTTGTCGACAGTGCCTTTATTGGTCAATTAGGCATCTTACCTTTGGCTGCGCAAGGTTTCACCTTACCGATTCAGATGATTGTGATTGGTTTACAAGTGGGGCTTGGCATCGCGACGACGGCGATTATATCTCGCGCGTTGGGCGCAGGGAATACGCGCTACGCTAAACAACTTGGCGGTTTGGTGATGACCATGGGCAGCGTGGGTATTGCGTTTTTCTGCGTACTTATTTGGTTTTTGCGTCACCCTATTTTGACATTGCTGAGCGCGCCAGATTCGGTGTTTCCAGTTATCGACTCTTATTGGCCACATTGGTTATTGAGCGCTTGGGTTGGCGCTTTGATCTATTTTTATTACAGTATTTGCCGATCTAATGGCAACACCTTGTTGCCCGGTATCATGATGATCGTTACCAGTGTGTTGAACCTAATATTGGACCCTATTTTTATTTTCACCCTTGATCTTGGTTTGAACGGTGCCGCCATGGCCACCACAGTGGCATTCAGCATTGGTGTGTTTATTGTGGCGCCACTGGTTGCGCGTCAACATTGGATGACCTTTGATTGGAAAGATTTGAATGTGACTAAAAGCGTGGCATCCATTGGTCATATCATGGGGCCTGCGATGGTCAGTCAGTTGTTGCCGCCGGTGTCTTCTATGTTAGCGACGAAACTGATCGCAGGATTTGGTACCGCGGCGGTGGCGGCTTGGGCGCTGGGTTCACGATTTGAATTCTTTTCGATTGTCGCTGTATTGGCGTTAACCATGTCCATGCCGCCAATGATTGGGCGCTTGTTGGGCGAGAAAAAAATCGACGACATTCGCATTGTGGTGTGGATCTCTTGTCGTTTTATTTTGATCTTTCAGCTTGTTGTCGCGCTGGCGACGTTCTTTGCGTCAGGGCCGCTTTCACGCTTAATGACCAGCGAAGAGGCCGTGTCTGAGATTCTCAATTGGCATCTGACATTGGTGCCGATTAGCCTTGGCGCGTTGGGCATTTGCATGTTGATGGTGTCGGTATCAAATGCCTTGGGTAAGTCTTATACGGCATTGGCTATTTCTGCGTTGCGCCTGTTTGCCTTTTTCTTGCCTTGCTTGTGGATCGGATCAGAAATCGCGGGTTTAAAAGGTATTTTCGTTGGTGTGTTAATCGGTAATTTACTGGCTGGAGTGTGCGCTTGGAAAATGTACTTACGTGCGCTGACGAAAGTTGAGCTGTCTGTGCAATCGAGCACTAACTCGTAACGCGTCTTGCTCTTATTGCGCCTAGTTTACGAGAGCAGAGTTAGAAAAGCCGCGATGACCTCAACCGTGATGGCAAGGATGAATCGGGCCTTTTATGTGGCTGGTTAATTAAAAACCAATACAGCATGGACAGATGAACGTTTAATACCGCTCACCGTACTGCGATAAACTAGAGTACGGCGAGGTTGGGAGGGGTTAGCTCTCAAACGTACCTTTGATTTGAACGATACCCTCTTTTACGTGGCAAACACCTTTGGCGAAGGTGTGCTGGATGTCGAGGTTTTCATCAAGGAGTAAGAAATCGGCGTCTTTGCCTACGGTGATACTGCCTTTTGTTCCGATCAAGCCAAGGCACTGAGCTGGCGATTGCGTGAATGGCGTGACAGCGTCAGTGATCGACATGTTTTCGACCTGAATCATTTCTTTGAATTGATAGAGTAGCGAATCAAACCCTGCCACTTTTAATCCCATCAATTCTCGTTTTTCATTGAAGATGGGGATAGAGCCATTGCCATCCGAGCTAATACAAACGCGACTGGTATCAATGTCGTTTGCTTTGCATTGGGTTAAGAATGACGATGCTTTTACACCGCCTTTTGCGCCTTTGTCTGGATTAATGCCTGCGGTCAAATCCACATAGCCACCTTGTTTTAACCATTCCATGCCTTGTTTAGCGAGCAATTCTGTTCGATTAACGTGAGTTGGAATGAATTGAGAAACGGGGATGTCAGATTGTTTCACAACCTCAAACAGCGGTGTAAAACCAGTTGGCGAGTTACCTAGGTGTACGACGACGCGGCCACACTTACTAGAAATAAGCCCCCCTACACGAGCTTCCGATGCCATACGTGATAATTCTACAATGGTCGGTTGTGACGAGCGGTGATCAGACAAGGCTGTTTTTAAACCAATGACACGATCAATAAAAATAATATCGCGCTGAATAGAGTGAGTAATGGTTTCTGTTGGGACTTTATAGCCACCAGTAAACATGTAGGCGCTGATGCCCTCTGTAGTGAGGGCTTTTGCCTTAGCGTACAAGCTATCGTTATGTCGCGTAGCGCAGTCTGTCCCCAGCAAGCCGACGACGGTGGTGATGCCCGCTAAAGTTAAATGGCTGAGTAATACTTCAGGCGTTCGAGTGTGGTAGCCACCTTCACCTCCGCCGCCAATCAAATGTACATGACCATCCACAAAGCCGGGGATAAGCGTTTGCCCTTGTGCGTCGATGATATTGATATCCGAGATACCTGTCAGATCGATCGTGTCTTCTATTTTTAGAATTTTACCAGCAGCGATAAGGATGTCTTTGATTCCAAGTGCTTCTGGAGCATATACATTTGCATTTTTAACGAGAGTGAACATATATAAAGCCATAATGGATACATTTGGTTTGTGTTTTTATATCAAATGAATACATTAATCAAGTTTCCTTCATCCTCATTCGCAGATATATTGACTCTATGTTAAAATATTGATCGTATTTTGTGCGGTTCTATTCAAAAACTTTACTAATCTCAATTAGATAGGCTTTCATGAGCGAAAATAATAAACAAAAAGCAGTGTTATCTGTGACGGAAGACATACGAGCTAAGATTTTGGATGGAACGTATCCTGAGGGAATGGCGCTTTCCCAAGTGGATATTGCAAGTACGTATCAGGTAAGTCGAACGCCTGTGCGTGAGGCCCTGCAAATATTGTCGGGAGAAGAGCTGGTTGAGATCCGAGACACTGGCAGAGCAACCGTTACGACAATTTCGCCAGAAAGTTTTCTTGAAAAATGTGAGCTAAGAGCATTGATTGAGGTGAAACTGTTAGAACTCGCCATTCCTTTAATGGGAGACGAGGATTTTATCAAAGCCCGCGAGATCAATGAAAGCCTGCGTCACTGTGCCCCTGAAGACTGGACGCCATTAAACTATCAGTTCCATGAAGTGCTGTATCATCCAGCCAATAAACCCTTAATGCAGAATGTCATTAAAGATCTTCACCATCGCCATTACGCACGTTTAAAGTCGTTTATTTTGAGTCATCGTAATACACCACGTTCACTGCGTGAGCATGATGAATTGATCGATCGTTGTGAGCGTCAAGACATAGAGGGCGCATGTTACGCGCTTGAAAGTCATATTATGATGAGCGCTTATGCATTGGCAGAACAGCTCAAATCCCAGCAGTTAAAACGACGTCAAACCACCCCGCTTTAAGTTTTTATCTACCTCGCCTGCTTTTTCCATCACCTTTTTAGGGGTTATCCTTAGGAAGGTGTCGCTACATATGCTTCTCTTTTCCTGCCCAAATAGCTTTCCCCTTATTTTTATTAATATATATGTCTATTAAACGCATATATATGTATCCATTCATTGGTGATTGACTATCAATATGTATCCAAAGTATTCTTTGTTTGTCACATAGGAACTTAATATAGGATTATAATAATGAAAAAAATGATTGCTACAGCGATTATTGGCGCTGGCGTGTTGTCTGCTAGTGCTTCAGTTTACGCCGCAGATAAGCTGGAAGAAGTAAAAGAACGTGGAGTGATGAAGTGCGGTATCCACCCTGGTAAAGCTGGTTTTTCAACACCTGATACTAAAGGTAATTGGGTTGGATTGGATATTGCGCTTTGTAAGGCGGTAGCGGCCGCTGTCTTTGGTGATGCGTCCAAAGTAGAGTTTATCACGATGAACTCTCGTAACCGTTTAACGGCGTTGGTGACTGATGAAATTGATATGTTGGCTCGTTCTACCACGTTTACAGCAACACGCGATGGTTTGAATGGCGTTGACGTGACTACTCCTTGGTTTTATGACGGTCAAGCCTTGATGGTGAAAAAAGAATTGGGTGTTAACTCGATTGAAGAGCTCGACGGCGCGACGATTTGTACTTATCCAGGCACAACAAGCGAGAAAAACATTAACGATTATTTTGAGTCTCGCGGCTTAAGCTACAAAGCACTTATCGTAGAAGGAAGCACAGAATCTACCGCCGCTTACTTAGCGAATCGTTGTGATGCGGTTACCAATGATGCTTCCGCATTGGCTGCTAACCGTCAAGGCATGCCTGATCCTTCCGCTAATATTATTTTGCCTGAGCGTATTTCAAAAGAACCGCTTGGTGCTTATGTGAAGCAAGGCAATGATGAATGGCGTCAAGTGGTGACTTGGACCGCAATGGCATTGATTGAAGCTGAAGAAATGGGCATTACTCAAGTCAATGTAGATGAAAAACTGAACAGTACAAAACCGGCCGTGATGCGTTTGTTGGGCACGGAAGGAAACTTAGGTAAAAACTTTGGTTTAGATGCCAAGTGGGCTTACAACGCGATTAAAGCGGTGGGTAACTACGGCGAAATTTTTGATCGTAATCTAGGTAAAGATTCCGCGCTTAAATTTGATCGCGGCTTAAACAATCTTTATACCAATGGTGGATTACTCTACGCCTATCCGTTCCGTTAATAATGACGTGAGCCAGTTTATCTGTTGATGAACTGGCTTTTCATTGTGATCAATATTTGTAAGTTCTATCAATGGCAGTTGTTTATGCGTTCTTTTTTATATAACCGAAAAGCTCGAGACATTTTGATACAGGTTGTTTTTTTCGCGGTCATTTGTTTTGGGATCACCTATCTTGCACTGAACGCCGCCACGAACATGCGTGATGCGGGTTTGACCAGTGGCTTTGATTTCCTTTTTCAGCGTGCCGGTTACGACATTAGTTATAGCTTGATCCACTACGATCCAAAAACATCAACTCATTTGATGGCGTGGGTCGCTGGTATGGTAAACACGGTTGCTTTTGCCATTGTTGCAATCCTGCTGACTACGGTTTTGGCTTTGTGTCTGGCCATTATGCGTTTATCCAAAAACTTTTTGTTGTCTAAGGTTTCCCTTTGCCTCGTTGAGTATGTTCGAAATGTGCCTATTCTTGTGCATATTTCGGTCTGGTATACCTTATCTCTGGCACTTCCTAGTGTGCGTCAAGCGTTTAACTTTAGTGATGTTTCGTTTCTTTCAAATCGTGGGTTATCGATTCCCAGCCTTCAATGGAATTATGGATTATTGGCATCGATTGTGTTTATTTCACTCTGGATTGCGCTGTGTTTTTTGGTCAAAAAAAGAGTCTCTACAACAAGACGACGTTTCCTTTCTATGGTGTTGTTGACGGCCATTTTAGTGATGTTGGCCAGCGTTATTTTTGCTCCGGTTCTTAGTATGACCATGCCTAAATTAGTGGGTTTTAATTTCAAGCATGGTTGGACGCTTCCTCCTGAATTTCTAATGCTTATAGTAGCGGTAAGTACTTACTCTGCCGCACACGGTTCCGAAATAATTCGTGGCAGTATTCTGGCTGTTTCAACAGGGCAGATGGAAGCAGGTTTAGCGCTTGGTGTTAAATCTGGAGTGGTGATGAATAAGGTTATTATCCCGCAAGCCCTTCATTCGATTATTCCGCCAATGACGTCTGTTTATATCAACGTATTAAAAGCAGCGGCTTTGGGTTCCGTCGTGGGCTTTATGGACATAATGGGCACAATAGGGGGGAGTAGTTTAAACATCACCGGTCAAGCAATTGAATGCATTGTTATTGTGATGGTGAGTTACGGGATTTTAAATTTGATACTCGCGGCCATTATGGGACGTTTCAATAAAGCCATGCAGCTGAAAGGGCGATAATATGACTCATCTTATACCTACGGGTAAGCCAATTGAGGCAAGATCACAGAAGGTTATTCCATTTAGCGCCAAACGAGTGGTCGAGTGGATAAAGCGTAACCTGTTTAATTCATGGTTGGACTGTGTGGTGACCTTGGCCCTTTTTTCGCTCTTGGTTTTGTTATTGCCAAAAGCGTTGGATTGGCTGTTTTTTTCGGCCACGTTTGAAGGAACGAGTCGTGCGGATTGTTCGCCGGGCGCTGCTTGTTGGATTCCAATTCGACAATACATGGATTATTACATTTACGGGCCTTTTCCTGAGTCCGAGCAGTGGCGTGTAAACTCTGCATTTGCGTTAGGGCTTTTTGCATTCCCTTTGTTGTTCAGTCAGCGTATTCCACAAAAATGGGTTGTGGCTTATATCTTTGTGTTGCCCGTGTTGCTTTGGTTGTTACTGAAAGGAGGCTTCATCTTTGAGGATATTTCCACCAGTGCGTTAGGCGGCCTAACGCTGACCTTTTTCTTGGGTATTATCGCAATGTGTTTGTCGTTGCCTGTTTCCATATTGTTAGCGTTAGGGCGACGTTCACAACTGCCTATATTGCGTTGGGCTTGTTCCGGTTATATCGAAATTATTCGTTCTATCCCAGTGATTACTTTCTTGTTCATGGCGTCTTTGGTTTTACAGCTTTTTTTACCCGGTGGTGTCTCTATTGATGTTTTGTTTCGTGTTTTATTCGTATTGATTTTTGTCTCTGCGGTTTATAAAGCTGAAATCATTCGTGGGGCAATCCAAGCAATACCCAAAGGGCAAATAGAAGCGTCTTATGCGATGGGCTGTGGCTACTGGAAAACGATGGCGTATGTGGTTATGCCACAAGCTTTGCGTAATTCGGTCCCCGCACTGATTACCAATTTTATCGGTTTATTTAAAGAAACGACCTTGGTGATGATTCTAGGTTTATTGGAAGTGATGGGCGCGATTAACGCGACGTTTCATAATGCAGAATGGCTGGGCCTTCATGCAGAAGGTCCGATTATTATCTCAGCGTTTTTCTTTATTGCCTGTTTCTTGATTGCTCAGTACGGCGCGTATCTAGAGCGACGTATTAAACGCACAAAACATTAATTGGAATGCATTATGTCTGAACAAACGGTAGTAAAACTGGATCAAGTCAATAAATGGTACGGTAAATATCATGCACTGCGCGATATCGATTTGACGGTGGTAAAAGGCGAAACGATTGTGATTTGTGGGCCATCAGGCTCTGGTAAATCTACGTTAATTCGCTGTCTTAATAATTTAGAGCAACACGATGAAGGCAGCATCAAAATTTGCGATATTACGATCAGTGATAACGTAAAAGACATTGAAAAAATTCGTCGACATACGGGCATGGTATTCCAACATTTTAATCTTTTTCCTCACATGACGGTGCTTGAAAATTGTACTTTTGGTTTACGGCATGTGCTTGGTATGTCGGTAGCGCAAGCAAATGAGGTTGCACGAGACTTGCTTAATAAAGTGAAAATTGGTGATCAAGAACATAAATACCCAGGTCAACTGTCTGGTGGTCAGCAGCAGCGTGTTGCCATTGCCAGAGCTTTAACAATGTCGCCTGATATTATGTTGTTTGATGAACCAACGTCGGCTCTTGACCCTGAAATGATCTCTGAAGTGTTGGAAATCATGCGTTCCTTGTCGAAAGACGGTATGACGATGATTTGTGTTACACATGAAATGGGCTTTGCTAAAGAGTTTGCGGATCGTATCGCCTTTATGGAAGCGGGTAGTGTGATTGAAGTGTCGCCACCTGAAGAGTTCTTTGTCAAACCGAAAACGGAACGCGCAAAACTCTTTTTAGACCAAATACTCGGGCACTGACTTTTTAGAAGTAGGCTACCCCTTCCCAGGAGGGGCAGTTTTTTTGAGGTAACTTAGCTTTGTCTGAGTTACCTTTTTTTTGCTTGATGGTTTGTCACAAAGCCAAGATACAGCCTAGAGATGATAACGGTCGTCTATGGCTACAGCCTGAATTCCCAACACCATAAAGCACATTAACACAGTGTATTTTATGGGTGGTGAGTAATGCGACATAATACGATTAGGCGTCAATAACACACTGAGTATATCGAGGTAATAAAATGCTAAGATTTTTCAAAATCAACAATATCTATCTTCTTTATCTCTGCATGAGTAATTATGTATTGAAAACATAGTTGAGAATGACTACCATTTAAATAATGATTTTATTCAGTGGAGAGCGTCGTGGAAGATTCAGTGCAACAGAAAATAATAGATTTTTTACAGGTCGGTGGGCCTGTTGTTTGGATATTGATGGTGTTTTCTGTCGTTGCTCTGACGATTGTTCTGTTGAAATTATGGCAGTTTTCATCCCTTCGCGCCGAAAGTCTTAAAACCTCAGAGTTGGCATTGGATGAATGGCGTCATAATAACAGTGAAGAGGCGCTTGAAAAACTCGATGAAAAACGCCCAATTGATGCCCTTGTTGGGTACACCATGCGAGCGTTGCTAAGCGCCAATCTCAATGTTGATTTGATTCGTGAAGAAGTAGAGCGCCGCGCGATGAAGCAATTGAATCAATTACGCACCTACCTTCGCCCTTTAGAAATTATTGCGACTTTAAGCCCGCTACTTGGTTTGCTTGGTACGGTATTGGGTATGATCACCGCGTTCCAACAAATGGAAGGCGCAGGCAATCAAGTAGATCCGTCGGTTTTATCTGGTGGTATTTGGCAAGCCTTGTTAACAACGGCCGTTGGTTTGGCCGTGGCGATTCCTGTGGTGACATTACACAGCTGGTTAGAGCGTAAAGTGGAGCGCATCGCACACAATATGAATGACGCGGTGACTCAGGTTTTTACCAGCAAAGAAACAAAGCACTTGGTTGAAAAAGCCGCCAAAGAGATGCTGCATGCCGCTTAACCTTTCTCAGCCCAAACGTAAGAATGCGATTAGTTTAACGCCGCTGATTGATGTGGTGTTTATCTTATTGCTGTTCTTTATGTTGACCTCCAGTTTTGTGCCTTGGCGTATTGTTGATACACCATTATCTGTGGCCTCTGATCCTCATGTTACTACTGAGGAGAAAGACAATGTGGTTCTGACATTGAAGCTAAATGATGATCAGGTTTGGATGAATGATCAAGCGATTCGTTTTGCCGATCAGGCACGCTTTCAAGCGTTGATAGCTGATCATAGCGAGGGTATTTTTATCATCAAAGCGGAAGAAGGGGTGACGCTGCAAACCTTGATGCATCTGGCGGATCGTTTAAAGCTGAATGGCGCAAAAACCGTGTCGATTGCGAATGCTTTTACTATGCCGGAGACAAAATGAAAATAGGCGAAAAATACGCCGCAAGAGCCGCCAGCAACGATGACAACATGGTGCCATTGATTAATGTGGTTTTTCTAATGTTGGTATTCTTCATGGTGGCCGGTCAAATCAGAAAAGCCGATCCTATTCCGGTCATTCCACCATATTCTATTAACGACACTCGTTCCGTGACAGACCCTAATGTGGTGATCGTGGTGGGTGTTGATGAAGGCCTGTATGTGGATGATCAATTGTTCGCTACAGACGAGATACAGTCTTATCTAGAAACTCAATTTATATCGACGGCGAATAAAGAAGGCTTTTGGGTGCAAATTAAAGCCGATGGTGGGATTTCATTAGAAAAATTACGTCCTGTGTTTAATCAAGTGCGTTTAGCGGGTCTCACAAAAGTCAGTTTGGCAACGCAGCTAGAGCGAGGAAAAGAATGATTTCCACGCGACATTGGATTATTGCGGGTAGCTTGGCTGTGTCGGTTCACGCTGGGGCTTTTTACACGGTATTTTACAATCCGACAGAAGGCAGCCAAGCGGCTGGTTCTCAAGGTATTGAATTTGATCTTGGTATGATGGGAGATCTTGGTGTTGCCGCTCAAACAACGGCGGCACAAGAAGAGGCAACAGAAGTGGAAGAAGTGGTTGAGGATCCAATCGAAGAGGTTCAAGAAAAAATTGAACCGGAAGTGGAGCCAGAACCAGTTGTAGAACCTGAACCGATAGTAGAGCCTGAACCGATAGTAGAACCTGAGCCAATTATTGAACCTGAACCAGAAATAATCCCAGAACCGGAACCGGTTGTGGTGAAACAAAAATCTCCTATTGAAGTAAAAAAACCAGAGCCTAAATCAGAGGCTAAACCAAAACCAGAGCCTAAACCTGAGAAAAAGCCTGAGCCAAAACCGAAGCCAGAGAAAAAACCGGAACCAAAAAAAGTTGAAAAGCCTGTCGTTAAGGCTGAGCCTAAAAAAGTGGCGCCGCCGTCAATGGCGAACCAAAAGGCAACAACGGGTCGAGCTAATTCTGCCAGCAGCGGTGGTAACGCTGGTGCGAAAGCCAGCTATTTTTCTCAGCTAAAATCGGTGTTAGCACAGAATAAGCGTTACCCAAGAGCATCGCGTCGTCGTAATGAAGAAGGTGTTGTGTCTTTGTCCTTTGTAGCGCATGCAGACGGTTCTGTTTCGGATGTGAAAATCAGCAAAAGCTCTGGCCACAAACGATTAGATAATGCCGTTCTTGATATGATTAAGCGCTCAACGCCTTTGCCTAAGTTTACTCAAGGTATGGAAGAAAGCGAGTTACGGATCAGTCTTCCCGTATCGTTTAAACTCAGTGACTTACGGTAGTTGATTGCTTAAGAGAAACGATTTGAGAAAAAATAACGCCGCGTCTTATGATTAAGGTGCGGCGTTTTTATTAGAGAGCAATTAATGGTTGAGACGTTGGATTTTTTGGAAGCAACAGCCAGACTTTACCAAAATGCTTGAGTTGTCCTGCGTGGAAATGCGCTTCCTCACCTATACCTTGATACCAATCGATGTGTCCCGCTCCTTTAATCGCACCGCCTTTGTCTTGGGCAAGTAAGAGACGAAACTCATGGCCCATTAGATTTCCATAAGCATCGAGCTTTGGCACTTGAGCCAATAAGATTGAGCCAAGAGGGATAACGCTAGGGTCAACCGCCGCAGAATATAACGGGGTTAATGGCACATTGGCGGCACCCACGGGCGCTTGGGGGCCTTCACTGAAGAATAAGTAGCTTGGGTTGGTCGACAGGATCTCACGGTTGCGTTCTGGATGATCGCTTAACCATTGTCGAATGCTCTGAGCCGAAATATTGGCGCGGTCTATCTCGCCTCGCTCTATGAGTTCTTTGCCTAAACTTCGATAAGCGTGGCCGTTTACGCCACCCCAAGACAAGAGTTTTTGTTCGCCATTTTCGTATTCAACAACGCCGGAACCTTGTACATGTAAGAAAAAATTGTCGACTAAATCGGCCGTATAGGCAATTTCCAGCTGTTGTCCAGCGAGTGCGTTCTCGAAGTCAATCTCTTCTCTAGAAGGAAACCCTCCTGCCGCATCTCGTTGTGTTGGTTTACGGTAAAGCGGATAGCGATACACTTCATCTGGTAAGTGGCGAACCGATAAAATGGGCACGTAGTAGCCTGTAATTTGTACATTGCCTCTTTTGTCTTGTCCTGCTAATTGATGAGCAATCAATTGTGGCTGCTGAGCTGGATGGCGTAACCAGTTGTCAATTTCAGTCGCAACGCGTTTTAAATCGGTGACACTTGTTTGTGTGTTTTCAAGTAAATAGGGCTTCTCGGATAGACGATTCAAATACGCGATTTGTTGCTGCAGGCCCGCTTGGAAACTGGCGTCTGGATACGGCAAGCCAGGCGGCAGACTCTCTTTCAAATACAAAGAATCCCTTTTTAGCGCCGTGGTGTCTCGGCCATTATTTTGAAAGTCGTTGGAACTATCGATTTCGTTAAAACTGCAACTTGCCAGTAAACTAAAAGAAACAAGACAAAGTGGACGAAACAGGGAGTAATAGTGCTTTTTTTTGGGTAAAACATGCTGAAAAAAAGAAGAAAAAGTCATAAGCCCTATGTCTATAAAATAAATGAGTAAAATGAAACCGCCTAGAGTTGGACCACAAGCGAAGAGCGAGGTTCATCTTGAGTATTTATAGGCGCTAAATCAATGTTTAACGGGGAGTTTTACACTTCTCTTTCTTCTACGCTCTAGCGTGAGGCGACGTTTAAAACATGAGATATTCGTAGGCTTGTCGCAAGTCGATGAACAGATCTTGGTCTCCACCTCGATCCGGGTGATGTTGCTGTACCAATTTACGATATTGCTGTTTGATGACGGTTTTCGTTGGGTTAGTGTTTTGTATTTGCAGTGTTTTGAGTGCTGATTCTCGATCACCGCTTAAGCTGATGCCTTTATAAAAACTATTCAGCAAGTGAGATACCTCGTCTATCCCTGTTTTTTCGTATTCTGCCCAATCTAGGTAGTAAGCGGCCAATTTTGCGTCTACGCTATCGCTCAATGTGGTGCTGCCAGATCGGTTTATTTGCGTGACACTGACTAAATGAATGCGCATGGCACTGATATGAAGCGTTAGATTATCTTCTTGCCAAAGACTACTTTGGAGTTGATACAAGGCATTCATGATGAGAAAGTGCTGACGAAACAGAAGTAAGTTGTTGTCATCTGCAAGTTGACTAAACTCTGGAAGCCGTTCTTTTAGCGCTTTAAGAATATCAAATTCACTCATACCGTTAGGGTGAGTTTTTAAGATTACTAAAATCGGTCCAACTAAAGGGTTTTTCATATCTGACTCTTATTCTGTAAGTAGTATTTACAGTGTATGTGATGAGGCTGAAAAGGGTCAAAAGTCGAAGCGGTTTTTTTATTAATTAAGTGCATGGTAAAAACAAAATATGTTGTGGATTATCGTTATTTTGATCGCCGTTGTGTTGATCGTTGGGCCAAGCGCTTGGGTAAAGTTTACGCTGAAACGCTATGCGACGGAGCGCAAGGATTTACCGGGAACGGGCGGTGAGCTGGCAACGCATTTGCTGAAACGCTTCGAACTGAACGACGTAAAGGTGGAGACGACACAAGAAGGGCAAGATCATTTTGACTACGGACAACACGTGGTTCGTCTTAGTCCTAGTGTGTTTAATGGTCGCTCTTTAACCGCCGTCGCAGTAGCCGCTCATGAAGTAGGACATGCGATTGCTCATGAGAAGAAACAAAAAATATCGCATTTAAGCTCCCGTTATTTGCCGTTTGCCCATGCCGCACGAAAGATTACCGCAGGTTTGTTGGTCGGCTGGCCAGCCATCTCCATGTTATTACATTTACCCTATGCCGTCGCATTGCACGCCGTAGTCGTTGGCTTGTCGGGCTTGTTAGCCGTTATCGTGCAACTGGCGATATTGCCTGAAGAATGGGATGCGAGCTTTAATAAAGCACTACCGATTTTGAGAGAAGGCAACTACATACCGCAGGAAGACTTACCCAAAGTGAAGAAAATACTAACCGCCTGCGCCATGACCTACGTCGCCGCAGCACTCATCAAAGTACTCTTCGTCTGGCGATGGTTTAAGCGTTAGTTCCTTAATTGCCATATATCTACTCGTAGGGCACGATGAGCGAAGCGTAATCTGCCGCGAAAGCGAAGCTTTCATGTATTGATGTAAGTCGCGACTTCAGGCCGACAAGTCACGTCCTCACAAGACTCGAACCAAACGGCGTTTCTCTTCGAAACTACCGCCTACCTCATCAAAACGCCGTTTGGTTCTCATTGTATTTAGCGTTGCTTTCTTTTTACTGATAGAAGGCAAATAAGCGTTCTAGTATCAATGAATAAAGACTTATAGCTTACTTTTTTAGTAATGAGCTGACGGGATGATAATGACAGAAACTCCGACAATTGATGAAAACTATCCATATGGATTGTCAAATAGAGTTATCGAAAAGGATATTCAAGAATATTCGCGCGCAATTAACACTAACAGAGGTCGATCTACGGTCTCTGCGTGCTATGCGCCATTAATTCAACTTGGACAGGCCGAGTTACAGCTGAGGCTAGCTAAGAAAATCTTTTGGATTAGTATATTTCTCGGTTGTTTTTCATTAATTATTTCATTTGTTGCTTTAGGTTTGGCGTATAGCGCAAATCATTCAAGTGACGAATGGGAGAGCGATCAAATATTTTTACTGGGTAGTATAAATAAGAATTTAGAAGGCTTAGCTATTGAAAGGCAGTCGACGAGCGCTGGAGAAAAAAACTCAGTTAGCAATTCGAAGCATATGAACGATAACACTTCAGCTAATTGAAAAAGAGTTGTCATCAAAAAGGCATG
>Ga0163216_101193_pt1 | contig 19203 bp, 12 predicted proteins | sample SynspAceP_FD_167610 | JGI IMG/M metagenome (GOLD analysis project Ga0163216, IMG submission 167610) | Saline lake microbial communities from Ace Lake in Antarctica - Synechococcus sp. Ace-P (Illumina Assembly) | ecosystem: Environmental > Aquatic > Non-marine Saline and Alkaline > Saline ...
ATCATATGTCAACGTTCCATTTTGATACTCCTTTACAATTTTTAATTTTAAATCAGCATGATATTTAGCCATACAAAAAGACCCCCAAAAATTAGATTATTTACTCTAACTTTTGGGGGTCGGTACCAAATCTAGACTCACGAGCTTTTTTATCTCTTTTCAATAGCAATTAAAAAGGGTGGTGAATTTTTTTGGTTGATGAATCCATAATATAAAACAGTAAATAAATCTTGTGAGAGTTGCTTAGTAAATTCTAAAATAGCTGATTTTTCTAAGTCTCCTTCTGGATGACCAGAATAAACTGTCAATACTATTAAGCCGCCTTTTCTTAAACGCGGTAAAATAATTTCTATGGCCTGGATAGTTGTTTCACCTTTAGTGATAATTTGTTTATCCCCTGTAGGCAAATAACCTAAGTTAAAAACGGCTGCTGCAATTTCTATATTCGCTGGTACAAATAAGTTCAACTTTTCATGACCTTCGTTGTAAAGAGAAACTTGCTGTAAAAGACCGGTGAATAATAATTTTTCTTTGGTCGTTTTAATCGCTTGAGCTTGAACATCAAAACCGAATAGATGACCTGTTTTCCCGACTAGTTTGGCTAATAAGACAGTATCTCCACCGTTTCCAACCGTTGCATCGATAACCTTATCACCATTTATAATGGTACTTTTTAAGAGGGTATGGCTGTAGCGAAGTGCATTTTCAATCATAGTTTAAATCTCCTTATTACTTGTTGAAGTTGACATGAATAAGACAAAAAATTAGTTTTGTTTTATTAACTTTGGGAATAGGGCAATCAATAGTGTTAACCATGAAGTACCTAATAAATAACCTCCGATAACATCTGATGGAAAATGAACCCCAAGATAAATTCTGCTTAAACCAATTAATAAGATTAGAAGAATAGCGATGACCAAGACACCGATAGACAGCGTGCTTTTTTTGTAAAGGTAAAAGATTAAAAACGCTATCCCGCCATAAGAAATTAATGAGCCCATTGAGTGTCCACTTGGAAAACTAAATCCTCCTTGTATAACTAAATGTTCAATTGTAGGTCGCTCTCTTTGAAAAAGTACTTTTACAAGTATATTTAATGCACCAGCTCCTAAAATCGATTGTGAAATATACCAAATGGCTAGGCGTTTATTTTTTGATTGCCAAATAAGGAAAGAGCTAAATAATACGACAGCAGTAGACATGACTGGGACCCCACCTAAACGAGTAATAAAAATAAAAAAGCTTGTTTTATTTTGTGTGGCACTTGCCACGATTGGATTAGCAATGAGTTGATCCACCCAATTTATCCAATCAGCGTTTGACTGAACCCCAAGGGCTATAATACAGAAGAGTACAAAACATAAAAAGCTAATAAGTAAAGCAGGTTGATAATAAGTAGGTTTTTGAGGCATCATTTCACACTTTCTAAAGTTGTTTTTTTACTAGTTTGAAAATAGAATTCACGAATAGTAGTTTATTTTACCATAAAATTTTAGCCTGAACAATTTGAAGTGATAATGAATAGGTTAAAAATAAGATTTTTGGATTAAATTAGAAAACAGTCTGTTATTATTACGGTTATGTAACATATATTAAAATAGCTGTCACAAATAAAATTCATCTATCTAATAAGCATATAGAACGTTATAATAACATGAGTAGTAAAGATTATAAAATTTAGCTAATGTCGCACTCATTTTGTTATAGAAGGTAACTAAATTAGGAGGTATAGTATTGGAGAAAACTAGAAAAGAAAGAATAGAATCTATTACTAATAAAAAAATGATTGAACAACTCAATTTACCACAGACAGTGTACAAAAGAAGCACAGCTGTTTTAAGCACGACTTTACTTATTGGTCTATTAGCATTTCCTTCTTTTTCAGTATCGGCTACGGCTAATGATTTAGCAAATTCTAGTAATAATGAACTGGAGGATGCGAAAGAAGTTACAGAGACAACAGATAAAACGACAGAAGAAGCTGAGGCAGGAAAAAAAAGCACAGAGGTCCTTTCAGAAGATGCGATAATTGAAAAAGAACAAAGGATAAATGAATTAAAGCTTTTATTAAGTGAAGCACAAATTAAAAAATTAAACTTTGAGGAATTAACGATTGATGAAATTGAAGAATTATGGACTGAAGCTGTAGCAGTTTCAAATAATGAAAGTGTTTTATCTGAAGATTCATCAAAAATGGAGAATCCGAACTCAACTGCAGAAGTTGGAATTGAAGAATCTACACTTACATATGAATCAACTGCAGAAGATAAAGTGAGTGAAAATAAAGAGGAATCACTGATTGTCATTGCTGAAGGTAATGTAGCTGAAAAAGTTATAGCCGAGAAAGTCGCAACTGAGAAAGCCACAGTCGAAAAAGTCGCAGTCGAGAAAGCTGCAGCCGAAAAAGCCGCAGCCGAGAAAGTCGCAACTGAGAAAGCCGTAGCCGAGAAAGCTGCAGCCGAAAAAGCCACAGCCGAAAAAGTCGCAGCCGAAAAAGCTGCAGCCGAAAAAGCCACAGCCGAAAAAGTCGCAGTCGAGAAAGCTGCAGCCGAAAAAGCCACAGCCGAAAAAGTTGCAGCTGAGAAAGCCGCAGCCGAAAAAGCCGCAGCTGACAAAGCAAACTTAGCCAAAATATACATTGTTAAATCAGGAGATACTTTAAACAGAATTGCAAAAGCGCATAAGATATCTGTGACAGAGTTAAAGGAATGGAATAAACTTTCTTCAAATTTAATTCATCCAGGAGATACATTAGCTGTAAATAAATCTGGTGCTAAAGTTGCAAATAAATCTAATGAAGTAATAAATTCTAATAAGGGCATTGAGAAGATGTCTAATACAGAATTTATAAACTTTATTGGAGCATACGCAGCTGAAGTGGCGCCTAAAAACAATCTTTACGCTTCTGTAATGGTCGCTCAAGCAGCCTTAGAAAGTGGTTTCGGTGGCAGCAAGCTATCATCTTCACCAAACTATAATTTATTTGGTATTAAAGGAAGCTACCAAGGCCAAACGGTCACTATGTATACATCGGAATACAGTGACAAAGGTGGTTGGATTTATATTCCACAAAACTTTAAAAAGTATCCATCTCATGCTGAATCGTTACAAGACAATGCAAATTTGCTGAAAAATGGAACAAATTGGGATAGAGGTTTTTATTCTGGTGCATGGGTAAATAATGCGAAAACTTATTCTGAAGCTACATCATGGTTACAAGGGCGATATGCAACTGATCCAAGTTATGCTTCTAAATTAAATAGACTAATTAATGACTATAATCTAACTAAATTTGATAAAGGATACACGGTTGGCGATACATCAACTAAACCCACACCGAGTCCGACACCAGAAATCAACAAACCAGACTCTACCGAAACAGATTCAACACCAACAGTATCATCAAGTTACCAAGTTAAGAGCGGTGATTCATTATGGAGTATTGCAACAAGTAAAAATGTATCTGTGGTTAATATAAAGACATGGAATAACCTGAAAGCTGACGTTATCTATGTGGGTCAAAAATTAGTGATCAAAGAAACCGTCACGACACCAACTCCAATACTAGAAAGCAACAAACCAGACTCTACCGAAGCAGACTCAACACCAACAGTATCATCAAGTTACCAAGTTAAGAACGGTGATACATTGTGGGGTATTGCAACAAGTAAAAATGTGTCTGTGGTTAATATAAAGACATGGAATAACCTGAAAGCTGACGTTATCTATGTGGGTCAAAAATTAGTAATTAAAGAAACCGTCACGACACCAGCACCAACGCTAGAAAGTAACAAACCAGACTCTACCGAAACAGATTCAACACCAACAGTATCATCAAGTTACCAAGTTAAGAACGGTGATACATTGTGGGGTATTGCAACAAGTAAAAATGTGTCTGTGGTTAATATAAAGACATGGAATAACCTGAAAGCTGACGTTATCTATGTGGGTCAAAAATTAGTAATTAAAGAAACCGTCACGACACCAGCACCAACGCTAGAAAGTAACAAACCAGACTCTACCGAAACAGACTCAACACCAACAGTATCAGCAAGTTACCAAATCAAGAGCGGTGATTCATTATGGAGTATTGCAACAAGTAAAAATGTGTCTGTGGCTAATATAAAGACATGGAATAGCCTAAAATCTGACGTTATCTATGTGGGTCAAAAATTAGTAATTAAAGAAACCGTCACGACACCAGCACCAACGCTAGAAAGTAACAAACCAGACTCTACCGAAACAGACTCAACATCAACAGTATCAGCAAGTTACCAAATCAAGAGCGGTGATTCATTATGGAGTATTGCAACAAGTAAAAATGTATCTGTGGCTAATATAAAAACATGGAATAGCCTAAAATCTGACGTTATCTATGTGGGTCAAAAATTAGTAATTAAAGAAACCGTCACGACACCAGCACCAACGCTAGAAAGTAACAAACCAGACTCTACCGAAACAGACTCAACATCAACAGTATCAGCAAGTTACCAAATCAAGAGCGGTGATTCATTATGGAGTATTGCAACAAGTAAAAATGTATCTGTGGCTAATATAAAAACATGGAATAGCCTAAAATCTGACGTTATCTATGTGGGTCAAAAATTAGTAATTAAAGAAACCGTCACGACACCAGCACCAACGTTAGAAAGTAACAAATCTGACTCTACTGAAACAGATTCAACACCAACAGTATCATCAAGTTACCAAATCAAGAGCGGTGATTCATTATGGAGTATTGCAACAAGTAAAAATGTATCTGTGGCTAATATAAAGACATGGAACAACCTAAAATCTGACATTATCTATGTGGGTCAGAAATTGAGTATTAAAGAATCAACTCCAACTGTACAAGAAAATACACCTACAGGATCTAATGAGTCAACAAAGCCAACGGTAACAACTAATTACCAAGTGAAAAGTGGTGACACATTGTGGGGAATCGCAAATGCACAAAAACTGACAATCGCAAATTTAAAATCACTAAATAACCTGAAATCAGATGCGATAACAGTTGGACAGAATTTAATCGTTCAATCTATTTCAGCAAGTGAGCCTGTAAAAGAAAAAGAAAATTTAACGAAAAGCTATAAAGTTTTACCTGGAGATTCATTGTGGGCTATCGCAAATAAACTAAATACTTCAGTAGCAAAACTAAAAGAGTGGAATTATTTAAAGACAGATATTATTTTCGTTGGCCAAGCTATTTTAGTTAAATAGACATATAGCCATTGAATAGTAAGAAGAGGGTTAAACATAGAGAAATCTATTGTTTAACCCTTTTTTTTCAATTTGGTGTAGCCTATAAAAATAAATTGGTATACCTATGTTTATAAATGGTTTTCCACTAAAATAGACTAAGAATGAAATGAATACCAATCCTTTAGTAACAATTTTTCTAAACATAAAAAAATTTTATTTGAAATATGTTAAGATATTGAAAGCTACTGGTTATCTATTCAGTTAACTTTAATTTATCTAAATAAACTGGACAGCTATCAAGTAAATTTTTTTGGAAAAGGAAGATGCAAATGAAATAATGCTATGAAAAGTAAAACGACATTGTTTATTTCTTTTATATTTATTTCTTTTATCTTGTCATTATTTATTGTATTAAGGACTTATTATACTTAGGAGGAAAAGAAAATGAAATCATATTTTCAAAGAATAGGCCGTTCGTTAATGCTTCCAGTTGCGGTTTTACCTGTGGCTGCTATCTTAATGGGGATCGGTTATTGGATTGACCCATCAGGCTGGGGTGGAGACAACATATATGCAGCTTTTTTAATTAAAGCTGGGGCTGCTGTTATCGATAATTTGCCTGTATTGTTCGCTGTTGGTTTATCATTAGGTATGTCAAAAGACAAAGATGGCGCAGCTGCTCTAAGTGGTTTAGTAGCTTTCTTGGTTATCACTACTTTATTAGGTACAGATTCTGTTGCGATGTTACAAGGGATTGACGTTGAAGCAGTAAGTCCAGCTTTTGGCAAAATCAATAATGCTTTCATCGGTATTATCTCAGGATTAGTTGCTGCTGCAATGTATAATCGCTTTCATACGGTTAAACTTCCGACGGCACTAGCCTTCTTTAGTGGAAAACGTTTAGCACCTATTATGACTTCAGTAGCTATGATGGTTGTTTCCATGATTCTACTATTTGTTTGGCCAGTAGTCTTCTCAGGATTAGTAACTTTTGGTACATCCATCAGTAAATTAGGCGCTGTTGGTGCTGGTTTATATGGATTCTTTAACCGTTTATTGATTCCTACCGGATTGCATCACGCATTAAACTCAGTTTTCTGGTTCGACGTTGCTGGTATCAATGATATCGGAAACTTCTGGGGTAACACTGGAGTAAAAGGAACAACTGGTATGTATCAAGCTGGTTTCTTCCCAATCATGATGTTTGGTTTACCAGGTGGAGCACTTGCAATGTATCACACTGCTAAAGACAATAAGAAAAAAGTTGTTGCATCATTGATGATTGCAGCTAGTTTCGCAGCCTTCTTTACGGGTGTTACTGAGCCACTAGAATTCTCATTTATGTTTGTTGCACCAGTTTTATACTTGGTTCACGCAGTATTAACAGGGATTTCATTATTTATCGCAGCGACGTTCCAATGGACAGCTGGATTTGGTTTTAGCGCTGGTTTAGTCGACTTTATCTTAAGTTCTAGTTTACCTTTAGCTAACCAACCATATATGTTGATTGTTCAAGGTTTAGTATTTTTTGCTATCTACTACTTCGTATTCCGTTTTATTATTGTTAAGTTCAACTTAGCAACACCAGGTCGTGGAGACGATGAAGATGAAGAAATGGTAGAAGAAGAAGTTACGGCTGTTACTTCTAAAGTTTCAGGTTCATCTGCAAAAGATATTGAATTTAAACGTCAAGCTAAAATCATTTATGATGGTTTAGGCGGAGACACTAACGTTACAGCTATCGATAACTGTACAACACGTCTAAGACTAGAAGTCAAAGATATGTCTAAAGTTGACGAGAAGAAAATTAAATCTGCAGGAATTGTAGGAATCAATAAAGTTTCTGACTATAACATTCAAGTTATTGTTGGAACTGAAGTACAATTCGTTGCTGATGAAATGATTAAATTAAAAAAATAAGTAACTAAGAGGCTGGGACAAAAAGTCCCAGCCTCTTTCGCATATCCGGACTTTTATTCTAAAATGTGCTCCAAAAAACAAACCTGACGTCCACATCACGAAAAAGTAATTCGGGTCTAAATGCTTTATGTCTCACTCCTTTTTTTGTGATTGATTATACTCGGAAAACGAGTGCATTTATTGCTTTATCAAAAATCATTTAATACTCTCTAATTAAACAGGATATAATAGTAGGTTAGCCGTAATAGGACTATTTTTATCCTTGCTCACTAAGACTTTATTTGATAGAATAAGATAAATAGTTAAAAACAAAGAAAAGGATTATTAGAAACGCTTCTTTCAAAGAGAGTGCATGGGTGGTGTAAATGCATAAAGAAAACTTTTGAACTCGCCTTGGATGTTGCTTTGCTGAAAATGACAGTAAGTGAAGTCGTAACGCCTGCGTTAAAGGTAAGAAGAGTCTACATAAATAAAGGTGTAGAAAATTTAGGTGGTACCACGATTATTGACTTGTCAAATCGTCCTATGAGTAACAGAGCAATTATCTGGACTCATAGGACGATTTTTTAATTTAAGAGATAAAATAAAGAAAGTGGGAAAAATAATATGAGTTTTAATCACAAGACGATTGAGAAAAAGTGGCAGAACTACTGGAAAGATACTAATACATTCAAGACGACAGAAGACACAAAAAAAGAAAAGTTTTATGCGTTGGATATGTTTCCATATCCATCAGGACAAGGGTTGCATGTTGGACACCCTGAAGGTTATACGGCAACGGATATACTTTCACGTATGAAGCGTGCTCAAGGGTACAATGTTTTACACCCAATGGGCTGGGATGCTTTTGGGTTACCAGCTGAACAGTATGCGTTAGATACAGGGAATGATCCTGCAGAATTTACAGCAAAAAACATTGAAACGTTCCGTCGTCAAATCAATTCGTTAGGTTTTAGTTATGATTGGGAACGTGAAATTAATACAACCGATCCTGATTACTACAAATGGACGCAATGGATTTTCACTAAGCTATATGAAAAAGGACTGGCTTATGAAGCAGAAGTAGCAGTTAACTGGTGCCCGGAATTAGGAACAGTTCTAGCAAATGAAGAAGTAATTGATGGAAAAAGTGAACGTGGCGGTCATCCAGTTTTTCGTAAACCGATGAAACAATGGATGTTGAAAATTACTGCTTATGCAGAACGTCTATTAGAAGATTTAGAATTAGTTGATTGGCCTGAAAGTATTAAAGACATGCAGCGCAATTGGATTGGTAAATCCGTTGGAGCTTCTGTTCAATTTTCTGTCCAAGACTCAGATCAACATTTTACTGTCTTTACAACGCGTCCGGATACCTTATTTGGAGCTACGTATTGTGTATTAGCACCAGAATTAAATTTAGTAGGAACGATTACTACACCGGAACAAAAAGAAATCGTTGAAGCTTATCTTAAAAAAATTAGCTTGAAAAGTGATTTAGAACGGACAGATTTAAATAAAGATAAAACCGGCGTCTTCACAGGAGCCTATGCAATCAATCCTGTTAACGGTGAAAAAATGCCAATCTGGATTGCGGATTATGTCTTAGCTTCATATGGTACAGGCGCTATTATGGCTGTTCCTGCACATGATCAACGCGATTATGATTTTGCCAAAGCGTTTGAATTGCCTATTATTCCAGTTCTTAAAGGCGGAGATGTAGAAAAAGAAGCCTTTCTTGAAGATGGGTTACACATTAACTCTGATTTTTTAAATGGGTTGGATAAAGAAGCGGCTATGGTTAAAATGAATAACTGGTTAGAAGAAAACAAAGTAGGAAATCCAGAAACAACTTATCGTTTGCGTGATTGGTTATTTGCGCGTCAGCGTTACTGGGGAGAACCTATTCCAGTTATCCACTGGGAAGATGGAACGTCAACTACATTGCCTGAGGACGAACTTCCTTTATTGTTACCGAAAACAGAGCACATAAAACCTAGTGGCACAGGTGAATCACCATTAGCTAATATTAAAGAATGGGTAAATGTTGTAGACCCAATTACCGGAATGAAAGGTCGTCGCGATACAAATACGATGCCACAATGGGCTGGTAGCTCATGGTACTTTTTACGCTTCATCGATCCTAAAAATACCGAGATGTTAGCTGATCCTGAAAAACTTAAAGAATGGTTGCCAGTTGATATTTACATCGGTGGAGCAGAACATGCTGTGTTGCATTTATTATATGCTCGTTTTTGGTATAAATTTTTATATGACATTGGCATCGCACCAACAAAAGAGCCTTTCCAAAAATTATTTAATCAAGGCATGATTCTTGGAGGAAATAACGAAAAAATGTCTAAATCAAAAGGCAATGTTGTTAACCCTGATGAAGTCGTAGCAAAATTTGGCGCAGATACATTGCGGATGTACGAAATGTTTATGGGCCCACTAGATGCTTCAATTGCATGGGATGAAAATGGACTTGAAGGCAGTCGCAAATTCTTAGATCGAGTTTGGCGTTTAATGGTAGACGAAGAAGGTAAACTGCGTGACCGAATAACAACCATTAATGATGGCTCATTAGATATTGTTTACCATCAGACTGTAAAAAAAGTGACAGAAGATTTTGAACAATTGCGTTTCAATACGGCTATCTCACAGTTGATGATTTTTGTGAATGAAGCTTACAAAGCAAAAGCTTTGCCAGTCGACTACATCAAAGGTTTCGTACAATTATTGGCACCAATTGCACCTCACTTAGGTGAAGAGCTATGGTCTATGCTGAATAGTACTGAAAGTATCTCTTATGTAGCTTGGCCGAGTTACGATGAGTCATACCTAACTCAAGATGAAATTGAAGTTGTTTTTCAATTAAATGGAAAATTGAAAGCTAAAACTAAAGCGCCAAAAGAAATTACTAAAGAAGAATTAGAAGAGTTAGCTATGAGCAATGAAAAACTAAAAGAAGCGTTAAAGGGTAAAACGATTCGAAAAGTTATTGTTGTTCCTGGAAGATTAGTTAATATCGTAGCAAACTAAGAGTTAGAGGCTAAAGAACTAAAGGGTTGAGGCAACAGTCTCGTCTCTTTAGTTCTTTTAACCTCTTTTAACTTCTTCAGGATACCTAAAGGCAATCTTAAGATTTTGTAAAGTTACACTAGTCCCTCAGTAAAGTGATTGCAACCATATTCGTAAAGAAGTAGAATAGACGTTAGTACATAAAAGGATGAGAGTAGGGTATGGAAAATGTCAATGGATAGGGTGAAGGAAAAAGAGCCAATCAGAGAGAAAAGTTCAAGAGAAAAAATGGTCAGCGGATCTGCTTGGATGACCGGAGGCAGTATTTTATCCCGTCTGTTAGGTGCTTTGTATATTATTCCTTGGATGGCATGGATGGGAACTCAAGAAGTAGCGAATTCAGCCAATGCACTTTATATGATTGGGTATACACCTTACGCATTGTTTTTGAATGTTGCAACAGCTGGCGTGCCTTCAGCAATCGCGAAGCAAGTTTCTTATTATAACGCCTTAGGTGAGTATAAAATTAGTCAAGATATTTATAAAAAAGGTTTACAAGTGATGGCTGTTACAGGAATTGTCTCAGCATTGTTGATGTACATCATCGCACCGTTTATTGCTGCAAATAGTCCAACAGCCTCAGTAAGTGACGGGACACAAGTTATTCGCTCATTAAGTTGGGCATTATTGATTATTCCTTGTATGAGTGTGACACGTGGTTTCATTCAAGGGCACCACACAATGGCACCCTCAGCTATTTCGCAATTTATTGAACAATTAGGTCGCGTGGTTTTTATGTTAGTGGCTGTTTATTTTATTCGAATAGTTTCTGACGGAGAAATTGTTAGTGCTGTATCAGCCTCTACATTTGGTGCATTTATTGGGGCCTTGTTCAGTATTGTCTATTTACTTTATATTATTTGGAAAAAGAAGCCAGAATTAGAGTACAATCTAGCTCATAGCAAAAATAACATTAAAGTATCAACAAACGAAATTTTTAAATCTATTATTAAAACAGCTGTTCCGTTTATTATTATTGGATCAGGGATTACATTGTTCCAAATGATCGATCAGTTTACTTTTGCACCCATCATGGAAAGTGTGACAGCATTAACAGCTAAACAAATAGAAAATAACTATGCTATCGCAGCAGGTAATGCAAATAAATTGATTATGATTGTCATTTCATTAGCAGGTTCAATGGCGATAACTTCGGTTCCACTGATTGCCGATCTATTAGCAAAAAATAAAATGAAAGATGTGAGAATGCAGTTAAGCGATAGCATTCAACTATTTTTCTTTATTATGCTGCCGTCTGCAATTGGCATGGCGGTTGTTTCAAAACCTTTATACACGGTTTTTTACGGCTATAGTGCATTCGGTACGGGAATTCTACAATTGTCTTCTTTCATGAGTATTTCTCTTGGATTGTTTGTGTTATTAGGATCGACACTTCAAGCAGCGAATCAGACTAAATCAGCTTTATCCGCAATGGGCCTTGGATTAATTGTAAAGTTAGTTTTTCAATACCCTTCTTTATGGGTTTTTGGCACATATGGGATGCTAGTATCCAACATATTAGGATTCGGGACAACCGTCTTTTTAATGTTATGGGCAATGTATAAGATGACTAAATTGAATATTAGCTTTTTGATGAGACGTGTTTTATTGATGATTCTAATAACAAGTAGTATGGCACTGATTGTATTTATTTTTCAAAAGGGAGTGTATTTATTCTTCGAACCGAAAGATAGATTTGGAGCATTGATTAATATAATGGTTTCATCTTCTATGGGAGGATTTTTCTATTTCTATGCAGCGTTGAAAACACGTTTAGCCGATCGCTTGTTAGGTAGTAGAGTAGCGCGTTTGAGAAGCAAATTAAAAATTAAGTAAATAGATTCAGGCTAGCTAGCCTATGGGAACATAGTTAGCTAGCTCTTTTACCTTTAAGGAGTTGAGCAAAAGATATGCGTTTAGATAAATTTTTAGCACATACGGGTTATGGGACACGTAAATCAGTGAAAGAGTTAATAAAAGGTAAAAAAGTGACAGTGAATGAGAGCGTAATAAGAGAGGGGAAAACTCATGTTCAACCTGAAAAAGATGTGATAAGTGTTTCGGGAGAAAGAGTTCATTACCAAGAATTTTTCTATTTTATGCTGCATAAACCACAAGGAGTCATCAGCGCAACAGAAGATAAAGTGCATAAAACAGTTATTGATTTACTGAATCATCAAGATCAACTATCCAATCCTTTTCCGGTTGGTCGATTAGATAAAGACACAGAAGGGTTATTACTGATAACCAATGATGGCGTATTAGCTCATGAATTGCTTTCTCCTAGAAAAGAAGTAGACAAATGCTATGAAGCGATTATTGAAGGGATCGTTGGTGAAAAAGAAATTAAGGCTTTTGAACAAAGCGTTATGCTAGACGATGGATTTGTTTGTCGCCCTGCTAAACTAAGCGTGCTATCAACTAGTCCAGCTGATCAAACTTCTAAAATCCAAGTCATTATTCATGAGGGGAAGTTTCATCAAGTTAAGCGGATGTTTGAAGCAGTCGAAAAAAAAGTTCAGTATTTAAAACGACTGTCAATGGGACCATTGGTATTAGATGAGTCTTTAAAAACCGGTCATTATCGACCGTTAACAGCTAACGAGATTGCAGAATTAAAAGCATTTACAAAATAAAGAAAGGAGGACAGTTAATTTGTCCTCCTTTCTTTATTTTGTAAATGCTTATTGGTAGTCGGCAAACTCTTTTAAAATAAAGGGCAGCTGTTTGATCAGCTGTGAAGGCAATACAACATATTGTTTTTGGGCTAATTGGTCACCAATATAACTATGCAAAAAAACGCCAGCTAGTATACTTGCTTTAAAATCAGGTAATTGAGCAGTCAAACTAGCTAATATACCAGCTAAAGTATCTCCCATACCCCCAGTAGCCATTGCAGGGTTCCCAGCTTGATTTTGCCATATTTCCTCTTTGAAATACACTTCGGTTCGGTGTTTTTTTAATACAATGGTTGCATTTAATTGATTTCGTTTGACTTGATTTAATGTGGGGTTTTGTTTTGCAGGTTCTAATCCGCTTAATCGTTCCCATTCTCCTAAATGAGGAGTAAAAACGGTTTGGTCGTTAGGGATAGCTAAGTGGTGCTTAGCCATCAGTGTAATGGCTGATCCATCAATAATGACACGCTGTTTTTTATTAATATGAGATAAAACAAAATTAAGTAGATTTAGAGATTCTTTGGAAACACCCATTCCAGGTCCAATGGCAATAACGGTTGCTTCTTTTAATTGGTTTTCAAGTTGTGGTTGGTCGCTCCAATTGATGACCATGGCTTCTGGAAGTTGAGCATGCAGAGCAGTATGATTGCTTTTAGCGGTAGCAACAGTTACCAAGCCCGCTCCACTATAAACAGCAGCCAAAGCAGTTAAAATAATGGCTCCACCCATTGAATCATTGCCGCCAATCAATAGTATTTTTCCGTAATCACCTTTGTAACTAATGTTTTTTCGTTCAGGAATCATAGATTGGACAGTTTTCTTATCCAAATTTTTCATAATAGTCCTCCTTGTCGCTTGTTTCATTTAGTATAAAGACAATGAACTGAAAAATCACTTTAAAACGTTAATAAAATCTTGAAAAAACAATTGGAATATTGGTATGTAAGATAAAAAGTGCTATGATAGAGTTGTTGAAAAAAGATAGGAGTGTTAAGTACATGGCGATAGATTGGAAAAATGAAGTATCAGCTCGTAAAGAGGAGTTCCTAACAGATTTGGTTTCATTGTTAAAAATTGACAGTGTCCGTGATGATAGCAAAGCTACAAATGAAGCACCTGTTGGACCCGGCCCTAAAGAAGCATTAGAAGCTTTTCTTGCATTAGGAGAACGTGATGGCTTTGTCACTAAAAATATCGATAATTTAGCGGGTCACATTGAATATGGTTCAGGTGATGAAACTCTTGGAGTTTTAGCACACGTTGACGTTGTACCGGTTGGTTCAGGTTGGGATACAAATCCTTTTGAACCTGTAATAAAAGATGGTCGACTTTATGCACGTGGTTCAAGTGATGATAAAGGACCAGGCATGGCTGCTTACTATGCATTAAAAATTATCAAAGATTTAGGTTTACCAGTATCTAAACGCGTTCGTTTTATTATTGGAACGGATGAAGAGAGCGGTTGGATGTGTATGAATCGTTATTTTGAAGTAGAAGAGAAGCCTGAATTCGGCTTTTCACCAGATGCACAATTCCCAATTATAAATGGTGAAAAGGGTATTTTAACAATGCATGTGAACACACAAGGGAATGTTACAGGCGGAAAAAATGAGTTGATTAGTTTTGATTCCGGCTTGCGTGAAAATATGGTTCCTCAAGATGCAACAGCGATTTTTAATAGCCAAGAGGCTGAGAAAATCGAAAAAGATTTTTATGATTTTGTTGAGAACAAACCCGTAACAGGCACTGTATCTGTTAAAGGAAATCAAGTAACGATTGAACTTAATGGGAAAGCAGCTCATGCAATGGAGCCTCGCGGAGGAGTAAATGCGGCAACTTATTTAGCAACATTTTTAACAAACTATTCATTTGGCGGAAATGCTAAATCTTACCTTGAAATGACGGCAGAGTTCTTTCATGAGGATTCAAGAGCTGAAAAATTAGGATTAAATTATGTCGATGAAGTTATGGGAGATTTAACAATGAACCCAGGAATCTTTACTTTTACCCCTGAAAGTGGGGGAATGATTGCTCTAAACTTCCGTTTCCCTAAAGGCGTCAGCATCGAAGGAATCGAAATTGAATTAGATAAAAAATTAGGCCATTACGGTGTTACTTTAGGTCGCGGAAAAGAACAAACACCACATTATGTTTCACCAGAAGATCCATTGGTTAAAACGTTGTTAGCTGTTTATGCAAAACAAACAGGACTCGAAGCAAAAGAACAAACCATTGGTGGAGGCACTTATGGTCGTTTGTTTGATCGTGGAGTTGCTTATGGAGCAATGTTCCCTGATAGCATTGACACCATGCACCAAGCAAATGAATTTATGGCGATTGATGATTTAACGAATGCAATGAGCATTTATGCAGAAGCTATTTATGAATTGATTAAATAGCATCTAAGCCAATTAAGTTTAGAGAAAAAGAAGAGTTATCCGGAGAAGTTTTGAAGAAAAGCCTAGCTATTTTGCTTCTCTTCAAAACTTCTTCGGATTTCTTTTTGTTGTAGTATCAATTTTTCAAAAGAGTTAGTAAGTTACATTCTATTTATAATAAGCGATAGCTTATGGTTTATTCTAAATTTTAAGAACGATATGAAATATTAGCATAAAACAAATTATTTCTTTAAATAAGGATAAAGTGGCTATACTTGCAATATGTACTTATATAACAATATGAAAAAAGGACACAACTGAGATTATTCAGCAGTGTCCTTTTTAAAATGACTTTTTTAATTAAGAGCTGTACGGTAAATTTCTCTACTGATAGCTAAATCATGAGATTTACGTTCACCTAAAGCAACTTGATTGTGTTTTTCTAATTGTGCAACTAAAGGTTCAATAACTTCTTCGCCTAAACCAATATCTTTAAATGATGTTGGAGCTCCAAGGCTTTTGAAAAAGTCTTTTGTTTTTCCGATAGCAACATCTATTTTTTCATCTTCTGTACCTGTGGTGATATGCCATACACGTTCAGCATATTGCAACAGTTTTGCTCTTTTTTCTTCTTTACGTACTTTTAATAAAGCTGGTAGAACAATACTTAGTGTTCTAGCGTGATCTGTATGGTATAACGCAGTGATTTCGTGTCCCATAGCATGTGCAGCCCAATCTTGAGGAACTCCAGGAGAAAGGACTTTATTTAGAGCATTGGTTGCTGTCCACATAAAATTAGCACGTAAATTATAATCGTGGTTATCTTCATCAATGACATCAGGACCGATTTCAATTAGCGTTTGTAATAAGCCTTCAGAATAACGATCTTGTACCATTGCGCCAACAGGATAAGTTAAATATTGTTCCATGATATGAATATAGGCATCCATGATACCGTTAGCTAGTTGGCGTGTAGGTAAGCTGTAAGTGATTTCTGGTTCTAGGATAGAGAACTTAGGAAAAACATGAGGACTGCCGAAGCTAAGTTTAGCTTGTTTTTCTTTAAAAGTAATAACAGCACCTGCATTCATTTCAGAACCGGTTGCTGGCAAAGTCAATACCGTTGCAAATGGTAAAGCAGAAGTGATAGGCGTACCTTTACCTATGCCGCCAGCAAAAATATCAATAGGATTGCCATCAAATAAAACTGCCGCAGCGATAAATTTAGTGGCATCAATAACAGAACCGCCTCCAACTGCTAGTATGAAGTCATATTTTTCTTTTTTAATTAACTCAACAGCTTTCATCGCTGTTTCAAAAGTAGGATTAGCTTCAATTCCGCCAAATTCTCCAACTTGGTGTTCTGATAAAGCTGATTTAATCCGATCAAGAGTACCGAACTTTATGACACTGCCTCCGCCATAAGTGATAAGGATTTTTTTATCGGTAGAGATCAATTTTTTTAATTCAGGAATTCGATTCTTTCCAAAAATAATTTCGGTAGGATTGTAATAATTAAAGTTACTGATTTCATGTTGCATGTAGCTATCCACTCCTTTTAAATTAATATTCTAATGATAACATATCTCTTTTATTTCTTTGTCTAATATGCTCCATAAGATGTTATAATTTAAAAACAATCAAGTATTATATTGCTTGACTGTAATAGATTTAACTACAAGAGGGGTGATTGAATGTTTTTAGCATGGAGGGAAATGAAGCATTCTAAAACACGTTTCGCATTAATTATTGGTGTGATGGTTTTAGTTTCATATCTAGTTTTCTTTTTAGTTGGGTTAGCTTATGGACTAGCACAGGATAATCGGACAAGTATCGATAAATGGGGAGCAGATGGAATTGTTTTAACCGACGAATCTAATACCAATATCAATATGTCAATGATGACCCTAGAGCAAGCCGAGAAAGTAAAAGGCGATAAAACCGCTTTTTTAGGCCAAGCATCTAGCGTTGTCAGAAAAGCGGGAGCTTCAAAGGAAGAAGATAAAGTCAATGTGACATTTTTTGGAATTGACTCCAAAGAATTTATTATGCCTGAAGTGATTGAAGGCGAGGCTTTTACTAAAGATAATGAAGTAGTCGCAGATATAAGCTTGAAAGAAGAAGAGAACATTAATATAGGCGATACACTTGAATTAGCAGGAAATGACAAAAAAGTAACAGTTGTTGGTTTTACAGAAGATGCCAGGTTCAGTGTGGCACCTGTTTTATATACAACTATTCCTGGCTACCAAGAAGTTCGATTTGAAAAGGCTGATAGTAGCGATGCCGGGAGAATTAGTGCCGTTATTGTACGTGGGGAAAATAATTCAGTTGATGGGATAGCTATTGAAACGGATGATTTAACCGTTTACCCAATTAAAGATTATATTAGTAAAATTCCTGGATATACAGCACAAGTTCTAACATTTGGATTAATGATTGGTTTTTTAATTGTTATTGCTGCAGTTGTTATTGGAATTTTTATTTATGTTTTAACACTACAAAAGACAAGTTTATTTGGCGTTATGAAAGCACAAGGGATTTCTAACTTTTATATTTCGAAATCAGTTGTTTCTCAAACATTCATACTAGCTATAGTTGGCGTAGGTATAGGATTAATATTGACATTATTAACAGCTTTAGTATTACCGGCAGCTGTACCTTATCGAACAAATATTGTGTTTTTAGCTGCGATTACAACATTATTAATTGTTGTTGCTGTGCTAGGTGCTTTATTCTCAGTTAGAACAGTTGTCAAAATTGATCCATTAGATGCGATAGGTTAAGGAGGGGACACATAATGAAATTAATTGAACTAATTGGAGTGACAAGAAATTTTGGAGAAGGGCACACAAAAGTAGAAGCATTAAAAAAGACCGATTTTAGTGTTGCAGCTGGCGAGTTTGTGGCTATTATTGGGCCAAGCGGCTCAGGAAAAAGTACACTTCTAACTATAATAGGTGGACTCCAAACTCCTTCTGAAGGAAAAGTTTTGATAAGAGAAAATAAGTTTAGTGAAGTTACAGAAAAAAAACGAGCTGCTTTACGCTTTAAAGAAATTGGTTTTATCCTTCAAGCTTCTAATTTAGTCCCTTTCCTAACAGTCGAGGATCAACTGAAATTAGTTAATAAAGTCAACAAAAATAAAATGGATGCAAAAAAAAGTGATGCTTTATTAGATGAATTGGGGATAGTGGGTTTAAAGAAAAATTATCCGAGCGATTTATCTGGAGGAGAACGTCAACGAGCGGCTATTGCAAGAGCTTTGTATCACAATCCATCTGTTATTTTAGCAGATGAGCCAACAGCAAGTCTAGATTCAAAAAAAGCTTTTGAGGTTGTAGATATATTAGCGCGTGAAACAAAAGCACAAAATAAAGCGACAATCATGGTGACACACGATGAGCGTTTAATTGATCGTTGTGATAAAGTATATGTTATGAAAGATGGTATATTGAAAGAAAGACTAAAATAACGCTGATAAATTGAACGTTTAAGAAAATAGGGACTCTTTTTTGAGGGAGTTTCTTTTTTTATAGAATGAACAGCTGTTTTATGCAATTATTAATAGAATAAATATACCGAAAAAGATATTTTTATACATTCAAAAGTGCATCAAAATAGTGAATGTCATTCTAGTTAAATCCTTTTAAGAATAGGATTTAACTAAGAAAGTAGATGCTGATTTGTAAAAAAGAATGTGTTCATTAAAAAATGACAAGGCAACAAATGAAAAAAATTCTTTTGGAAAACAGTTGACGTAAGTTCAACAAGCTGTTATATTAGTAGATGTCGTAGCGATACAACGTAGCAACGAATCAGCAACGAAAAAAATAAATTTCAAAAAGTTGTTGACAAGTTAAACAACTTCTGGTAATATTTAGAAGTTGTCAAAACGACAACGACAAACAAATTAGACCTTTGAAAACTGAACAAAGTAAAACAATAAACTGTGTACGGCGGTT
>Ga0163216_101194_pt1 | contig 19182 bp, 18 predicted proteins | sample SynspAceP_FD_167610 | JGI IMG/M metagenome (GOLD analysis project Ga0163216, IMG submission 167610) | Saline lake microbial communities from Ace Lake in Antarctica - Synechococcus sp. Ace-P (Illumina Assembly) | ecosystem: Environmental > Aquatic > Non-marine Saline and Alkaline > Saline ...
AGGAATGGCGTTGGGGGTCTCTGTTCCGTTGGGTTCAGCCGAGTGAACCTTTGCCACGACTGTTGTCCCCATGGCCGTTGGCCCGTTCGGCCAACTGGGTTCGCCGTGTCAACGAAGAGCTCGACGAGAAGGGTCTCGATGCGGTTCGCTGGTCGATCCGGCGTGGCAGTCCGTTCGGACGCGAAAACTGGGTGGAGTCGATCGCCCGTCGGCTGGACCTCGAATCCACACTCCGGGCACGCGGACGCCCGAAAAAGAAGCCCATATCAGGCGATCAACGAAAGAAAGAGTCCTGACCCCCTTTCTTCGTCTCGACTGGCGAGAAACGCTTCCAATTCTGGAATGATTGCATCGACAGTCTGAAAGCCATGCAGTTGTTTTTTGCGCTTCCCATCTGCCGACAGCAGACGAATATCGGGAAGCCCAGTCACGCCAAACGACTCGGCCAATTTGATGTGTTCGTCCGTGTCGATTTTAAGAACGACATGAACGCAAAAAGGGGACATTCTACTTTTTCGGCTTTCTGGGGCGTCCGCGTGGTCGGAGCGAGGACTCCAGTCCGAGTTGGATGGCCGTTGACTGCTGCCATGTCGAATCGCCGAAGGGTGTCCCCCGCGAAAGACTGTGACGCAATGCTTTGAGTTCCGCTTGCGTTTCGGCTCCGTTGACGAACCGTGTCCACTGCGAATGCTTCGGCAATGGGCCTTCGCACAACAGACCGTCGGAGCCACTGCGAGCGTTTGGCAGCAAACTGGACCACTCCCTGTCTTGGCTGCGCTTCACCATGTTGGCTCGAAGCGGATTGCGTTCGACGTACCGCAGAACAGTGAAGTAGTGATCATCCGCTTGGATGGGAAACGCCTTAAACCGCCCCTGCCAGACGTGACCGCTACTGTGATCATGGCTGTGATAACGGCGCACGTGAGCTGTCATCAACCATTGCATCCATCGGCTCAGGTCACCGTCCTTATGTGGCCATAGCAGCAGGGGGAAATGATTGCTCATGAGGCAAAACCCCACCAACCGCATGGGCACTTTTTCGTGTGCCTCTCGCATCAGTTTGACGAAAGCGAGGAAGTCATCCGGCTTGTGAAAAACATCATTGCGACCGTTACCGCGATTAAGAACGTGGTAAACAAAACCGCCTTGCGATGCTCGGGCTGTGCGTGGCATTCAATCACGATAACAAGGCTCGCAACACAGTTAAAGTACAATGTCCCCTTTTTGCGTTCCTGCGATTGGTCACGGAAAACCTAAGTACTTAAAAGCTACGATAGAATTCTGGAGACGTGGAGGCGAACGTTAGAAATCACGCGGGTCGGGCGAACGACTTGCAAGCAGACCCAAAAAACGCGACTCCCGTCCTCGCGTGCATTTCATGGTTCTGCCTTTTGGGGATCGCGGGCAAATCAGTCACGTACTCTAGTTATTGGCCGGTATTTGGGAAGCCACATGTTCATTCCACAGCTTTTCAAATTGTTGATAGTTGCCAAATCGAGCACCGGGCCTAGCGAACAAGTTCTGAGCGAATGATGCGTCAATTGGAATGGCGACCTTTTCGTCGTTCGTTCGGCCGGCGACGAGCATGCACTGGCGATTCCAGCGGTCTGAGTTCTGTGTGTACGAATCAAATTCAGCAGAAACGCCATGCGATACTTCCAACGCGTTTGCCGGTGCGGCCGTTTGTTCCGCAAATCTAACCAGCCTGACGATCGTCGGTTGCTCACCTACGCCCCGAACCTCCAAGTAGTACACAGGTGACGTCGGCGTTCCATTACTTACGCCAAGCTTTCCGTAGCCCCAGAAATCAGGTGCTCGTGATTGCAACTGCCAAGTGGCGACGAGACATAGAACGGCCGCAATAAACACCAAGCCAAACAGTTGTTTCAGTGAGATTCTCATAGAGCATCCTTGGCAGAACGATTAATACTTCACCCGCAGTTTAGAGGGTGTAAAAATTTATTGGCGGGTTTCTTTCCGCAGTTATGAGATTTTCTCAGATTTTATTGCGACATGCAAGTCCCCTGAAGTGACTTGGGGATGGATTTTGTTTTAGTACACTCCTGCTACGTTTGTGGTCTATTTCCCGTGGAGTGTTGAGATGAATTTTGAGAAGTTTCAGACGGTTTTGGAGGCGGGGAAGTACTCCAAAGATGAGCGGATTTGGTTTCCGAAAACGTACTCTCGGTTTCGCGAGTTTTTAGTTGAGCGTGAGCTGTTGCCCGGTGACGTGAACCGTGGCGTGGTGATTTTGTTTCTGCAACAGATCAAGGCCAATGGAACGCCGGCGTGGCAACGACTGCAGGCGGTGCAGGCGATTGCGGCTTACCACGCGGAGGTGTTGCAGCGCCCGATCGCCGACTTGGAATCGGTGATGACCACGTTGTCACGCCTGGCCGGTCAAAGCCGACAACTGGGAATCGATGCGCCGTTGTCGGCCAGTGAGACGGCAGGGTTGGTCGGCCACATCGATCCGGATGAGCCGACTATTTTGCAACGCGTTCGCCGGGAAGCTCGGGTGAGTGGATTGCTGCGGAGAACGGAACTGGCTTATGTCGGCTGGATCAAACGTTTTCTGATTGAGCATGCTCAGACACCGGCGGGGGAGAAATCTGGGGACAGAGAATCTTTCTGGGTGTTGGATTGGCTCCCAAGGAAGGGCATGCTGAATTCTCCGATTCTGTCAGTTGCTCTGATTTTTCGTCTGGGAGGTGGGTGATGGTTTGTTTGGCTCGCAATGAAGTGTTTGAGCCTGGTGAGGTGGCGATCAGTCACTTTTAGAATCGCACCACCCGGCGGTGCTTCTTGATGGGCCCGGTTGGGATGGGATGCGGAATGCTGGTGCGAGCTCGTGAGCGATTTCGGGCGGCTGTTTTGCAGTGTGGCCGGTCGTCCGGAACGCGTCGATTCGATGCGGTGTCAGCGAACGCAGCGGCGATACCATCTTCGCCGCCGCGCCCGCGAAAGTCTCACGGCGGGCGACAGGCGACTAACCCGTCGGCTCCTTTTGTGTCGAGAACCGGTTGAAACAAGCCGATCAAGATCGCGACGCGCCCGTCCTGGCATGAACCCGAGATTGACGCACCGGGTGAGCTTCGGGGCGGTCGAGTCGTCTCCGGGAGCGACACAAAGCCGGTGAACTCCACCCTAGTTCAAAGTAGGTGAAGCCTCGCCACCCGGAAAAGTGCTCTGTCCCTGTTTACGCATCTGTTTGCGCCTGTTTACGCAGTGGCGTGTCCGACGGAGCGAGGCAGGAATCGAATGCCGGAAATCGCAGGGACACACACAATTCAGCTGCGACCTGATCACCAGCCCCAGCAGAATGTGGGTGGCTCCTTCTTTTGTTTCCCCTTCTTTTGGGTGGCCCCTTCTTTTGGCGACGATTTTTCAGTCAGATCTAGCATCCACGAGCTGATAATGGGTATCAACGGGTTTCATTCACCCCCAATCTCGAGGTCGTGCGGCTTTTAGGTACTGGCATTCCAGTGATTTGCTTTTCCCAACCGCAGGTTTGGGAGAGGTCGAGGCAGCCCGTTCAGGGCTAGACGAGGGAGAGGGCCTGCTCCTGGCTTGCACCTAAAAATGCCGGGTAAGCCCCCTCCCTCGCGAACGCCTGAACGGCGTCGCTCGACCTCCCCCAGCTTCGCCGGGAGAGGTAAAACACACCGACGTCTTCACTTTGAGGCCACACAACCTCTCTGCAGTTAGGGTGGCAGGCATCGTAGGTAACGAGCATTTTCGACTGCCCAGCAAAGCTCGTAGCGAGCCTGCGTGCTAGGAAACAGGGATACGATTCAGGTGATCACGATGGCCAGCAGAACTCAGCCGAAGCGAGCGAATACTCCGTCGAGTCCGGAGCCGCTTTTCGCTTGCGCGGGTCTCATCCTTGTTGGATTCCTCTATCGTGCCGAGTTGTTCGCATTTGATCCTGCGAAATGGGCGACCCTTTCCGCGTGGGTGTTGCTACTGGCTGGGATTTGGATTGCCCGAGCGCACGACCAGCATTTCGAACACATGCTTCGGCGGCTCAAGCAACGTGAAGCGATTGCATTATCACCGGAAGGCTTCGAGCAATGGCTCCAGAAAGTCCGTCACCGCGCTCATGAATCGGCATTGATTGGAAGCCTTGTCTTTCCCGCCTTGATTCTAGTCGCGTACACGTTTGTCTACGTCGGCGAGCGACTCAATGGCATGGATACGTTACAGCGGATTTGGCTGGTGGCCGAAGTGACGTTGGAAGTGATCGCCGCGAGGATCATTGGTCGCTATGTCGGTCGAGGAATCTCATACGGTTTCCTCGGCAAGCATCTGGCCAAGGACGAAGTTACGCTGAATGTGATTCCAGGTCACTCGGACAACACGGCCGGTTTGCGTCCGATCGGCGACTTCTATTTCTACCAAGCAACCGTCACGGCACTTCCTGTCTTCTTCTTTGCGTTTTGGGTTTTGGTTATACCGCTTTGGTCGACGATCGCCCCCGCCGCGAGCTTGGAATTTGCGAGCCAGTGGAAGAACACTTACCTCGTCTTTTTCTTCATTGCCTTGGGGATCGAGGTGCTCGCATTCATTCTTCCCCTTTGGTTCTTCCATCGTGAGATGTCGGTCCAGAAACAAAACATGCGATCCCGGGCCGATGAACTCAGTGCCACGCTGTCCAAGCTGCAGCGGGACATCACCAGCCAAGAGCGTTTGCGGGATTACGGTGAAGAGCGAACGCAACTGGTCGAACAAATTGCCTTGCTGGAAAACCTACCGACCTGGGCACTTGCACCGGATGTCCGTCAACGGTTCGCGTGGGGAAACCTCGCCTGCCTGTCTCCCTTCGCCCTGCAGCTTTCTCAGACGATTCTTGACGCGGTGTCGAAAGGGACCAGCTAGAGACGGCTTAGCATCGACCAAAGTATGAGTGTCGCATTGGGTAGTGGACGAGGCAACGAGTCCCCGGCTACTGGACTCGTTGCCTCGTCCACTGCGTTTCGACAACCGCTTTGTCGGCAAGTCCGGTTCAGGGAGTGGTGACTTCATTGATCGATTTGAGACGCAACCGGATCAAAGAATCTAGCTTATCGGCTTGTCCGGCCTGCAGTGGAAAATTCCATGCCATCGCCATCGGGATAGTTTGCAATGCGTTTGACAGCTGTCGGTCACCGAGTTCGATGTCCGTGTACTTCTCCGAGCCTTTTCCGACGACTCCCTGCGACCGCATTCCGTTCCCCGTATAAAAGTCCCTCGCAGTCTGAATGTAATCGTCCATTCGTTGGCGAATGGTTAACTCGGCATTTTTCTTCGTCCAAGGATCACTCTTCCAGTCAGTGTGCCGAATCGAGTTGATCGCTTTCGCTAAAGTGTCGACTTGCATCAGTTGCTTCGCGACGCTGACTCCGGAGTCGGTTGCGAAACGCCGCAGAACATCATCATGATCGCGAGAAAACCCTCATCGCCCATGAGCTTTGTGACCCGCCAATCACCTTTTTCCGTTAATCGCAACTCGAAATCTTGGAAGACACTCTTTTCTCGTGACTCTCCGCGATTGGTTGCCGTGGCGACTGGTCCAACTATCTGAGCATCTCAATCTGGAATCGATGACAATCTGGTGACAATCTGGTGACAATCTGGGGACAATCTGGGGACAGAGCATCTTTCTGGGTGTTTCATTGACTCTAAAGGGAGGGCAGGCTGAGTTTTCTGATTCTGTCAGTTGCTCTGATTTTCCCTCTGTGTCTGGGAGGTGTGTGATGGCTCGTTTGGCTCGCAGTGAAGTGTTTGATCCTGATGAAGTGGCGATCGGTCACTTTTATAATCGCACCACCCGGCGGTGCTTCTTGATGGGCCCGGTTGGGTTTGGATGCGGCGTGCTGGTGCAAACTCGTGAGCAATTTCGGGCGGTTGTTTTGCAGTGTGGCCGGTCGTCCGGAGTGCGTCGATTCGATGCGGTGTCATCGAACGCAGCGGCGATACCATCTTCGCCGCCGCGCACGGGAACTTCTCACGGCGGGCGACTAACCCGTCGTCGGCTCCCTTTGGATCGAGAAGCGGATGAAACAAGCCGATCAAGATCGCGACGCGCCCGTTCTGGCACGAACGTGAAATTGACGCATTTCGTGAGCTTCGGGGCGGTCCAGTCGTCTCCGGGAGCGACGCAAATCCGGTGAACTCCACCCTAGCTCAAAATAGGTGAAGCCTCGCCACCCGGAAAAGTGCTCTGTCCCTCTGTTTGCTCTCTGTTTGCTCTCTGTTTGCTCTGTTCCTCTGTTTGCTGAAACGTTGGATCCAAGAGTATTTGCAGCACTTCGCTACAAATTCCGGAATTAGTTTGCTCTGCGACAGATTGCTTTCAAACCACTTTCATCTGATTCTCCGGTTGCGGCCGGATGTGGTTGCGACTTGGGACGATGAAGAAGTGGCGCGTCGCTGGATGATGCTCTGCCCGAATCGCCGCCAGGCCGACGGGTCGGCGATGGCACCCACGCAGCCGGAGATCAACTCGATCGCCGGTTGTCCGATCAAACGTGAGGAGATTCGTTGGCGGCTGGGTGATTTGAGCTGGTGGATGCGGTTGCTGTGTCTACGGGTGGCGATGCGAGCGAACCGCGAGGACGAGGAGCACGGTCGCTTTTTTCAAGACAGATACAAAGCCACTCGGTTGAGCGACGAGGCGTCGTTGTTGGCTTGTGCGGTCCGTGTGCCAGTGACGGGGAAGACCGTTGCAGTGACAAGAGTTTTCAAAGCATGTCGCTGGCAAGCTACCTGGAGCTTTTAGACTGGACGGCCCGTCAGAACTCCCCCGGCAAACGCGGTAAGACACCGGCGAGCGTACCGCCGATTCGGCAGCGTTTGGGTTTGGATCAGGCGTCGTGGTGTGAATTGGTGAGCGACTTTGGGAAGCTGTTCTGGACGGTCGCTGGAAGTCCAGACAGCGTTGACGCGATGCGGAGTCACCGAACGCACCGCCGCTATCATCTGCGTCGCCGAGCGAGAGAACTTTTCGCCGTCGCGGAGGGGTGTGACCGGCGTTCCGCCGGTCACTTTCTGAGCGATTGGCAATCTGGGTAACGAAAAAGCGGCCAACCTGCGATGATCTGGGTTCTCAACATCCGAATCACACTGGCAGAAGGCCGCTAAGAAGAGTGTCGAACATTCAAACCCAAATGGCGACCCCACTTCCACGACAAATACTCCGCAAGCCCCTAGCGATCTTGCAGAGCAATTGAAGCGACTTGGGGATCAACTCCGGATGGGTGTTCGTGAGGCTGCCAAGCAAAGCAGTTCTTGATTTCAATGCCAGGAAACGGCGATCTGGGTGACGAAGTCGCGACGGGCAACGGGTCAGTTTTGAAACGCAGCGAGCAGACCGCCACCACCCACATTCGGTCGACACCATGGAGGCGATCAATCTCAGCATGGGCGTCGACGCTGGTGAGTTCTTGGATCAGCTTCCAATTCAGGTCGACGCATCGACAGTTCCAACGGCTCGACCCGATCCACAGTGCAAACACACGACGGCTCACTTTCCAACCGTTGCGATCGACGGGGAAGACGATGAGTACCTCGCAATGGGCTACCCCATTTACTCCGGCGTGATTGAAGGCGTGTGTCGGCACTTAGTGAAAGATCGAATGGAACGCAGTGGGATGCGTTGGTCTCTTGAGGGTGCTCGAAATATGCTCCATGTTCGAGCTACGTATCAGAGCGATTATCGGAACCAATTTCATGACGAACGCAAAGCAAAGATCATGATCCGTACACACACCAACCGATCTCTTGTCGCACCCTACAAGCCATCGACACTCGCGTGTTGACCGGCGGAACGCCGGTCACACCCTTCTGTTTGCAAGGTTGAGGCGAAATCGAAGGGCGAGAAATCGTGACAAAGCGGTACGCATCGCGATATTCGGCGATGAAGTGATTTGGGACCGCGGGAACAATGACCGTCGTTGCGGAACTCGTTAAGATTTTCGTCTACTCCTGAAGACGGAAGCTATGCATGACTTCCGCTACAAATGCTCCTGATACTGATTGTTCCGGCGGTCCCTACGAAGGGTTAGCCAAGCGATGATTCGGATCTGGCCAAGCCTGGTTGCTTGGCCAGCGTTCGGTTGTCTACAGACCGCCTCGGGAACCGATGTCGTTGTCACGCTGTGCATCCATCTTCGTTTTCAATTCAGTGACTTTCTCGGGATGCGTTTCGGCGAGATCGGTAGTCTCGTTAGGATCGTTGGCGAGGTTGAATAATTCGACTTTGGAACCGCCGCCTTTTTGCATTGTAAGAATCAGTTTCCAGTCCGCGTCGCGAAACGCCCAGCGATTGCCACCCGGTCCTGCGATGTGGATCGTTCGTTGGGCGAGCGGAGTTTGATCAATCAATGCGGACGACAGATTCACTCCGTCCCACTTCAATTGATCTGGATCGGCTTTGGCGCCTGCGAGGGCGCAGAAAGTGGGCATCCAATCAACGATACAAACGGGTGCTTCCAATCGGGTGCCTGGATCTAGCTTTCCCGGCCAGCGGGCGATCGTCGGGACGCGAATGCCACCTTCGTAGAGCGTTGCCTTTTCCCCTCGAAGCGGTCGGTTGTTTCCAGGCAGTCTTCCGTTGGGGCAATCGTCGTTGGGGTACTTGGTGTCGTTATTTTGTGCTGTGGAGCCTCCGTTATCACTCGTGAAAACGATAAGTGTGTTTTCTTTTTGGCCCGCGTTGTCAATTGCCTCGACGATCCGACCGACCGCAGCATCGAGATGAAGAATACACGCGGAGTACTGACGCGGAACGTCGCCTTGGATCTGAGCAGGGACTTTTGCCATCCAATCATCCGGCTCACGAATCGGCAGATGCACGGCAGTGAAGGGAACGTACAAAAAGAACGGCTCGATCGATTCGTCTGACGTCATCTCATCGATCCATTTGACAGCTTCGTCGGTCAACAGATCCGTGACGTGACCTTCCTCGGTAATCAATTCCTCGTTCCGGTGCCAAGTCGTGCTGTAAGTGCCTTTCTTGTACTTGTGGTTCCAAGGGGCGACGCCGCCAGCCAGAGAGCCATAGCTGTGTTGGAAACCAAAGTGATTGGGACCCCATTCGGGTTTCGAGCCGAGATGCCATTTGCCGATCAGTGCAGTCCGATAGCCCACGTCGCCGAGTGCTTTGGCAAGCGTGACCGTCTCGAAGGGCAAACCCTGGTTGTTGATCGGGTTCGTGATACCAAACCGGCTCCAGTATCGTCCGGTCAACAAGCCTGCCCGTGTAGGACTGCAAACCGGAGCAACATAATGTTGCGTCAACTCCACGCCTTCGGTCACCAAACGATTCAAGTTGGGAGTCGGGGTGTTTCCACCATGAAATTCAACGTCCGCCCAACCTAGATCGTCCGCAATGATAAAGACAAGGTTGGGTTTTTCTGCGGCAATCGCAAGCGTTGGACAGAAAGCCAGAAACAAACAGGGAAAGTACTTGAGCATGTTGGTAACGATGAGTGATTGTCGGTGTTGTGCTAAGCGAAAGGCGGCAAGCCTTTCGGTGAAACGCTGGTCGAGTCGAAACTCTTGGCGAGTTTCGCTACCCTAAGTTATACGCTGTGAGAGGCGACAGCGGAACAATAATGAGCGTAGTGGATCTTAATAAAGATCCATCTAGGCCCGGGTCTTTAACAAGACCTACTACCATTGGGCACGTTGTAATGTCTCGCTGTCGCTTAAGGTGAGAGTTTGATTGTTTTCGGGTAGCGGCGGACTTGGACGTCGTTCTTTTGAGGTGGCCCTGGAGTGCTGCGGCCTTGGGTGATCAAGTTTTCAAACATGGCCTGCATCTGCGAGAGGCGTTGAGGTTCCGCGGCAGCCAAGTTCTTGGATTCGCCCAGATCAGCATTAAGGTCGTAAAGCTGGACGGGCTGGGCAGGATCACCGCCTTTTCCCCAGCCGCCAGAGCCGGACGCTGCGATGTATTTCCAATTCTCATTTCGGAAACTGGGCGTGCCGTTGATGGAACAACTGACTGAGGTATCGCGGACAGGTTGATCTCCACCCTTGAAGAGCGAAAGAAGACTGAAGCTATCCTCTCCCGCGTTTTCGGGTAGTTCCGCACCAAGAATGTTGGCGAACGTGGCCAGCAGGTCGGCTTGATGGACGAGCTGCTCGTTGACGCTGCCGGGTTCCACGACTCCGGGCCAGCGGACGATGAAGGGAACGCGGTGGCCGCCTTCCCACGCGTCGGCTTTGTAACCCCGCAACGGGCCGCTGGGATAATGCCCTTTCTCTTCGAGTTCAGGCACACCGATATACGGTGCGCAACCATTGTCACTGGTGAAGACGATGAGAGTGTCCTGCGCTGCGCCGCTCTGTTCCAATGCGCTCAACACTTGACCGACAATCGAATCGGTTTCCATGACGAAATCGGCGTAGAGGTTCAAGCCACTTTTTCCGTTCCATTGCTCGTTCACGGACAATGGTGTGTGGGGTGAAGTGAAGGGCATGTAAAGCAGGAACGGTTCAGGAGTTTCCGCTTCACGTGTGATGAACGCAGACGCGCGATCACCCAGGGCTGGCAGGATGGGTTCCAGCGTCCAGTCTTTGAGAGCTGGTCCCTGTTGGCTGGATTGATTCTTTGCGAAAAGACGGACGTCGGCGAATTCGGATGGAATGCCGACCGTGCGATCGTTCTCGATGAAGCAATAAGGAGGCCAATTAGGCACGTCGGTACCGAAATACTCGTCAAACCCTACATCGGTAGGCCCACCGGGAATCGGTTTCGAAAAAACGTCTCGCCACGCCGCACGATGTTCATCGGTCGCCTGAAGATTCTTTTTCCCTCCATAACCGGTGGTGCGAAAAAACTTCTTTTTGTCCGGAGGGATCGGCCAATTCCAACCGAGATGCCACTTGCCGACGCAGGCCGTCCGGTATCCATGCTGCTTTGCCAACGAGGCAAAGGTCATCCGTTCGGACTGAATCAGCGGCGCGCCCCAAAGACCCACAATTCCACTCTGCAATCGAGACCGCCAATGATACCGCCCGGTGAGAATCGTGTATCGCGAAGGCGAGCAGACACCCGACGAAGAATGTCCGTCCATCAATCGCATGCCCTCTTTTGCCAGTCGGTCGATATGGGGCGTGGGAATTGCACCCCGTTCCGGGTTGTAACATTGAACGTCGCCATAACCGAGATCATCGACATAGAGCACGACAATGTTAGGCTTCTCGACCGCACACGCTGTATCAGCGAGGAGTGGAAATAAGAGCATCATTAAGAACGCCAATCGTGCAATTCTTCTCATTTCGTTTTATCTTTGTTCTGCCTGAATGAAACGACCCACGGTAACCGACGGGAATGACGGGTTCGAGGAATCTGCGTGTGTATCGTAACCGATCGCTCGCACTCTGTACCAGCTCAGGCTATCGACACTCAGGCCATGGCAACGCGTTACAAACGCGACTGGTATCCGTTCGTCCTACCCGGAAATTGGTTGCCCGATCGCTTTCAACCTCATTCACCTCGCCATGAAGATTCTTCTCGTCAGCATTTTGGTCGCCGTTGCCTGCGTGTCCACTCCTCTCTGTTGGGCACAGACGCCTCACCGCGCTGCGGTCAAGATCGAACCATTCCTTGGCCGCATCGAGCGGATTGTGCCGGGTTATTCGATCGTCATCGTCTCGCCCGAAGACGTCTTGTTCTGTCGAGCGAGCGGAGTGTTGCGCGATGGCGATTTCAAAAAACATTGCGTCCATTCTGGCAGACAAGGTCCCATCGGTTCTGGGAAAACATGCCAGAGTTCATACGGCAGGATTCAAGTACTCGAACATCGGATACTTGATTTGGACGGCTATCCTCGAAACCTTGACTTAAAAGTCCTGGAAAACATGGCTTGATGAGTTCGTCAATCGTGAACTCCGTTTGGAACACACCTCGACGAGAAGCTCTGACTTCGATGCCGACGCACTTCCGTGGCGGCACACATGGCTCGGTAAAGGTAAAGGTAAAGGTAAACACTGGTACGCGTTACCTCCCCAGTCTGACTCGATCTGCCATGCTGCCGGCGGCATCTTCACATCGACGCAGAACATGGGGCGTTATCTACAGATTCAACTGGGAAGCGATTCATCGCAGCAATAAAATTTCATGGCTGCACTGATCGCGACATCGCAATCGTCAGGCACACCGACGTCCTTAAAACTACCGAACTATAACAAACTGCCTGTGAGTGGAGATGCGTTAGGTTGGCATCTTTGCGACTACAAGGGGCATCCGCTTTACATGCATGGTGGTGGCTTTGCGGGCGTCCGAACGCAAATGTCGTTTTCGCCCGATCTCGAAATTGGGATTGCCGCTGCCATCAACTCCGATGCTGCGATCGGATGGCTGACGGGGAGGGTGGTCATCCAGTGCTTGCAGTACTTGCTCGACGATCCTCAATCTAATGCGATGGCCGGTCAACGAGTAAGACGTTTTTCTGAGAGAGTCGACGAGCAGCTAATCGATCGCCGCCAGAGACGGAACCAACGGTTGCTAAACTTCGAGCTAGTCGGCTGCTTTCGAGTCCCGGTCATTCTTCTTCATCGGTAAGGTTAGTTCGAGTTCTTTTTTTGACCACCAGTGGAACTCACTGGCTTCTTATTTCCAACAAAGCGTGGCGGAGTTCATCCACCGCGGATTTCAGATTCTGGTAAGCGTTTTCGGCATCCGTGAGTATCGCATCGGTGCCCATTTGCTCGAGTCGTTGGGCAATTTCATAAGCCGCGTCGGCTGCGAACACCGAGAGTGCTCCCTTGAATGAATGGGCCGCTTTTTTGAGTGCCTCGTTATCCTGATCTGAGATGGCGGTCCGGATACTTTCCAAAGCCTGCGGGTATTCCAAAGAGAAAGCCCCGACTAGTTCCATGAAGAGTTCGCAATCGCCGCCCACCCTGCCGAGTGCCAAGGAGCGATCGAACACTGGTTCCCCCGACTCGATCGACTGGGGTAAATCGTCTGAAGAGGTGACCCGTTGGCGATTCGGTACCCTGGCGAGCCGATCCACCTCTTCACACAACTCGGAGGCGTCAAGGGGTTTGGAAAGATAGCCATCCATGCCCGCTTCTAGGCATCGCTGGCGATCACCTTTCATGGCGTGGGCAGTCATCGCGAGAATAGGAATGTGCTCCCCGGTCATCTTCTCCCCGGCACGGATCGCTGCGGTTGCTTCCAATCCATCCATCTCTGGCATTTGAACATCCATCAACACCACATCAAATCGATCCGCGGCAAGTATCTCCGTCGCCAGTTTACCGTTGGCAGCCACGACGACCGTGTGACCTCGTTTTTCTAACAGGCGTTTGGCAAGTTTTTGATTGATGGGATTGTCTTCTGCGAGCAAAAGGTGCAATTTACGTTGGGGATTGTCGATCTTTCCCGTAGGCAGGATTCCTTGCTGATCACTTGGGTTGGATGGCGCACGTTGGCAGCGAATGATCGCGGCGAGCAATTCCGTTCTCCGAACAGGCTTGGTCAGATACGCATCGACTCCGAGTTGCTGGCACCGCAGGGCGTCTTCACGTCGATCGGCAGACGACAACATCATGAGCGTCGAATCGACCAACTCGGGCCGCTGTCGGATCTGTTCAACGAGTGAGAAACCATCCATGCCCGGCATCATGTTGTCGGTAAGCACCAGGGAATACGGAGTCCCCTCCTGGAAGGCGGTCTCCATCGACACCATGGCGTCGTGAGCACTGGTGACGGTGGATGGATTCATGTTCCAATTTTCAAGGAGATCTTGCAAAAGTCGGCAGTTCGTCAAGTTATCATCCACCACGAGAATTTTCAGTCCACGCAATTGTTCGATATCGATAGGAGCCTTGTCCGGAGATGAATTCTTCGATAATCCGAATTCGGAGGTGAAATGAAAGATGCTTCCTTGGTCTGGCTGACTTTCCACCCACACCTTGCCACGCATCAGCTTGATAATCTGGGAAGAGATCGCCAGCCCTAATCCGGTTCCGCCGTACTTACGCGTTGTTGAGTTGTCGACCTGGGAAAATGCTTTGAACAACCGATCGAGTTTCTCTGGGGGAATCCCGATCCCGGTGTCCGTAATCGAAAAATGCAAAACCACGTCTTCGTCGGTACGTGATTGGACATCCACTCGCACGATCACCTCGCCGACGCTAGTGAATTTCATCGCATTTCCGAGCAGGTTCACGACCACCTGTCGAACTCGACCGGCGTCACCGAGGATCGTCTCTGGAACGGTGCCGAGCACGTGGCAGGCCAATTCGATGCCTTTTTCGTGCGCCTTCAATGCGAAGATGCTGAGGGCGTCATCGAGACAGTCGCGAAGGTCAAATTCGAGCGGACAAAGTTCCAGCTTGCCAGCTTCGATTTTCGAAAAGTCGAGGATGTCGTTGATAACATCCAACAGGTGATCCGCCGAGTCCTTGGCCATTTCCAAGTATTCGCGTTGTTCGCTGGTGAGTTCCGTATCCAGAGCGAGTCCTGTCATCCCGATGACGCCGTTCATGGGGGTACGGATTTCGTGGCTCATGTTGGCCAAAAATTCGCTCTTGGCGCGATTGGAAGATTCAGCCGCATCCTTGGCGACCAGAAGTTCATCAACGGTTCTTCCTAGTTCGGCGGTCCTTTGCTTGACGCGCTGCTCCAGTTCGATATTGAGTTTCCTGACTTTGGCTTCCGATTGACGCTGTTGTTCATCATGAGCTTGAATCGCGGAAGCCATTTGCTCCATATCCCTTGCCAATTCACCCAGTTCGTCATTCGAATGAACTTCGATCGACGTGACGGGTTGCCGCTGGGCGATGCAAGTTGCCGCCGATTTGAGAGCCAAGATGGGCTGGATGATACTGCGACTGGTCAACAAGCCGACGGCGGCGACAATCAAAGTCATCAGCCCAATCACAGCGCAGGAGACCCAAATCGTCCGCCGGAAATGCAAATTCGCGTCCCGATACACCTTGTCTGCATTGTCGATTCTCGCTTGCATCCAACGATTCAAATGACGGTTGACTTCATCGAATTGTCGCTGCTCCGCGCCTGTGGCGTTGATGAATGCTTCTTCGCGGTAGCGTTGGAACGCCTTCTCTACCGTCACGTCCTTGATCCGTTTGTAGTCTTCCCAGCTCTTGAGTAATTCCGCAAAGGCTGATCGCTCAAGCGGGTCACTGGATTCCACCTGCCAATCGGCGAACGTCTTATCGATCTGCTCGGCCAGCTCACGCTGTTGAGTACTGAGTTCACTCTGAAGATTCGGATTCGGCGCCATCACGATTGACAACGATAGCTGCCTTACCTCGTTCAAAGGGACGATCACCTTCTGAGAGCTAACGCGGAAATCTTCCGCAGTCTGATAGACCTGTCCGACCCAGTTAAATGTCGAAGCCGAGTTGGAGATGCCATAGATTCCCAAACACACAAAAGCCAATACGGAGACAGCAACGATGCACAACTGTTTGGATTTAACGCCACGATTAATCATGCATGAAGTCTCTCATTTGACTTTGATTCGGGTGACTTCGACCGGTTGTTTGAACGCTTCCGGATAAGTGCGCTCTTTCCCGCGAACCGACCAATGCTGATCGGTGACTTCCAATTTCCAAAGTGGAATGCACGCCATCCGGTAGGGGCGAAAGGCCACTTCCTTGTTAACAGCGAATACCTTATTCGGGGTTGGCACAAAGAGCATGTATCCCTCGTCATAAGCGCGACGCATGATCTTTTCACAAACGCCAACAAACTCGGGCTCGCCAGCGGTCGCACGAAACATCTCTTCGATGTAGCCGTCCATGATCGGGTCGGGTTCAACCGTGCTCCAAACGCTGTTGGTTCGAAACACTAGGAACGCGGTGAAGGGGTGGTTGAAGTACCAATCATCGTTCCCCCAGATCAATAGATCCCATTGCTTTTCATTCTGGCCTGCGTTGGTCAGGAGCAGCGGGCCAAAAATGTCTTTCTCACTTTGCATGACTTCGACGTCTAAGTGGACGTCGACTCGTTTGAGTTGCGTTTCAATTCCTCGCCAGAGCGGCAGAAAGCGGTCTTGAGTGAGGACTTTGAACGTCAGTCCTGAGAGAACGCGACGCAATCGCCGTTGTGTTTCAGGGGCGTAGGGGTCGTGGTCCACAGGGTAGGGCAACAACGATTTCTTTATCTCCTTGACACCAGGGAAATGGGGCGAGATGGGGGAAAGAAAGCCCTCGTTCTCGTAGACAAAGTGCAGAAGATTCCCTTGGTGCAGGGCTTCATTCAATGCTCGCCGCACCGCCTTCTCTTTCAAACGCGGATTGCCATTGATCATATTGATATGAATGGCGATATTATTGGTCGAAGGAGAGATCACGAGCTTGCTATACGGAGAAAGGACTGTTTCAACCTTGTCCTCGGGTGGGATGATGGTGATATCCACCTCACCTTCTTCGTAGAGGGCCATCTGCTTGGCTTGCTGACTCTCGAGTTCCGTAAAAACAGTAATCGTTTCGACTTTGGGGTACTGAGGATCCCAGTAGTACGGATTGGCATGGAAGACTGCCTTGCTCGTTTGCCGATCGCCCTCGATAAATCCTTCCGTTAAAATGTATGGTCCCAGTCCGTAGGGTCCGGGCATGGAAAGGTTGGGGCAACTCACTTTCCCGTTCCAACCGCCAGGATTCTTCTTCAAATAGGCCTCCGTGTAAAATTGCATCCAGATGACGTCATTCATGAATGACCCATACTTCTGCGTCAGATGGAAGCGTACGGTGTAGTCGTTGATTTTCTCGGCACGCTCGAAGACTTCGTCGATCTTGCTATATTTCACCGGCGCCTTCTTGAAGTATTCCATGTTCAAAATGACAGCGTCGGCATTGAACGGCGTGCCATCTTGAAACCGAACGCCCTGACGAAGCCGGAATTCGTAGGTGGTGTCATCGATCTGTTGATGATCGACGGCCATGTCATATTCCCAACCACGCTCGTCACCGGAGGGCCTGATCAGAGCTCCATTGACCGCGTGCGATGTGTAAAGATACGGCAAGCTCGGGATAAAGACCTTGACGTGCGAGCCCTCGGTCAATCGCGGCGCGGCCCGCGTCGACGCATCGTCGGGTCGCAGCACCAGAGGTTTGGTCTCGACGTCTTGTCCCGGCAATTGACCAATCCAGGAGCTGAACAACATCCAAATTAAGAATGCCACAGAAAGAGATTTTCGAGAGGTGCTCATAACAACCAACTCGTGGATGATGTTGTGACCGAGAAAGTGTTTAGTCTAGTGCTTCGCGATTGTCGACGCAAATGTGTCAGGCGAACGGTCGCGGCAACGACCCTGAATCGTTCATCCAATGGACGATTCCTCACTCGTTTGATCCTGAAAGAAACGCCGCGATTACGCAAGTACGGGGAAGTGTTTCGGTGTATTCGCCGTTTCAACGCTAGACACGGTTCTCACGCCTAGCCTGGCCTAACGCTGGCCAGTTGAAAATTGGTTCTTGCGGGGATCCTTATTTCCGGAGTGTTTTCTCCGACGTGGAACGTAAACGCTCTATCTTTCCAGGTGCGTTTTTTCACCGAGAGCTGAAATCCGCCGGGGCGCCGGATTTGGGGAAATCGTCGCATCTCACTCAGGATCGCGAGTCAGCCCTGTTGGCCCATAGCGAGCCAGCGGCACACCCGACACTGTTGCTTCGCCAGACAACACGACTTCTTTTCTGCATCGCGATCTAGACGAACCGATTCCGGGTGCGCCTCGCTCCAGACATCCGGAGGAAATAACCCGTAGTCCGTCGAGCCGGCTGCAAGCTGACGCAGCACGGCGTCCATATACGCCCAAAGTTCTGAATGGTTACGAGCTGCTGAAGAAATCAGCGTGTACATCGAAGCCGATGTTTCTCCTCCGCCGGACGAGCCAACGCACAACCAATTCTGAATCCCAATCGTTAATCGTTGAAGTTCGCTCTCGGTCTCGTTGTTTTCGATCGAAAGGAAGCCATTGCCCAGGTAAACCGAAAACTCATCGAATTAATTGGGCGCGTCACGAACCGCTTTGCCAAGTGAGCTTTTCGGCAACACACGAAAGTCAGCTTGCTTGGACAACAAATACTCATGCAACTCGTTCATGATCGGAACGGACTCTTCTTGGCGAAGTAAATCGCGATCCTCCGGTGAAAATTCCGCAGCGTGATCCTCAATGTAATACAAAACTCGGTATATCGATAACGGGTGCGTAGCGGCGACCAGAACGTTTGGTTTCGCTTCGACGAATTTTCTCCGTACGTGCGCGTTGCAACACGCCGCTAAGATGCGACCGTCGCTACCTAAGTAAACTCCTTCGTGAACCCCGTAAGCATCGACCACCGCGTGGCCCTTGAAATCGGAAAAGAAGTCCGCCGGGCCATCACGGCCACGACTCTCGAAAGAAGAAAAGGAGTCCGAAGAAGAGAAGGAGTTAGGACTGTTGCGCTGTTCCATGTCTTATTATGTTTTACCATGTTTTTGAGGTTCATCCGGCGGAAGCGTTCGCCGGAGGTTTTCAAGGCATGACTCCGGTGTCCAACGAGATTGGTGCCTGAGTAGGGATGCTGGTAGACAATGCAAGCCGGAAGAAACGTAGTCGAGCTCTGCAGAGGTGCCACTCGACAAGGGATATCTCGGTCGCCAGCGTCTTCCTGCAAAAGCGGGCGCCCATGGTGCCGACGGTCCTCGGCGGATTTCGGTGGATTTCGGTTCACCGAGGACGATTTTTCATCAAATCATGGGACACTGGAGACATGCCTTGAAAAACCTCGATCCTGGGGTCGGCGAACGCTTCCGTCAGATGACCCTGATTTTCTCATAAACCCATCAGTTATTAGCAACGAACTGGCTCCTGTGGTCCACGCGTTGCAAGAGGCGATCCACTGTTTCTTCGTGCCTCAATATGTTATCGAATCGCGTGGTGGGCAATCGCCCAGATCGAGTTGAACCTCGAGCCAATAAACGCCGGCCGAAAGTACTCGCTTTGCTAACTCAGTCACGGCAGATTTTTAAAAGCATGCTAAAATGAGAGCGAGATGATTTTGTAAAATCTTCAGTTGGCACCGTAAAACAGGGGGCAACGCCATTCAGTATCGCGGTAGGGACGGCTGTTGCCAGCCGCCCCCCGCACAGATCCGTACTTGAAGAATTACCTCATACGGCTCCTCCGTTGGATCAAACGATCACATGCAAAGCACGTCACCTGTCGCGGGCAC
>Ga0163216_101195_pt1 | contig 19173 bp, 15 predicted proteins | sample SynspAceP_FD_167610 | JGI IMG/M metagenome (GOLD analysis project Ga0163216, IMG submission 167610) | Saline lake microbial communities from Ace Lake in Antarctica - Synechococcus sp. Ace-P (Illumina Assembly) | ecosystem: Environmental > Aquatic > Non-marine Saline and Alkaline > Saline ...
TCTACCAGGTTTTGCGGGATGAAATCATTGACCTGGTGCTGCCGCCTGGCAGTTCCATTGACGAGATTGAGCTGGCAACACGTTTTGACATGTCACGCACGCCAATTCGCGAGGCGCTGGTCCGGCTTGCTACCGAGGGCCTGGTGACAACACTTCCCAACCGGTCCTCTGTTGTGTCCAACATTGATTTTCTGAACCTCAATGCGTTGTTTGATGCGCTGTCATTGATGCACCGAGTCACCACACGGCTGGCCGCCCAATACAGAACCGACGACGATTTGGAAGATATAAGGGCGAAACAGGCAATCTTCGCGCAGGCCGTCGAAGCGCAGGATGCGCTGGCCATGATTGCAACAAACAGGGATTTTCATGCAGCTATCGCTGCCGCTGCGCGCAACACCTATTTCGAAACTCTCTTCAACCGTGTTCTGGATGAAGGCCGCCGCATTATGCGCCTGTATTACTCATCATTCGATGATTGCTTACCCGAGCAATATCTGAAAGAGCATGACCTCATGATCGCTGCAATTGAAGCACGAGATGTTGAAACCGCCGATCAGATCGCAAGCGCGCACGCTGACCAGATCGTAAAACAGATACAACAATTGATCGCCAGCGACAGGCGGCAGAAAATTCCGCTATAGCCCTCTGTAGAATGCACCCAGTCATCAAACAGGATATGGACGCAGAGGGAATTGCGGCCAATCGCCAAGATCGCCGCCCAATTCCAAAAGCCTCTCAGACAGTCCCGCGGGCAGGTCTGTTGTGGGCAATGTTGAATTTCATACCGTCCAGCAATTCATTCAGTTCTGGACGCGCGGCAGGTCCATTGGAGATGCAGACCAACTGAATAACTCCATCAGGGCGCACACAGAAAATACCGGGTTCTGCAAATCTGCGATCTGTCTCATCAGGTGACAACGGGTCCGAAATATAAACACCAAGGCCAAGCATCTGTTCTTCGCTCAGATCATAGCCGACATCGAAGCTCCAGCCGAATTCGTCGACATCCGCCTTTGCTTTTTCCCTGGGATCAGCCGATACGACAACCAGATCAAATCCGGCCTCTTCCCAGTCAGATTTCAATCCTTCAAGCGTGGCCAGGTATTTCTTGCAACGTCCGCAATGCTTACCCCGATACACGACCAACAGCGTGTGACGTTCAGTGGCGCCGCCAATGCTGAGCGTGCCGCCACCGAGTTTCGGGAAACTCATTTGCGGCAAAGCCCCGCCTGCTTCCGGTTTGGTATTCATCATCGGGAATGCCTTTTCTGCTGATGTATGGAACCCGCCCTCACCGGGACATGGGCCTGCTTCAAGTCCTGTAGAACACTGAGCTAATCTGATATCGGCCCGGCAAAGCATGTTAGGTGGTTTTCTAGTCCAAATGTGATTTCCAATCATCACATATCTTTGGCATTTCTTACATCCATATGCTGAAGATTCCGGAGCAAGCATGCTGAAATCATTTGGACATGATATTTGGATTGCTGATGGATCGACCGTCGTTGCAGTCGCAGGTTTCAATTATCCAACGCGAATGGCTGTCATAAGATTATCCAATGACGCCCTTTTTGTCTGGTCGCCGATACCACTGACAGACGAACTCCATGAAAAGGTGACGGAGTTGGGAAGCGTTGAGCACCTGATTGCACCGAACACGCTTCACCACTTATATTTAGCCGAATGGAAACGCGCTTTCCCTGACGCTAGGATACATGCAGCACCGGGTTTGCGAAAAAAGCGCCCCGATTTGGACCTGGATGAAGACCTTGGAGACACACCGCATCCGAATTGGGCTGGTGAGATTGATCAAATCACCATGAGCGGCAACGCGATTACGAGCGAATTGGTCTTCTTTCACAGCAAAAGCGGGACGGTCCTGTTTGCCGATCTGTTGCAGCACTTTCCGGCAAACTGGTTTTCGGGCTGGCGAAAACTTGTGGCTAAACTGGATCTTATGACGGAACAGGAACCATCAGTCCCTCGCAAATTCCGCCTCGCCTTCACCGACCGCAAAGCTGCACGCGCCGCACTGGATCACATTATGGCATGGCCGGTAGAAAAAGTGCTGATGGCCCACGGCACACCCATCGCCAAAAATGGCCATGCATTCCTCAGGCGTGCGTTTCGCTGGTTGGGGAGATGGTGAGAATGGCAACGCTTCGTTGAAACACTCAATATGCGGCTCTATTCGCTGGCTTTTGCAGCCCTCAATGCTTCACTTGGGATCTCGGAAAACTCTCGCCGGTACAGTTTGGCAAAATGGCTGACACTGGAAAACCCGGTTGCATAGGCCACTTCGGCAACAGTGCTGTGTTGCCTCAGCACGATGAGATCGCGGGCAACGGTCAGACGAATGGATCTTATGAAGGCTGCTGGTGACAATCCCAAAGAGGTTTTCAGACGCCGACCCAGAGTCTTTTCACTGGTTCCCAAAATTTGTGCGAGCTCGCGCGCTCCAAAACCCACAAGTCCAATATTCTCCAGCACGGCTTTGGTGGCGTTGTCGACAATCTGCTTTTCAGCTGGCGGCAGCAAAGTGGATACCGGGTCATCCTGAACCAGCGCCTCCAAAGCCTGAATGCGGGCCTGGGCTGATTTCTGCTGCGCCACAGTCCGGTTTTCATACTGAGCCAGATTGCTGCGCAAAAGAGCGGCTTCGGCAACAGCTGCATCCTGTCGTTTGCCAATGGCCCGCACCACAGCCGATAGAGCAATCATCATGCAAATCGGCTCTACAAAAACCGCCACAATGTAAGCCAGTTTCAATGGGCGCGTCAGTACCAGCTCCAAACCTGACGTCGTCGTCGTAATATCAACAGGAAACAGAAAACCAAAAACCGAGAGCGACAGCCCGAACATCAGGGCAGCAAGTCCAGCGCAAATCCACTTTGCGTGAGTCAGACCATTTTTGTATTTCACGGCAGACACAACAAACAGCACAAGCGGCGTGAGACTGTTGAAAAGAAACAGAGGAACAAGCAAGGTCTGAGGGCTTAAAACGGTGATGCCAATAATCACCGTTCCGACTGCAAGCAACACCCAGAAAACCAGTTTTTCCAATCTCGAAAGCGTATCGGTTGAAAACAGGGCAAAACAGAACAATATCATGACCAGCGTGGAGCCACCGCCAATAAATAGTGAAACGGGAATACTGGCACTGATCGGGACAATGATCCCGGTCGCTTTGGCAAACCAGTCATTGTAAAACAATGTAAAGGCAAACCGACTGGCCATATAGAGCACGTAGTACCAACAAAACCGTGGATCGATATGGCGAAAGAAAATCAGACTGAACAGGGCCATCATCGCGAAAAAGCAAAGCATCAATGTGCCGATGATTGTCGGTATGGCTGACCAGCTCCCAAAAAATGCTTCAGACACAAGCACCGGAGTCGCAGTTGGCGCCAGCGCACCTGAGATGCGGAGATAAAGCAGCTTGCTTTCGCCCGCGCTGATTTCAAAAGGCACTGCCATTCTCACAGCTCTAACTGGACGGTCTTTCGGCGGTACTGATCGGCCATTGCGCGCAACAAGTGACAGGCCGTCTGATGCACTTTCATACAAAAGAAGCTCATCAACAAAGATTTCTACAATGCCAATAATCCATGTCTGGGCACTGACATGCGAATTTGTTACCTGAAAACGCAACCATAATGCGCCACCGGACGCAGGAACCGGAAAACTTGTGTTACAAAAACCTTTGAGAAACGTTTGACCGGTAATCCCGGCGGTATCAACCAGTCCGGTTTCATCCACAAAATAGGCACTCGATAATGGCCTCAATTCACCCGGCTGGGTAACAGACAGCGTATTTATAAATGTCTCGGATTGGCCATCATCGCTACAGGTATTTGCCTGATTGGGTTGAGCAAAAGCCGTGTACTGGCCTGCCGGACCCAGCCAGCAGAAGACAAGAAGTATTGCGCTCAGCATTAGTCTCATTTAAGCCGCTCATCCGAAATCGTGCGCCGAATATCTGAATTAAAATTCCTGAAAATCATGTCGCTGATGTGACCGGACGCTTGCTGCCTGCGACTCAGAATTCAGCCAGACATTCTTGTCCACTGATACTTACGATCAGCGTTACGGGTATCTCAATTTAAAATAGAAAAATCTAGTGGAAAAAGATGGAAACTTCAATCAGTGAGTGATTGTACCAATTGATTGGATTGGCTGAGGCGCTCCGCCATGATGCGCGAAAGATAGGCTTGGAAAGCAGCTGAAATTGCTGGCTCCGCGCCACTCAGACGCACCAAATCTGCATGATTGAGAGACCACACTTTTGTGTGTGTATCCGCCATCACAGATGCAATGCGCGGTCGCCTCAGGCAAAAGGATATCTCGCCGACAATCATACCCGGCCCAAGGGTCCTGAGACGCTTGAGGCTCTCATCGGCAGCTGCCAATTGAACACTGACCTGACCTTGCTCGATGAAGAACACGGCCTCAGATGGTGCGCCCTGACATATGAATGTGCTGTGAGGGTCCAGTTCCAGCCTCTCAAGATAGGGTGTCACAATTTCAAAGGCATCGGGGTGATCAAACATTCTGGAAAACTGTTCTCTTATGCAGAACTCCCGACAGACTTGTACCCCGTCCTTGTGAGCTTCCAGAATGCGCTCTTCGCACCACACCAGAGCCTGATCCAGCTCGTCAAAATGGTGCAGTGGCAAATTGCTGTTCGATCCATTGGCCTGATACCCGAATGAACGCATGATTGTGGGACAAAGATTTGTGAGGATTAAGGTTCCACCGGATTTCTGAACCATCTCGCGGATTTTCATAAACCCCAGGACTGCAGAAGAATCCAGTCCGCTGACATCGCGGCAGTCCAAGATCAGGTAGTGGATTTTGGGCGTATCACCCGCCTCAAACCGGGCACAAATAAGTTTGTGCAATCGGTGCACACTACCAAAGAATACAAACCCCTGTAGCCGCAGCACAAGTGTGTGTTTTCCGTGACGGGACAAAAGGCGCCTTGTTTCATCACCATGTTCAAAACTGCTATGTAGATTTTCTGCGGTCATTGCATATTTGATGATTTCCACCCGACTATACTCGATGATGAAGAAAATTGCCGCTGCAAGGACGCCTGCCAAAAGCCCCTCAAGCAAACCAACGCTGGCAATAAGCAGCACAATCAGCAGAACAATTCCGTATTCACGGCGGGACACTTTGGAAGTAATTGTCACAAGCCAATCATAAAGCAGAGAACCACCAATCCAGAACAGCAGACCACCAAACAACGGAATGGGAATATAGCTCAGCAGAGAAGCACCAAAAAACAGAATGACGGCACACGTGACAGCGACACACAGACCAACGATGCGGTAAGGAGCACCCAGATGGCTTCCCAGCAGGGTCAATCCCAATCCTTGAAAACCAGCCGCACCACCACCGAACCCGGCAATGAGATTGGCAGCACCTGCCGACCGCAATTCCTGATCAAGATCAACATCGCGCCGTAGCGACAGTTCGATCCCGCTGGATGCAAACAGAACAGATGTTGCAGTCACTGCGACCATCACCAATATTTGGGGCGTTTCGCCCCAGATTGCAGCCCAATCCACACCGGTGAAGGGGTTTCCGTTAAAGGGGGTCCAGATCTGCCCTTCCTGTGGCGGGTGAAACAGCCATCCCTCAAGCTGAAGTGTGGTCAGGGATAAACCCATCATCCATACAATCGCGTGGAACAGACTGAGCACAACAACAACTGCGACAGGTAAAACAAGGGAACCACCCAAATGCCGTGACAATGCGCCAACGAGCCAGGCAAACCCGACCGCTGGAACCCATTTGGCAATGTTCTCTAGCTCCAGCAATTTGTGAATCGTCCCAAGACTGGGCGCTTCGCCAACAAGAACAGTCATGGCACCAGAAACAATCAACCAACCCATGCCCGCCAGAAACCCGCCAATCACTGGATAGGGAATGAAACGGATCAGCCGTCCGAGCCGAAGAACACCAAGCCCATAAAGGGCAAGCCCCGTAATCGATGTCGCCAGCCCGACCATAACAATGATGGTCGCAATAATTTCACTCTCGCTATGCGCACCGCTCATGGTCGCATATATGGAGCTTGCAACAAGTGCGAGCGTAACCATGCTGATTTCCTGCGAAAGAGACACCATTCCCGGATAAGAGCTGGAGAACGCGGTGACGCTGCTGAGGATGATTGTCCCAACCAGACACATACCGATGCCGACAGAAATATGGCTGCTCAATTCAGCGGAAAAAAGCAAGGAAGCTGTAGAGACGGAAAATAGGGCCGCAAACAACCCACAAATGATGCCGGCCACCACAACCGTCAAAGTTCGGCGTGCCCGTTCTCCGGCAGATAGCTGAGGACCAGGAATACGCAGTATTTCTGTTGGCACCGTGACGCCAGCAAAACCTGCACGCTCTGTTCCGCTTTCACAGCTACGAACGAGATTGTCCATTGTTGGTGAACCTTGCCTAGAGTCTGCACCCCAAACTCCCAAACGGTCTGGTCGAAGAGCCGTCGCAGATTTTGTTCCGAAACTGAACAGGCGCCACAGTGTTTGGCCGATACGCGGGCATCTTTGTCCGAAATGAAGGGGCGACAGCGCCTCCGGCAAGGTCGGAAGCAGGCATTGTGACGCGCAGACGCATTGCCGCGCCAAGCTTGCCTCAAGGCATAGTAACGGCTGAATTGAAGCAAATCCAAAACAGCATCATAAGAATTAGTTATTGTCGGAGAGCGACAAAATATTGGACGGGATTGAAAAATTCAGGCCCCTTAAGAACCATAAGGTCAGTTCCAAATGAACCACGAGCCTGGGGAGGCTTCCGTTGCGCAAAGAAACGCATTTTCCGGGCGAAACGCGGATCATCAACACTGAACTACTAATAAGTCAGACCAGCGGTTCACCAATTGGCGCACCGCGCTTGCAGTTTTGAAAGGCACATCATGGCGATCAACTCATACTATCCCGTTCCAAAGCTCGAAGAATACGCGGAACGGTTCAAGGACTTCTTCAAATTCAAGCGCGAAAACGGCATTCTTGAAGTCCGCATGCACACCAATGACGGTCCGGTCAAATGGAGCTATCAGTTTCACCATGCCCTGGCTGAATTATGGACAGTGATCGGCCACGACAAGGCGAATGAAGTTCTGATCCTGACCGGAACCGACCCATACTGGATCAATGAGTGGGACACCGCCTCCTTTGCCGAAGTGGAGCAGTCCCCTGATGATGACCAACGCTACGATGTGCAGATTTCCGATACGCTGAAAATTGTTGAGAATTTCGTCAACGACATTGAGATCCCCACCATTGCCGCCATCAATGGCAAGGGCATCCACTGGGAAATGTGCATGATGAGTGACATCACCATCTGCACCCCCGATTTCATTCTGAAGGACGATCATTTCGGCATGGATTCAGGCCACGTGCCGGGCGATGGCATGGGCATGTGCCTGCAGGAAATCCTGGGCATCAAGCGCGGCAATTACATGATGCTGACCTGCGATGCTATGGACGCAAAAACTTGTCTGGACATGGGCATCGTCAATGAAGTCGTCGAGCGCGAAGCCATAGTGGATCGCGCTTGGGAACTGGCGCGTGATATCATGAAGAAAAGCCGGTCGTGCCGTCGCCTCACCCATTACATCTGCGTCCGCCCCTGGAAAGCCCTTATCGAACGGGATTTCCGCATTCATGTCCTGTCGGAAATGTACTCCTTCAACATGTCCAACTCGGCTCATGATTTTGAATATATCCAGTATGATGAAGACGGAAACCAGAAGAAACCTGAGTAGCTCTCCAAGCCATAATGGATCACAATTCACACTATGACTGATCGCCTCAAATCGGATCGACCAAACTTCTTGTTCATCACCACAGATCAGCAACGCGCTGATCATCTGGGGTGTTATGGAAACGACATCGTCCAAACGCCCGCCATCGACGGGCTGGCGGCCAAAGGCGTTCAGTTTGAGAATTTCTATGTGGCCTGTCCCATCTGCATGCCGAACCGGGTGGCCATTCTCACAGGGCGCATGCCAAGTGTGAATGGCACCCGCCACAATGGCATTCCCCTGCCACTGGATGCTGTCACATTCGTCGATATTTTGCGGGCTGGTGGCTATCACACAGGGCTGGTGGGGAAATCCCACGCGCAAAACATCACCGGGCACTCCGTCGAAAACCGCGATATCTTTCCGCGCAATGCCAAGGGCACCCCGCCCCCACCGCATTTGGCGGATGTGTTTTCAACACCGCGCACCGGGCCTGCCTATGAAGCTGAGTTGATGCCACTATGGCATCAGGACCCGAACCGGGCCGACCCACCCTTACCCTATTACGGCTATGATTTTGTCCGCTTTGCCAATGGGCATGCTGACCACGTGCAAGGCCACTACACCAAATGGCTGGCTGAAAGGTCAGACGATCCCGACGGCCTGCGTGGACCGAACAATGCCTTGCCCGCAAACGATCTTGTTGCGCCACAGGCCTGGCGCACAGCCATGCCAGAAGAGCTATACCCAACAAGCTACATTGCAGAAACAACGCGCGGCTTTATCGACAAGCATCTTGAAAACTGCCCGGAAGACCCGTTTTTTGTGCATTGTTCCTTCACCGATCCGCACCACCCTTTCACACCGCCGGGCCGCTTTTTCGATATGTACGACGCTGACGCCATGCCCTTGCCGGCATCCTTCGACAGCATTGATCCGCATGAACCGCCCATGTTGAAAGAACTGCGCAAACAGCACGCCAATGGCACGGCGCAAGTTAACGGTCCAACACCATTTTGTGTTGATGCGAAGCAGACACGACAGATACTGGCCTTGACCTATGGCATGATCTCAATGGTCGATGAGGCTGTGGCCGGATTGTTAAATCATCTTGAAGCGCAAGGCATCCTCGACAATACAATTGTGATCTTCACTTCGGACCATGGCGACTTCATGGGGGACCATGGCCTCATGCTGAAACACGGCCTGCATTATGAAGGCGTGCTGCGTGTGCCATTTATTTGGTCGGACCCCACATTACCCACGCCGGCAACAACTCACACGCCTGGCAGTTCGATAGATATCAGCGCCACCATTCTTGCGCGCGCCGGCCTTGCACCCAACAATGGCAATCAGGGTCTGGATATTGTTGGTCAGGCCTTACGGGACGAACCATCTCCGCGTGACGGCATCCTGGTTGAGGAAGATGAACTGGGCGCACATCTGGGCACCGAACAGGGTTTGCGAACGCGAACATTTATCATGGAAGATTGGCGCCTGACCCTGTGGCAAGGCATGGCAGATGGTCAATTGTTCAACCGCAGCACCGATCCCGATGAGCTGAAAAACCTTTGGTTTGATGCTGAATCCGCTGCCAAAAAACATGAAATGATGGAGGCCATGTTGCGGGAGATGATCCGACTTGAAGATACCGGTCCCTACGCAACACATCTTGCTTAGCTCACCCCCGAGAGGCCGCGAAATCCTTATCAGACGCTGCAACCCATTGAACTTGGATATGACGACATAATCAAATGTTATGGTAATCGGGCAAACCCGTATTGGACCAAGCCCAAATTCTGGAACACATTAAGTGCAATGAAAATGGAAACTTTGGGAGGAACCAATGAGTATTTTTTCTTTGACACGTCGGGCCATTCTGTCTGGCGCAGCAGCGGCCATTGCTGCAATAGGTCTGTCCGGTACAGCATCAGCCGCAGGCCATATCAGTTTTGCCGGTGAAACTGTAACCATCGTCAGCTTTGGCGCACCGGGCTCACCCCCCGATGTCTGGTATCGGTCTCTCGCGCCTTACCTGAAAAAACATCTGCCCGGAAATCCGGATATTGATTTCATCAACAAGCCCGGCGCTGGCTCGATGATATCTGCCAATTATACTGCGCAAGCCGTCAAGCCGGATGGGTTTACAGTTGGAACATTCAATGCAATCGCGATGACGAAGGCCGCCAAAGGCGATCCAAGTGCAAAATTCAATTTGCGTGAAATGCAAATTCTGGGTGCCAACCAGTTGACCCGTGTAATCCCGGTGAAACTCGACGGCGTTTCAAACATCGACGAACTGATTGCACGCGACGGTGAACTCATCATCGGTATGGAATCAGATGCAACGCCTTACTTCTCCAGTTTCTTCAAACTGGCAGGCATTGATGGCCGCATCATTTCTTCCTATCAGCGCTTCCCGGACACGCTTCAGGCATTCCGCTCTGGCGAAGTTGACGCCATGCCCATGTCCAACATCGAATGGCTGACATTCGGTCCTGATCTGTCGCAGAACGGCGTCGAAGCCATCTGGCAGTTCGGATACATCAAGGATGGTGAAGTAACCGCTGTTGAAAAGCCGGACGTGCCAACGGGTCATGACGTCATTCGACGCATCAACCCTGACGCTGTCGGTGGAGACGACTGGAACGAGATGCTGGTGGCCGTTGCCGGACAATCCGTGTCCAACGAAATCTGGGCACCAGCCGGAACCCCTCCTGAATATGCTGCCGTGTGGGCGCAAGCCTTCCTTGACGCCACCAGCGACCCGGAATTTCAGGCCGAGCATGAGAAAGCCTATGGCATTCCGGCAAGCTGGACTGATGCTGCAACGGCCCGCGCCATTGTGGACAGTGTGCTCGAAGTATACGGCAACTGATACCAGACTGGACAGAATTTGAGGCAACTCAAGGTCTGAACCCAATTGGGAGATTGAGTTCAGACCTCAATTCCGGCCAATCGCTTTGGTCAGTCTCACGGGGAGGACGTATCATGGGTGAAATGGCGATCATTTTCTCGGCATTCCTGAATGGCATGGGCATTGTGTTCACAGTGCCGGTGTTTTCCGCAATGATGATCGGCATCGTGGCAGGCATGATTGTCGGGTTGATCCCCGGCCTTGGTGGCTTGGTTGCACACATTTTGCTGATACCTTTTGCCCTCCAGCTTGGCGACCCGCTGGCCGCCATTGCAATGTTGCTGGGTGTCTATGCGGTCACCTCGCAAACAGACTCCATTCCCGCTGTCATGCTAGGCGTACCCGGCACAGCCGCAGCGTTGGCCACTTCGCTCGATGGCTATCCTATGGCCAAACGCGGAGAAGCCGGACGGGCACTGTCCGCCTCATACTTTGCCAGCATTTTCGGCACGCTTGTGGCAACCGTGATTTTCATCCTGTTCCTGCCATTGTTGCGGGCACTGGTGACAAAATTTTCATCCCCTGAATTCTTCATGATGGTCGTACTGGGCCTTGTCATGGCAGCAAGCCTGTCCGGACGCTCACAAGCGCGCGGCCTGTTGATGGCTGGTCTTGGCCTGATCCTGTCAACCGTCGGCCAGGCACCCGGTACAGGCGATCCCCGCTTCATCGGACCGTTCCTCTATTTATGGGAAGGCGTGCCGATTATTCCGGTTCTTCTCGGGCTGTTCGGCGTGCCTGAAATCATCGATCTGGCAGCTCGCAACAAAAGCATCGCGACCTCTGCACCGGTTGAAAAAGTGTCAGGTCTCTGGCTGGGCTTGATGGACTGTCTGAAAGACTGGTGGCTGATCTTGCGCTGCTCGGTCATCGGCGTTGTCACCGGCTTTATTCCAGGCCTTGGCGGCACAGTGGCCGAATGGATGTGTTACGCAAATGCGGTCGCGTCCGACAAGGACAAGGACTCATTCGGCAAGGGCAATGTGCGGGGTATCATCGCACCGGAAACTGGAACAGCTGCCCACCTGCCCGGGGCCGTCATTCCAACCGTTGCCTTTGGTGTACCGGGTAATCCACCCATGGCCGTTCTGCTGGGAGTGTTTGTTATTCTGGGCGTACGTCCCGGCCAGGAAATGCTAACCTCCAAGCTTGATGAAACCTTCATGATGGTCAACGTCATCACAGTCGGCAACATTATTGCAGCAGCCCTTTGTCTGGTATTCCAGAAATACCTCGTCAAATTATGTTACGTCCGCGCCAGCCTGATGGTGCCATTCATACTGGCCGCCATGGTTATCGGTGCCGGTTTCTCACGCCTCTCGCTGGGTGATATTGCATTTTTCGCCGGTGCAGGCATTGCTGGTTATGTCTTCAAGCATCTGGACTGGCCACGTGTGCCTTTGGTCATGGGCCTGATTCTCGGCGGCATTGCAGAACCCTATTTCTTCGCCTCCATCGACCGCTACGGCATAAGCTGGCTCTATGCCCGCCCCATCGTATTGGTGCTGGAAGTCATGATCATCTTCATGTTGTTCTCCACCCCGATCAAGGCATTTGCTGCGCGGTTGTGGAAATCTGGTGTCAGATCGGAAGGATCGAAACATGGCGATAACACCTGAAAACAATCTTCAACCGGTAGACCGCAACCAAAGCATAGCTTTTGGCCGTCGTGTAGACTGGATTGTTTCGATGATCATTCTGATTATCGGAGTAGCTTTTATCATCATGCTGCAATCCCTGCCCGGTCGGGCCACCATCTTTCCCTGGTTCATTACCATCAGCATCGTGTTCATTACTGCGACCTATGTGTACGGAAAATACCGCAACAAGGCGGTTTGGGACGAACTCTATGACCCTGATACGAAGGACGGCGATGAGATGGCCGATACTGGTCCGGCCTTCGTATTGGCCCATCGCCGTGGTGTGTTGATCTCATTGGGCAGTTTTCTGCTGGTGGTTGCCATGACCATGGTTTTGGGCCCTGAATACGCAGTTCCCCTGTTTGTGTTCGGTTCACTCCTGGCGCGCAAGGAAAACTGGATATTGTCCGTGCTTTCCGGCATCGGGATATGGGTCATCATTCACTTTGTATTTGGCGACATGATGCGCATCAATGTGCCCGTCGGGTTTTTGTTTGGCGGGTTTAATTAGAGCATGGTTTACAAAGCGCAGCACATCGACACCGCCGCCGTAATAGGGTTTGGCACAATGGGTCTCGGCATTGCCCAGAATTTTGCCGAGGGCGGATTAAGTGTTCATGTTGTGGATCGGAATGCAGATGCACTCAAACGCGGTCTGACCCAAATTCGGGCCAATCTTGCAATCGGACTGGAACAGGGTGTGGTCGATGATCCCGACACCATTCATGCCCGTATCACCGGCTTCACATGGGATGATTTTAAGGCAGCGACCACTGGCATTCAACTGGCCGTGGAAACCGTGCCAGAAGTCATGGACATCAAAAAAGAAGTCTTTGCCCGGTTGGACATGCTGCCTCCAGACATCCTGATCGGCTCCAACACCAGCAGCTTCACGGTCTCACAAATGACCGGTGACATGACAACAGCTGACCGCGTTGTTGGCTTGCACTATTTCAACCCGGCGCATCTTATCCCGGCGGTCGAAATCCACCATGGCTCGAAGACCAGCGAAGATGCGATCACACAAATGATTGCCATCATGACCCGCGTCGGAAAAGTGCCCATACGCGTGCGCAAGGAAATACCCGGTTTCATCATCAATCGCCTCACCGGTGCATTGGAGCGCGAGATTGATCTTCTGTTGGATCAAGGCGTGGTGACACCAGAGGATCTGGACGCTGCAGTCAAGGCAAGTCTAGGCTTCCGCCTCGCCTGCATAGGTCCGATGGAAGCTGAGGATTTCATTGGCCTCGACACAGCCTACAGAGTTTCGAACAATGTTTTCAAAGACCTCAGCAATGCCACAAAGGCCTCGCCGGAACTCGGTGAAAAAGTGGAACGGGGCGAATTGGGCATCAAATCCGGGAAGGGCTGGTACGATTACAGCCAGACCACGACCGAAGAGGTTTTCGCCGCCCGTGACCGCAAATTACTGCAGCAATTGGCGCTCTATAAATCCAACACACCCCGTACACCCAAGGCAGAGGACTAGACCTTGAAACTTGTGACCTTTGAACTGGCAACACTGGTAGGCCCGATCCATCGGATCGGCGCCATGGTCGATGACACTGTTGTTGATCTGAATTTTGCCTGCCAGGCTCATCTGACCGCAAGCGGCCAAACCGGCCGTGCTGCCGAAATCGCTGATGCATTGGTTCCGCCAGACATGATTGCCTTTCTTGCAGGTGGCCCCTTGTCTCGCAAAGCTGCAGATGATGCGCTCAGCTTCGTTGCCGAAACGGACCAAGAACAAACCACTGATGGCGCAGCACTGATCCACCAGACCGATACACTCACATTGCTCGCACCGATCCCTCGCCCCAATTCAATCCGCGATACGCTGTCGTTTGAAGGGCACATGATCAACTTTGAGCGCCGCACCGGCAAGCCAACGCCGCCGCGCTGGTACGAGACACCGATTTACTACAAAGGCAACACCAGAAGCGTGATCGGCACTGGCGCGCCTGTCATCTGGCCGGACTATACCGAGAAGCTCGACTATGAGCTGGAGTTTGGCGTGTTCATTGGAAAACAGGGCACTGATATTTCCGTTGAAAACGCCCGCGAACACATCGCCGGCTACACCATTTTCAACGATATCAGCGCCCGCGACGTAATCCCCGGAGAGGTCTCGATGTTTCTGGGTCCTGCCAAGGGCAAGGATATGGATACCGGCAATATTTTGGGCCCCTGCCTCGTCACACCGGATGAGTTGGACGTTTCCAACCTGGAAATGAAAGCGCGCGTCAATGGTGAGGTCTGGAGCCACAGCAATACCGATGACATGTATTGGAGCTTTGAGCAGATCATCGCTTTCATATCGCGGTTCGAAACACTTTATCCCGGTGACTTCATCGGCTCTGGAACCGTCGCAAATGGCTGCGGTGATGAGTTGGAGCGCTGGATCAAACCGGGCGATGTAGTTGAGCTGGAAGTTGAAGGCATAGGCATTCTGAAAAATACGATTGTAAGGGCATAAGCAAAATGATGGATATCAAAAACCTGTTCGACCTGACCGGAAAATCAGCCCTTGTGACAGGCGCAACGGGCGCTCTCGGCAGCGCGTCTGCAGCAGCGCTGGCTGCCGCCGGTGCTCATGTCACATTGGCTGGAGGCAATGCCGAAAAACTCAAAGCCATCGCCGAGGCCCTGACAGCGGACGGCGCAAGCGTCAGCACAATTGCCGAACGGCCATCCAGCGAAGAGACTTGCGCAGGCATCGTGGACACAGCCTGCGCCGATGGGCGCGGTCTGGATATCGTCATCTCGGCCTCGGGCACAGCAGCTGTTGCACCGGCATTGGAAATGCCTGTTGAAACCTGGGATGAAGTCATGGACGCCAATGTCCGCCAGACCTGGCTCCTGTGCCGCGCTGCCGGACGTGTCATGGTGGATCAGGACCGTGGCGGGGCCATCGTCAACATCTCTTCTGTCCGCGCTCGCTTTGCAACGCCCAAGGGCACCAGCGCCTATGGTACTTCTAAAACTGCAGTCGACATGATCACCCGTTCTCTGGCTGTCGAATGGGGCCGGTATAATATTCGCGTCAACGCCATTGCGCCCACCGTTTTTCGGTCTGAACTGACAAGCTGGCTCTTCGAAGATACAGAAGAAGGCCGCTTCGCTCGCAAAAACGTGCTGGCGCGCATCCCACTGGGCCGCCTTGCAGAAGCCGACGACTTTGCCGGTGTCATTGTGTTTCTGACTTCACAAGCATCAGCCATCATAACCGGTGAGATCATCAATGTGGATGGCGGCTTTTCGGCAAATTAAGGCCCGAATTCAAGCCAGCTTCTGTTTCCGGGCACGCCCCGGAAGCATGGCCCAGATCAGCAGAAACACGCTGACACCAAGCAGTGCGGCACTGCCCGGTCGTTCCAGGAAAACCAGCGGGTCGCCGCGGGATAACAGCATGGCGCGGCGGAAAAACTCTTCCATCATCGGTCCAAGCACGAAGCCGATGAGAAGCGGGGCGGGTTCGAATTTGTAAAGGCGCATGAAGTAGCCAAGCAGGCCAAACCCAAGGGTCACCCAGATATCAAAAACGCTGTTGTCGATGGAATAAACACCCACACAGATCAGCACGATCACCGCCGGATAAAGATAGAAATGCGGCACCTGAAGCAGCTTCACCCAAAGCCCGATCAGCGGGATATTGAGGATCAGCAAAAACAAATTGCCGAACAGGAAGCTGACGATTAGCCCCCAGAACAGCTCCGGGCGTTCGGTGATTAGCCGGGGACCCGGCGTAATACCATGAATCATCAACGCACCCAGCATCAGCGCCATGGTTGCACTGCCGGGAATGCCAAGGGTCAGCGTGGGAATGAAGGCTGTTTGCGCGGCCGCATTATTGGCCGATTCCGGAACCACCACCCCTTCAATGGCACCCTTGCCAAAGTTCTCCCGGTTTCGCGATATGCGTTTTTCCAGCGCGTAGCCCACAAAGGACGCGACCGTTTGCCCGGTTCCAGGCAGGGTTCCGAAGAAAGACCCGACAGAAGCGCCCCTGAAAGCCGGTGCAATGGAGCGCAGCCATTCCGCGCCGGTCGGCAGAAACTGTTTCAGTGAGATTTTTGCGGTGGCATAAGACCGAGTGGCCCCACGCGCCGAGGTAATGACTTCCGATATCCCGAACAGGCCCATCGCAACGACGACCAGGTTAACGCCATCGCGCAATTCGGCAATGCCGCCAGTGAACCGCGTCTCGCCGGAATTGACATCAACCCCCACCGTGCCGAGCAGAATACCGAGACAAACCATCATGATGCCGCGCAGCGCGCCGTGATTGCTGACCACCGATGCTGCCACCAGTCCCAGAACCATCACCGAAAAATACTCTGCCGGTCCAAACAAAAGCGCAAATTCTGCCAATGCGGGCGACAACAAAACCATGACAACAACGCCAAACATTGCACCAAAAAAGGACGCAATGGCCGTGACAAAAAGGGCAACACCAGCGCGGCCCTGCTGTGCCATCGGATAGCCGTCAAGGCAGGTCACCGAGGCGGAAGGCGTGCCAGGGATATTCAGCAAAATGGAGGCAATCGAGCCGCCATATTCAGCGCCATAATAGACACCTGCCAACATCACTAAAGCTGTTTCGGGCGGCAAGTAAAACGAGACGGGCAACAGCATGGCAACGGCAGCCAATGGTCCGACCCCCGGCAAAACACCAATGAATGTGCCAAGGAAAACACCCGCAAAGCAGTACATCAAATTCATTGGTGTCGCCGCGGTTGAAAAGCCGAGCGCGAGATTGGCCAGGATATCCATCACAATCCCCGTATGGCAACAAACGGCATTTGCAGGCCCAGCAGGAAGATAACCCACACCCCGGCAGCAACCGCAAAGGCCAGACAGAACCGCAACAACCAGGTCACTTCTCGATTTGCCGAACTGCTGAACAGAACCGACAGGAACACTGCTGGCAGCACACCAAGCACCGGTGTTAAAAATGCAAAGGCGGCGACACCGCTGCCAATCGTCAAAAGCGCAGTCCAGTCAGGTGCAGACCAGGACATCTCCGTTCGCAAATTCTGGATGAGCACGATCATGCTCAGCACCGCCAACAAACCGCCAACCATCAAGGGAAATGCGCCCGGGCCCATGCGACGCGCCGTTCCCAGATCAAGCGTCACCAAAGCACTGACAATGAAAAACAGTGCAATGGCCAAAATCGCCAGAAGGCCTAATTGTCCTGTCAGGCGCTGTTTGAGCATGATGCCTCCGCCAGCACATATTCTGCGCCCAGATAGTCAGTTGGGACAACCACAGAACCCACTCTGATCTGATCTGCGGTGTGCGTAATCTCATCTCTGATATGTTGTGACACAGAGCTGTTTGTGGTCAGGCTGACATAGTCCCCCTCACCAAGACCAAAATGCACGACCGCATCGGGCGTCCTATCAGCCAGCATATCTTCGACAGCTGTCACCACGCCCTGGTCTATTCGGGCAAGGGCAGATCCGACAAAGATTTTCGGATTGCGGGCACACCAGTCCAACGCATTGCCGATCTGAAGCACGCCATGTTCGCGGCAAGCGTCAATCGCACCCTGACGCGCTCCATTCAACATAGTGAACAGGATGTCCGCTCCTGCTGCGAACATGTCGCCCGCCCAGATGCGGGTGACATTATTATCGTCCTGTGTCCCGCAAAAGCCGGTCAGGACCTCAACCGAAGGCGCTGTATGTTTTACTCCCCCGACAAAAGCCGCGCGGCCCTTCAATCCCGGTCGAACCCGATGGCCAGATAAATGGGACACGATACCGGAACGGGTCAGTTTGGCAGCCAGGCACCCGGCCAAAAACGCGGAATCTTCCTGCATGACGTCATAGGCGGCCAGGTTTGAGCCAACTTGTTGCCCCTGAATGACAGCGAATTTTTTGGACGGATTGTCCAAAGCGATGGCCGGCATGGCGATGTCACCCTGCCCGCCAACAAAGATCACGCCATCCACCAGTGCAGTGACCTGATGCAGGCGATCCCGGATGTCTTCCTGATCGTAGCGCACGTCACTGATGACTTGAATATCCACGCCAAATTGTTGTCTGGCAACTTCAACCCCAGCAAGTGCGCTGGAGTTGAAGCCGTCATCATTCAGTTCTCCGACAAAGAAAACAGCAAGTTTCATTTATCAGATGCTTTCATCACCAAGGGCTTCCAGTCCGTGAATTGGCTGGCAACATAATCGGTGAACTCTGCGGTCGTCTTGGTGGAACGGATAATTCCCCAGGTATCAAATTGCGCATCAACCGCAGGCAGTGCCATGACTTCCTGCATGGCTGCGTCCATCTTGGCGGAAATCTCCGGGTCAAGGTCAGCAGGTGCGCTGATACCAAGCCAGTTCTCGGCGACTATGTCATAGCCAAGTTCACGGAATGTGGGCGTGTCAGGCAAGGTTGCGATGCGTTCGGTTGCGGAAACAGCCAGCGGGATTGCTTCTTTGTCAGCAACAGCAGGCAGGTTTTGCGGGATTGCGTCAAACATGGCCCCCACAACATCGGCCCTGAAATCAAGCCGCATCGGGCCAGAGCCCTTATAGGGAATATGCACCAGTTGCGTTTCAGTCTTATCGGTGAAGTCCACACTGACAATATGTCCCCAGGAGCCAACGCCCGAAGTCCCATAGTCGATGTTGTCGGGATCATCCTTGGCCATAGCGATAAAGCTCTCAAGATCGCTCGCGCCGGCACCCGGACGCACAAACAGGCCCAGATGCACAGTTCCGATATAGGAAACATGGGTGAAGTCGGTCAGTGGATCATAGGGCGTGTCGGGAAACCGTGTTGGTGCAACGCTGAAAGGCGTCAGGTTTGACAACATGAAAGTATGACCGTCATTGG
>Ga0163216_101196_pt1 | contig 19107 bp, 10 predicted proteins | sample SynspAceP_FD_167610 | JGI IMG/M metagenome (GOLD analysis project Ga0163216, IMG submission 167610) | Saline lake microbial communities from Ace Lake in Antarctica - Synechococcus sp. Ace-P (Illumina Assembly) | ecosystem: Environmental > Aquatic > Non-marine Saline and Alkaline > Saline ...
CCCCGCGCAGATGCTCCGCCAAAATCACGCCGCGTTCCTCACCGTTAAGGTGCTTGTATCGTTTATCCATCGCAACATCCTATGCCCCACGGGCGCTGGGTGTTGCACTTGAAACTTGAGTCTAAGACCTGCGACAATACGTCAACCCAGTCAAAAGGTCCCTTCATTTCGTCAGCGCGCCCCATGTAGACAATGTTGAGGGGTTTCGTTCCGATACGACTTAGCTTGGCCGTCTGAGCGTCCTGTGAGATATGGTCTGACTTTGTGATGTGAATGTCGTGAATCAGTTGAGGATTGCGGCAATATGGCGCGTATGTGTCGAATGTTTCTCGTCCGTGGAAAAAGCCGACATGCGCGTGGCCTATCAGGTGCTTTTCTAGCCAAGCCATTGGCCGATGATATAGCCTTGACCGCAAGCTATGACGCCAATGGCCTTGGCCGATAGACCTGCGGGTCACTTCAGATTCGACCCGATCTGTCCAGATTCCATAGGGTCTGCCCAGCTTCCAAGCCTCGCGACAACCGACTGCTCCCCAATCCCCGAATAGTCCGCCGATGGCGAAGCTGATGTAATCTGACTGCCGGATGAGCGTGCTGATTTGACGGCGTACTTCGGGAAGGGTTTGGAAGAACTGGTCCGGCCGATAGGCTGTTGGCAGCGGAACGATTGTGATACGCTCCAGCGCTTGTCCGACGAGTTCAACCGGTCCCCAGTTTTCCGGCATAGGGTTGTCAGTAACAGGCATTAAAACGGTCAAATAATCAAAGTTTTCGGCCCAAAGCCTTAACCCATTGCGCGCTTGATCTTCGAGATACAGATTCCCGTCTTTGCGATGGAGTGGCACCGGTGCGTAGATCAGTAACCTCTTTCCATCTCCACGCATGATCGGTGTCCACCCCATATACTGTAAGTTCAATAAACGACTTAAAATTAATAAATTAATCTATACAGGTCTATACAGGGAAAATTGCTATTCAACAACTGTCTCAATAGGCAATTCCTCCCAAAATTCCACCTATGCGAGCTTTCTTGTTTTGGTTTCAAAGAGTATGAAATTCACATCGATCTGCCGTGATGTTGCCTTGATTGTCAGGTGAAAGAGGAAATACTCAATGTTAGAGTTTAAGCAAGAGTTAGCAGAGTTGGCTTCGAGCCGGATAGGTGGAATGACGGAACACGTTTCCAGACGGCGCAAAACAACTCGTCTTGACGGGCAGGCGCGGAGCAGGGTGCTTGGGCAGATCCTCAAGGCTGGATCGACGGTCGTGCCGGTTGCGGACCCGCAGGTCCCGCCTGTCCTGACGGGGTCTGAACGTGCTTTGACACGTATGGCCATCATGTCCGACAAGAACCTGCCGCGGGTTGTCGATCTGTGGAACGATATGGCGCATATCCCTGTGGATGAGGCACTGCTGGATCGCAATCTGGTGATCACGGCGACCCGCACTGATCCGGCGCATATGCATTTCGAGGTGTTGCGGGCGCGGTTGGTGAAGGCTTTGGCCGAGAACAACTGGAAGCGGATTGCGGTGACCTCGCCGACGGACGGGTGTGGCAAGACGTTCACGGCGGTCAATCTTGCGATTGCGCTGTCGCGCTATGAAAGTTGCCGCACGGTGTTGATGGACATGAACCTGCGCCGGCCCGGTGATGTGGCGCGGATGCTGGGCGCGCGGCACGCGGGCAGCATGTCGGCCTTTCTGCGCGGACAACGCGCGCTGGAAAGCAGTGTCATGCGGATGGGGCAAAACCTGCTGCGGATCGGGCCAAATCTGGCGATCGGTTTGAACGACCGCGAGGATTCCTATGCAGCCGAGATTCTGGCGCATCCCGATTCGGCGCGGGTGCTGGACCGGATGATGGAGGATCTGGGGCCGGATTTCGTGATCCATGATCTGCCATCGGTGCTGAGCCATGATGACGTGCTGACATTCCGTAGGCAATATGACGCGGTGCTTCTGGTATCAGGCGGGGGGCTGACCAGCGATGATGATCTGTCGGAAACCATGCGGCGGTTGGGGGATGATACGCCCGTGCTGGGTATAGTTCTCAATCGCGGTGAGGCATGAACGGTTATCATCTTTCGCGCAGTAGCCGCTGTTCAGATGGCCGGGCGCAAGCTTTGGGCTGCACCCGCGGATCTGCGGCGGCGTCGGGGGGCGGATAATTCGGGGATCACGACGATAGGGCGCAAGCCTGTTGCGCGTTCGATCTGTAAGGCAGTGCGCAGGTTCGGGCTGATCCATTCCAGCGCCAAGACCGCGCCGATGGCGGCGAAAAGTGCGGCCAGAATGCCTGCCGCAACAATTTTGCTGCGGCTTGCGCTGACAGGGTGGTCGGGCACAATGGCGCGTTCCAGCACCTCGAACCGGTCGGACTGGTCGCGGCTTTCGAGTTCCTGCGTCATGGCGGCATCGGCGCGGCGCAGGGTGATGGCGGTATATTCTTCCTGAAGCCGGTTGCGGTTGCGTCCGAGCAGGTTCAACTGCCGTTCCAGTTCCGGTGCTGCATCGTTGAGGGTTTGCACCTGACTGATCCGGTCGGCAATCAATTGCGACTGCTGGCGCAGGATAGCATCCTGCCGTGTAGCTTCGTCGTCGCGCAGGCGGTCGCGACCGCGTTCGAATGTGATGATCTGCTGTTCCAGTGATAATTGCGCCTCGCGCAGAACACTGAGTTGGTCGGTGCGCGCCATGGCGGTTTCCGGCAAAGCACCAAGATTGGCGGCTTTGAGTGCGGCGATCTGTGACTCGACAGCGGCGATCTGGCTGCTGACGCGCTGTTCCTCGGCGGTGAAAAAGGACAGCGTGCTGTCGGCGCGAGTGGTGGCGCGGTTGCGCCCTTCTGCCATCACCATATCCAGAAAAATGTTGGCCAGATCCGCAGCGGTTTGGGCATCGTTCATCCCCAAGGTGATCACCAGCCCAGTGGGCTGTAACTCGGGACGCCAGCCTATATTCGTATCCATGATGCGATTGATCCGCACCGCTTCGCGCAGCATCGCCACGCGCTGTGCGAGAGGGATATTCTCGGGTCCGTCGAACAGGTTGAAATCGGCGATGATCTGTTCCAGCGTACTGCGCGACTTCAGCCTCTGTTCGATCAGGCTGATCCGGTTGTCGATAGAGGGACCTGCACGTGTCTGCCCCGCGTCACCGATCGTGATGCTGGGCGTTTCGATCTGGACAGCGGCTGCCGCCTCATAGATCCGCGGGGCCTTGAGCGCGATAGCAAGTGAGATTGCACAACCCAGCACGAACAGAGCAAGCGCCAAACGCGCACGGCGGCGCAGGGCGTTGAGCGCTTGTCCTACGGTATCGATCTGCGCCATGCGCGGTCCTTGAATAAGGTGCCGCAACGGTCTGTGATCCGTCTGGTCGGGAACGGATACGAGCCCTGTGGGCACAGTGTCAAAAAAGGGGAAAACCGGACACAAGGGCAACGCACAGGCCTTGCTTTATAAGTGCCACATTCCGGCTTGGAAGGAAAGTAAACCAGATCGAAACAGAGCGTTTCGAGTCTGAAATACGGATGTTGCCGCAGGGCGTGATCAGTGATGCAGCACGCAAGCTGCCAGCAGCAGACTGCCCGCTCCATCCGCTGGTGTCGCTGTAAGGCAGCGTTTTCCGGTTCGGGGGAAAAGTACGGCAAGCCCGGGCACCTGCGCTCCGATGTCTGTGCAGCTTACCTGCGCGGCCCCGCTGGGGAAGTCCGGTCTGACCTCGAGCGCCTGAAAACCGATGACTGCGCCTGTCAGGGGGAATTGGGCCTTGTAGGCGGCTTCCTTGATGCTGAAGATTTGTTTTGCGATCCGGCCGCGTTGGTCTGCGGAATGATCCTCAAGCGCGTTCAACTCTGCCGGGGTCAGGACCAGTGGCCAGAGCTCTGCGTCAAGCGGGGCCGGGTCTTCGATGTCCAGTCCAAGCTTTGTGGTCGGGTCGCGTGACAGGACGGCGGCGCATAGTCCTGCGGCATGGCTGATGGAGCCGGTGACGCCGGCGGGCCAGACGGGGCTGCGATCGGGCGCGCTGGGAATGGCGGCGGGGGGCAGACCGAGGCGTTGCAGGGCCAGTCTTGCGGCGGCACGTCCGGCGGTGAATTCGGCGCGGCGGGCGGGGACGGCGCGGCGCATCGCGACCTCCTCGGCGGGCATCAGCGGGGGATGCGTGCCGTTGACGGGCAGCACAGCCACGGCTACCTCGCGGCCAAAAAGCGCCGTGATTGTTTTTTCCAACGCGGTGCTCATCCGGTGCGCGGCAGCCTTTCGGCCCTGAGTTGGCGGCGGCGGTTCATTGCCTCGGACCGGAAGGTGGCGCGGTTTTCGGACGGGTGCTGTAGCTGCGTTGCGGGTTGTGGCGGGGCTGCGACCTGTTGTGCCGGTGGCTGGGGTGCAGCGACTTGTGGGGCTGCGGGGGCCGGAGCTGTTTGAGCAGGGGCCGCGACAGATGCGCTGCCTTGAGGCATGGGCTGCCCGACAAGTTTGACCGCAAGAGCCGACAGGACCGGAAAGCGGAAGATGTCGGTAATGCTGAGGCTGCGGATGCCCAGGTCGGCGCGGATCTCGCGATGTGCCTGCACGGCCAGCAGGGAATGGCCGCCCAGATCAAAGAAGTTATCCCGCGCGCCGATGCCTTGCACGCCAAGGATACGCGACCAGATCGCGGCGATGGCGGCCTCGGCTGTGGCTTGATTATAGGTGTTGTCGGATGGTGCGGCGACGGGGGCGACGGGGGCGACGGCGGCGGGCGTTATCGCTGGACGCTCTTGCACCTCTGGCGCGGGAGCCGCGACGGCGGGGTTCTGCGCTACTGGAGCGGTGGCGACCGTCCGCACCTGCGGCACAGGCAGGGCTTTGCGATCTACCTTGCGGTTGGGGGTCAGCGGAAACGCGTCGAGCATCACGAAAGCGGTCGGCACCATATAGTCCGGCATCATGGCGGCGAGATGCGCCTTGAGCGCGGCCTCATCCACGGCGGCGGTGCTGGTGTAATAGCCCACCAGACGCCACCAGCCCCGGCACATCTTCGCGTGCCATCACGACGGCTTGGCGGATGCCGGTGAAGGTGTCCATTGCCGCCTCGATCTCGCCCAACTCGATGCGGTAGCCACGCAACTTGATCTGGTGATCGGCGCGACTGAGGAAATCGAGCTTTCCGTCTGCACGCCAGCGCACCAGATCGCCGGTCCGGTACATGCGGGCACCCCAAGGGGCGGCGCGATCCGGCGTGACGAAAGGATCGGGCAGGAAACGCTCGGCCGTTAAATTCTCGCGCTGCCAATAGCCGCGTGTGACACCGTGACCGCCGATGAAAAGCTCGCCGGCCATGCCAACGGGGACGGGTTGCAGCGCATCATCCAGCACATAAACCTGCGTATTCGCGATGGCTGTGCCGATGTTGATGATGCCCTGTTCCGGCGTGGCGGATTGCGTTGTGGACCAGATGGTTGTTTCGGTCGGGCCATACATGTTTTCGACGCTGGCCTGCGTCATGCTGGCGAATTCCGCGACCAGCGCGCCCGGCAATGCCTCGCCACCCAGCATCAGGTGTTTGACCTTGGACAATGCGCCACGCGCCTCGTCATTCATGGCGATCATGCGCGCCATGCTGGGGGTGCATTGCAGGTGGCTGACATTGTGGCGCACGATCTGTGCGGCAATGGAGTAGTCATCCGCATCCGGTTCCAGCGCCGAATTCGCGCGTTTGACCACCTCGGCCAGCGGCACAAGACCTTCCAGGACCTGATCGACTGGAATGCCGTAATCAATCAGGCAGGCCACTTCGGTCACGCCGATGCGGCGCACCTGTTCGACGCGGTCCATCGCATCCTCAATGGTGCCGAACAGGCCGGAATCGTCGAAATAACGCAGGAAGGCGAAATCGAGGATCGCTTCCAGCTCGTCTTCCTCCAGCGAGCCAAGATCAAGCTGGAAGGCGTTGTTCACGCCTGTCGGCCGTTTGAAGGCGGGGAAGGCCCAAGCATATTGCTTGATGAGGCCTGCCGCCGAGCGCAGGTAGTCCTTCATCGGTTCGCGTGCGATCTCGCGCACCGCATCACGATCCTGCCCCAGATAGCTGTGCAGCATCAGGGTCACTTTGAAATCGTCGGGGTTGTGCCCCGCTTCGCGCAGCGCCTGATGGTAAAGCTGGATCTTGCCGCCTACCTCGTCGACCGACTGGCCCAGTAGATGGGTCAGGACGTTTGCGCCGATGGTGCCTGCCTCGCGCCATGTGTCGGGATTGCCTGCTGTGGTCACCCAGATCGGCAGGGTCTTGGACACAGGGCGCGGTTGCGTGACGACGCCGTGCATGCCGCCTGCGGCGGTGGGGTATTCTACGGGTTCACCCGCCCAGAGTTTGCGCAGATCGGCAATCGCCTGCATCATCGCGGGCTTGTTGTTGGGGGGCGCGTTTTCAGGGCGCAGGACGAAATCATCGGGCTGCCAGCCGCTGGCGATGGCAAGGCCTGCGCGCCCGTTGGTCAGGTTGTCGATCACGGCCCATTCTTCGGCGATGCGCGCCGGATGGTGCAGCGGGGCCACGCAACTGCCTGCGCGCACAGAGATATTCTGCGTGACAGCGGCGACAGCGGCGCCAGTGACTGACGGGTTCGGATAGGGGCCGCCGAAAGCGTGAAAATGCCGTTCCGGCGTCCAGACCGCGCAAAAACCGTTGTGGTCGGCGAATTTCGCGCCTTCCAGCAGCAGCTTGTATTTGTCACGCCCGATGCCGTCATCGTTGCCCCAGTAGTAAAGGCTGAATTCCATGCCTTTGCCGGTCACGTTGACAGGGCCGTTCGAGACCAGCGCGCGGGTCTCGTCGCTGCTGAGCACCAGTTTGAAGCCGCGTGCCAGCGTCCAGAAGAGTTCCAGCACGGAAATGTCGAAGGAGAGCGAGGTGACGGCCAGCCATGTATCGCCCTGTTTATGAGGGATACGGGCATCCATGCCGATGCAGAAATTCACCACGTTGCGGTGTTCGACCATGACGCCCTTGGGTCTGCCGGTCGAGCCGGAGGTATAGATCATATAGGCCATATCGGCGGCGGTGGCGGCGCAATCCGGTTGCGTATCTGGTGCGCTTTCAAGGCGTGAATCGGTGTCGATCACCAGAATCTGTGCGGAATGTTGCGGCAGATCGGGGGCAAGCTGCGCCTGCGTGATGATCACGGGGCAGGCCGAATCCTCGATATAAAGCGCGATGCGGTCCGGCGGGAAGGCGGGATCAAGCGGCACATAGGCACCACCGGCCTTGAGGATCGCATAGGCCGCGATCACCATATCGGGGCTGCGCGCACAGTTCAGGCCGACCAGCGTGCCCTGACCCACGCCCATGGATTGCAGCACATGGGTGACACGGTTGGCGGCTTTGTCCAGATCGCCGTAGCTGAGGCTTTGGCCCTCAAACACAAGTGCCGTGGCGTCGGGGGTTTGGGTGGCTTGTGCTTCGATCAGGTGATGCAGGCAGGCTGTATCGGGTAGATCGGTGGCGGTGTCGTTCCAGCCTTGCGTGACCAGTGCCAGTTCGGCATCGGGCATCACGCGCAGGTTTGCCACAGGGGTATCCACGGCCTCATCATGCCCAAGGGCGGCGGCGACCATGGCCAGACGCGCCGCGATCAGACCAAGCGCCACGGGCGACAGGCGGGTTGCATCCGCGATCAGTTGGGCGCGGTCATCGAGTATGGCCAAGGTCAGGACGGTGCCTGCGATCCGCTGCAATGCGCCCTCGGCCAGACCCACGGCAGGTATTGGCAGAGGCGCTGCGCCGGGGATGCGTCCGGCAAGATCTGCGACAAAACCACCGCTGGTGCGAGCGCGGGACAGATCGGTGCCGAAGCCCTGCGCGGCTGTCGAGAGCGTTGCTGCGCGATTGATCCGCAACGGGGCCCAATCCGCGACATAGGCAGTGATCGCGGGATGGGTTGTTGCGCTGCTTTGCCATGCCAGATCGACATGGTCCCTGTCCGACAGGCGCGCCGCCAAGATGGCCATTGCAGCCATGATGCCTTCGGCACCAAGGTCGTGCGGAATGGTCAGATCATGCATGATCTCGCCCGATGCACCAGTATCCTGTGCCAGATCAAGGGTGACAGCGTCCAGCGTTTCCAGCCGTTTGCGCCAGAAGCCTTCCATGCGGATGCGCGGGGCAAGGGCCGCGTCCAAAGCTTCGGTTTCCGCCGTGGTCAGGACAGGCAGGACTTGCCCCGCCTGCACGCCATGCGCCACGGCTTGACCGTCAAGATCGGTGAAACCCCAGAGTTTCAGTGGGCCTGTCGCGGTCACCACGGTCAGGCTGTCGGCATCGGCTTGCAGCACCGTGCCGGGCTGTGCGCCCGCGCCGCCTTGGATGGCGTCGGCACCTTGGACCGCCAGCAGACCGGCAGGGGTCATGATCTTGGGCAGGCAGAGCGGATTTCCGTGATGGCCGTGATCCAGACCCCGCACCAGCCGGACCAGCGTATCTGCGTCTTTGGCAAAATCCAGACGTCCGGCGGCACTGGGCCGATCAAACAGGCCGAAATAGCTGCGCTGTTCCAGATCCTGTTTGTGCTGGGTCGGAGCGCCGGTTGCCAGCATATCGACGAGTTCGGGAAAGCTGTCGATGGCTTCGGCAAAGCAGCGGCTGTTGAGGCTGAGGGCGGTATCGTCATGCGTGATTTCGAGCCGGCGTTGCAGCAGGATGTCGCCTTGGTCCACGCCGCCTGCGATCAGGTGCCATGTGATGCCATGCTGCACCTCGCCTGCCAGTTTGGCCCAGACAGGGGCGTTCAGACCAGCATAGCGGGGCAGGGGGCCATCGTGGAAATTGACCGCACCCTGTGAGGGTAGTGCCAGCAGATCGGCAGGCAGCATGTCCAGATTGGCGATGCTGAGCAGCCAGTCGAAAGGCAGACCCGCCAGACGCTGCGCCAGATCCGGCCCCGGCGCTTCGACGCGCAGGCCAGCATCCGTGGCCCATGCGCGGATATTGGGGCAGCGCGTCACAACGGCCGTAAGTGTGTGACCCGTATCCAGCAGAACCTGAGCGCAATTTTGCGTCAGGGGTTCGTGGCCGATCAGCACGGCAGAAAAAGAGGTCATTACGATTTACCTTTCATGTCGCGCAGGGGCATCGGTGTTTTGCCCCTATGGGTCGCGCCGGATGCAATGGTCCGGCGGTGGTGGCCAAGCAACCTGCCAAGCTGTCCGGGATTTTTGCGCCTTTTGGCGGGGCGGCGCAGACGCTGCACGCCAGCACCCAGCACTTGCGCGAGACTGCACAGACCCGCGTAAAGCTTGCCGTGGTTCTTGGTGAAATAATGCAGGCGGGAATCGAACCAGTAGTCGGGCAGTTCCGCCCATGTTTTCATGCCGGTCGAGACCGAGCCGATATGCATCACACGGCTTTCAGGCACATAGAGCGTGGCGAAACCAGCCCTTCGGGCGCGCAGGCAGAGGTCTGTTTCCTCGAAATAGAGAAAGAAGGTTTCGTCAAAGAGGCCGATCTGTTCCAGCACCTCGCGGCGGATCATCATGCTGGCCCCTGCCAGCCAGTCGACGCGGGTGGTCCATTGTGGGATGTCCATCGGGACGCGGTAGCGCGACAACAGGCGGCTGATCGGGCCGGTGCAGGCGCTTTCCTCGAATTCCGAAAAGACGGAGGGAAAGCGGAAAGCGGTTTCATGGGGCGCGTCATCCTCTCCGAAGATGAAACTGCCTGCGATTCCAGCGCCCGGATCGGCGGCAAGTGCGCGGATCAGCGCCCAAAGTGCGTCGGGTTCGGGGAAGGCGTCCGAGTTCAGCAGATAGACCAGATCGGGCGGTGTGCCATCGCTCATGCCTGCGCGGATGCCGACGTTATTGCCCGCGCCGAAGCCGCCGTTATGGCCGGACTGGATCACACGGACGGTGCCGTTCTTGGTCCAGCCGCGAGTCTGCGCGGCGTCAAGCAGCATCTCGAAACTGCCATCGCCCGATGCGTTGTCCACGATCACCATCTCGCAAAGTGCTGCTGGCATGATCCGGCGCAGTTCGGCCATTGCGGCGAGACCCTCGGCGGCAGCGCGCAGGGTCATCGGTGCGGTGCGCCAGTTCAAGAGCACGATCAGCAGACGGGGATCGGTCGGCATGGGTGTCATTCAGCCGCCTCCTGCGCGACATCCCGGCCTGCTACGGCGCGCAGATTGCGCGGGGTGCTGCGGCGCTCGGCGGCTTCTATCACGCGGCGCATGCGGGCGGCCAGCACCCGCACATTCGGCTCAAGCACCATCGAATCGTGATCACCGGGCACTTCGTGCACGTCGACGCGGGGGGCCCAAGCGGTCCAGTCGTTGTCATGCATCACATAGTTGCGGTCTGCATTGATCAGACGATCCGCTGCCACCTGCCATTTGCCGACCAGCGGCGGGCGGAACAGGGTCAGGGGACCATCCCAGCGGCGCAGCGGATAGGTGGTGACGCTTTGCATGAACGCCGCCTCGATCGCGACATTGTGGAATTGTGCTGCGGGCTCCTCGAAATCGTCGGCTTTGGGGCGGCGTTTCTCGAACTCCCAGCGGATGCGGTTTGCGGCCCAGCGACCCAGATAGGCGGGGCCTGCGGCGCGCAGTTCCTGCCACTGGATCAGCAGACGGTCGCGGCGGGTGATGCCACGGCGCACGGGCAAAGGTGTGTCGAGCATGACGAGGGCACTGACCTCCTCGCCCGCAGTTGTCAGTTGTTGCGCGATTTCCAGTGCGGTGATGCCGCCACCGGAAAAGCCGCCAAGCATATAGGGGCCATGGGGCTGCACCTGTCGCATTTCCGCGATGTAATCGGCGGCGGCCTGTTTCAGGTCGCGGTGCGGTTCCTGATCGCCGTATAGCCCGCGTGCCTGCAGGCCATAGAAGGGGCGATCCGTGCCCAGAAGATGCGCCAGATGGCGCAGGTTCAGGATGTTGCCGAACATGCCTGCGACAAGGAAGAAGGGTGTTCTCAGACCACCCTCGCCGCTGTGCATCGGGACGATATGGGTAAAGCGGCGTTGTGGCGCTGCGGGTTTGGCTGCGTCCGGTGCAGCCTCGGCCCCCGGAACCACGCCGCGTTCCTCGATCAGGGCGGCGCATTTGCGGATTGTCGGGGCCTCGAACAGGACCGAAATAGGGAAATCCACGGCAAAGGCTTTGCGGACCTTGGCGAACAGACGCACCGCGATCAGCGAGTGGCCGCCCAGATCGAAAAAGCTGTCTTCGACGCCCACACTGTCCAGCCCCAAGAGTTCCTGCCAGAAACCGGCAAGGCGTTTTTCCACCTCGGTTTCGGGGGCGACGAAATCGCTGTCGAGCTTGGGCCGCTCGAAACTTTGCCCAGTGGTATCGGCGGCGCTTTCGACCGCATTGGCCTGCCGGATGAGTGCCGTCAGATCGAGCGAGGACAGGACGATTTGTGCCTCTTTTCCGGCCAGCGCACGCAGGAAAACCTCGGCTCCCTCGGCGGGTTGGATGCCCTGCGAGATCAGGTGGCGCAGGCGTTCTTCGGCAGGCGACAGGGGGCGCGGGCCGCTATGGGTTTGCGGGTTGGCGGCGGCTTTCACGGGGGCGGCGGCGCGCCCGAAGGCGGCGGTGTTTTCCAGCCTGCGGATGCTGAAGCCCTCGACCTCGATGCAGACGGTGCCATCGGGGGCGGTGATCACCACATCGAAGGTGGCCGAGGGGCCATCGGCGGTGTTGCCTTTGCGGTTGCGCACCCAGCTTGCGATTCTGGCAGGCAGCGGGCGATGTACGCGCACTGATCCGTAGGAGACCGGGACCCAGAGGTGATCGGGGCGGTAGCCCGTGATAAGGTTCATGGCCCAACCTGTGGCCAGATCCATCAGGCCGGGATGCAGGCCCCAGCCTTGGGTCAGATCAGCGGCGTGGGGTTCGGGAAGCGAGAGCCATGCCAAGCCTTCATCCTGTCCCAAAGCCATGCTGCGGATCACATGCCAGCGCGGACCAAAGGCCAGATGTGCCTCTTGCGGGGCGGGCAGATAGCTGCCGGGATCAGCGGTTTCGGGCGCGGCGCAGCGTTTGGAAATCGCGTCCAGATCAAGGGCGTCGGGCGGCGAGAGCGGCAGAAGCGACAATTCCGCCTCGGCATGGGTGACGGTGCCACTGGTTTGCACTGTCTGCACCTCGAATCCGTAGCCTGCATCCGAGCGCGGCAGGCGGACCTGCATGTCGAGCGTGGTGCCATCGGTCACTTGCAAGGGCGACAGGAAGTAGAGATCGCGGATTTCGAACCCGCCCGCCTCGCCCTGTGCATGCAGGGCTGCGGCGGCCAGTTGCAGATAGCCGGTGCCGGGCATGACAGCATCGCCTGCCTTGGTGCGGTGGTCGTTGAGCACCCAGTCAGCGCGCGCATCCAGCGTCTTGAGGAACAGGCGATGCCCGCTTTCGTCCTGCGTGATCTGGTTCAGCATGGGCGTACCTGCAGGCGCGTCGCGACGTTCGGGCGGGGTATCGCCCGCCAGCCTTGCGGCCATCGCATCGGCAGCCATGCCGACACCCGACCAGACACCCCAGTCAATCGCCAGCACCCGCGTTTTGTCGCCTTTGCGTGATTTCGCATAGGCGTTCAGAAATTCGTTGGCGGCGACATAATCGACCTGTCCCACAGGGGCGGTGACGGTGGAGGAGGACGAGAACAGCACCATCCAGTCCAGTGTGCCATCCGGAAACACCTCTTCCAGAACCTTGGTGCCGTGGATCTTGGGGGTAAAGACATCCTCGATCTCGGTCAGGGATTTGGTCAGTAGTGGCGCGTCATGGATCACGCCAGCGGCATGGATCACGGCGGTGACGGGGCCGAATTCCGCCTCGGCCTGTGCTTTGGCGGCGCGCATATCCTCGATATTGCTGACATCGGCCTGAAGCACCAGAACCTTGCCGCCCTGCGCCTCGAGCGCCTGAACCGCACGGATGCGTTGCACGGTCGCGTCGGACTGTCCGGTTTGCACCAGCGCGTCCCACCTTGCGCGGGGCGGAAGGGGTGAACGAGCCATGAGCACGACACGCTTTTGTCCGCGCGCGATCAAGGCGCCGGCAATGCTGAGGCCGATTCCGCCGAAACCGCCGGTGATCATGGTCACGCCATCGTCACGCAGCGGCAGGGAGGCATCGTCAACCGCGGCCAATGGCGCGGGTTTGAATTCCAGTGCAAAGCGTTTGTCGCCGCGCAGTGCGGCAATCGTGTTAGCGGGCGTGGCCAGCAGATCCTCGAGCAGTTTGTCTGCCAGTGTGTCGAGGGCTGCCTGATCGCGGCGTTTGCCCTGTTTGGGCAGGCGGATATCCAGCACGGCGCAGGACATGCCGGGCACCTCGCGCGGGATGATACGGGCAGGGCCCATGATGGTGGATTTGTCGGGATCGGTCAGCGGTTCGGCACGCACCTGTGCGGCGTCTGATGTGATGACATGGATATGCGGGGTCGCGTTTTCCTCGGCCAGTGCCTGCGCCAGAAACAGCAGGCTGTAGAAGCCCTGTTCCTGCGTGCGGTGGAAAAAGCTGCTGCCGGGGCGGAAGCTGCGATCACGCGTAACCTGCCACAGATGGGCGATGCGGTCGGGCATCAGGCCGCGTTCCACCAGATCGCGGATCATCTGGTCATATCCGGCGCGTCCCTGTTCGGGGGCCAGAAGATAGCCATCCTTGCCCGCGCGGGCAAAGGCATCGGCGGGGCGCACGGTGATCACCTGCTGGTTTGCGGCCCGCAGTCTTGCGGTCAGGGTCGCGCCAAGGCCTGCGTCATCCTCGAATACCAGCCAGTTTTGCGCGGGCAGGCCTGACAGATCGTCGAGGTCGATATCGCATTCCGCCAGACGCGGCACCCATGCGGGGCGATAGCCCCATGTGTCCAGATTGTCGGACCTGAGCGGCCAGAGATCGGCCTCGCCTTGCGTCTGCGCGCCTTTGCCCGGCTCGATGAAATAGCGGCTGCGCTGGAACGCATAGCTTGGCAACGGCACGCGGTTGCGCGGCACACCGCCCCAGATCTGATCCCAGTCGATAGCAACGCCTGCGGCCCACATGCGCGCCAGCATCGCCATGAAATAGGCATCATCCGCGACACGGTCCTGCGGATGGCGCAGCGAGCCGATCACGGCGTTGGGTGTCACATTGGCATGCTGTCCGGCCAGCGATCCCAGACCCTTGCCGGGGCCGACCTCAAGGAACACACGCCCCTGACCTTTGGGAGCATCGGCGGCCAGAGTGGCGATACAATCGGCAAAGAGCACGGTGCCGCGCAGGTGGCTGACCCAGTAGTTCGGGTCCATCGCCTGCGCATCGCTGAGGATATGCCCTGTGCGGTTGGACATGACCGGAAGCCGCGGCGGGTTCAGTTTGATGGAGAACAAGTAATCGCCAAAGCGTTGCAGGATAGGCTCCAGCATCCGCGAATGGGCGGCGATGTCGATGGGGATGCGCTGAAATTCCACCTCGCGGGCTTCCAGTTCGGCTTGCAGACGGTCCAATGCCGCTTGCGGACCGGAGGCCACGCTGAGGGCAGGGCCGTTGACTGCGCCAAGATCCAGATCACCGCCCAGAAGCGGGCGCAGATCGTCGGCGGGAAGGCCCACCGACAGCATCCCGCCTGCGGGTACCGTATCGAACAGCGTGCTGCGCAGATGCACCAGACCGATGCAATCCTCGAAGCTCATGATACCTGCGACGCAAGCGGCGGTATTCTCGCCCATCGAATGGCCGACAAGGGCTGCGGGTTTCACGCCCCAACTCATCCAGAGTTGCGACAGCGCATATTCGACAATCATGATCAGCGGCAGTTGGACCGAAGGTTGTTTCAGGCGTTCGTCTGCGGCGGCTTCCAGTCCCTGTTCCGGCAACCAGAGCGCGCGGATGTCGTAATCAAGCTTGGCTTGCAGTATCTCAAGCCCGCGATCCATCCAGTCGCGAAAGACCGGCTCGGTCTCGTAGAGGTCGCGCGCCATGCCTGCATATTGCGCGCCACCGCCGGGGAACATGAAGACCACATCGGGCGCGTCGCCCAGCACCTTATGGGAAAAGACGCGGCGCGGGTCATTCGCGCGCAGGGTTGCTGCGGCCTGATCATGGGTTTGCGCCACAATCACGCGGCGCTGTTCGAACGCGCGGCGTCCGTGGCGCAGGGTAAAGGCCACATCGGCCAACGGCTGGTCGGGGTGCTGTTCCAGATGATCGGCCAGCTTTTGTGCGGCCTCGTCCAGTGCGGCTTTGCTGCGGGCCGAGATAACGAGCGGTTGGAACGGAAAATCGCTTTGGCCTGATGCGGCGACGATAGGGGCCTCTTGCAGTACGACATGGGCATTGGTGCCGCCCACGCCCAAGGAGTTGACACCGGCACGGCGCGGCGTAGTCCCGCGCGGCCATTCGGTCAAACGTTCATTGACGATGAAAGGGCTGCCGTCGAAATCGATCACGGGATTTGGCGCCTCAAAGCCCAGTGATGGTGGTATCTGTCCGTGATGCAGTGCCAGCGTTGTCTTGATCAGGCTGGCAACCCCTGCGGCGGTGTCCAGATGGCCGATATTGGTCTTGACCGATCCGATCCGGCAGAAGCCTTCGCCCTGCGCTCCACCTTGACGGAAGGCCTCGGTCAGGGCGGCAACCTCGATCGGGTCGCCCAGATAGGTGCCGGTGCCGTGGCATTCGATATAGCCGACTGTGTCAGGCGCTACGCCTGCGACGGCTTGTGCTTCGACAATCGCGGCGGATTGACCATCGACGGAAGGGGCAAGATATCCGGCCTTGGCCGCGCCATCATTGTTGATCGCTGTGCCCTTGATGACGCCCCAGATATGATCGCCGTCAGCGATTGCATCTGCCAAGCGGCGCAACACGACAGCGCCTGCGCCCGAGCCGAAAACGGTGCCTTGCGCGCGGTGGTCAAAGGCATGGCATTCGCCGTCCGGCGACAGGATCTCTCCATCCTTGTAGAGATAGCCACGGTTCTGCGGCAATTCGATCGTCACACCGCCCGCAATGGCCATATCGGATTCGCCCGTCAGCAGGGATTGCACCGCGTAATGCACCGCGACAAGCGAGGTGGAACAGGCGGTTTGCACATTCACGCTGGGCCCTGTCAGGTTGAACACATGGCTGGCGCGGGTGGTCAGGAAATCCTTGTCGTTGCCGGTGTGGCGCAACAGGAACATGCCCACATCCTGCACCAGATCGGGGTTCGAGCAGATGTTGAAGTAGAAATAGCTCCCCATGCCGCACCCGCCGAACACACCGACGGGGCCCGCGAAATCCTCGGGCATATGGCCCGCGTTTTCCAGCGCTTCCCAGATCACTTCCAGAAACTGGCGGTGCTGCGGGTCCATGATCGCGGCATCCTTGGGGCTAAAGCCGAAGAATTCCGCGTCGAAATGGTCGAACCGGTCCAGAGGGGCGGCAAAGGGCACGTATTCGGGCCGTGCCATGACATGGCGCGCCTCGCCCGCTGCCAGCAATTCGTCGTCCGACATCTGGCGGATCGAGCGTATGCCGCGACGCAGGTTTTCCCAATAGGTGCCTATATCCGCCGAACCCGGAAGATGCGCGGCCATGCCCACGATGGCGATATCATTGTCAGCGTTCACTGCTGCCAGCTCCCTTTCGAGGTCCGTCAAAGGCGGTACTGGTCAACTCGTTACTGGCACATCGGCTGGAGTAGCCGCGAAATAAGGTAATAATCTGACCAAAGACGGCCGACTTTATTGGTCCGGCCTATCCGGCTAGTGCGGCTATTGCGGGCAATGTAAAACAAGTGGCGCTATCGCTCATCTGCCACGGCTCCAGTCCGGGAGGCTGGCGTTTGCGCCTGTCAGGTTGCGTTGTGTGTCGCCGAGTCGGACAGCCAATGCCACGCTGGAATAGACAGCAAAGCCAACCGGATTGCGCGCCAGAAGCATCAGTTTGCCGGCAATGCCGATGCGGGCCTTATCGTCATTGTCGATCATTTGCGGAAATAGTGCCGCCACCTGCCGCACGCCACGATCCTGACGGCGGCGCACGCGCACCAATGCACCGAAGCCTTCGACGAGGGGCCAGTCATAGGTTGCTTTGACGGACACACGTTCTTCGGGGCGGAACAGCAAGCGTACATAGGTGTCGTCTGAAATGATGTCGGGGAACTGTCCCCAGCGGGCGCGCCCGGCGGCATTGACGGCAAACAAGCCGCATCCCGGCACACCGCGCGCCATGAAAGGCACTTGCCGATAGGTTGCGGCATAGGCCCTGCTGACCCAGCCCTGTGCCATGATCCGCAGATTGCCGCTGGCATAGCGCGCTTTTGGTCCGTCCAATGCGCGGCACAATTGATCCAGCAGTTTGGGTGTCACTGTCACGTCGGCGTCCAGATAGGCGCGCCATGGCAGGCTTGCTGCGGCATCGCCCTCGTTGAGGGCGCGCATTTTGCCGCCCTGAATCAAATCGAGCACCTGCATCTTCCAGCCGCGCGCTTCGGCGCGGGGTTGGAATTGGCGGGCAATCCCGACTGTGTTGTCTTTGCAGCCATTGGCGACAACCACAATTTCGACAGGGCAGGCCGGAGAATCGGAGGCCAGGAGGGATTCGAGACAAGCACCCAACAACGCCTCTTCATTGTTGGCGGGAATGATGACGCTGAGCACTGCAGTAATCCTGAAAAAATGGGTCAAATCACGCTTAGGCTCTGCATGAGAGCCACCAGCAGCAGCCAAAGCCGCCATCACCATTACCGCACCTGACCACCTTGCCATGTGTGGCAGCAACTTGGCAACAATGTGGCAGGCACCATCTTTGAATCTTCCGCAATAAAGGGTTATTTGCCAGATTGTTCTTGCCGGGAACACAATTGCGGCGGCAACACGCCTGCTTCAGGGTTGCACCCCCGGCGTGAGGTCAATCAAGGCGCCTTCCTCGGCGGCAAAGCGGATTTCCTGCATGTTGATGAGTCGCATCGCGCCCTGTTCCGATAGGATCAGCAAACTGTCGTCGTCCCACATCAGATTGTAATCTGATGCTTTGCCGGGCAGCACTGCTGTGTTGTGTCCGTCACCACCGTGCATCCGGGCGCAGCAGCCCATGGCAATCAGGATGTCATCGCCGGGACCACCCAACAGGATGTCACGCGGATGTTGTGCGCTGGTTTCTCCGCCATTGGCAGAGGCATGGCGGATGGTGCCGTGACTGAAAACGCCGGGCGTGCGGTCTTCCCATGTGGCGGAGGCGCTTGCGTTGTAGTCCATCAGTGCCGTCCAACGTGGGTTGGTGTCGTCGAGATGGCGCAAATGTCCCCAACTGCCCCATTGGCCGGGGTTGGCTACATCATAATATGCGGTGAACAACGTGCCCCCCGCCTTCTGCCAGCCGTCGAACACCTTCTGGTAAAGTCTTGCCATACCCTCGGTGTAGTTGAAGCGCGTGTAGAAATCGGTCAGTTGCTGGTTGTTCACCCAATCGCCGATCCCTACAACATGGGTACCCCCCTCATACATGATCAGTTGAAGGCCATGCCGCGCTGCAACATCGGCATGATAAGGGAAATATCTGTTTACCAGGACGTCGACGGATGTTTTCTCCAGATCCTCCAGAAGGCTTTCGATTGCATGATCTTCGCCTTTCGAGAGCCAGGACAGAACCCGTTGCGCGGCTTCGTCGCCGTCGCCATCCACGCCGAAGTATCCGGTAATGGCATAGACATCGAAGTCCTCGAACGGGGGGCGGTTGGCATCATCCTCGGCCAAAAAATTGGGCGCTTGCAACAAACCCTGTTCCAAACCGAGCCATCCGGTATGGGTGGCGATGACACGCACAAGGCGTTGCGCGTTCTGGTCACCGTAAACCTCGGACCATATCCGCGCCATTTCTGCCGCGCGTATGCCTGCAAACTGGACCCAGCCATCTCCCCCTTCACCCCAGCGTTCCGCAGCTTTCGCCGCAGCCCAATGTGCCTGCTCGAATTGCCAGTTCCACACCTCGTTGGAGTATTCGACATAGGCTTTCAGATCGGGGTCGAGATGGTGATGAGCGACAACCATCTTGGCCGGTGCCGACAACCACCTTGGCCGGTGGGGCTGGACAGAAGACGGGCATGCCCGTCTGGAGGGCAGCCCCACTGGCCTGATTGATTTTGGGAATAGGTGCTG
>Ga0163216_101199_pt1 | contig 19046 bp, 13 predicted proteins | sample SynspAceP_FD_167610 | JGI IMG/M metagenome (GOLD analysis project Ga0163216, IMG submission 167610) | Saline lake microbial communities from Ace Lake in Antarctica - Synechococcus sp. Ace-P (Illumina Assembly) | ecosystem: Environmental > Aquatic > Non-marine Saline and Alkaline > Saline ...
GCTATACCACCGGGATCATCGATGGTGCCATTTTCTATGCCATCGGCATCATTAGGGCCACCGTCTTGAATAGTCAAGCGCACGCAGTTGTTGCCTTCAGTCAGCCCTGCTGAGTATACAATGCTGCTTGGTGCGGGACAGACATCGTTCACAGAGACAGTTGACGCAAGGCTGTTATTTGCGTTTTCCACAAAATCCTGCCAGCCATGTTTATCGGTATATTTTCTATAGATACCATATTTGGGAATATTTTTTTGCAAAGGTAAGACAATATTGACCGAGCTGCCAACTGGCCTAATGTCACTGATTTCAAAATCGTAATACTCATTTTGATGGTCGATATTATCAGCGCTGATTAAGCCTGTGGCATTGACTTCTTGCGCAGACAACATCACTCCGTCAGATTGTTGCAACCTTGCGTATTTACCCAATTTTAGGACTAAGCCAGGTTCAGTCTCAACAAACTTAGTGATGGCTGAATTAACATGGATTGGCTGAATATAGGTGACGTCTGATATATCCATAAATGCCGGTAAACCATCGGCATCATCATCGATAAAACCTTCTTGTTGATCGCTTAATCCATCGCGGTCAACATCACTGTTGGTTAACACCGGCTGAGTCGATAAAATCGCAATATTGACATTCTCTGTGGTCACTAAGTTACCCCTACCACTGTCGGTGACTTTCACTGACAAAGATAAAATATCTCGGTTGGTATTCGGTAGAGTTAACTTATTAGGGCTGATCACCGCCACACGCTGATTGGCACTAATCTGCGCCTGATACTCATTGGGAATAGTCCATTCTATGATATGTGTATCATCAACATTAGAATCTTCAATTTGTAAGCTTAGTTTAATATCACCATCATCTTTTGCCACATTCGACAACACTAGGTCTTGTTGAGTTACTATGACCTTTACATTGGGCGCGAGATTTTCTTCACTGATTGTAATGGTATGTGTTGGCTGTGAGCCCACATTCAATCCGCCGCCAAATTCAAGGATAAGCTGTTCATCACCTTCTACCTGATAATCTTGGTTTAACTGAATATGGATATAAGCCACTGTGCCACTTTCAATGACAACAAATTTATCTGCGATACTGTAGTCAAGGGCATCTGCATTGCCTACTAGTGCAACGGGAATTTTAAATGGATAACGAGGGGAAGGACCCGATAGTACAATTTTCACTGTGGCGCTACCACCTTCTGCAACAGTTTGGTCTGGTCCAAAGTTGACTAGGGGGTAAAGGTTAATCGTTTGTTCTGCATAAGCAATATTGCCCGCTTTATCAATTGCCCGCCACGTAATCGGATATAAACCAGACTTCAAGACTTGAACGCCACTTTCGAAACCGACTGGTGTTAGATTGCAACAATTATTACCATCCAAACCGTCATTCGCTGAAATATTTGTCGCCGCGACTAATGCCTCTTTAGTCAGAGTGGTGAAAATATGTTGAGCATTTAGGTGCAGCGCTTGCGGAACGATAATCTCTGGAGCGTAGTCATCTATTAATGGATTTTTATTATCTTTCGCTTCATCACCGTTATTCACTCCATCAAAATCACTATCGAGTAAAGCGTCATCTGGATCTAAGGCATTAAATCCATAAGTACTTTCATATGCATCACTCATACCGTCATTGTCATCATCCAGATCGGCGTTATTGCCTACGCCATCTTTATCCGTGTCTTCTGATTCGCTTGCATTCAATGGCAGAGCATCTAGATAATCTTGCACACCGTCGCCGTCATCATCTGTGTCTGTATTGTTACCTATGCCGTCATTATCAGTATCAATGGATTCTGTTTTATCTAGTGGGAAGGGGTCATTAATGTCAGCGACACCATCATTGTCGTCATCGACATCTGCATTATTGCCGATGCCGTCGTTATCCGTATCAAGCCATTCTGCGCTATTTAATGGAAAGAGGTCAGCAGAATCGACTACGCCGTCACCATCATCATCGTTATCGAATACATTGCCTAAGCCATCTAAATCGGTATCTTTAGTTTCAACAGGATCAAGTGGAAAGGCATCGTTTGTATCGCTTATTCCATCATTATCGTCATCACTGTCTGCGTTGTTACCTAAACCATCACCATCAGTGTCGTCCCATTCAGCTTTATTTAATGGAAATAAATCCAGATTATCTGAGATACCGTCACCATCGTCGTCAGTATCCAAATTGTTGCCAATACCATCTAGGTCAGTATCAAGCCATTCTGAAATATCTAGCGGGAATACATCGTCAGTATCTATGGCGCCGTCATTGTCGTCGTCACTATCTGCGTTATTACCCACGCCATCAGCATCTGTATCGAGCCATTCGGCTCTGTTTAGGGGAAAGATATCTAATGAATCATCGAAACTATCATTATCATCGTCATTATCGGCATTGTTGCCAATACCATCTCCGTCTGTGTCTAACCATTCAAATACGTTTAATGGAAATGCATCTTGTGCATCGATAAAAGAATCATTGTCGTCGTCACTATCAGCATTATTACCTACACCATCACCGTCTGTGTCTTTAGCTTCATTGGCATTTAGCCTAAAGGCATCTTCACTGTCGATAGTGCCGTCTCCGTCATCATCTGCGTCAGTATTATTGCCTATTCCGTCCCCGTCAGTATCAAGCCATTCGAGGCTGTCTAAGGGAAATGCATCAGCAGAATCGACTATGCCGTCATTATCATCGTCGGCATCGCCTAGGTTATTACCTAAGCCATCACCATCCGTATCATCCCACTCATTTTTATTTAAGGGGAAAGCATCTAAGCCATCAGCTACACCATCGCCGTCATCATCGGTATCAGTTAGGTTGCCAATGCCATCGCCATCGGTGTCGGTGTCTTCCGCCATATTTAGCGGATCAGGATCATTAATATCAGCCACACCATCGCCATCGTCATCAGTGTCTGCATTATTACCAATGCCATCGCCATCGGTATCTAAATATTCGCTGCTATTTAAAGGGAATGCATCTATACCGTCTTCTACACCGTCACCGTCGTCGTCAGTATCTTTATTGTTACCGATACCGTCATTGTCGGTATCAATGTACTCAGTTGGGTCAAGTGGAAATGCGTCCCCCGTGTCGACTACGCCATCACCGTCATCATCGCTGTCAGCATTGTTGCCCACCCCGTCACCATCAGTATCGAGATGTTCGCTCGCATCTTTTCTAAAAGCATCAATACTATCGGCAAAGCCATCATTGTCATCATCGCTATCGGCATTGTCGCCAATCGTGTCGCCGTCATTATCGAACCATTCATTGGGATCGTCAGGAAAAATATCATTGGCATTAACTATGCCATCACCATCTCTGTCTGGGTCTGCATTATCGCCGATGCCATCATTGTCGGAGTCTAAAGATTCTGAGGCAAGCAGTGGAAAGGCATCATCTGTATCGTTAATTCCGTCGTTATCATCGTCGGGATCGGCGTTGTTGCCTATACCATCTTTATCGGTATCATTTTGTTCATTGGGGTCCTTAGGTAAGTCATCATATAAGTCAATAACACCATCGTTATCATCATCAGAGTCGGCGTTATCACCTATTAAGTCACTGTCAGTGTCTTCCCACTCAAAGCGATTCAAAGGAAAGGGATCAATGGTGTCAGCGAATCCGTCGTTGTCATCATCTAAATCTGAATTGTTACCAAGGCAGTCAGCATCGGTATCGAGCCACTCTAGTGGGTCTTCAGGGAAAGGGTCATAGAAATTGATAACAGGGTCGGCATCCAGATTATTATCATTAATGTCTAGTACACCATCGCCGTCGTCGTCGTCATCATCTAAATTACTGATGCCATCCTTGTCATAGTCGTAATGGCGTGCAGGATCGTTAGGAAACACATCAATGTTGTCGTCATAACCATCACCATCTGTATCAGTCGTAGTTAACGGCGGTGGGCCGGGGCAAGTAGCAACCTGAGCATAACTTGGTTGTGGCCAAGCCAAACCAAGCATAAAAATTAAGGAAAAACTTAAGAGAGTTAATTTTAGCCTACTACGGCAACGTATCGCGGCACTTTGCGATTTCATTCCAAACATAAAAATCCTCACTCCTGACTTATTCACTATGTAGGTTAAACCGCACAAGCGATCCAAAGGAATTAGTTACCATAATAAGTTTGACCAAAGTTGAAATTATACGTAAACCCCAAAAAGCCTGAGCTGATACTGCCTAACTCAGACATCTTAGGAAAATGTTTTATCCCAATGACAGCAGAGAGATTAGAAGAAACTTTATAATGAGCGGAAATGGCTAAAAAACCATTGATATCCCCGGTTTCCGAAAAGTATTTTTCTTCACCAAGTTCAGCCCAAGTGAACTTGTTATCGGTTAATGATGCGGCTGCGCCTATTTGGTACTCCATAGTAAGGTGTCTCATCGTAGCGCTTCGTGAGACGAATTTATGTCGATAAGACAAGGACGCTTCAGCACTGTTTATGGGGAATTTTAAATTACGCTTATTCCACTCGACGTATACTTCGTCATATCGACTGAAGCCTAAGCTCCAATAAAAGGGGCTTTTACGAGAAAAATTATCTGCAATAAATATCGAGTACCCTTGTGTTTCATATTCAGTACCTTGGTGACCGTTGACGCCAATTTCCAATGAGTATGTTGGCAAAGAAAACACTAATAAAGACAAAACTGTTAGAAAGACGGCGATAACTTGCCCCTTAAAAGCAATACCTTGCTCAACCAACCTATTATTAAACACCATAAATACCTCAACTTAACATAATCGCATGCACTATTAGATGGATTATACTGCAAGTATTAAACCAACATCGGCAATTATTACACCAACAATGCCTGACGATACTAGAAAAAATCAAAAGAGCTGATTCAGTCCTTTATTAATATGTGATACACGAGCTTAAACTAATAATGATCTACTGTATTTGAAATTAGCTATCATGACAGCCAACGTAAATATGGGATGATAATTCTGGATGTCGAGTTGCATTACTAGGGTGTTTTGCTAGATTTGAAACTAGAGATAACTGTCTAATAATGTTGGGTTTTGCTAGTAAACTGTCACTCAGGTGCATAGCTAAAAGCTCAGCTTTAAGCATAATGGAGGCATTTAAACCGACATTAAGCTTGCATGGCTTAACGATGCAGTTTTCTCACGCCATTTATGAAAAAGTGCAGCTTAGAGTCAAAGACAAATGTTAATGTGACTACTGTAGGCCAACCGTTATTGAGCCGCAATAACACAATTTCGACCTGCGTTTTTACCCTGATAGAGAGCCTGGTCAGCAAGATCAACAAAATGTTCAATTGAACAAAGGTTTTCACTACTAAGAGTGCAAACGCCTATGGTTGTGCTTAGTTTGATTTGCTGTCCATCATTAAGCTCAATAAGTGCGTGTTCGATTGCCAAGCGGATTTTATTCGCAATATCAGTGGCTTTTTGTGCATCAACATCCTTGATTACCACCATAAATTCCTCTCCTCCAAAGCGCCCTGCCAAATCACTGGTATTGCGCACACATTCTCGAATCGACAGGGCAACACTCATTAAGCATTTATCGCCCGCTAAATGACCATGGGTATCATTTATGCTTTTGAAGTGATCGAGGTCAATCATCATCAGCGATAAGTTACTACTTTTTAACTTAGCTTCATCCATTGCTACTTGCAAAAAGTTCATCACCGAGCGACGGTTATGCAGCCCCGTGAGTGCATCAATTTCTGCCTGCTCACTGAGTTTGTTGCCTAAAGTACTATTAAGCCGATTGAATTCTATGCCAAATTTCGCGCTTAATAATACCGATAGACTCAGCCATAGCGCCCTAGCCGCGGTTTTACTTTCAGGCACATTTTCATCGGTAAAATCAGGAAAAATATCGACACTAAAAAATAAACTAATCAGGAACAGGATAATTACAATGGCGGTTATCCAGGTATATCTAGCGTTACTGACTAAGGCGATAAATATCGGCGCTATAGGGAAAAGATAAGTAAATTGACTGTTTACACCACCTGATACCACCACGATGGGAAACAACAACATCATCGCAACAAATACAAAAAGCATGGGGTGCCAGAACTTAGGTTGGCTATTTTTTAAATAAAGATAAACACAAGCCATAGCAAATGAATTAGCAATACCGATATATGTAAATATTACACTCTGCTCTATCATCATTGGCCTAATAATCGTGGCCAATAGGGTTATTACGAAGGACATAAAGGCAGCTTTTAGAGTTATTGTGTGCCTGATTTTTTCTATGAACACCTTAATTTCCTTATTACTGTTAGTTTTTAGACACCCCATGCACCCCATGCAAGCGACTTTATTTAAAAAATTGAACAGGGTCTGAACTTGCTTAATAGATACGTATACCATATTAAACTTGACGATGATCCGTTTTAGCCATAAAGCATCGGCACTATCATTTCAGTGGGTCTTTGTTTCTCTTTTATTGCCCTTGACCCGAGTCAAGCCAATTGCATATTTAAAAGTTTACACTGATCGAGATATAACTTTCAAAGTGGGTTAATAGAGGTTGCTAAATGACGATGAATAATGCAGGCAAGGCTTAGTTTGTATTAGGGAGCTATAAGCTTTGGATTTAGCAACAGGGCTTATGTAAAAGCAGTGATAGTCAATTTAATAAAGGTTTGGATAGCTTGTTGAGCTGGGCTTCTTTTAATCTTCACTGCCTAAAATAACTTTGTTGCGGCCCGAGTTCTTGGCTTGGTAAAGGGCAACATCAGCGCGTTTATATATTGACTCAAATTTGACCTGTGCAGCGGGGATAGCGATACCTATTGAGACGGTAATAGAGATTAGATGTTCTTCAAATGCAATTTTATGCTGCATTATTTTTGTGCGAATTCGCTCGGCTACCTCGAGCGCTGTTTGGCTGTCCGTTTCTGCTAGAAAGATGCCGAATTCTTCACCACCCAGTCGGCCAAAGATATCGTAATCTCTGAGTAAGGCTTTTATAAGTTGTGTTATAGAAATCAATACAGCATCACCTGCTTGGTGACCGTAGGTATCATTGACGTGTTTAAAATAATCGATATCAAGCACAAGAAAGGCCATGTTGGCCTTTAGTCTGCTGCAACGACTGATCTCTGTGTTGACTGACTCAATAAAGCTGCGTCGATTAGCTATTTGCGTGAGTTCGTCAGTTAAGGCAAGTGTGCGCAGTTTGCTCGACTTGGCAGATAGTTCGAATTCAATATTTTTTTGCGCTGTAATATCTCTGGCTTGGAACAGCATTTCGCCACTGGCTAAGATTTGTTCTGACACTAAAAACCAACGACCATCAAGTAAGTCTACTTCAAACACTCTAAATTTTTGAGTTCGTCTTTTAGTCATGGCTGTTGCTAGCCATTGTTCTATATCGTCAGAATCAATCTTAATGCCTTTTTGAGTCGAAAAGGCATGTCTAATAATATCGGCGAAATGAAGATGGATAAATTTATCGGGGGAACCACCGAATAGGGTAGCAAATGCTTGGTTACAACCAATCAAACTGTCGTCATGACTGAAAATGCCATAACCTTCACTACTTGTGGCTAAAAACTTGCCAATATGTTTGACTAACTCAGTTAAACTGCGATTCATTTATTACCCTTTATCCGTCTAGGTTATGTAATGCCTTGTGCTCGTTTGGCTAAAGCCCGATAGTTAACAGCATATAAGTATAACGAGTATCCGTGTAACTAAGATACATTTGCCAAAGGTTTGTTCAATAACTGAAAACATTTAGCGGTGATTAGCTCGATTTTGGTTTTCTGTCGCTTTCATGGAGACATGTTTAGTTTATACAAAAAGCATCAAGGAATATCGTGAAAACTAGCCAGTATGTAGATATTAATTGTGATCTAGGCGAAGGACAAAATATTGCGGATTGTGTGCAAGATGCCTTGTTAATGCCCTATATTTCTCGCTGTAATATTGCGTGCGGAGGTCACGCAGGAAATCCTCTGACCATGCAAGAGACCTTACGCAATGCGCAGTCTCATGGCCTTATTTGTGGTGCACACCCTGGCTATGCAGATAAGGCAAATTTTGGACGAACTTCCTTATCAATATCTACCTCTGAACTAATCGAAAGCGTCGTGGCGCAAATATCTGAACTGCAGCAGCAGGCCAATAAACTTGCCATCAGTTTAAGCCATGTGAAACTGCATGGCGCCCTTTATAATGACGCAGAAAAATCGCCGCAACTGGCCTTTAACATATGCCAGATGTTAGCGTCGCTTTTTCCCCAACTGACGGTCTTAGGTTTGCCGCAAGGTGCCATGCAAAGTGCCGCTCAACAACATGGCTTGGTGTTCTTACGGGAAGGTTTTATGGACCGAGCTTATTTGGGCAGCGGACAGCTGGCACCTCGTTCGCAGGCCGGAAGCGTATACGAAAATACTGAGCAATGCATTGCACAGGTAATCGCACTCTTAAACGGTGATGAAATTGTCACCTTCGACAATCAACCATTAAGATTGCAGGTTGATAGTATTTGTTTACATGGCGATAGCAAGATTGCAGTTGACCTCGCTAGCCGCTTAAAGACGCATTTAAATGAGCAAAATTGGAAGATAGCTTGCAGTGAGTAAATTAACTTATCAAATAGTGGCTAACGGCGATGCCGGTGTCAGTATCTTGTTTACTGCGCCAGTAAGTGAAAAATTGTCGCGGCAAATCCAATGGTTAGCCAGATTTTTTACCACGGAGTTGGCTCAGCTTATCATTGATATTATTCCAGCCTATCAAAGTTTAACCCTATGTTATGTGCCCACTAAGGGCAATCAACAACAGATTCTAGATACGCTTGTTAAGGTATTAAAAAATGACATACCGCAAGATGATTATGAATCACAATTAATTACTATCCCCGTTTGCTATGACAGGGTTTATGGTCCTGATATGGACGCTCTGGCGACAGCCAAAGGTTTGAGCAGGCAGGAGGTAATTGCACTGCATAGCAACACCGATTATCTGCTGCATATGTTAGGTTTTTCTCCCGGTTTTTTATATTTAGGTGGTCTAAACCCTCTGTTGGTCTATCCGCGTAAGGCGAGCCCCAGTGCAAGAGTGCCGGCTGGCAGCGTGGGTATTGGTGGTAATCAAACGGGCATCTACCCTCAAGAAACACCCGGTGGCTGGCATATTATTGGTCGAACGCCCATTAGTGTGTTCAATCCTTATTTGGCCTCCCCCTGTGTTGCACAGCCTTTAGATAAAGTGCGCTTTAAATCCATTGATAGTAGTGAGTTTTTAGCCTTAAACGAGGCGTCTGTATGAGCATTGAGGTGATTAAACCGGGTTTACAATCTTCAATTCAAGATAGAGGGCGAACTGGTTATATGCACTTGGGCGTTGCCAAAGGGGGGGCCATGGATCCTTTATCAATGACCCTGGCTAACTGGCTAGTGGGCAATTCTCCAGCTAACCCTGTGCTCGAAATATGTTTATTGGGCCCTACCTTGCGATTTAAACAAGCGGTATCAGTGGCAGTGAGTGGTGCTAAATTTGACATTGAAGTGTGCAGCAAAGAAGGCACCTGCTTGGCGGTCAATGTCAATCAAACAATACAACTGCGCGCTGGTGATACCTTAAAATTTGGTAAGCGTTTACAAGGTGTTAGAACCTATCTGGCCATAGCAGCGACCTTTGATTGCGAGGCGGTGTTAGGCAGTTGTGCCACGCACTTTTCTGCTAAATTTGCAGGTTTTAAGGGGAGGGCATTACAAGTGGGTGATCACCTGTCTTTAAGCCATTGTGAAGTAAGACAAACCCGAACCTTACCCATTCATGTGGCGCAGCAATATGGCGGCAAGTATCTGCTGCGCTGTGTGCCGAGTGTGGAAACCAGTCACTTTAGCCCAGCACAACTCAGCCAATTTTATACAAGGAGCTATTTACTACGCAGTGATTCAAATCGAATGGGTTTGCGTTTTGATGGTGAGCCTTTAAGCATGAATGACATGGACGAATTGATCTCTAGCGGCTTAAGCCAAGGAAGTGTGCAGTTACCCCCATCCGGCTTACCCATTATTTCAAGTGTTGATGGCCAAACTATTGGGGGCTATCCGCGCATCGCCAATGTGATCAGTGCTGACTTATTTGCCCTAGGCCAACTGGTCGCGGGGGATAAAGTGAATTTTAGCTTGGTGAGCCTAGAGCAAGCTAACGACATTTATGCGAGTCAACAAAGGCAATTAGCGCCGTATTTAGACAATTAATTAAGGTATAGGCCTAATTGAGTTTAACTAAATAGTGATATTTGTCGCTTCGACAACGGCTAATACGAAATTCCATGGCCTTACCATTTAGTGAATGGGCAGTGCGTTGTACACTAAGAACGGGCTCACCTTTTTTAATACCAAGTAGCTCAATATCACTTTGATTGGCGATGTCCGCTTTAATCGCATCTTCTGTGCTGTGTACCGTCAAGTTAAAGTGAGTTTGATAGAAGTGATACAGAGTATGCGGGATATCCGTCATGTCCAATAACTCTTTAAAGTAAACATGGGGCAAATAAATGGTTTCTGCAATACAGTATTCGCCATTAAGAATGCGTCTGCGGCGCATGGCGATCACTTTATCTTTTTTATTTAATTCTAAGGCCGCGCTCACTGAGGCCTCGGCGGTTTGAGTTTCGATTGACAAGAGTTCCGCCTTGGGCAGCTCTGGATTTTTACCGTCGGCAATGATGGGGAAAAAGCGAAACAAACCATTTTGTGCGGTGTGCTCAGAAACAAAGGTACCGACACCTTGCTTGCGCATTAATACCTTGGTGTCGGTTAAACTATTCAAAGCCTTACGCATAGTGCCTTGGCTGACGTTTAATTCTGCCGCTAACTGAAATTCATTTGGCAACATATCGCCCGGTTTCCAGCGTTGTTCTACGATTAATTGTTTAACGTGTTCTTCAACCTGCTTATAAAGTGGTTTAAAGACTGGGCCTGTACTACTAAGTTTGTTATCAAAACGAGTTTCTTTCATATTTTAAACTGCTAGGTTAACCACGTGTTAAATCAAGACCTTCAGGATAGTTATTCATTAGGTCTTATACAATATTTGTTTTACATTTAATGTATCACAAAGTCATTTCGCTTTGTCATCTGAAGTTCGTTGACAATATTTTAACACTACTATAACTTATGTCTTATATAAGATTGATCGTATGGCTTCGCCCTAGCTGTAAAACTATTTTACTAAATCAGGCACAAGCGACTTAAAAGAAAGGTAATAGAGATGCTCGACTGCAGTGCCCCAAATTGGAACTACGTAAAACAACTGGAAATAAGTGGCAAGGCTTTAGTCAGTCAGAGTGAACATTACGTTTCTATTCCTACCTCTGAAGGACTATTAAGCCTTGAGTTTTATGCTATTGGTATGCGTTTACGCATCGGTACACCCAGTGATAATCACTACGCTATGTTGCAAACATTACCAGACACTCTGACTTGCAAACTCATTGAACAAGATGAGTATATTGAGATTAAAAGTGGTCAGTGGCGATTTCGTTGTCAAAAGCAGCCTTTTGCTTTTACCTTGCATCACGGTGATAAGTTAATTCAGCGCACGCCCAATGATGGCCACTTTGTGCGTCAGTACCGTTTACCTCCTATGGCAAAAACGGCAAAGGGCTGGTTGTTTAGTTTTGATTTGGCGCCAGAAGAGCCGGTCTATGGTCTCGGAGAAAAATGGGGTAGTTTGAATAAACGTGGGCAACTGCTGCGCTCTTTTAATCATGACGCCCTTGGGGTAAATGCAGAGATTTCATACAAAAACACGCCATTTTGCTGGAGTCCACAAGGCTGGGGCGCCTTTGTGCATACCCCATCACCCGTCACCCATGCTGTAGGTTATGCGCCTTGGTCGAATCGTGGTTATAGCATCTTGGTCGAAGACAGTGAATTAGACTTATTTATTTTGCACGGCGACCAACCACAAAACATTATTGAACACTACACTCAGCTTACTGGTAAGGCACCGGTACCGCCATTCTGGAGCTTGGGAGTGATTTTATCTAAAGCCTATTATCGCGATGTGCCCGAGTTACTCGCTACCGCTAAAGCCGTGCGTGAGCACCATATGCCTTGTGATGTGATTACCCTCGATGGCCGTGCTTGGCAAGATACGGATACCCGTTTTGCGTTTGAGTGGGATCCTAAACGTTATCCTGACCCCGCGGCGGTTATTGCCCAGTTAAAAGCCCAGAATTTTAAAATTTGTATCTGGGAATATCCTCTAGTGTCAGTGGCCAATCCTTTGTTTGCTGAAATGGCGAGCAAAGGCTGGTTATTAAAAGATAAACGCACGGGCGAAGCCTACCGCTATCAATGGGATATGAGCGCCTTTGCAGAAGTTCTTACACCCTTACCAGAATCTGGCATTGTTGATTTTACTCATCCAGAAGCCTTTGACTTTTGGTTAGAGTCACATAAACCCTTGTTTGATCTGGGTATTGATATGATCAAAGCCGACTTTGGTGAGCAGGTAGAAGATGACAATATGCTGGCCTTTAACGGTGATTCAGGACTGCGTCTGCACAATATCTACAGCTTATTGTATAACCGCTGTGTGTATCAAGCCGCGCAAAAATACTGTAAGTCGGGACCCTTTTTATTCAGTCGCTCAGCGTGGATTGGTTCGCAATTATATCCCAGTCAATGGGGCGGTGATCCACAGGCTGATTGGGGCGGATTAGTGGGCAGTATTCGCGGCGCATTGTCGTGGGGCATGTCTGGTGCACCGTATTTTGCAACTGATATCGGCGGTTTTTACAAAGATAAGCGTGATCCAGAACTCTTTGTACGTTGGTCACAAACGGCAGTATTTTCCGCTCATATGCGTTTACATGGCATTGGCCAACGAGAACCTTGGAGTTATGGTACTCAAGCTGAAGAGGCGGTCAATATTGCCTTAAAGCTCCGATATAAATTGCTGCCTTATATTTACCAAACCATGCAACAAGCCAGTGAGACGGGTTTACCCCTTATGCGTGCTATGGCCTTGGCCTTTCCAAATGATCGTTTAAGTTGGGGCTTTGAATTACAGTTTATGTTTGGTGACAGTCTGCTGGTGGTACCTTGTGTCACACTAGGTGGCCAAGTAGAGTTTTATTTACCAGAAGGTGAATGGTTACGTTTTAGTGATAAGCAGGTATTTGCTGGTGGTAAAATACATCATTTGACCTTGGGCTGGAACGAGGTAGCCGTATTTGTCAGGCAAGGCCACGATTTACCTATTGGGCCTGATGTAGAGCATACCGAACAACTCGATAACCAGCCGGTTATTAGCCATTATTGGAGCAGCCAAGCGTGAAACGAGTTTCTATCCTAACGGAGCCCTCTGCTTGTTAGCCTCGCTGCAAGGAGCTTTGGCTAAACTTAACTATGGTATAAGCCAGGTGGGAAAAAGTATTGCCGGTGTGCTACTGGCCTTGATGCTGGCGATGATCATTGCTCAAGTTGTTTTCCGTTATGGTTTTAATAATTCATTAGGCTGGACCGAAGAGCTCGCTAAGTTTTTTATGGTGTGGATCGCTTGTTTAGTGGCACCTTGGGCTTATCGTGAAAATCTTAATGTATCCATCGAACTGTTTGCTGATGCCTTACCCAGCGCCTTACTCAAAATCAGTAACCTTATCATTTCTCTATTAGTGCTGTTGATTAGCAGTATTTTTTTATTACAAAGCCTCGATTTTGTGCAAGGTGGTTGGCAAATTTATGCTTCTTCTTTGCCAATTAAACTCGCATATTTTTACTTGTGTACGCCTTTTGTTTTTGGCTCCCTCTGTTTGGTTGCTATAGAAAAATTGCTTGAGCAACTAATCAGCCTATTCCATTCACCCAACCAGCACGAGATGTAATATGTCATTAAGTTATTTTTGGGTGTTTATATTATTACTAACTGCCGGCACGCCTGTGGTCTTTGCTCTGTTAATTGGCCCCGGCGTGAGTTTGTTAATTGATGGCAATGAAGTGTTTTTCTCGGCCTTATTGACGCGCCTTTATTCAGGTATGAATTCGTTCCCACTGATGGCTGTACCATTTTTTATCTTAGCCGGTGAATTAATGAATCAAGGCGGGATCACCCAGTCCATCGTTAGGTTTAGCCAAACTCTGATCGGCCACTACCGTGGTGGTTTGGCACAAGTGAACATATTGTCGTCGGTGTTGTTTGCTGGTTTGTCGGGGTCGGCAGTGGCAGATACCTCGGCACTGGGCAAAATGCTGATCCCAGCCATGGAACAAAATGGCTATAGTCGGCGTTTTGCTGCGGCGATTACTGCCGCTTCTTCCGTTATTGGGCCCATTATCCCGCCTTCTGGCATTATGATTTTGTATGCTTTTATTATGAATGTGTCTGTGGCAGGTATGTTTTTAGCCGGTATTGTGCCCGGCATTATGATCTGTATTGGCCTGATGATGGTGACCAGTCGTATCGCTAAAAAACGCAACTATCCAGTGGCCAATGTAAAAGCCACTTGGTATGAGCGTGGCAGTGCCCTAAAAAGCTCGTTTTTACCCCTGTTAACCCCGGTTATTCTGTTGGGTGGTATTGTACTTGGGGTATTTACCCCAACTGAAGCGGCCGCGGTTGCTGCAGGTTATGCCCTAGTTATCACCTTATTTTTTACTAAAACGCTGAACCCTAAAAGTTTGCCTAGTATCTTGGTTAACTCGGCGATTCAGTCTGGCACTATCTTATTATTGGTTGGTTCTGCAGTGACCTTTGCCTGGATTATTACGGTCTCGGGTATGGCCGATACCATGGCGCAAAATATCATTGGATTAACTGATAACGTGTTGTTATTGCTGTTAATTATTAATCTGTTTTTGTTTGCCATTGGTATGTTTCTCGATGCTGGGCCGGCCATCTTAATCTTAGGGCCGGTGTTAGCGCCTATCTTTATCGCCTTAGGCATTGACCCATTACACTTTGCGGTGATTATGTGTGTCAACTTAACGGTGGGTTTAGCAACACCCCCTATGGGCCTCGTATTGTTTGTGGCAGCTTCGGTATCGGGCGAAAAAACCGAAAACATCGCCATTGAAATGCTGCCGTTTTTAGCGGTAGAAGCCTTGGTCATCCTCCTTATTACGTATTTTCCAGCACTGACAATGACCTTGCCACGCTGGTTTGGGTTTGCTTGATATGCCAATGAAACGCAAAGTACTCCTGTTTTTGTATGCCACTGTGGTCGTGGTATGTGCCATCGGTTTATTTAATAGCACCACAAACCGGGCAGAATTTACTATAAAAGCCTCTATTCAAGCCTCCACCCAAGATGAAGACTATATTGGCTTACTTGCACTAAAACAGTATGTTGAACAGCAAAGTAATGGGCGAGTTGAAGTGCAGCTTTATCCCTCTGGGCAGTTTTGTGGCAGTGTGCCTGAATGTATTGGTAATTTGCAAAAGGGTGTACTGGAGTTATTCCCCAGTACTGCGGGTGGCACGGGTAATTTTTTCAGCCCAGCCCAGGTGATTGATTTGCCTTATGTCTTTCGTGACGATGAGCAAGCAGAGTGTGTGCTAGCCGGTCCATTAATGGATGAAATGCGTCAACAAGTCTTACAACAAGGTTTGAATCTGCGTTTGCTTGGTGTATCAAATACCGGTGGCTGGCGAAATTTCGCCACCACTAATAAAGCGATCCATACTCCCAAAGATTTAAAAGGGCTGAAGATAAGAACGACTCCAGCTGATATTCAGCAGGAGCTGGTGCGCCAGTTGGGTGCTAACCCAACACCGATTTCGTGGGCAGAGTTGTATACGGCATTGGCAACAGGTGTGGTTGAAGGCAGTAAAAACGGTATTCAAGACATTATTGGCGCTAAATTAGAAGAGCATCTTAAATACGTCATATTAGATGGCCACTCTTATATGGCCACATTATGGTGGTTTTCAGAGCCAGTATGGCAAAGTTTACCGACTGATATTCAACAAATTGTGCTTGATGGTTTTCAGCTACAGGTGAATGCCGCCAATCAATATGTCAAAGATCAACAGGAGAATTCTTATCGGCTTTTTGAAGCGGCAGGCGGCACTATTTATCGTCCCTCGGTGGCTGAAAAACAAGCATTTATTGACGCCAGTAGCCAAATGCGTCCTTGGTTTGCCGAGCGTTTTGGCAATAATTGGTTAAATTTATTAGATAAAGCGGTGGCTCAATGTCCCGCTAATTCCGCTTCCTAAACACACAGTCCTGCTGCTACTTAATACCGAGTAATAATTAACTTAACAAAATAATTGCAATTAGTTTACAAATTGGTTAGCTTATCTTTTGTCTTATATAAGACAAAAGATAAGAGATACAGTTTAAAAACTATCTCAGCCAAGGCCAGATGCATGAGACATTCACCTGATGGGCTGCTGCGGGATAACGGGACAACACGACACAACAAAGAAGACAATGTCTGGAGCACACTATGCGATTCACACTCAGTAGATTAAATAGCAGCATTACTGCTGCGTTAGCCATTTCAAGCTACGTGGCTTTAAGCGCCGCGGCAGTTGCACAGGAAGCCCCTAAAGAAGATCAGGGCTTACTAGAAAAAATCACGGTGACAGCACAAAAGCGTGTTGAGAATCTAAACGAAGTACCCGTAGCCGTGTCAGTGTTACGTGAAGATCAAATTAATGCGGCTTTTGCCTCTAATATCGAAGGTTTGCAAGCCTTAGTACCTTCAGTCAGTTTTCGAAAAGGTAATACTAACCGTAACTCAGCCATTACTATTCGTGGTATTGGTACAATTTCCTTCAGTGTAGCCGCGGAACCCAGCGTTTCAACGGTTGTCGACGGCGTAGTTCTGGGTCGTTCTGGCCAAGCATTTGTCGATTTATATGACCTTGAAAGAATAGAAGTATTGCGTGGCCCACAAGGCACCCTGTTTGGTAAAAATGCCTCAGCGGGTGTGGTTAATATCACCACCAAAAAACCAACAGTCGGTTTTGAAGGTAATGCCGAAATAAGTTTATATCAAGATAATGAATACCGATTAAAAACCAGTGTTTCAGGCGAACTAAGCGACAATGCTCAGGGTAGTCTCACGGTCTTAAAATCGCAATTTGACGGCTACATTAAAAATGTTCACACCAATGAAATGACCAACGGTTATGACAAAGAAGGCATACGTGCCATGTTGAACTATGAAGCCCCAGGCGATACGGAAATGTTGTTTATTTTCGAAAATATGAAATCCAATGATAATTGCTGTGCTGACTTAGAATTAACTCCAAGTGGTCGTCATCCTAATTCTGAAACTTTACCAAATAGCAGTGGCTCAGCAGACTTTGATCTTGAACAACGTCAAATTGATCATGATTTTGAAACTCGCACTATTGACGAGACAACTGGCTTTTCATTGCAAATAAGTAAACCAATCGGCACCCATGAGTTTACCTCGATTACGGCTTATCGTAGCTGGGATAACACTGAATTGCGCGAAGGTGATTTTACCTCCATCGGTGGCACACAGCCTATCCCAACAGGCACTTTTTTGTTGCACGACACCGGGATTCAAAATTGGAAACAAACCTCACAAGAGTTCCGTTTCGCATCCCCAACAGGTAACGATCTAGAATATCAAGTGGGCTTTTTCTGGTGGCAACAACAGTCTGAGCGTAACTTTACCCGTGACGCTAGTTGTTCTGGCAATTTAACCAGCACTATTCAAAATTACATGGTTGACAAACTTGGCCAAGCATCGGCTACAGCAGATCAGGCTAATCAATTCATTGCTGACAATTTGTTGTCCTGTAACCGCAACGATATTGTTAGCGCGACCGCTTATATGAATACCGAGTTTAATAACTGGGCGGTGTTTGCTGACGGCAAGTATCATATCAATGATGACCTGCGCTTACTCTTTGGCATGCGTTATACCGATGATGAAGTGAGCTTCGATCACAATCGTTATAATAACGACGAATACGGTCGTGGTGGTATTGGTGTACGTGATTCTGCCACTAATTTTGACGGTAAAACCGATGAAACTAACGTATCTATTAAGCTCGGTGCGCAGTTTGATTTAAGTAAAGACAGCATGGTGTACGCCACTTACTCGCAAGGTTATAAAGGGCCAGCGTTTAACGTGTTTTACAATATGAATAACAACGATACCTTACCGATTGGCAAAGAATCTTCTGATGCTTACGAGCTAGGGTATAAATATGCCAGTCGTGACATCATCGTCACAACCGCTATCTTCCGGACTGAAATTGACGGTTTTCAAGCCAATAACTCAGAATTGTTGGATGGCGTAACGATTACTCGACTAACGAATGCGGGTTCAGTGATTACTCAAGGAATTGAAGCCGATGTATTGTGGCAAGTGTCTGATAGTTTTACCTTATCAGGTGGTTTTGCCAGCGTAAAAGCTGAAGTAGATGAGTTTTTATGTCCAGTAGGCTCAGCCACCTGTGATGGTCGTTCTGGTGCAGACTTACCGTTCTCTCCTGATTTGAAATATTCAGTAGTAGGCGAGTACATCTGGGAATTGGCAGACATGAACGTCATTCTTAATAGCTCCTACGTATACACCGATGAAATCTTTGCTGGTGCACCTGGTGCAACTGCAGCGACCAACCCAGAGGCCTTATTGCCAGACTATGGCATATTAAACGCCAGTTTAGCCTTCTCCTTTAACGATGATGCGTATCGCATGACCCTGATTGCTAAAAACTTAACGGATGAAAGTTTTATCACCACGTATTCAGGTGACGGCTTCCGTTATCAAATCCCCCGTGATGCCGATCGGTATTTCGGTGTGCAGTTCAAAGCCCGTTTTTAAATAATTTTTTTGTGTGTGTTACCTGTTAGGCGCCGCAAGGCGCCTTTTTTTATTAGCGAATATCTATTTTTTGTAGCACTGTCGACGACCTGTATCGTCACCAACGAAGTGGTGAGTCGGAAAATATTCCCCTCGTTGATAAAAAGGGAAATACAGTTAAATTTACCCATTGTGCTTAAATTATTCGGCCCTAAACAAGGCCAGTTATCGCAACCCACTAAAAGATGGATGCTAGGGCTTTT
>Ga0163216_101200_pt1 | contig 19002 bp, 16 predicted proteins | sample SynspAceP_FD_167610 | JGI IMG/M metagenome (GOLD analysis project Ga0163216, IMG submission 167610) | Saline lake microbial communities from Ace Lake in Antarctica - Synechococcus sp. Ace-P (Illumina Assembly) | ecosystem: Environmental > Aquatic > Non-marine Saline and Alkaline > Saline ...
CGCCCCCCGCAACAGACCGCGCAGAAGAGCAGTGAACAGCGATATCATCGTCATCGGCGGCGGCATCGCGGGCCTGTCCGCCGCCGCCCGCCTGTCCGCCGATGCGCAAGTAACCGTACTCGAGATGGAGAGCGCCACAGGCTATCACGCCTCCGGCCGCTCCGCTGCCTTGTTCGAGGAGAACTACGGGGCATCGTCTGTTCAGGCACTGAACCGCGCCGATCTGGCCTATTTTCGCGAGGGCTGCTACCTATCGCCACGCGGGCTGATGATTGTCGCCCGCGCAGATGACGAAGAAGCCTTTCTTGCCGACGCGCAGCAGATGGGTGTCTGCCGGATTTCTCCGCGCGAAGCAGTGGATATGGTGCCTATCTTCGATCCCGCAAAGCTGGGTTTCGCGGGCTATCACGCCGAGGCATTCGACATCGACACAGACCGCATGATGCAGGACTTCATCCGCACCCTCCGGGCCAACGGAGGGAAGGTGATCACCGGCACAGCGGTCACAAATATCACGCGGCAGGAAGGCATTTGGCAGGTTCAGGCGGGGGATATCTATACCGCCCCCACTCTGGTCAACGCCGCAGGCGCATGGGCTGACATGGTTGCCGGGCTTGCAGGCGTGACACCGCTTGGCATTGTCGCGCACCGCCGCTCCATGGCGCGGCTCGCCGCACCCGGCGGGCATGATGTGTCAAAATGGCCGATGTTCTTTGGTACAGGTGAATCGTGGTATGCCAAGGCCGATGCGGGCGCGCTGCTGGTCTCACCGGCAGAAGAGGTGGCAACCCATCCGCATGACGCCTTTGCCGATGATATGACATTGGCCGAAGGGCTGGACCGCTATGAACAAATGGTCACTGTTCCCGTCACCCGTCCGCTGGCCACTTGGGCCGGCCTGCGCAGCTTTGCCCCCGACCGCACGCTGGTGCTTGGCCGTGATGTCGATATGCCCGATTTTATCTGGTGCGCGGGCCAAGGCGGCTATGGCTTCCAAACAGCGCCCGCCGCCTCAAGGCTGATTGCAGATATCGTCAACGGACGCACCCCGGAGTTAGGGGCAAACGCCGTTACCGCCCTCGATCCTGCACGCTTGCGCCAATGAACAGACTGCCGCCCAGCGCCAGCGTTGTCACCCCGGCGGATGGCGACAGACTGCTTGCACCCTCGGCAGTACGCAATCTGCCCGTCATTCTGGCGCTGGTGCAGGACGTGGCCCCTGCACAAGGCCGCGCACTGGAAATCGCGTCTGGCACAGGCCAGCACATTGCCGCCCTTGCCGCCGCCCACCCCGCGATCTCATGGCAGCCGAGCGATTTGACGCCCGACCGTCTGGCAAGTATTGACGCCCACGCCACAGGCCTGAGTAATTTGCGCCCTGCAAAAATGCTTGATGCTGCGCAAAGCGGTTGGGCCGACGCGCATGATCCCTATGATCTGATCTATCTGGGCAACCTGTTGCATCTGATTCCGCAGGCTGCCGCAGAAACCGTGCTACGCGAGGCTTCACGTGCGCTTGCCCCGAAGGGCGCACTGGTCGTTTACGGGCCCTTTATGCGCGCTGGTGTGCTGACCTCCGAAGGGGATCTGAAATTCCATACCGAGTTGCGTGCAGCCGATAGCGATATCGGGTACAAGGATAATATCTGGGTAGCGCAGATGCTGACCGCCTCTGGTCTGTCACAGCCGGTGGTGCGCGATATGCCTGCCAATAACCTCAGCTTTATTGCCCGACGGGAGTCACCGTGAGAGTACAAACCGTTCTGTTGATTTCCCTTCTGTCGATTCTGGCCGCCTGTGGTGGCGAGAATAAAGCCGTGCCCGCTGATGCTGCCATCGCGCCCAGCTTTCGCGATGCCGATCCTGTAGATTTCAATACCCCGACACCGGCCCGATACCGCGTACACGGCATTGATTCCGCACGGTTCCAGACCAGCATCGACTGGCCTACCGCGCGGCGCAACGGTGTTAATTTTGCCTTTTTGAAAGCAACAGAAGGCGGCGATCTGCTTGATCCGATGTTCCAGACCCACTGGAGTGGTGCTGGTACCGCTGGTGTGGCGCGCGGCGCCTATCACTTTTATTACTTCTGCACCGCGCCAGAGGTGCAGGCGCGCTGGTTCATCGCAAATGTGCCGCGCACCAAAGGGATGCTGCCGCCGGTGCTGGATATGGAATGGAACGCGTTTTCACCCACCTGCGCGCACCTGCGTCCGGACGCCAAATCCGTACAGGACGGTATGCGCCGCTGGCTGCGTATCATAGAGGCGCATTACGGGCAGCGCCCGATCATCTACACCACACCCGAATTTTATAAAGACGCAGGCCTCGCCGGTTTTCAGGGCTATGACTACTGGCTGCGCACCACGGCCAAAACCCCCGCCGAGGCCTATCCGGGCCAAAGCTGGCGTTTTTGGCAGTATTCGGCCACGGGCCTGATTGACGGGATCAAAGGCAAGGTTGATCTGAACGCATTTTCCGGCACACCCGCCGAGTGGTCCGCATGGCTGGCCGCGCGCACGCTGAGGTAGCCTCAGGAAATCCGGCCAAGACCCATTGGCAAGATCCAGACAGAACGGCGGAGGCTCCCGCTCCCGCAAGGGTGGGTATAGGCCCACAAGTCTGACATTTCGATGGATGCCGCCGTCGCTATACAGTCCAAATTGCCGTAAAAGTCTGGCAGGTGAAAAATCACGTACTTGCGTGTTTTACCGAACCGCATCTGCGTTAAGGTGATCTGCGGCGCCACGCGGTTGTAACAGGCATCCCAGCACAGCTCTGCGATGTCGGGCAAATGGCGCAAGCTGTCCCAGCGGTTCAGTAATACAATCGTCACGGTAGCCTCTTTGGCCTGCTCCACGCCCATGGCGTTGCGCACCTCATCGGCATGGTCGCCGATCACCGCAACCGTTGGCGCGCGTGGCGGCGACAGCAGCACCCCCAGCGCGAACACCACCGCGAGGAAGCCCCCCGCGATGGCGATATAGGTCTTAGCCGTCCACCCGAATGGTGGCGTTTTTCGGATCATAGGGGCTGTCCTCGACAATCTCGGCATCCCACAGCTGGTCAAACATCTTGACCTTGAGTTTGGTGCCCGCCACAGCAGTCTCCGGCCTTACATAGCCCATGCCGATGGACTTTCCAAAGGCCACCGAATAGCCGCCCGAAGTCAGACGCCCGACGCGGGTGTCGCCATGGTACAGCACCTCACGGCCCCAAGGATCGGCGTCCGCCGGTCCATCAATCAGAAGCGTCACGCACTTCGCCTTGATCCCGTGATCCGCCATCGCCTGCTTGCCATGGAAGTCCTTGTTCAGGTCCACAAAGCGCGGCAGATCGGCCTCCAGCGGGGTCGCATCACGGCCCAGCTCGGTGCCGAAGGCGCGGTAGGATTTCTCCTGCCGCAACCAGTTTTGCGCCCGCGCGCCGACCAGCTTCATGCCGTGCTTTTCACCCGCTTTATCCAGCAAATCAAACAGGTGGTTCTGCATCTCGATGGGGTGGTGCAACTCCCAGCCCAGCTCGCCGGTATAGGCCACGCGGATGGCGCGCACAGGCACCATGCCCAACTCGATGTGGCGGACGGTCAGCCACGGGAAACGCTTGTTGCTCAGGACGGTATCAGGGTTTGCATCCTTTACAATCTCGTTCAGCACATCGCGCGAATTTGGACCAGCAATGGCGAAAACGCCCCACTGGGTGGTAACATCATGGCATTCGATATAGCCGAACTCAGGCGCTTTATCCTCAATCGCCTTGCGCAGATAGTCGCTGTCATAGGCCGTCCACGCGCCCGCACTCACCAGATAGTATTCGTCCTGTGCCAGCCGCACGATGGTATATTCCGTGCGCGTGGTGCCAGCACCCGTCAGCGCGTAGGTCAGGTTGATGCGGCCCACGGAGGGCAGTTTGTTGCAGGTGAACCAGTCAAGGAAAGCAGTCGCACCCGGGCCTTTGACAACATGTTTGGTAAAGGCAGTCGCGTCAATCAGGCCCACTCCTTCACGAACGGCTTTCGCTTCCTCAACGGCATATTGCCACCAGCCCCCACGGCGGAAAGACCGCGCATCATGGTCGTTGAAGCCCATCGGCGCATAATAGTTTGGACGCTCCCAGCCGTTCACCCAACCGAATTGCGCACCGCGTGCGGCTTGGCGGTCATAGGCAGGCGATGTGCGCAGGGGGCGGCAGGCTGGGCGTTCCTCGTCAGGATGGTGCAGGATATAGACGTGCTCGTAGGCCTCTTCGTTCTTGCGCGCGGCAAATTCGGTGGTCATCCAGTCGCCGTAACGCTTGGGGTCCAGCGATGCCATGTCGATCTCGGCTTCGCCGTTGACCATCAGCTGCGCAAGGTAATAGCCCGTGCCACCCGCGGCAGTGATGCCAAAGCTGAAACCTTCGGCCAGCCACATATTGCGCAGACCGGGGGCAGGTCCTACCAGTGGATTGCCATCGGGCGTATAGCAGATCGGACCGTTGAAATCATCCTTCAGGCCGCAATTCTCGGCGGAGGGGATGCGGTGGTTCATCGCCATATACTGATCTTCGATGCGGTCCAGATCCAGCTGGAACAGATCGGCACGGAAGCTGTCTGGCACACCGTATTCAAACCGTGCGGGTGCCTTGGGCTCATATACACCCAGAATCCAGCCGCCACGCTCTTCGCGCACATAGGACTGCGCATCGGCGTCACGGATTACGGGATGCTCCACGTTGCCCTCCGCGCGGAATTTCACCAACTCGGGGTCCTGCTCCATCACGATAAACTGATGCTCGACAGGAATGGCAGGCATTTTGATGCCCAGCATCTGTGCGGTGCGCTGCGCGTGGTTGCCCGATGCCGTCACAACATGCTCGGCAGTGATCACAACCTGCTCGTCGGAGGCCACAAGGTTGCCGCCCTTCTCAACCATCTTTGTCACGGTCACTTCCCACGCCTCGCCGTTCCAGTGAAACGCATCAGCCTGCCATTTCCGCTCGATCACCACACCCCGCTGGCGCGCGCCCTTGGCCATCGCCATGGTCACATCAGCGGGGTTAATATAGCCGTCCGTTTGGTGGTAAATCGCGCCTTTAAGGTCATCGGTACGGATCAGCGGCCACTTCGCCTTGATCTGGTCAGGTGTCATCCACTGGTACGGCACGCCGCAGGTCTCGGCAGTAGACGCATACAGCATATACTCGTCCATACGCGCGTCCGTTTGCGCCATACGCAGGTTGCCCACCACGGCAAAGCCCGCGTTCAGGCCTGTCTCTTCCTCAAGTGTTTTGTAAAACTTGATGGAATAATCATGAATATGCGTTGTCGCGAAACTCATGTTGAAATACGGCAGCAGCCCCGCCGCGTGCCAAGTCGAACCTGACGTCAGCTCGTCCCGCTCCAGCAGCATCACGTCATCCCAACCGGCACGCGCCAGATGATACGCAATCGACGTACCGACGGCCCCGCCGCCCACGACCAATGCTTTGACTTGTGTCTTCATGTCCCGATTCCCTTATGCGCGCTTTTGCTCCGTTCTAGCGCCAGCCGTCCAAATCCGAAGCCAAGGCGCGACGGGACAGAGCAGAAAACCGACCTCGCGACAGATGCCGCGATGCCTCTCCTTCATTTGGTTTAAATTGTTGTGAGGATTAATCTTCAGAGTCAGGGTAATATCTTGCCTGGGTTCATGATGCCGTCAGGGTCCAGCGCATGTTTGATCGCGACCATCACATCGACAGCGCCGCCTAGCTCCTTGACCAGATAGGGCCGCTTGCCCTGCCCGATCCCGTGCTCACCCGTGCAGGTCCCGCCCAGTGCTATGGCACGATCATTCAGCCAGCTGACAAACTCCTCGGCATTGGCAACTTCCTGCGCGTTCTCCATATCCAGCAGCAAGGAGGCATGGAAATTGCCGTCCCCTGCATGGCCAACGATGGGAGCAATCAACCCCAGTTCGGCGGCCTTGTCATTGGCCCCCACAACTGCTTCCGCCAGCTTGGAAATCGGCACGCAAACGTCCGTGGCCACCGCCTTGGACCCCGGACGCAGCGCCAGCATCGCCCAGTAGGCATCATGGCGCGCTTGCCAAAGTTTGTTGCGCTCTTCCGCAGTCGTCGTCGCCGCATACCCGCTACCGCCAAATTCCGCCGCCAAAGCGCCGAACGTCTGTGATTGCTCCAGCACACCCGCGTCAGAGCCGTGGAATTCCAGCAGCAACAAAGGCGTCTCCGGCAGGGACAGCTTGGAATAGCTGTTCACTGCCTTGACCACCAAAGCGTCCAGCAACTCGATCCGCGCTACGGGCAAGCCGTACTGGATCACCGCCATCACTGTCTCGCATGCCGCCTCGACTGATGGAAACGAACAACTGGCGGCCGATATCGCCTCGGGGATGCCTTGCAGACGCAGCGTGACCTCGGTGATAACGCCCAGCGTGCCTTCGGAACCGACCATGAGCCGCGTCAGATCATACCCTGCGGAAGATTTGCGCGCGCGGCTGGCAGTGCGGATCACTTCACCATTCGGCAGCACCACCTCAAGGCTGAGCACGTTGTCCTTCATCGTGCCATAGCGCACGGCATTGGTGCCTGATGCGCGGGTCGCCGCCATGCCGCCAATGCTGGCATCCGCACCGGGATCAATCGGGAAAAACAGCCCCTGATCGCGCAGATGGGTGTTCAGCGCCATGCGCGTGACACCCGGTTGCACGCGGCAATCCAGATCGCCTGCGTTGACCTCCACAATCTTGTTCATCTGGCCCAGATCAATGCTGATCCCGCCCGCAGGCGCGTTCACATGCCCTTCCAGCGACGTGCCAGTGCCAAACGGAATGATCGGCACTTTATGCGCCGCGCAGATTTTCACGATGTCAGAGACCTCCTGCGTCGATTGCGCAAAAACCACGCCGTCAGGGGGTTGGTTCATAATCCATGTGGTCGTATGCGCATGCTGCTCGCGGATAGACGCGCCCGTATGGAACCGCTCTCCGAATTGCTGCTTCAGGATACCCAAAGCGGCGCTGATCCCGTCCTCGTTGCGCGGCAGCGCTGTTGCCTGAACCATCTCCTAATCTCCCAATACGATGCCTTCGCGGCGCGGGTCTGCCCCGCCGCGAAGTGTGTCATCAATTGCAATCAAATGCAGACCTGATGTAAGCGCCTGCGCCTTTGTCTCATAGCCCAGCGCCGCTAACCCCTCCGCAAGCCCCTCCGCAGAGGTGCCTTCTTCCAGATCATAAGTGCCAAACCGGTTGACGGCATGCGGCATCGCGGCGGCGGCCTGAGGGTCCATACCCCAGTCGATCATGGCAACCAGCGCCTGTGCGGTATATCCGATGATCCTGCTCCCCCCGGGCGATCCCGCCACAATCACCGGCACGCCATCCTTCATCACAATCGTCGGCGCCATGGAGGATCGCGGCCGCTTGCCCGGCTCTACCCTGTTGGCAACCGGCACACCATCCACATGGCTGCGAAACGAAAAATCCGTCAGCTGGTTGTTCAGCAGAAATCCCCCGACCATCAGACGGCTTCCAAATCCGTTCTCGATACTGGAGGTCATCGAGGCCACATTGCCCGCGGCGTCCACAATGGAAATATGCGTGGTCGAGGGCAGCTCTATCGCTGTGTCATCCGCCCAATTCAAGGCATGATCAAACGCAGGCGCACCCGCAGTCACTTCGGGCAGCGCATCGTCCCCCGCCAGCAGCTTGGCCCGCTGCGCCAGATAGGCGGGGTCCAGCAGCCCCTTCACCGGCACCGGCACATAATCACTGTCCGCAACGTACCGCCCGCGATCCGCAAAGGCGAGGCGCGCGGCATCTCCGATAAGACGCCGCACAGTAATATCACCGGGCCCCGCACTCAGGTCATACCCCTCCAGCAGGCCCAACATCTGGCCGACAGCAATCGCACCCGACGAAGGCGGGCCCATGCCGCAAACCTCATGCGCGCGGTAAGCAGCACAAACCGCTGGCCGCTCCTTGACGCGGTAGATGGCCAGATCAACCTCCGACAGAACACCCGGATTTCCCTGCGCACCCTGCACCGTTGCGACAATCGTTTTCGCCAGATCGCCCGCATAGAAGGCACCAACACCCTGCATACCCAGCACTTTCAGCGTCTGGGCATAGGGGCGGTTCACCAGGGTCTCGCCTACGCCAATCGGGCGACCGGCAGGCAGGAAATAGGCCGCTGTGATGGGCGAGCTTGCCAGTCTAGCCGCGTCCTCGGCCACCAGTTGCGCCAGACGCGGGCTGACAGGAAAGCCGCGCTCTGCCAGCTGCATCGCGGGCGCAAGCAGGCTGGCCCAATCCTGTGAGCCATACCGCGTATGAACCTCCGCCAGCAGCGCAGGTATGCCGGGTGTGCCGACAGAGAGCCCGCCAACCACTGCATCGAAAAACTGCAAAGGCGCGCCATCCGCATCCTGAAACAGGCGCGGGGTCGCCGCGAGCGGTGCGGTTTCGCGCCCGTCAAACGTGGTCAGCGCACCACTGGCCGCATCATACCAGACCAGAAACGCCCCGCCGCCAAGGCCAGAGCTTTGCGGCTCCACCAACCCCAGCATCACCTGTACCGCCACCAGCGCATCCGCTGCCGTACCGCCCGCCGCCAACACATCGGCGCCTGCCTTTACAGCATATGGATTTGCCGCAACGACCATCCATGTATCAGCTTCCACAGAATGGCCAGCAGCCTTCACCGCCAAAGCCTCTGTAATATCCGTAGAAAGGCTCTGGAACGCCCCGGCACTTGACGCTTCCGGAGCGACTGCATCCGCCGCTTGCTGCGCACCCGCGGCGCCCGCCAGCAGCACACACATGCCTGTCAAACCTCTGCGCATCGCTCTCTCCCTGCCAAACTTCATTTTGCCCTTAAACTCATCCAGCCCCTCCCCGGGGAACGGAAGGTCAAGTCAAAGCATCGACGGCACCACCTGATCCGGTGGACGGTGGCCGTCGTTGAATGTCTTGATGTTGATGATCACCTTCTCGCCCATCTCGATCCGCCCTTCCAGCGTGGCCGATCCCATATGCGGCAGCAGCACCACATTATCCAGCTCGCGCAGGCGCGGGTTGATCTCGGTGCCGTGCTCGTAGACATCGAGGCCCGCCCCCTTCAACTCGCCCGCGCGCAGCATCCGCGTCAGCGCGTTCTCGTCGATCACTTCGCCACGCGAGGTGTTCACGATCACCGCCTCCGGCTTCATCAGCTTGAGCCTGCGCGCGTTCATCAGATGGAACGTCGAGGGCGTATGCGGGCAGTTGACGGAAATCACATCCATCCGCGCCACCATCTGGTCGAGGCTTTCCCAGTAGGTCGCCTGTAACGCCTCCTCGATCTCGGGACGCAGACGGCGGCGGTTGTGGTAGTGGACCTGCATGCCAAAGGCCGCAGCACGCCGCGCAACCGCCTGACCGATCCGGCCCATCCCGAGAATCCCCAGACGCCGCCCCGAAATGCGCCCGCCCAGCAGCGCATTGGGTGCCCAGCCGTCCCAGTTGCCCTTTTGCATCACGGCCATGCCCTCGGGCATCCGCCGCGTCACGGCCAGCAATAGCGCCATCGTCATATCGGCGGTATCTTCGGTCAGCACCCCCGGGGTGTTGGACACCAGAACGCCTTGCTGGCGTGCGGTGGCCACGTCGATATGGTCTACCCCTGCACCATAGTTAGCGATCAGCTTCAGCCGTCCACCCGCTTGGGCAATCAGCTTGTTGTCGATCTGGTCTGTGATGGTCGGCACCAGAACGTCACAGGTCTTGATGGCCTCGGCCAGTTCCTGACGGGTCATCGGCGCATCGGTATCGCGCAGGCGCACATCGAACAATTCGGCCAGCCGCGTTTCCACGACCTCTGGCAACCGTCGCGTGACTACAACACTCAGCTGTTGTTTTGGCATAATTCAATCTCCGGTCTTGGCGGTGGACATGATGTGGGTGCATGGTGAACCGTAACGCGACGAGGCACAAGAACCCCGCGCGTCCGAGAGCAAGACCAAAACAATAAATTTCAGTGCAGGCAGCACAACATGAACAAATCGAAGATGCGCAAATTAGGCGCGGGACTCCTTGGCGCGCTTGCCGTGATCCTGACCACCAGCTTTGCAACGCCCGTTCTGGCGCAGGACGAGGGCGACGACGCGGGCAAGATCACAAACCGGCCTGTGCCGCGGTTCGTCTCCATGAAGGCGTCCGAAGGCAATGTGCGCCGTGGCCCCTCCCTGACCCACCGGATTGACTGGGTTTTCAAACGCCGTGATATGCCGCTGCGCATCACAGCCGAACATGGCCATTGGCGCCGTGTGGAAGACAGCGACGGAATGGGGGGATGGGTGCATTATTCACTCCTGTCCGGCACGCGCACGGTTTTGATCGAAAAAGATATGCTGACCCTGCATGCCCGCCCTGATCCTGCATCCCCTGTAATGGCAGCGCTGGAACTGGGCGTAGTGGCACGCGTAAGCGAATGCAGTCTTGAGTGGTGCCTGCTGCGGTCAGGTGGCTTCAAGGGCTGGGCCCCCAAGGCCCGCCTTTGGGGTGTGCGCCCGCAAGAAGTGTTTGACTGATTGCACACTGGCACCGCTTGGATCATGCTGGGTTAAATCCGCTTGATCCAAAGGATACTGCCAAATGAATTCCGTTTTCTACGACCGCTTCGGCGCTGCGGCAGATGTTCTGGGCATCGCGCATTTTGATACCCCCGCCCCTGCCACTGGCGAAGTGACCGTGCGTATGGCTTTTTCCGGCGTCAACCCTTCCGACATCAAGGCACGCGCAGGCAGCCGCCCCGGCATTGTAAAACCTCCCTTCCCTCAAGTGATCCCGCACAGTGACGGCTCCGGCGTGATCGAAGCCGTAGGCGAGGGCGTGAACCCCGCCCGCATCGGTACCCGCGTCTGGATTTGGAACGGTCAGTGGCAGCGCGCCTTTGGCACGGCATCAACCCATATCACATTGCCCGCCGAACAGGCGGTGGAGCTACCCGAGGGCATCCCCCTGGAGGCAGGCGCCAGTCTTGGCATTCCCGGCCTGACAGCAGCCGAGGCGGTGTTTGGCGGCGGTGACGTCAAGGGCAAGACCCTACTGGTATCGGGCGGCGGCGGCACCGTGGGCTATCTTGCCGTGCAACTGGCCGTCTGGGGCGGGGCGCGTGTGATCGCCACATGCAGTGCGCGCGACGTGGACCGTGTGACAGCCGCAGGTGCACATACCGTATTGGATTACCGCGCCAAAACCTTGGCCGCCGATATCCTGGCCGCCAACGACGGCGCGCCGGTTGCGCGCATTCTGGAGGTCGAGTTCGGTGCCAATGTCGCAATGAACGCCGAGGTAATCGCCATCAATGGTACCATTGCGGCATATGGCTCCCAGCTAGAGATGACCCCTACTTTGCCTTTTGGCCCGCTGCTGTTCAAGGCAGCAACCCTTGATATCATCCTGATATACTTGCTCCCGCTTGCAGAGCGCCGCGCACGTATCACGCGCCTGCACCGTGCATTGTCCGAAGGTGCGCTGCACTGTCCCGTTGCACAGGTTTTCACGCTGGAGGACTGCGCCGCCGCACATAATGCTGTGCTGGCAGGCGGACGCGCCGGCGCCGTACTGGTGGCGTGCAGCTGAGAAGGCGAGACACAGGAATTGCATAATCCGAAAGGCACTCCTAAGCTTTTGCCTCACGAGCTGCCTTTTGGATCATCGTTTCAGAGTGAGAGATTTCATGCGCATTCTTGCACTTATGTTGTGCCTGTTGCTGCCAGCCGTCGCGCAGGCGCAAACAGCCAGCCAGCCCTCCGGCACCATCACGATCACGGACAGTGCCACACAAGACACCGCCATGGCAGGCCGCATCCGCGCAATTCTAGCGGAGCTTGACGGCTTCGACGAGATCACCGTAGCAGTCAGTTCCGGCATCGTCACTCTGCGCGGCAGCACGCTGGACATGCCTACCGCGCAACGCCTGAACGAGCTTGTGGGCCGTGTCGAGGGTGTTGTGGCCATCGAAAACGAAGTGACGGAAACCACGGATGTCGTCCGGCGCCTCCACCCGGCCGTTGAACGCTTCAAAGTCCGCGCCAAGCAGATGATTGCGTTCTTGCCACTGGCGTTGATTGCGCTTGCCCTGTTTATGGTGATTGTCCTGCTTGGCTTTGCCCTTGCCGGACGTAAACAGCCCTGGGACAGGCTGGCACCCAATGCATTTATTGCAGACCTTTATCGCCAGATCCTGCGGCTGGTGTTTGTCATCGGCGGACTTGTGGCAGCCCTTGATATCATTAACGCGACTGCACTTCTGTCCGGCATTCTGGGCGCTGCGGGCATTGTCGGCCTTGCCATCGGTTTTGCGGTGCGCGACACGGTCGAGAACTTTATCGCCTCGATCATGCTGTCGATCCGCCAGCCCTTTCGCCCCAATGACACCGTCGAGATTGAAGGCGATACCGGCAAGGTGATCCGCCTCACCTCGCGCGCGACCATCCTGCTCAGTTTTGATGGCAACCACATCCGGATCCCCAATTCGATCGTCTTCAAAAGCCGGATCGTGAATTTTTCGCGCAATGCAGAGCGGCGGTTTACGTTCGAGCTGGGCGTAGACCCCGCCGCCGATCTCGCCCATGCACAAACGCTGGCACTTAACATATTGGACGGGCTTCCTTTTGTGCTGAAGACGCCACAGACCTCTGTCTGGATCGAAGCGATTGGTGACAGTTCTGTGAGCATGGGGATGGCGGCGTGGATCGACCAGAGTGACACCAGCATCGTGCTGGCCCGTTCGGAGGCCATCCGTCTGGTGCAGGCGGCCTATGATACCGCAGGCGTTGCCGCACAGGCGCCCGCTTACCGCTTGCTGCATGAGGGCAACCCGCTGCCCGCGTACCGCAGGCCTGCCGACGCCTATGAGGGACCCGATATGCCGCCCGCCCCCGTACAAGACGTAGAGGCGCTGGAGGACAAGCAACTCAGCCGGATTATCGATCTTGAACGGGCTGAAGAGCACATAGATTTGCTCCGCTCGAACGCCGATCAGGAATAACTTCAAGATTAGCGGTTTTATCAACGATAAAGGCTTGCGCCCCACGTCAACCCGTCCTATCTACCAGCCGACGTTGGGATGTAGCCAAGTGGTAAGGCAACTGTTTTTGGTACAGTGTACCGTAGGTTCGAATCCTACCATCCCAGCCAATTTTACCAATGAAAATAGACCGTTGGTGCCTGTTTTGCTCCTGACTATTGCAGGTCTGTTTTAACAGTAGGCATATAGTAGGCAGTTGGCGAACTTCCTACTTACTGCCTATGAACCAATTGGTCGTAGGTTAGGTTTCTCCCGTCAGAGACAAATCCCAAGTAAAACAAGTGCTTGAAACATTCCCCGCAAGGGTGGCGATTGGGCTATCTGGCATTAGCAAGCAGACGGTAGGTAGTTTTCCTGATTTGTCTAAGCGACGTTCAATTAGTTAGTTAACGGTTTGTGCTTTCATAAACCCGATCTTCGCGGCGTGATGCGACCGATCTTACGCTGTGGACCCCGCATTCGTTCCTCCGACTTAAAATGGATGACGCGCGATTCCCCCAACAGAATTAAGAGAGCACATAGCCAGAAGCACAAGACATGAGCCGCTCTTACTACGGCCATAGGTTATTTGCGGTAGATTAGATGTTTGACGCTCTTTAGGACGCTCGTTGCTCCTTGAGCGCAGATTGACGAAGTGACCTTTACAAAAAGATGCCGCCAATACTGGGCGAGATGCTGATCTGTTTACGTCGGCAAACCGTAATTGGCGCAGAATTCATGGCCCCCGACACTACTTTTTATCCAGCGCCGCTAATTTCATACGAGCGTGCTCGATGCGATGGCAGGTTGGGCAGAGCAAGGCAAAGTCATCGACGGTAGTATAGCGGACACCTTCTTCAATCGGGCATTTGTGATGAACGTCAAGCAGGCTACGTGGCTTAATCCCGCCAGCAGGAAACACTGTGAAGGGATCAAACTTGCAATCATCACATCGCAGGATTCCTGCCTTTGAACGCAAAATCACGAAACGGTCAGCTAGCCAAGTAGCCCGCTTGCGCACCTTCGCTTTCCGTTCGTCAGACATGCCCTCCAATGCGCCATCAGGCAGATCGCGTCGCATATCGCGCACCCCTTGTGGAGTGAGCGGGTAGGCATCGGCGTTTTTAGACTCGTCCTCTATGGCTATCCAAACATTAGCGGCAACCATAGGTTCAATTTGTAGATCGGACAGAGAGCTACGCTCCGCATGGTTAAGTGGGCGAAGCGTGGCTGAGGAGTGGGCGAACAGGCGGCGATAACCTTCAACGCCCAGGACATCTTTCGCCTTGGGCTGGCCAATGATCCGGTATGTTTCAACTATGGGGAAAGCCACTGACCATCGCCAGCGGCTTGCGCCCTGCGCCCACATATCTTGCATCCGTTGATACTCTGTCGACCCGAGGATCGTTCCCAGAGATCGAGATGAATACCTCAATTTGTGGACCGCGATGAAGCGTCCTGCCTGCTCTTTGTGGGCCTGACGTTCGGCAAGATAATCTGGGTCGGTCTCGAAGCCGTGGTTCGGCTTCTCGGGCGTCTCGACGATATATTCGATGATATATCCGCCATCCGTCTGCCGTTGGATGGTCTTGGAGCACTTGTTGCGTGTTTTTTGACTGTCGGTCTTTGGCGTGAAGCCGATCCATGTTGTCCCTGCCAGCCAGTCAGCTTTAGCGGCGTTGATTGGTGCTGGTAGGTCTTTGACCTTAATCGTCTTAGACACCCATTACCTCACGCAGCCAAGGAACAACATCACGATCCGATAGGCTGGTTCGTAGCAGGCCAACACCCTGGGATCAGGGTCCACCTCACCGTGCAACAAGGCGTTGCGCATTGCATAAATCGTCTCGATCAGACCGGAGAGAAGCTCTTCCGGCGAGCATTGAAACTCCATTGCACCGACTTGTAGGCGATCTGCACCACCGCGTACTAGGTCACGCATCGGGCGAGGGTTGCAGCCGTCATAGAACTGGCGAAGGATCGTCTGCTGCGGCTCGGACAGGTTCGCTGTGAATTCAGCCAATGCGTAAACTCTATTCGGGTCAAAGAGAGCCTGAACATGCTCAAACTTGATGTTCCCATTGCCAACGGATACCACCGTAATCTGGATATCACCTCCAGCAATTTTCTCTGCCTTGTATTCGTGCCGACTGCGTTCGAGGCGTTCCCTGTTGAAATGCCGTGGCGCGATACAAACACTGCGAAGTGAGATTTCGCTCGTTGACGCCCTTGCGCGTCACCTCAAAATGGATTCCATCCAGCCTGATTTGCAAGTCAGAGATTGCCAATTTCAAAGCCTGAGCCTCGGATGTGTCGTTTTCGTTGCGTAGAAGCGCAAGGACGCCACGGCGCACGGGGTTTGGCTGGCCCTTTATCCAGTCCAGCATAGCCCTTTCTTGTTGCAGGGCGGAAGCGTGTCTGAACCACGCATTGAACGCAGCCCAAGCTTTTACAAATGGACCGATGTAGTCGATCTCGGCGCGGTTCATCCAGTCAGCGGCATGGGGAGGCAGGGCCATCAGACCGCCCCCTCTGTTTGGTCAAGATAGGCCATAGCGGCAGGTTCCCCGTCTTCAATCGCTATCTCGACGGCGCGTTTTGCCGCCTCCAAAAGATCATTGGCGCGGCGCTCTTCGTCGAATGCGGAGAGGATCGCTGCCCGGATCGACTGCTGCACTGCATCCGGTGCGTCCCAGATCATGATCCGGGCGATGTCAGTTGGGTAGAGTTCGACTTGGCCGGAAGACCCTTTGATGTGCCGCTCGATCTGCCACTGGCCAAGCGGGCTGTTCAGGAAGACCGCAAGATAAACTGGATCGACGCTGACTGTCCGCAGGACTGTAACATGGTTATCCGGCAATGGCCGTGCGTGTCACGCAGGAATGACCCGTCGGGGTTTCGGCGGTAGACCTTGCGACCCGAATTATCGACGCTTTCCACCTGTTGTGTGGCAAAGAAAATATCATAGCTTTCTGCCTTCGGACAAAGCGGCCCCAAGCTGCCGTCGTCGTTCCATTTCTGGACAAAGAGCACACTCGTTTTCGTGTTCGTATGCGGCTTGAAGCTGTTGGGATGCAGTCCAACGACCGCCAAGACGCGACAGCGATCCATGATAAATTTGCGAATCCGCTGGTCGGTCGAGTTATTGAACCGCCCTTGTGGAAGCACAACAGCCATACGCCCACCGGGTTTCAAAAAATCCAAGTTGCGCTCGATGAACAGCAGATCGCGCGCGACGGCCTTTTCTAACTTTCTCGTTTTCTCGTTATGGGCAACATCGTAGGGCGACAGCATGTCCGACTGCCGAATGTCACCCGCAAACGGCGGGTTGGCCATCAGCACATCAAAGCCAAAGCCCCGGTAATCGGTCTGGCGCGGGTTCTCACGCAGCTTGCGCAGCCGTCGCCAGCCGTCGCCGTAGGTATCCTGCCAATCGTCCTGCTTGACCGTTTCGTCCCACTTGGTCCAGTCGAGCGTATTCAGGTGCAGGACGTTGGTTTCGCCGTCGCCAGCGATCAGGTTCAGGCAGCGTGAAACGCGGACGCTTTTCTCATCAAAGTCGATAGCGAACACGTTGTCACGCACATAGTCGATGCACCGCGCAGGCTTTGCCTCCATCGTAAAGAGGTGGATTTCTTCCTTGCCCATCGCCCGCATGATCTGCCGCCATACGTGGAACATGGTGTGCACGGTGAACCCCGCCGAGCCGCAGGCGGTGTCGATCACCGTCTCGCCCTCTCGCGGGTTCATCATCTTCACGCACATGTCGATCACCCAGCGGGGGGTGAAATACTGGCCCTTTTCGCCTTTCGAGGATTTCGAGACCAGGTATTCAAAGGCGTCGTCGATCACGTCGAGATTGGAGTTGAACAGCTTCCATTCCTCCAGCGACCCAACACAGACTTGCAGGTGGTCAGGCGACAGGCGGATGCGTTCATCCTCAAGAAAGACGCCGGGCCATTTCTTTTTGGCATCATCGAACAGGTTCTGAATGGAGACCTTGAGCTGGGCGGCGGTGTTCTGGTTGCGGAACCGCAGGGCGTTGCCCAAGCGGTGCGAGGTCATTTCGTCATAGAGCTTGGTGAAAATCAGCTTGAAGACTTCCTCAAACACATCGACCCCGGCATTGGCCAGAACCTCGTCTTCCATGTCTTCAATCAGGTCACGCAGGGATCGGGCGAATTTGCCCTCCTTCACCCGCTCTTCCTCAAGCTCGATCAGGGTCTGGATAGTACAAGGCTGATCAACGACCTGTTCGATGGTCTGATCTGCGCGGGGCAGTTCATGGATTGGCATGAAATAATTTGGGTTTTTGCGGTGCCAGACCTCGGCCAAGATGCCGTCGCTCCATACCGCGAGGGGCGCACCAGTCGCATGGGCATAGGAACGTAGCTGTTCCTTGCCGTCCTTGTATTTGGCTTGCTTCACCTCAACGATCACGTAGGGAACGGTTGGGCGATCAGCGTCAAACACTACGATGTCTGCCCTCTTGGAACTGTCGCGCCCGAAGGTGATCGGATATTCGATAGCGATGCGCGACCGGGCATACGCGGTCTGGTGTGCCGTAGGGCCAAGCCGTGCCGGTGATTTCGCCGGTGTCAGTGACGTAAAGTGCCGCCTTGATTTCAATGCGGTCTGTCATTCTGTGTCTTCTCGGGTAGCGGGCGCGGCTGTGCCTTCCCAGCGCGCAATGAGGATATCGAGTGCGAGCGGTGACACTTCGGACAAGGGGCGGTTGTGTGCGTAGGTCTGGACCAGCTGCATGGCGAGTTGCGGGTGCATCCCTGCCCCAATGAGGCCCAGCCGGATGATCTCGCCAAGGTCTGCGGCTTTAAAGTTCATGGCGATGATGCGTTGGTAAAATGCACTGATGCCCATACCAGTGCTATCGATAAGGAGGTTCAGTGGTCCCTTGGATTCACGATAAGGCAGGCTCACGTTCAGTGTTTTCTGACGCCGATATAAGGTGCTGAAATCCGGGGCAGACCAGGCCAGGCCAACCAGCCGCAACAGGCTCTGAACGAACCCGGTTGTCTGGCGAAGCGGCATGCCGAACAAAACCTTCAATCCCTCTCGGGACATTGCGTTGCAATGCCCTGTCCCGTTGCCCGACAGGGTCACGCAACGCGTGATCCCGAGAGGGGGGCAGTGGTCAGACACGTCTGAATGGCAGCGGCGCTGAATTGCCGCTGGCGACCCCGCTTGCCATTTGGCGGTGGTGTCCAAGCCATCTCTGGATCAAACCAGATTGACAACGATCCGCGCCGCTTCAAGCTGTCAGTGTAAGACGACCAATTCTTGGTCTTGTACCTCGTAGGGGACCAACTGCTCATGCCTTCAGTTATCACGCTGGATTTATACAGTGAATCCCATCAGCTTATTTGTGCAACAAAGCCGGTGGAGAGCGAAAGTTTTCTGCGGATTCGAAGATGGATAGCCCGGTAAGTGAAACAGGCATTCAGTTAAAACTTAGCGTTGCCAAGATATGAGGCACGTCAATAAGGTTTTGCAGCGGCCTTAACTCAAGATGGTTTCTCCAAGTCACAGACCAAATCAAGCGCAGTCTATAAACCACTAAATTTGCAACACATTCGTAGACTTCTAAAGAACTTCATTCTATTGTTTGATCCAAAAAATTAGACGTATCTCCATGAAGATAATTTCTTTCGTAAATATGAAAGGCGGGGTGGGCAAAACAACCTTAGCCGTGAACGTTGCGGACGTTCTAAGTAGACATCTTGGTAAGCGTGTTCTCTTGGTGGACCTCGATCCTCAGTTCAACGCTACCCAAAGCCTTTTCAGCGGTGACCAATATTTGAAACTTCGCGAAGACGGTGCAGATACTGTTTATGAAATGTTCGCAGATAACCCGGTAATCCTCCCCAAAACTAAGGGGATGCGGAAGTAGAATTTTCTCGGCAAGAATGCATGAGGAGATTTTGATGAAGATGACGAGATATAGCGAAC
>Ga0163216_101202_pt1 | contig 18967 bp, 17 predicted proteins | sample SynspAceP_FD_167610 | JGI IMG/M metagenome (GOLD analysis project Ga0163216, IMG submission 167610) | Saline lake microbial communities from Ace Lake in Antarctica - Synechococcus sp. Ace-P (Illumina Assembly) | ecosystem: Environmental > Aquatic > Non-marine Saline and Alkaline > Saline ...
AACCCGGGACTGGAGTCGGGTCGAAAAAGTTTATCTAAATCCGTCAAAAGAGCAGTTGGATGAACGCACAGATTTAAAGCACGCAGCATGAGAAATCGGACAACTTTCGTGAAAACTACCGATCACAATTCTTGTAGTTGCGTGCTAAACACTTTTTTGCAAGATTTTGGGCTTCAGCGATTTGTTGTTGTGTCATCTGTTGTGCGTATAAATCTCGAGTTTTGGCTGCGGGTTTGTCACCCTGTGCAGCTGCCAGGTTAGTCCACATATGTGCTCTAGTTTCATCTTTAGCGACACCTAGCCCTTGCTGATACATAACACCAAGGTTGTACTGTGCAAGAGCAAGACCTTGTTCAGCTGCTAACGCGAACAAACGCACAGCGTCAACATCGCTTTGCGTAAGGCCTTTTCCTTGTTGATACATAACACCAAGGTTGTACTGTGCAAGAGCAAGACCTTGTTCAGCTGCCAACTTATACAAACGCACAGCTTCAACATCGCTTTGCGTAAGGCCTAGCCCTTGTTGGTACATAGAACCAAGGGTGCTCTGGGCTTCAGCAAGCCCCTGCTCAGCTGCTAACGCGAACAAACGCGCAGCTTCTGCTGAGTCCTGTTCGACACCTTCACCTTGTTTATACATAAAACCAAGGTTGTACTGCGCACGAGGCAGATTTTGTTCAGCTGCTAACGTGTACAAACGTACGGCTTCTACAGAGTCCTGTGTCACACCCAGACCTTGGTCATACGCGAAACCAAGATTATATTGTGCGAGAGCAAGACCTTGTTCAGCTGCCAACTTATACAAACGCACAGCTTCAACATCGCTTTGCGTAAGGCCTAGACCTTGTTGATACATCAAACCAAGGTTGTATTGTGCGAGAGCAAGACCTTGCCTAGCTGCTAACGTGTACAAATGCACTGCTTCTGCTGAGCTTTGAACAACGCCTTGTCCTTGTTGATACATCCAACCAAGGTTGTACTGTGCGAGAGCTTGCCCTTGTTCTGCTGCTAACGCGAACCAATATACGGTTTCTGTGTAGTTTCTCTCAACTTCAGGACCTTGTTGATACATGGCACCAAGGTTGTACTGTGCGTCAGCAAAACCTTGCTCAGCTGCTAACTCGTACAAACGCATCGCCTCCGCTGAGTCCTGTGAGACACCTTGGCCAGTAGCGTACATAAGGCCTAGGTTACTCTGTGCCTCAGCTTGGCCTTGCTCAGCTGCTAACGTGAACAAACGCACAGCTTCGACATTGTCTTGCACAACGCCTAGACCTTGTTGATACATCAAACCAAGGTTGTATTGTGCGAGAGCAAGACCTTGTTCAGCTGCTAACTTGTACAAACGCGCAGCTTCTGCTGAGTCCTGTGCGACCCCTAGCCTAGACGAAGCGGCCGTTTGCAGGCACAACATGGCTTGTGTCTACGTTCAGTGCGAGTTTTATTTCGCCTGAGGCTGCGATAGCCCCAATCCCAATCCCAATCCCAATCCCAATCCCAATCCCAATCCCAATCCCAATCCCAATCCCAATCCCAATCCCAATCCCAATCCCAATCCCAATCCCAATCCCAATCCCAATCCCGCCCCTTGCTAGCTTTTCTGGCGAGCTAGGCGCGTAGCGCTAACGAGAGGTGTGCAAGGTGTCAATGACATCAGGGGCTTGGCCTTAGGCCCCGGCTTGGGCTTTTACCTATCTTGCCACTCAATCACGTCCTTACCACTCACCATACCCATGGCGCAGGACTTCATTTGGTTTTCACGATTTTAGGTGGTGCGGCTAGCCGATAAACCTGGGTTAAACCAGTCGGCTAAAACGGGCGGCGTAATCACAACCACCACGTCTACATTCGGGGTCATACGCAGCGCAGCGTCAACGGAAGGTATGAGTAGTCAACAATCTCTAACTAACGGACTTGAAACCAACGGATAATATTGGTAGTCATTTTCCGAGAAACACGGGCTTACGCTTTTCCATAAACGCTTGGCGCCCCTCTTTGTAGTCGCTGCTAGCGAAGCACCGCTCAACGGCCTCGTCGCATTGCTGACCATCGCGCTGACTTTCCTCTTTCAAGGCTTGCGTCACGATGGTCTTTATAGACGAAATAGTCAGTGGCGCGTTACTGACGATAGTTTGCGCATACTGGAGAACCTCATCATGCAGTTGTGCTGTTTCGAAGACGCGGTTAACTAAACCCATTTGGATCGCTTCATGGGCCGTGAATTGCCGTGCGGTGTAAAAAATTTCTTTCGTGAAGGATGGGCCGACCACGTCCATCAGTGTCTTTACGCCCTGATATTCATAGCCAAGCCCAAGTTTTGCGGCGGGCACACCAAACTTGGCATTCTGAGCAGCGATTCGAATGTCGCACGCCAGGGCCAAAGCAAGCCCGCCACCGATACAAAAGCCCTCAATCATTGCGATAGTGGGTTTGGAGAGAAGCTGCAGACTGTCAGTGGCTTGCTTAGACGTCTGATTGTAATGTGCGATGGCGCTAGCATCGCCTCGCTTGTCATTGAACTCTGAAATGTCAGCACCGGAAACGTATGCTTTGCCACCCGCGCCACGGGTAACAACGACACGGATATCGGGATCCTTGTCAAAGTCACTGGTGAGCGCAGCAATCGCCTGCCACATCGCAAAACTGATCGCGTTGTGACGATCGGGGTTATTGAAAATAATCCAACCGATATGCCCTGACTTTGCAAAAAGAATTTTGGGGGTCAAGGGGTGCTCAGAAAAATTCATTTGCTCATCCCCGTGATGGAGCTCGCCATTGCCCGCGGATCACGTTGAGGCCAGCGCCCACTGTCTACCCACCCGATAAAATCACCCAACTCACGATTAAAGGCATCTGGGGCCTCGAGATTGATGGTGTGTCCTATGTTAGGCAGAACGACCAGCGCTGCGCCGGGGATTGATTGCTTCATCAGAAGCCCTGGTAACAGACAAGGCCAGTCCTCATCGCCATTGACGATGAGTGTTGGCACGGTCATCTTTTCAAACTGATCCTTGAGATCATAAAGAGAGGGGCGTTCTCTTTGAACACCCAACTGGGTGTTGCCAGAGCCGAGCGCGGAGTGTTCTTTAAACATCTCTTTAAACTCTAAAAAACCTCGCGGATCTTTAGTTTCGAATTGCACTCTGGTCGGGCCTTTGGCGTATTTTTCAACGAATGCCTCCATACCCTGCTCAAAAAGAACGGCTGCTGAGTTTTCATTTTCTTGGCGGAATTGGTCTCGCTTTTCAAGTTCAGCGCCATACCCGCAACCAGCAACACAGATCGAAAGGGTTCGCTCTGGATAATTAAGGCCCAAGTGCAAGCTGGCAAACCCGCCCATCGAAAGGCCGGCCACATGCGCTTTTTTCGAATCAACGGCGTCCATGACGCATAGAATATCTTTAACCGCTCGCATCTGGGAGTAGGAGGAAACATCTTTTGGGATATCCGATGGGGGCCAGCCCCGAGCGTTGAATGTGATGCAGCGATAACGGCGTGCAAAGTGCCTAACTTGTGGCTCCCAGCTCCTGTAATCCCCCCCAAACTCATGCACAAATACAAGGTCCTTGCCAGAGCCTGTCACTTCATAAAAAAGCTTCACACCATCATCTGTCACCACGTATGACATCGCATTGTCTCCAAAAAAATTGAATAACCTAGCCCATGTAGCTGCGTCGTCCGTAGTCGCGCAGGAAGATTCTGATCAGATGCCTCTTCCTGTCAGGTTCGTCAAAGTCAACGTAATCTGATCTCAGGTGAGCCATCTTAAAGTTATTAACGAATTGCATCTGTCCGGCAACAAGTGTGAAGGTGACATGATTCTCGGGTTCGGACAAAAGTTCTGAAATCGCATCGATTGCAGCTCGTCCTTCGGCATTGAGGGTCTTGCCTTCGAGTTCGTAACCAACCGGGATGAGCGATCGGTTGTAGCGTGCGCGTACGGCCACACCGTCAGACTGAAACATCGGGTGATAGTGAGTCGGATGCTCGGTCTCTGGGTGCTCGCCTTGCCTGTTCCAGTAAAAAGGTTCATAAAGCCGCTGCATCAGTGCAGGGTCTCGTTTGCGCAGCTCATTGTGTGCTGTCAGGAGACTTCCTGCTTGGCTGATACCGCCTTCTTTCGACGTTCTCAACACCAACAAGCCAAGGTAAGGCGGTGCGAAATTAAACCCGTAGTCGCTGTGCCAAGAGAGCTCTTGGCTGGTCAGGTCGCCCCTCACCCTGACGGCGGTGTTTTTGCCCGTGTCTCGCACGTCGTATAGCAGTCTGCCATCGAAGGCCTGCGCGACGGGCCGCGCAATTCGGCTGGCCAGCAACCAATATATTTGGGTCAGGGCGTGTTTGCTGTATTTCTCAGTGTCGAGTCTATCGACGATGGCAAACCCCACACCTTCGTCCAGGGCAGTCCTGACCTGCACCATTAGCGCGTCGGCATGTGGCATTGGGTAGTCAGTTAGACACAAAGCGGTGGTCTCTACCGGGTTGTTACTGAGCGTATGGATGACTTGGTCAATTTCCTCAAGCAATGCATCGGTGATGGGGATAAGCCAATCCGATTCGCTGATTTGGGCATTTTTCCAAGCGATCTTGCCTTGGATTTGCCGGTCCAACATGTTTGTTTGCGCGTCATATTTGATCATCGCTTTCTCGCTCCGTTAGGTTTTAACTAAATGGAATCAGTGCTGTAACTGTTTTTCGATCCAGCTGCCTATTTCTAGTAACTGGTGATGCGATCCTGTACCGACCACTTGCATTCCCATTGGGAGCCCCGAAGGCCCCGTAAAGAACGGCAGGGTCAATGCAGGCAAATAAGTTGCGGTCCAAATAAAGTTAAATGTCACTGGACCCGTGTCTTGCAGACCCGCAGGGGCCTCACCTGGCGAAGAAAGGGTGAGCACCCCATCAAATCCTTTGAGCGTTTCCGTGATTAATATCCGGGCTTTTTCAAAAATGGATCGGGCCGCTTGGTAATCCTCAAAACTGATTGCCATCCCTTCTTGAACCAGTGCACGTGCAGGTTCTGACAATAAATCTGGGCTTGTCAGCCAGTCGCGAAGAAAATGTCGACTGCCCTCGAACCTATTAATTGTCCACGAGGCGGTGAGCATTTCTTGATCCAAACGGTCGAGTCGGACTTCATGCAATCGGGCGCCGCTTGAAAGCAGTCGCGTGAGCATCGTCTCAAAGCTTTTGATAGCGGCGGGCTGAGCCTGCTCCCAGAAAGCAGTTCGATAAATTGCGAAAGAGGGCGCATTGATTGAGTCGTCGTCAATTTTTCGATTAGGCGTCTTTTGAAGGGCCGAATAAAAAAGAGACAAATCCTCAAGGCTTCGAGCCATGCAACCCAGCGTGTCAAAAGAGTGTGCAAGATTTTTCACGCCCGCGAAGCTGAGTTCCCCGTAGAGAGGTTTAAGTGCGTAAATACCGCAATAAGCCGCCGGCCTAATAACCGAACCCCCTGTTTGCGTGCCTAGTGACAGGGGGACCATTTTCGCGGCAACTGCCGCGGCCGATCCAGATGACGACCCACCCGGGGAATGATCAAGATTGTGCGGATTCTTGCAGCTGCTCGGTGTGCGATAAGCAAACTCAGTCGAGGCCGTCTTCCCCAAAATAATTGTTCCTGCATCTTTACACAGCGTCACGCAAACGGCATCTTGGTTAGGGCGATGATCTTTATAGATGGGTGACCCATAGGTGGTCGGGAAGTCTTTCGTTTCAATGTTGTCTTTGAGTCCAATCGGTATGCCACTCAGGGGTTGAGTTGATGCCTTCGGGTTCACTCGTTTTGCTGCGGCGATCGCGTAACTTGGATCCAGTGATGTCCAAGCGTTTATAGACTCATCAGTCGATGAAATGCGCGCTAGACAATCCAAGACCAAGTCCACTGCCTGTATCTTTTTTTTACTAATCATTTCAACCGCCTCGGTGGCGGTTAATTCACTGAGGCGACTGATCATGACGGATCTCGCAAGTGATAATAATTGTTGATGTTGGTTATTTGTAACAGACAGAATATCTTTTTGACAAGAACGCAATGGAGCTCGTCGTACTAAGTAATTTATATGGTGAATAAACTTTGGATCAAAGTGGTGCGGCTCGTATTTTTTTGGGGCATGGACGTAAGATTTGCCCTACGACTTGCCCTACTTTTGGGAATGAATCTAGCGGCACTTTTTCACTACTAACAATTATCTTGACATTGTTATTACCGTGAGCTTAGGATTAATTGGTTGTTGCTGTGTTCAAACATTTTCCTTATTCAAAGCCAAAGATTTTAATATTTGGAGAAATAAAAATGCGACTGACAAAAATATTTGCTGCCGGAACCCTATTTGCTGCGCTTGCTGCCGTGAGCACAACTGCCGTGGCTCAACAAACGGTCAAGTTACGACTCGGACACGTGACCACTGCGGCATCAATTGCCGGACAAGGCGCGCAGGCTTTTGCCAAGGCAGCCAAAGAACTATCCAATGGACAAGTTGAAATTGAGGTTTTTCCCAACTCTCAGCTCGGTGGTGAGCTCGAGATGCTGTCACAGGTTCGTCTAGGTACGCTTGATATTGCGATGAACGGTTCGGGTATTGTTGCGGCAATTGAGCCGATGTTCAGCATCACTGAACTGCCATTCATTTGGAAAAATAGAGACACTGCTTGGGCAACGTTGACAGGTCCAATTGGCTCTAATTTGTTGGGTTCACTTGAACCAAAAGGGATTAAAGGTCTGTCTTGGGGCGTATGGGATTTCCGTGGATTTTTGATGAGCGGTACGGCGATTAACTCTCCGGCCGATATGAAAGGCAAGAAGATCCGTATTATTGAAAATCCACTTTATGTTCGAACCATCCAAGCGCTTGGTGCCAACCCTGTTCCGATGGCGTGGCCAGAGGTCTATACGGGCTTACAGCAAGGAACCATCGATGGCGTAGAGACCAATTATCACGGTATGGGTGATGCAAAGTTGTACGAGGTTGCCAAGGACTTGGCCGCCACGGACCACATTTTTACGGCAACGATCTACATCATGAATTTAGATAAATTCGACACACTGTCACCAGCGCATAAAGACGTTGTGTTGAAGGCTGCCCGTGTTGCTGGGGAAACGATGCGCGCCGGCGCTGCCAAAGCAAACGAAGACGCCATCGCTTTGATGGAACGCAGCGGTGTCAATGTCACGCGGCCCAACCGCGTACCTTTCGAAGCCGCCACTGAGCCAGTGATTGCTTACTTCTCGACAATTGTGGGGCCTGAACTGGTGCAGCAAGTCATCGATAGTCAGAAATAATCGCCTCATTCTCTGACCAGGAGCCAGCGATGCCAACCATAACCGCCAATGATGTGGATCTCTTTTATGAAGTGACGGGTCAAGGCGCACCGCTGGTTCTTCTGCATGAATATGCGACTGACATGCGTGCCTGGGAATCTCAGGTACGTTTTTTTAGTCGCTTTTATAAAGTTATACGCTTTAATTATCGCGGGTACCCACCATCATCGGTCCCAAAAGAGCCCGATGCTTATTTGCATGACCGTTTTATCGATGACATTGAGGCTATTTTTGTGGGCCTTGGGATCGAGCAGGCCCATTTGGTTGGGATTGCGACGGGTGGCAATCTGGCCCTGAATTTTGCATTGCGTCGACCCGAGAAAGTGCTTAGTCTTGTCGTCATTGGTGCGGGTGCGGGCACATCTAATCGGCAAGTGTGGCTTGAGGCTGCAGCAGAACTTGCCGATGGTATTGCATCGCGTGGTGTTCAAGCTGTGATTGACTCTGTGTCTACGGCACCTCAACGCATTGCTTTGAAGCACAAGGACCCCATCGCTTGGGAAATGTTCTTGATGCTCATGACTGAACTGGATCCGTTTGGAGCCGAACAAGTGATGCGCACCACGTTAACCGGCCGGCTGCCGATTACGGATCTGGAGCAAGGGTTGCTCGATTGTCAATTACCAGTGCTTGTGATGATGGGCGACCAAGACAGTCCGGCCGAACAAGCTTGTCGCTTTATCGTCCAACATGCGCCCCACGCGGGCCTTGCTGTACTGGCCAATTGTGGTCACACGCTAAACCTAGAAGAACCCGCAATGTTCAACCAGTTGGTCGGCGACTTCCTCGCTGCAGTCTCTGCTGGGCGCTGGGGCACTTGGGTTAAAGACAAAGGATAACCTGCCATGGCGATGCCTATTCCTATTGGATTGGTAATAATTTTTTGGGGGTCCTTGGCCCTTGCTGTTTGGCTCGTATTTGTGGTGCGTGACGACTTTTCACAAGAACGGGGACTCGTCAAATTCTGGCGTATGTTAGAAGATGGCATTGGCCAGGCTTTGATCTTAATGATGGTCGCCACGGCAGCGCTGCAGGTGCTTGCTCGCTATGTGCTGCCGCCCGAAATTTCAGTCCCCTGGACCGAGGAAGGCGGGCGGCTGATGATGGTTTGGGCAGCGCTCTGGGGCGCTGCCGCTCTGCAGCGTTCAGACGACCACATCAGCATGACAGCTGTCTATGGCGCGCTCGGTAATTCTGGTAAACGCCTGCTACTGATTTTCAGTGATTTGATGACGCTTGGTGTGCTTTTGCCGGTGGTCTATTGGGGTTGGCAAAACGCTCGAATGCTCGACATCATGACATCCATCTCGCTTGGTCTACCCTTATCGATTTTTGCCTACTCGGTGCCTGTTGCGGGCGCCATCATGATTGTTTACACAGTCAAGCTTCTGACGGATCGGTTAAGAGGCAAGATGCCTCGGATTCATCAAGACTTGCCGGACGTTTGAGAGGGGTAGAACGTGGACGGATTGACGCTTATCACTATTACATTTTTTGTTTTATTTATCCTGCGAGTGCCGGTTGCTTTTGTGCTGATGGCGACTTCTCTGGTTGGGCTTGTGTTTGCCCCTTCACCGATTCCCATCTCAACCTTGCCCACGACCTTTTGGCAGGGGATAAACCATTTTGTGTTGATGGCGATCCCGTTCTTTGTGCTCATGGGCGATCTGGCCTTGGTCTCTGGCGTGACACAGCGCTTGGTCAATGTCGCGAAGGCTTGGATTGGTCATATTTCTGGTGGCTTGGCCCATGTCAGTGTTTCAGTGAACGTGGTGATGGCGGGGATGTCAGGTTCTGACTTGGCCGATGCCGCGGCAACCGGCAAGCTTTTGATTCCGGCCATGACACGCGCTGGCTACCCAGTGGCTTATGCGGCGTCGATCATCGCTGGTGCGGCCATGATCGGTCCGCTGATTCCGCCTTCGATCGCCCTTATTCTTTTCGCTGCAGCCACAGAGGCGTCTGTGGGTCGTCTCTTTCTCGCAGGGGCCGTGCCTGGGGTGTTGTTGGCGATCTTTTTAATGTTTCAAGCATACTTTGTCGCGAAAATTAATAATTATCCTAAAGAACCTAAAGTGCCAACCGCCCAGCGCTGGCGCGATACGGTCGTCGGGTTGCCGGTGCTTTGCATTCCTGTGATCGTCTTGGGCAGTATTCTGACTGGTATTGCAACCCCGACTGAGGCTGCCGTGCTGGGTGTCTTGGCGGTGATTTTGGTGGGTGGTGTTATCTACCGTGAACTTTCTGCCAAGGAATTTTCAAGACAACTCTCATCGACGGCGCGCACGGTCGGCTCGGTTTTTCTGATTATCGGTGCAGCGGCGATTTTCGGGCGTGTTTTAACGTTATATGGCGCAGCAGATGGTTTGGCGACATGGATGACTGGGGTCACCACCGATCCGATTGTCTTTCTGTTGGGCATCGCACTACTCTACCTCTTACTTGGTGCCATGCTTGACACGGTACCCATCATCCTTGTGTTCGTGCCACTTTTGATGCCCACTGTGACTGCTTTGGGTATTAGTGAGGTTCACTTTGGTGTCATCACGGTCTTCTCTCTGCTTATTGGACTGGTCACGCCTCCCTACGGGCTGACCATGTTTTTGCTCTGTCGAATGGCTAACATCAGCATGATGAGTTTTTGGCTAAAGCTTTGGCCAATCTTTATCACAAAAGTCTTCACCCTGATCCTGTTGGTTGTGTTCCCACAATTGACAACTTGGCTGCCGGACTTATTCATGCCACTGAACTGAGGCATGTCTAGGCCGTGATAAACAATAATGAGCAATGGCAATGGGCACAGATAGCGTATTGGTGACAGGGGTAGGTGGGTTGATTGGAGGAGCGGTTGCGCGCTGCTTTGCCCGCCTGGGCTGTGCCGTCGTGGGGATGGATAGATCGCTGCCTCCAGGCTTTGATTTGCCCTTTATTTCACATGACCTTCCTGATCCTCACCGTTGGTATCAAGTCATCCGGAAGCATCGGGTCAACAAGATCGTTCATGCCGGAGGGGTGTCTGGACCGATGTTGCTCAATGACTCGCCTAATAGAATCGTTCAGATCAATTTAGAGGGTTTGACGGGGTTGCTTGAGGCTGCGCGTATCGAAGGTATTGAGCGCATTATTGGCTTTTCCTCCGTGGTTGCCTATGGTGATCATCCGGATTTGAGTGAGATCACAGAGAAGTCTTGGCTGAACCCTTCAAGTGTCTATGGTGCAACCAAAGCCGCGGGCGACGCCTTAGTAAATGCCTATTATCTGAGTCACGGTGTTGATATGGTGACGTTCCGTGTGGCCGGTGGTTACGGGCCTGGACGCGTCACACCGTGCCTTATCCGGTTACTTATTGAAGACGCGTTGCAGGGTCGCAAGAGTCTCGTGTGTGATGACCCCCGTCGCACGCGTCAGTACATATTTGTCGATGATGTCGTAGATGCGGTCATGCTTGCAATGGATCAGTCGGCCTTGCCTCAGAGAACTTACAACATCGGGCCCGGTGTTATTCACACTGCACGTGATGTGATTGACACGGTCCAAGCTTGCCTTCCGAGCGCTGAGGCCGAGATTGATGCCGCGGGTATGCAGTGGAACAGTTTCGGTATCGGTCTGCTAAACATTGACGCGGCTAGACGCGACTTTGGCTTTAACCCAGCCGTGGATTTGGCCCAAGGCGTGCAAAAAACATTGGACTGGGTCTTGCAAAGGGAGGCCAAAAGTTGAAAGTCGATAGCCTGCTTGATTTTAGTGGACAACGAGTGCTTGTTACCGGTGCTGCCAACGGCTTTGGAGAGGCCATCGCACGAAAGTTCCACGCGCACGGTGCCTCTTTACTGTTGGCGGACATCGAACCACAAAACGTATATTCATTGGCCACTGAGCTTGGAGCGGTGGGGTATGAGTTTGATCAGTCTGATCCTGCGTCGGTTGACCGACTGTGCCAAACGGTGGGCGAGGTGGATGTGCTAGTTAACAACGCCGGTATTTTGATTGCGAAGCCCCTTCTTGCCATGTCTGTACAAGATGTTCAGGCCTTGGTCGCGACAGACTTTGTTGGCGTTTGGCAGCTGATGCGCGGTATCGGGCAGGGTATGGTCAGTCGCAAGAAGGGCGTCATCCTGTCTATTGGCTCTCAGACTGCTTTTTGCGGCGGAGAAAACAGAGGGATCTATTCTGCTATGAAGGCGGCTGTCTCCCAATTAACCCGCTCGGCTGCGGTTGAATGGGGCCCAGAAGGTGTGAGGGTTGTCTGCCTGGCGCCTGGGCGTTCGATCACCCGCATGACCCAGGCCACGACTGCATCTACCTATAAGGGAGACCGTGGCCTTGATCGTGTCCCGCTAGGCCGGTGGGGAAGTGCCGAGGAAGTGGCCAACATGGCCCTGTTCCTTTGCTCAGACGCTGCGAGCTATGTGACTGGCGAGACGTTAATAGCTGACGGTGGTTATGTGTTGGGGTGAGGCATTTGACTGCGATCCCGATACTGATCGAAGACCACTTCTTGGTCAAACATCGCGTTAATCTGCATTTCGGACAAACCGGCATCACTCAAGATATCGCTTGTGTGCTGTCCCAACCAAGGGGCAGGCAAGCGGATCTTGGCGAACTCCCCGCTGGACTTCACGGGTGAACCGAAGGCTTTTGTTTTTCCCATGATGGGGTGATCAATTTCTACAACCATGTCGCGCGCCAGAACATGGGGGTCTGAAAGGGCTTGTTCGAAAGTGTAGACAGGGCCTGCTGGTATGCCGGCGGCGTCGAGCTTAGCCGCCCAGTGAGCAGTTGGCTGGGTCTGGAAAACTTCTTCTATCAACGTCTCCAAGGCGTCCGCGTTTTTGACGCGTTCAGAATTATTCACAAACATTGGATCCGTGGCCCAAGTGGGTTTCTCGACCACAGTCTCACAAAAAGCGTGCCATGCCTTCTCGGTGTTAGCCCCAATGGTGATGTAACCATCGGCCGTTTGATAGGCTTGGTAGGGGGCTGTGCGCCGATGACGGGTACCCATTGGCAATGGCAACTCACCGGACCCAAAAAAGGCAGCAATCTCCCAAAACGACCATGCCAGACCTGCCTCAAGCAGGGAAGTCTCAATGTACTGTCCGTGGCCCGTTCGTAGACGCGAAATATAGGCACCCAAGATCCCGTAAAGCCCCGTTACACCTGACGCAATATCATTCATCGAGATGCCAACCTTCGTGGGTCTGCCACCTGACTCACCGGTCATGCTCATGATGCCGCTCATGCCTTGGGCGATGATGTCATAACCCCCTTTACTGCTGTAGGGGCCAGTCTGCCCAAAGCCCGACAGTGAGCAGTAGACAAGGCTAGGGTTTATTTCTTTTAAGGTCTCATAATCAATGGCCAATCTTTTTGCAACGCCTGGGCGAAAGTTCTCTGTGACGATGTCAGCTCGCTTGGCTAGCGCCATGACTATTTTCTTACCCTCTGCTGATTTGAGATTGATCGCTAAGCTACGTTTGTTGCGGTTAATCACCGAAAAACAATACGACTCACCATTGATTTTGGGGTCAAACGCGCGCGAAGTGTCGCCGCCGGGAAATGCTTCGACTTTTATCACATCTGCGCCCATATCTCCGAGGATCATCGAGCAGTAAGGGCCAGCAACGAAACTGGTGAAATCTAGAACAGTGACACCTTCAAGCGGTAGCGGCATGATTGTCTCCGTGGAACGTTAAGTATTTGGCCTCAAGCAATGTCATTTACTTTATCACTAAGACCCACCGTGCATGCAGTCGCCCCTAGGGGTTTGGGTAATCCCGAAGGGGCGAGAGGATGCCAGTGAGTTGCAGCGGAGTTGACCCGCATGCCCCGAACACTGTGATTTCTTCGGTTGAAGAAACAAAAAAGACACGAGCTCCTTGAACGACATGAAGGCAGTTTGGTTGGCGTGGCCCACCCATAACTGACACCTGTGATGCCCCCTTTGCTACCCTGAGCGTTTGCCCCGAGCGTTTGCCCCGAGCGTTTGGCCTGAGTGCTTGGCCTCAATTACCTTGGCTGTATTGTAAGAAATGGTAATCAAAGGCAGTTTCTGCACCCCTGCGATGTGAGGATACTGAGTAATCGAAACATACGTGATGTGATGCACCCGCGGCACGGGTGTGGTGACGTTCACCGGTTCGGTCGATAGCGAAGCCTCCGAGACCAACAACCTGACGATTGATGGTGCTACCGGCGCAGAGATCGCCTTCCAGGGCAACGTGGGTGTTGGTACCCACGGCCGCCTTGGTGCGGTGCTGATTGCATCTGCGACGGATGTGACAGTCTCGGACGCCATGTCGTTTAACGCCGTGTCGATCTTGCAAGAGGCAGGCACGGGCACCACGACGTTTGGTGTCACGGTCAATACCAGTGGGCAGATTGGCGGTAACTCGTTCAATGCCAACGGCATCGATATCACCACCACCAGTGACGTGCGCTTTGAAAACAACGTGACGACTACCGGCAAAGGCGCGGTGGCGATTGACAACCCCGAACGCTGACGATTGAAAACACAGCGGACTTTGATCTGGCGGGTGCGTTTGCTCAGTCCGGTGGCGGCTTGGTTAGTCTTGGTGGCAACATCACTACAGCGGATGCGGCGATCGGCTTTATTGCCCCGATCACGCTCACAGATGACTTGACGCTCACGAGCACAACGAGTGCGACACGGATTGGAGGTGTTAACTTGGGTGGTGCGGTGACCGCGAACAGCGCGATCACCAGCGACGGCACGGCACTTGCGCTGACGATTAGTGCCGGCACGGGTAATGTGACGATGGCCAATGCTGACAACGATTTTGACGCGCTGTTGACCGTTGCTGGTAACCAAATATCGCTTGTCTATAAAAACGGCACTTGAAATCCAGATAACGGCGCTTGGCGATTCCAACCTAACAGCAGGTGATACTTTGAAGGTTAGTGGTTCGGTCACATTTGCGACAAGTGACCTAGATCGCACGAGTGCGACAGACATCTTGTTTGGCAACCTGTCTGTTGGTGCAAATCTTGTGGCGGTGACCCAGGGCAACACCACAGATGGTGGTGTGACTCAAGATGCGTTGATTTCACTGAACGTCACAGGCACGTCCACATTTACGGCAGATATTGGCATAGACCAGGTTGCGTTGCTGAACGCTTCAGGTAACGATTTTGTCGGGGCGGTTAACTTCAATAATGTGAACAGCGGTAATTGGCTAAACATCACTATTGTGGATGCGACTAGCCTGACCTTGGGTAACGTTCTGGCCACGGGGAACCTGGATGCCACAGCAGCAACGGACCGGACCTTGGCGGGTAATGTCTCCGCTGACACACCCGACCTGACGGCCACGACTTGTGGAATCAATCAGACATCGGGTAAGTTGAGTGTGAGCACGAGCCCGACGCAGCTCAATGCCGCCACAAACATCACGTTGGGCAGCGCCACGAACGACTTCAATGGCCCGGTTAACGCCGCAGGTGAGAACATTGCACTGACCGATGGTGCGGCTGGCATGACGCTGGGCAACATCACAGCCGGCGGCACGTTTGGTGCCACGAGCACGGGTGGTGCGATTGCTCAGGCCAGTGGCACCACGATTGCAGTGACCGGCGAGACGACACTGGCGGCGAGTGCGAATGGGGCTGCGGCTGACATAAAGCTCGATGGAACGAGCAATGACTTCTCAACCGTTAACGCCGATGGTGCGGGGGTGACTCTGGTTGACGCCAATGATCTCACTTTGGGAACCGTAGCGGCCACCGGAAACCTGGATGCCACAGCAGGCACGAGCCAGAACTTGGCTGGTGTGGTGAGTGCACGCAGTCTGGTTCTGAATGAGGGTAGCGCGATTACGCAGAGTGCCAATGGCGTGCTGACGGTGGTCAACGGCCCGACCAATATGCAAGCCGGCAGCACGATCACGCTCGATAAGGCCAACGACTTTAAAGGCACGGTCAATGTGCTTGGTGGCACAGATGTGGCACTGAACGACACCGATAATCTGACGCTAGGTAATGTCACCGCCACGGGTAATTTGAACGCGAAAGCGGCGACTGATCTGACTTTGACCGGCGATGTATCTGTCAATTCATTGGACCTGACGGCGACTGCTGGTGAAATCGATCAGTCGGCAGGTGATCTGACTGTGACGACGGGTTCAACGAAATTGAATGCAGCTAATGACATCACGCTTGATAGTCCCACCAACGACTTCAATGGCACGGTTAACGCCGATGGTGCCGGGGTGACCTTGGTTGACGCCAACGATCTCACCTTAGGTACGGTAACAGCGACGGACGACCTTAATTTGACGACCACGGGGGATCTCGTGCTTGGTACAGTGACCGTCGGTGGAGGCGTCTCAGCTTCCAGCAACGGCGGGACCATCTCGAAAACAGGTACGATGCAAGTTGAGTAAAAATCAACGTTTAATGCAGGTTCCGGGAAGGTCGATTTGTCTAATCCGGACAATTATTTCCCGTCCGGTGCAGTCACGCAAGGCTCCTCAATCATTGTTACGGGTGACTCAAGTTCAGTGATTGGTAAGGCATCGGCTGGTATGCTATCTCAGGATGTTGTGGCTGCAGAGTCTGCAACTGTCATGGTTAGCGAGCCTGCAACGGTCAATGGCAGTTCAGGGCGTGTGTTGATCATCACTGAAGCAGATGAAGAAAGTATTAAGATATCACTTTGTACGTCTTCATCGGCTAACTTGAATTGTGTGTCTCAATGATAAAGAATGGTCGAGTATTGTTTAAGCTAGTGGTGATCAAACCATCAGCGATAAAAAGCTTTGTGGGATTTCTTGGTGGCGCCGCATTACTGGTGGCAAGCCCCGTGTTTGCCCAAGTGCCACCTGTGCCACCCGTTAACGCGGGCTCTTTGCTTGAAGAGGTCGAGCGCCAGCGCCCGCCACCGCAAGCGCCCCGACAGGGTCCGGCGTTAAACATACCCCAGCCCTTGGCTCCGTCTGCAGCACCCACTGCAGCCTTCACGGTCAAGCAGTTCACTTTTGCGGGTAATACCAAGGTCAGAGGCGCAGCGTTAGAAGCTGCTCTGGCTGGGTATCTGAATCGCCCAATTGAGTTTAAAGACCTGCAAGAGGCGGCCAACGTGGTGGCTGAGACCTATGCCAAAGACGGCTGGTTGGCGCGGGCCTTTGTGCCACGCCAAGACATCACCGAGGGCACGGTACAGATTCAGATCATTGAAGCCGTCTACGGTGGCAGTCGTATCGATGGGGAGTTCACGAACGCCTCGCGCGAGCGCGTTCAAGCCACAGTGGACGATCAGAATGTCGAGGGTGAGGTGCTGTCACTGACCGATGTCGAGCGTGGCCTATTGCTTGCCGACGATATGCCAGGTGTATCAGTGGTGGGGTCCTTGGTTGCTGGCGAGAACACCCAAGAAACAGATGTATTGATTAACGTTGAGGACACACAGTGGATCACTGGTCGTGTCCAGGTCGATAACCAAGGCAACAAGTCCACCGGCGAGAATGAGGTGAGCATCAACAGCTCGATCAACGGCTTAACGGGAAATGCGGATCAGTTCAATGTGTATGGTCTATATACCGAAGGCTTGTCCTTTGTGAGTGCTAGCTACAGCGTGCCGTTGCTTTACCGCGGCTTAAGGCTTGGGGCGAGCTACAGCACCTTGGGTTACCGGATTGTGGATAAGGATCTGGCCGCATTAGAGGGCAGTGGGTTTGCTAATACTTGGGGCATCGAAGTCACGCAGCCGTTGGTGCGTTCGCGCAACACCAATGTGTTTGCCCGTTTAGGCTACACCAACAAGTTGTTTGACAACCGCGCGGGCCAAGTCAGTACCAGTGAGTACACCGTCGATGTGGTGGCGCTGGAGTTGACCGCCACGCATCTGGACAGCTTGGGCGGTGGGGGTTACACCACACTGAGTCTGACGCCAAGCGTGGGTAACGTGGACTACAGCAGGGTGCCGGGCACAGAGCGTCTTATTAAAGCCACGACTCAATCTGATGGTCAGTACGCCAAGCTACGCTATGGACCTAGTCACTTTAGTAGACAGTGCTTGTCTCTAAGTTTTGGTAATACAGGCGTTCAAATTCAACTGGTGTGACCCAATCGTTAGCCGAGTGCCTGCGAACTCGGTTGTAGTAAATCTCAATAAACTCAAAGACCTGTTGACGCATTTCAGCCTGGGTTACTAGCGGGCGACCTAGCACAGTCTGCTTTTTGAAAGTGGCAAAGAAGCTTTCAGCTACGGCATTATCCCAACAATTTCCCTTCCGGCTCATGCTTTGTAAACAGCCGTGCTTTGCGAGGATGGCTATAAAGGAATGGGCACAGTACTGCGAGCCACGGTCAGTGTGTACGATAACGCCACGAGGGTTACCGCGTGTGTATAAGGCCGCGTTTAAAGCATCATTGACCAAGGCTTGGTCGATCCGAGCGCTGACTTGCCAGCCGACCACTTGTCGATTGAACAAATCGATCATGGTGGCCAGATACAGCCATCCCTCTTGCGTCTGCAAATAGGTTATGTCACCTACCCAGGCCACGTTGGGCTCGCTCACCGTGAACTGCCGGTCTAATAAGTTAGGAGCGATTGGCAAACAATGCTTTGAATCAGTGGTGCGTCTGAAGTTGCGCTTCTGCAGACATCTTAGGCCCTGCCTACGCAGGGACCTTCCAACGGTACGCTCACTAACGTTAATACCTTTGGCTCTCACATCACCCGTCAGGCACGGAGCGCCGGCGCGACCTTTATGGGCACTAAATTCAGTTCTCACAGCGCGATCCACTGGACCATCGACGGCCTTCCGACTACGCCAGCGATAAAACCCACTGCGACTGACCTGAAGGGCCTCGCACAGAGCCAGCATGCTGTATGCGTCAAGATGCTGCGCCATGAACGTGTACCTCATCGACTTGGATTGTTGACAAAGTACACGTGCGCCTTTTTTACGATCTTGTTGACCTCGCGCAAGTGTGCGTTCTCTTTCTCAAGGTCTTTGATGCGCTGTTGTTCGGCACTTAACGTACGGGGATTGCCTTGAACACCCTGCTCACGGGCTTTTTTCAACCAACCACATAACGTTGAGTGGCCAACCCCAAAATCGGTGGCCAATTTTGACGTACTGATTTCAGGGTGAGCCAGGGCGTAGTCAATGCATTCTTGCTTCTTTTGGGGACTGATGTAATTTGACATGTTCGTTTCCTAAAGTAAAAGCATACTTCAGAGACTTGAAATGTCTACTTTTTTGACTAGGTCCATTTTACCGTTGCCTGGTGCCAGTACTTTTATGGGTGTGTCATCGGCATGAATCTTAGTAGCCGCGAACACATGTTGGTGCAGTGCTTCCAAGAGTGGGGCTAATAACGTGTGCACGCCACCCACCCAGTCACCCAAGGTGCTGTCACTGAGATCAACCTCTTGACGGCCGTAGATTTGGCTTTGCCTGTAAAGGGGTAAGTGATCAAGGTACTTACTGACCATCACGTGACTGAGCAGTGCGGGGCCAGCATAGCCTCTGGCAATGGGTCGACTAGGGGCTGGGGCTTGCACGATGGTGTCACAGCAGCGGCAAGCTAACTTAGGGCGAACAATGCTGATGACTTTAAAGTGAGCGGGAACATGTTCCAACACTTCGCTGACATCTTCACCCAAACGTACAAAGT
>Ga0163216_101203_pt1 | contig 18966 bp, 15 predicted proteins | sample SynspAceP_FD_167610 | JGI IMG/M metagenome (GOLD analysis project Ga0163216, IMG submission 167610) | Saline lake microbial communities from Ace Lake in Antarctica - Synechococcus sp. Ace-P (Illumina Assembly) | ecosystem: Environmental > Aquatic > Non-marine Saline and Alkaline > Saline ...
GTTTTCTAGCAAAGCCACCAAATTTGGCGCTTCTGTCTGACCGATCGCGATCTGCACGATATGCGCATGCCCGTCGCCCCCCGAAAGTTGCACTACACATAGCCTGTCCCTATGCGGGTTCAGCCCCATCGTCTCGCAATCAATGGCCACAACCGGGCCAAGGTCCAGCGTGTCGGGCAGGTCGTTTTTGTAAAGATGGTTCGTCATAATCATTCCCTTTTGCGGAGGGAATGGTGCCCAGGAGAGGACTCGAACCTCCACGTCCTTGCGAACACTAGCACCTGAAGCTAGCGCGTCTACCATTCCGCCACCTGGGCACAGGTTTCGTGAAAACGGCGTTTATCTGTGCCGCAAATCAGTGTCAACGAGGATTCGTCGGAATTTTCCGACAACCCATCCCGGGCCTGTACGACGCAGCGGGCCGCGACCCTGTAACGCCTTGTCCAAAGCGCTCACTGCGGATAGGAACAAGCATGATTTCAAGGTCGGAGGCTGCAGCATGTCGAAACTCGTCACCATTTACGGCGGATCAGGCTTTGTGGGTCGCTATATTGCGCGACGTCTTGCCAAAGAAGGCTGGCGGGTACGTGTAGCTGTCCGTCGTCCGAACGAGGCGATGCACGTCAAACCCTATGGAACACCGGGTCAGGTCGAACCGGTTTTGTGCAATATCCGCGATGATGCCAGTGTCCGTGCCGTGATGCAGGGTGCAGATGCCGTGGTCAACTGCGTGGGTATTCTGGCCGAGAACGGCAAGAACCGGTTTGGCGCCGTTCAGGCAGAAGGGCCGGGGCGCGTTGCACGGATCGCGGCCGAACTTGGAGTCACCCGCATGGTCCAGATTTCGGCCATCGGAGCAGATGCCGCTTCAAAAAGTGATTATGCCCGCACAAAGGCACTGGGCGAGCAGGCTGTTCTGGAACATATGCCAAATGCCGTGATCCTGCGTCCCTCGATCATTTTCGGGGCCGAAGATCAGTTCTTTAATCGGTTTGCCCGCATGGCCCAACTAGGTCCGATCCTGCCGGTCGTCGGTGCAGATATGCGGTTCCAACCGGTCTATGTCGATGATGTGGCCCGCGCCGCTGTTCTGGCCGTTCAAGGCCAAGCAGCGCCCGGTATTTACGAATTGGGCGGGCCTGAGGTGTCGACCTTCCGTCAGTTGATGGCGCAGATGTTGGAGACTATTCAGCGGCGCCGGTTGATCATAAATATCCCCTTTACTGTCGCGCGGATCATGGGGTTCAGCTTTGATATGCTGAACAAGATGACATTGGGTCTGGTGCCCGCGCAGATCACCCGCGATCAGGTGCGTAACCTGTCACGCGACAATGTCGTCACCGAGGGTGCCAGAGGCTTTGCCGATTTGGGCATTTCGCCCATTTCGCTTGAGGCAGTTCTGCCAGACTACCTTTGGCCCTATCGTCCATCAGGCCAATATGCTGCGATCAAGGCTTCGGCCAAGAACATGCGACAGCACTGACGGCCTTCAGCTATAGGCATAGATCAGAAGAATGATGCCCAGCGCGACGCGGTAGACAACATAGGGCGTAAAGCTGACGCTCCGTAACAACCGCATCATAAGACTCAGCGCCATTAGTGCAGCAAAAAAGGCAAAGACGGCGGCAATTGCGCCGTCTCGCGCGGCGGCGACGTCGGCATTCACAGCGACCTTTGCGCCAAGCAGAACACCCGAGGCCGCGATCGTCGGAATCGACATCAGCATCGACAACCGCGCCGCGTCGTGCCGTGCGTATCCCAGCAAACGCCCGCCGGTGATCGTGATACCCGAACGCGAGGTGCCGGGGATCAGCGCGACAACCTGCCATAGACCCATAATGACGGCATCACGTATCGACCATTGTTCAGCTGACTTGAGGTTGGTGCCGCGTTGGTCTGCCCAATAGAGCACCAGACCAAAGATCAGCATGGTCCATCCTATGACGGCCACACCACGCATCATTTCGTCCAACCCTGTCAGATTCAGGATCAGGCCCACGATGACCACTGGCACCGTTGCAATTGCCAGGCACATGGCCAGCCATGCTCCTTGGGTGTCGACTTTGCCCCGCACCAGTCGCGGAACGCCGGCAAGGGCCATCCTGACATCTGTCCAGAAATACAGAATCACAGCCAGCAGGGTTCCAATATGGACAGCAACGTCGATCACCTGCCCCTGATCCTGCATTCCTGTCAGAGCAGGCAGAAGAATCAGGTGACCCGAGGAAGAAACGGGTAGAAACTCGGTCAGACCTTGAATGACAGCGACAAGGAAAAGATGGAAGAGGGGCATTTCAAGGTCCTTCAATGCGTATGAGAGCACTCTATTAGGTCTTGCCAGAAAGGGGAAACAGGTGGTTTAGGTCCGCTTCGGTCATAAAAAAGACTATAAATTCAAATTTACCCCACGCGACGACGAAAAAAACCTATTATAGGTCAGTACTACTGACTTTTAATAAGATCAGACCTCGTTTACAAGATCGCGACCCAGTCCTGATCGGAGTTTCGACGTGGCCAAGCAACCTATGCTGAAATTCATCTCTGTTGAACGCGATATGCCGCAAAAGCGTGATGCGACTGCGCGGCGTGAGGATTTCAACGAGATCTACGCCGAATATGCCGATGCAAAGGCAAAAGAACAGGCCAGCCGCTGCAGTCAGTGTGGCGTGCCCTATTGCCAGACCCATTGTCCCCTTCACAACAACATCCCCGACTGGCTACGCCTGACCGCTGAAGGGCGGTTACAGGAAGCTTATGAACTCAGTCAGGCCACGAACACATTCCCCGAGATTTGCGGACGGATTTGCCCGCAAGACCGCTTGTGCGAAGGCAATTGTGTGATCGAAAAGTCCGGTCATGGCACAGTGACAATTGGCGCGGTCGAGAAATACATCACCGACACAGCCTGGGAGCAAGGCTGGGTAAAGCCGATTGTTCCCGCGATGGAGCGGGATCAATCCGTTGGCATCATCGGCGCTGGCCCCGGTGGTCTGGCAGCGGCTGATGTTCTGCGCCGCGCGGGTGTTCAGGTCACGATCTATGACCGCTATGACCGCGCAGGCGGGCTGCTGACCTATGGTATCCCGGGTTTCAAGCTAGAAAAAGACGTGGTGACACGCCGCAATGACCAGCTTGAACAGGGTGGTGTGGATTTCGTGCTCAACTGCAATGTCGGTGAAGATATCAGCTTTGACGCCATTCGCGGCAAGCATGATGCGGTTGTGATCGCAACCGGCGTTTACAAGACACGCGATCTGGAAGGTCCGGGCGCTGAAGCGGATGGTATTGTACGAGCCATCGACTATCTGACGGCCAGCAACCGCAAAAGCTTTGGCGACGATGTGCCGGAGTATGACAGCGGAGAGTTGAACGCCGCAGGTAAACGCGTGGTCGTGATCGGTGGCGGCGATACAGCAATGGACTGCGTGCGGACCGCGATCCGTCAGGGGGCGACGTCGGTAAAATGCCTCTACCGCCGCGATCGTGCCAATATGCCTGGCAGCCAGCGCGAAGTTCAAAACGCCGAAGAAGAAGGTGTGGTCTTCGAATGGCTCAGCGCGCCCAGAGGCTTTGCCGGTGATCCGGTGACTGGCGTGATGGTGCAAAAGATGCGCCTTGGCGCACCGGACGCATCCGGACGGCAATCGCCCGAGGTGATTGAGGGCGCAGATTATGTCGAACAGGCTGATCTGGTCATAAAGGCGCTTGGCTTCGAGCCCGAGGACCTTCCCAAACTTTGGGGTGTCGAGGGACTTGATGTGACCCGTTGGGGCACGATCCGCGCGGAATACACCAGCGGCAAAACTAGCCTTGATGGTGTGTATGCTGTGGGCGATATCGTTCGCGGTGCCAGCCTTGTGGTCTGGGCTATCCGTGACGGGCGCGACTCGGCGCAGGCGGTTCTGGACTATCTTGGTAACGGCGTACGCGCCGTCGCAGCAGAGTGACAGCTTGGCTGGCGGTTAAACCCGTGACGCCGCACAGATTTTGATCTCCGACAGGGCAGAAAGCCCGACCCGGCACAGGATGAAAGGTTGAACCCATGACCAAGTATGATGAAAGCTGGGCCGTTGCAGAAGAAGCCAAGCGCAAGTGGATGGCCGAAAACGGTCTTTACGCGGAAGAGGAAGAGCATTCCTCCTGCGGTGTAGGCCTTGTCGTATCCATAGATGGCAAGCCGTCGCGCAAGGTCGTCGAGAACGGGATCAACGCGCTGAAAGCGATCTGGCACCGTGGTGCCGTTGACGCGGACGGTAAGACAGGTGACGGCGCAGGCATCCACGTGCAGATTCCCGTTCCTTTCTTCTATGACCAGATCCGCCGTACAGGTCACGAGCCCAAGACCGATCTTCTGATGGCCGTGGGTCAGGTCTTTCTGCCACGTACCAACTTCGGTGCGCAGGAAACCTGCCGGACTATCGTGGAAACCGAAGTTCTGCGGATGGGATATTACATCTATGGTTGGCGCCATGTGCCTGTCGATATCACCTGCCTTGGCGAGAAGGCCAACGCGACACGGCCTGAGATCGAGCAGATACTGATCTCGAACATCAAGGGCGTTGACGAAGAGACATTCGAGCGGGAGCTTTATGTGATCCGCCGCCGCATCGAGAAAGCTGCAATCGCCGCCGGTATCCAGGGCATGTACATCTGCTCGTTCTCCTGCCGGTCGATCATCTACAAAGGCATGATGCTTGCTGAACAGGTGGCCGAGTTTTATCCCGACCTGCTGGACCCGCGTTTTGAATCTGCCTTTGCGATTTACCACCAGCGCTATTCTACCAACACCTTCCCGCAATGGTGGCTGGCGCAACCGTTCCGCATGCTGGCACATAACGGCGAGATCAACACCCTGCGGGGCAACGTCAACTGGATGAAGTCGCACGAAATCCGTATGGCCTCAGGCGCCTTTGGTGATCTGGCAGAAGATATAAAACCGATCGTGCAGGCCGGATCTTCGGATTCCGCAGCGCTTGATTCCGTGTTCGAGGTGCTTGTTCGTGCTGGCCGTAGCGCCCCGATGGCGAAAACCATGCTGGTACCGGAATCGTGGTCCAAGCAGGCGGTGGAACTGCCCGAAAGCTGGCGCGACATGTATTCCTATTGCAACTCGGTGATGGAGCCGTGGGACGGCCCTGCTGCTTTGGCGATGACTGACGGCCGCTGGGTCTGCGCCGGGCTGGACCGCAACGGATTGCGCCCGATGCGTTATGTCGTGACGGGTGATGGTTTGCTTATCGCAGGTTCCGAGGCCGGTATGGTGCCGATCAAGGAAGCTACCGTTCGCGAAAAAGGCGCTTTGGGGCCGGGTCAGATGATTGCCGTGGATATGAAAGAGGGCAAGCTCTTCCATGATACCGAGATCAAGGACCGTCTGGCTGCTGCGCAGCCGTTCGGTGAATGGGTCGGCAAGATCAACGAACTCGATGACGCACTGGCAGGCGTTACCGAAGCGGCGATGTTCAGCGGCGCGGAGTTGCGCAAGCGGCAGATTGCAGCGGGATATACGATCGAGGAACTGGAACAGATTCTCGCGCCGATGGCTGAAGACGGCAAGGAAACGCTAGCCTCGATGGGGGATGATACGCCCGCTGCGGTTTTGTCATCAAAGTACCGGCCCTTGTCTCACTTCTTCCGGCAGAACTTCAGTCAGGTGACAAACCCACCTATCGACAGCTTGCGCGAATTTCGGGTGATGAGCCTGAAGACACGGTTCGGCAACCTGAAGAACGTGCTGGATGAAAGCTCGGCCCAGACCGAGATTCTGGTGCTGGACAGCCCCTTTGTCGGCAATGCTCAATGGGATGAGGTCACGCGCAATTTCAACGCGCCGTTGGTCGAGATCGACTGCTCGTTCCCTTCGGGTGATGATCAAGATGCTCTGCGCAAAGGGTTGGAGCGTATTCGCGCTGAAGCAGAGGATGCCGTGCGTTCGGGAGCCGGGCATCTGGTGCTGTCTGATCATGATCAAGGGACTGACCGGGTTGCGATGCCGATGATTCTGGCCACCAGCGCCGTGCATTCGCATTTGACGCGCAAAGGTCTCAGAACTTTCTGTTCGCTGAACGTGCGTTCTGCTGAATGTATCGATCCGCATTATTTTGCAGTGCTGATCGGTTGCGGTGCAACAGTGGTGAACCCCTATCTGGCGGAAGACAGCATTGCCGACCGCATAGATCGCGGCCTGATCGATGGCTCGCTGACACAGGCGATGCGCCGCTACCGCGAAGCGATTGACCAGGGTCTGCTCAAGATCATGGCAAAGATGGGGATCTCGGTCCTGTCATCCTATCGCGGTGGTCTGAACTTCGAGGCAGTGGGCCTATCCCGCGCGATGTGCGCTGAGTATTTCCCCGGCATGACCAGCCGCATCAGCGGCATCGGTGTGACGGGTATCCAGCGCAAAGCAGAAGAAGTGCATGTCAAAGGTTGGCTTGGTGGACAGGATGTCCTGCCAATCGGCGGTTTCTACAAGGCGCGCAAATCCGGCGAGACCCATGCATGGGAAGCGACCTCGATGCATCTGCTGCAAACTGCCTGCAACAAGGCCAGCTTCGAGATATGGAAGCAGTATTCGGCCAAGATGCAGTCCATGCCGCCAATCCATCTGCGCGACCTGCTGGCAATCAAGCCGCTGGGTGCTGCAATCCCGATCGAGGAGGTGGAAAGCATAACCTCGATCCGCAAACGCTTTGTCACGCCGGGCATGTCGCTCGGTGCGCTCAGCCCTGAAGCGCATAAAACACTAAACGTCGCGATGAACCGCATCGGGGCCAAATCCGACAGTGGAGAGGGCGGCGAAGATCCGGCGCATTTCCTGCCGGAACCCAATGGCGATAACCCCAGCGCCAAGATCAAGCAGGTGGCTTCGGGGCGTTTTGGTGTAACTGCCGAATACCTGAACCAGTGCGAAGAACTTGAGATCAAAGTCGCCCAAGGCGCCAAGCCTGGCGAGGGTGGGCAGTTGCCCGGCATGAAGGTCACGGACCTGATTGCCCGTCTGCGTCATTCGACCAAAGGTGTGACCCTTATAAGCCCGCCGCCGCATCACGATATCTACTCGATCGAGGATCTGGCGCAGTTGATCTATGACCTCAAGCAGATCAACCCGCGCGCCAAAGTCACCGTAAAGCTGGTGGCGCAATCCGGCGTGGGTACGATTGCCGCAGGTGTGGCCAAGGCCAAGGCTGATATCATCCTGATTTCGGGTCATAATGGTGGTACGGGCGCAAGCCCTGCAACCTCGATCAAATATGCAGGTCTGCCGTGGGAAATGGGTCTGACCGAGGCGCATCAGGTTTTGTCGATGAACAACTTGCGCGACCGGATCACGTTGCGGACCGATGGCGGGCTACGGACCGGGCGCGATATCGTCATGGCTGCGATGATGGGTGCTGAGGAATACGGGATCGGCACTGCCGCCCTGATCGCCATGGGCTGTATCATGGTGCGTCAGTGCCAGTCGAACACCTGTCCGGTTGGCGTCTGCACACAGGACGAAGCGCTGCGCGCCAAGTTCACTGGCAATGCTGACAAGGTGGTGAACCTGATCACCTTCTACGCGCAGGAAGTGCGCGAGATTCTGGCCAGCATCGGTGCCCGCAGCATGGATGATGTGATCGGACGTGCCGATCTTCTGTCGCAGGTCAGCCGAGGCTCTGCCCATCTGGATGATCTGGACCTCAACCCGTTGTTGATCACCGTCGATGGTGCTGGCGATATCGTTTATGACCGCGCCAAGCCGCGCAATGTTGTGCCCGACACGCTGGACGCCGAAATCGTGCGCGATGCTGCACGCTTCCTCGAGGAGGGCGAAAAGATGCAGCTCTCTTATGCGGTGCAGAACACGGACCGCACCGTCGGAACGCGGGTTTCCAGCCACATCGTCAAACGGTTCGGAATGCGCAATTCCTTGCAGTCGAACCATCTGACGATCAAGCTGACCGGATCGGCAGGTCAAAGTCTTGGAGCCTTTGCTGCACCGGGCTTGAAGCTGGAAGTTTCAGGCGATGCCAATGACTATGTCGGCAAGGGTCTGTCAGGGGGCACGATTGTTGTGCGTCCACCGATGGCCAGCCCTTTGGTGGCATCCGAGAACACGATCATTGGCAACACGGTGCTTTACGGCGCGACAGATGGCTATCTTTTCGCCGCGGGTCGTGCAGGCGAGCGTTTTGCCGTTCGCAACTCGGGCGCAAAAGTCGTGATCGAAGGCTGTGGCAGCAACGGGTGTGAATATACCACCGGCGGCGTTGCGGTGATTCTGGGCGGTATCGGTGCAAACTTTGGGGCCGGGATGACCGGTGGTATGGCCTATCTGTATGATCCTGAGGGGCTTGCCCCCAAGATGATGAATATGGAGACACTGGTGACTCGCCCTGTGACCGTTCCCTACTGGATAGATCAGCTGAAAGGCCTGATCGAGCGGCATCTGATGGAAACCGGAAGCCGTCGTGCTGCGGACATTCTCCAGCATTGGCAGGCAGAGCTGGGTCACTTCGTTCAGGTCTGTCCGAAAGAGATGTTGATCCATATCCCGCATCCATTGACCATTGAACAAAAAGCAGTCCCTGCGGAATAAGTCGCCTTTAAGACGACTAAACCTAAGTTATTGAAAGTCCGGCGATTTTATCACCGAACTTTTTCTTTTTGCGCCATATTACTGATTTAATTGGGCCTAGAACTTTCGCTAAAGATGATCAACTTTAGATAGCGGAATGACCAGATGCCCATAAACTATGACTTTACTTTTTTCATCTTGGATCCGGGCAACCCTCCGTCACGCAATACCGTTTTGAATCCTGTGACGCTGACTGCAACAGACCAGAACGAGAACGGGTCTATAGGAACCACACAGGGCGATACCATCGGCGGCTTTGTGGTCACCAGCGTTTGGGTCGGTGACACCGTGACGGTTCGCATCGGCAACCAGAATGTGACAATCACAGGCGTTACCTTTTACCGGTCAGGGGCGCAGCCGGTCTTCATGCCGACGGATGGCACCGTGCTCGTCACATCAAGTTTTCGCGAATCGACATTCGTCAACACATCGACCCAATACGACTTGCCGCCCGTTCCCTGCTTCGTCGCCGGAACCATGATCTTTACCTCCAAGGGACCGAAACCCATCGAACACATTGTGCCGGGTGATCTACTGCTGACGCGGGACAGCGGGATGCGCCCGGTGCGGTGGGTGGGGCAAATCACAGTTGACGGGCGCGGACGCTTTGCACCGGTCCGGTTCATGCCCGAAGTCTATGGCAATACCCGCGCTCTGCTTGTGTCGCCCAACCACAGGATGTTGGTGACAGGCTGGCAGGCCGAGATGTATTTTGCAGAGTCCGAAGTGCTTGTTCCGGCCAAACATCTTGTTAATGGCGACACGGTCTGCACTGCCCCCTGCGAACGGGTCACTTACGTACATGTCCTGATGGACCGGCATGAGGTGATTTTTGCCGAAGGTGCGGCAAGTGAAAGCCTTCATCCCGGAGATTACTTGATTTCAGGCGCCAGCGAGACGCGGACCGAGATCCTCGCGCTCTTTCCGGAATTGGCCACACAAAGCGGTCAGAGCCATTGGAAATCCGTACGCAGAATTGCGAAGTCTCATGAAGCAATGCTGCTGGTTGCATGAGCGGGCTTTTCCAACTGCTCTTGCTTGCCTATAGCTGTCGCTGTGGCACGCAAAACAAGTAAATCACGCTCGAAAAAATTACCCTCCATCTGGCGGGTATCCCCGTTGCGGTCAATCCGCCGCGTGCTTGTGCGCGTGATCTTGGTTTCAACGGCTTTGTTACTGCTGTGGGTCGTTTCCTACAGGGTGATAAACCCGCTTACGACCCTCTACATCCAGTCGGAAAAAGGCTACCTCGGCGAGATAGAGCGCACATGGGTCAATGCCGATGATATCGCGCCTGTGATGCTGCGCTCTGTTGTTGCTGCGGAAGATGCAAATTTCTGTCTGCACATGGGTTTCGATCTTGATGCCATCAAGACAGCAATCGATTCAGGAGCGAACCGGGGCGCATCCACCATCAGCCAGCAGGTGGTTAAAAATGCGTTTCTCTGGCACGGTCGCTCCTGGAGCCGCAAGATGCTCGAGGCTATGCTGACCCCGGTGGTTGAACTCACATGGCCCAAGCGCCGGATCCTTGAGGTCTACCTGAACATTGCCGAGTTTGATGAAGGCGTGTTCGGCGTACATGCCGCTTCGTATCGTTATTTCAACATCGGCCCTGAAAGCCTGACGGCGGAACAGGCCGCCCGCCTTGCTATGGTCCTGCCTGCCCCAAAGACACGATCTGCCTCTGCGCCGACTGCGGCACAAGGGCGGCGCATTGCGGTCATCAAGGACGGGGCACAACTGATTTCCACCGATGGCCGCGCGACCTGTTTCGAGGATTGAAAAACCCTGCGCGGCAAGGCATGCAGGGCGACAACACTATAATTGAAGGCAACAACTTCTCATGGCGCGGCTTTTCCACGTACCCCTCTCCCCGTTCTGCCGCAAAGTCCGGCTGAGTCTTGCGGAAAAGCGTATAGAATGTGAGTTGGTCGAAGAGCGTTACTGGGAACCGTCACCGGATTTCCTGCGCCGCAACCCAGCCGCGAAGGTTCCGGTTCTCAAGATTGATGGTAAAACCTTGTCGGAAAGCGCGGCGATCTGTGAGTATCTGGAGGAAGCCTATCCCGAACCGGCCCTGATGCCGCGCGGACGCGACGAGCGTTATGAGGTGCGTCGTCTGGTGGCGTGGTTTGACGACAAGTTCCATAACGAGGTTACCTCCAAACTTCTCTACGAGCGCGTGAACAAAAAAATCATGTCGCGCGGGTTTCCTGACAGCCGGAACGTCAAGGACGGTGCCAAGGCGATCAAGTTTCATCTCGACTATATGGCGTGGCTGCTGGATCACCGGCGCTGGCTGGCAGGTGGCTCGATGTCTCTCGCAGACTTTGCTGCCGCCGCACATCTATCCTCGCTGGACTACATCAGTGATGTCGATTGGAACCGATCCCAATCCGTGAAGGATTGGTATGCAACGATCAAATCACGGCCCGCTTTTCGTTCGATCCTTGCGGATCAGGTGCCGGGTTTTCCGCCGCCTGCGCATTATGCCGATCTGGATTTCTAAGTTTTCCGTCGCGCAAGGGGGGCTGTCTGCCCCCCGGCCTGCGGCCTCCCCCCGAGGATATTTTTCGCAAAAAGAAGCGGGCGCCCGATGGAGGATATAAAGACCCGTTTGATCGCACAGGCGCGGCTTGAAGGTTTTGACGCCTGCCGCATATGCCGACCTTGGGATGTACCAGAGGTACCAACGCGTCTGAAAGCCTTTCTGGACGCTGGATATCACGGACAGATGGACTGGCTGGAAGCACGCCGCCATTGGCGGGGCAATCCCGCAGCACTTTGGCCTGAGGCGCGATCCGTGATTGTTCTTGGGGAAAGCTATACGCCAGAATTTGATCCCTTGGCGTCACTGGACCAGAAAAGCGCCGGAACAGTCTCTGTTTATGCCCAGAACCGCGATTATCATGACCTGGTCAAGAAGCGGCTAAAACGCTTGGCCCGCTGGCTGATTGCCCAGGAAGGGGGCGATGTAAAAGTGTTTGTCGATACCGCACCCGTGCCCGAAAAACCGCTTGGTCAGGCGGCAGGGTTGGGATGGCAGGGCAAGCATACCAATCTGGTTAGTCGGGATCTGGGAAGCTGGTTTTTTATCGGGTCGGTTTTCACAACGCTGGACCTGCCAGCCGATCAAGCGGAATTTGACCATTGCGGAAGTTGCCGGGCCTGCCTTGATATCTGTCCGACGAATGCATTTCCCAAACCTTACCAGCTGGATGCACGGCGCTGTATTTCATACCTGACGATCGAGCATAAAGGCCCCGTTGACGAAGAGTTACGCCCGTTGATGGGCAACCGCATTTACGGATGTGATGATTGCCTTGCGGTCTGTCCGTGGAACAAGTTTGCCGTGACCGCCCGCGAGATTGGCTATCATGCGCGGCCAGAATTGGTTGCGCCGCAGCTTGCAGAACTGGTGCTATTGGATGATACCAGATTTCGGTCGTTCTTTTCGGGGTCACCAATCAAACGGATCGGACGGGACCGGTTTGTACGCAATGTGCTTTACGCGATCGGCAATTCCGGGGATCAGTCACTCACCGTCTTGGCGCAGTCCTTAGCCGATGATCCGGCTGTAGAGGTTGCGGATGCAGCACGCTGGGCTGTGATGCGACTGAAACATGCCGCAAACAGGATGGCATAGACACAGCGGCGGGCTACACCCTGTCAAAGACATACGAAGGAGAGACCCATGGCGCTGCTGCTGGGTGTGGACACGGGCGGCACCTATACGGACGCTGTGCTGATCCGCAACGAAAAAGATGTCGTTGCTACTGCCAAGGCGCTGACCACACGGACAGATCTGGCGCTGGGCATCGGACAAGCCGTTCGAGCGGTTCTTGCACAGGCCAACGTTTTGCCTGGCGAAATCGCGATGGCGTCATTGTCGACGACGCTTGCCACCAATGCTCTGGTCGAAGGGCAGGGCGGACGGGTCGGTCTGGTGTACATCGGCTTTAACCCTCGCGATCTTGAAACCCATGGTCTGGCAGAGGCCTTGCGCGGTGATCCTGTTATTGTTCTGTCAGGTGGCCACAGCCACGCAGGTACCGAAGTCGCCCCACTGGACCTGAGCGCACTTGCGGTTTGGTTAGAAACTGTTTCCGGCGTATCGGGTTTCGCCATCGCCGCACAGTTCGCAACCCGCAACCCCGAACACGAGAACCGCGCAGCAGATCTGATTACGCAGCTTACAGGCCGACCGGTCAGTTGCTCACACCATCTTTCAGCGAGACTGAATGGCCCAAAGCGAGCGCTGACAGCTGTTCTGAATGCACGATTGATTGGGATGACCTATCGGCTGATCGGTCGGGCCGAGGATGTGCTGGCTGAAATCGGGATCAACGCGCCATTGATGGTCGTCCGTGGGGACGGGGCCTTGATGTCTGCTGCGCAAGCCAAAGCAAGGCCGATCGAGACTATTCTGAGCGGTCCCGCTGCCAGTATTGTTGGTGCCCGGTGGTTGACTGGTGCGGATGAGGCATTGGTATCGGACATCGGCGGAACAACAACTGATATTGCGGTTTTGCGCCATGGTAGACCCGCAATTGACCCGAATGGTGCAAGGGTCGGACCCTACAGAACCATGGTCGAGGCGGTTGCGATGCGGACCTTCGGACTGGGTGGAGACAGCGAGGTACATTTTGTTGCTGACGGGTTGGAAGGTGGTGTGACCCTTGGACCACGCCGGTTGCTGCCTGTCAGCCTGATTGCGGCAGAGGCGGGCAAGATTGTTCACGACGCCTTGGATGCCCAAATGCGTAGCGCTGTGCCGGGAGAGCATGACGCACGGTTTGTCCGTGCAATACCTGGCGTAGAGGCGGGCGGATTGACTGATCGTGACCTGTCCCTGCTGGAAAGGATCGGCCAGACGGTCCATCCTTTGGCGTCCGTTCTGAAAACGCGTATTGAAGCGCAGGCCCTGACACGATTGGTGACCCGCGGGCTCGTCCAGATTGCTGGCGTCACACCGTCTGATGCCAGCCATGTTCTGGGTGGCTTGACGGCTTGGGATCGAGATGCGGCAGAAAAGGCCTTGCTGTTGTTCGGTCGCAGGCGGACCGGCGCGGGGGAAATACTGGCCCGCGATGCCGGACAAATGGCCCGTATGATCGTGGACCGATTGACTGAACAAACCGTTCTGGCTCTTCTAGAGACTGCTTTTGCGGAAGAGCAACACAGCTTTGGTCTGCCGCCCTCCGATCTTGCCAACCATGTCCTGATGCAGCGTGGATTGTCTGGCCATCACGGTCTGGTCGCATTGCAGGCAGGTCTGGCTGTGGATGTGATCGGACTGGGAGCCTCGGCTGGCAACTATTACCCTGCAGTGGGTGAGCGATTGAATACTGCCATGATCCTGCCAGAACATGCCGGTGTTGCGAATGCGATCGGCGCTGTTGTCGGGCAGGTGACATTTCGCAGAAGCGGCACTGTTACGGCCCCAAGCGAGGGAAAATTTCGCGTTCATCTTGAACAAGGTCCTGAAGATTTTCGGGACTCCGAAACAGCCATGACCCGACTTGAAGCGGTTCTGCGCCTTGAAGCCGAGGCTGAAGCAAGGTCAGCGGGAGCGGCTGAAATCCGGATGATCTGCACACGCGACATTCGCCGCGCCGACGTCGAAGCACGCGATCTTTTCATCGAGGCGATCCTGACGGTCGAAGCAAGTGGACGCCCGCGCGTTGCAACTGATACGCCCTAGGGCGTCACTTTGTCGAAAGCCGAGTGAGGCCAGCACGACAGCATGCTAAGCTAACGACATACGAGAACAAGGAGAAGAACATGCGCGCGGCTGATCGGTTTGATGAGGATATGGCAGAACGGCTGGACGGGTTGCGTGAAGAGGGTCTGTACAAGGTTGAACGGGTGATCGCCTCGCCGCAATCCGGTGAGGTTGTTCTTGAGGGTGCCGGACAGGCGATCAATCTTTGCGCCAACAACTATCTGGGTTTGGCGGACCATCCAGACCTGATCCAGGCGGGGCGCGCAGCGTTGGAACGGTACGGCTATGGCATGGCCTCGGTCCGCTTTATCTGTGGAACACAGGAAGAGCACAAAATGCTTGAGGCGCGGATCGCGGGCTTCCTGAATATGGAGGACTCCATTCTCTATTCCAGCTGTTTTGATGCCAATACCGGCCTGTTCGAGACCCTCCTGGGACCAGAGGACGCGATCATCTCGGACGCGCTGAACCATGCCAGTATTATCGACGGCGTGAGGCTTTGTAAGGCGGAGCGCCTGCGTTACGCCAATTCCGACATGGCCGATCTCGAGGCGCAATTGCAGGTATCCGCTGGTGCGCGGCACCGTCTTATTGCGACTGACGGGATCTTTTCCATGGATGGTTACATGGCAAAGCTGGAGCAGATCTGCGATCTGGCCGGAAAGTATGACGCCATGGTCATGGTTGATGACAGTCACGCCATCGGCTTCGTCGGCCCGACCGGGCGCGGCACGGCCGAAGCTTGCGGCGTTATGGACAGGGTCGATATCATCACGGGGACGCTGGGCAAAGCGCTGGGCGGGGCGTCAGGTGGTTATACTGCGGCCAGCGCGCCTGTAGTGGACTGGCTGCGGCAACGCTCGCGCCCCTATCTGTTCTCGAACACGTTGGCGCCTGTGATCGCGGCCACCAGCCTCAAGGTTTTTGACATGCTGGAAGAGGGCGATGCTCTGCGCGCCGCCTTGTGGGAAAACGCGGCCTATTTCCGCGCAAGGATGGGGGCGTTGGGGTTCGAGTTGCTGCCGGGCGAGCATGCGATCATTCCCGTGATGCTGCGCGACCCGAAGCTTGCGCGTGACATGGCCGCCCGTCTGCACGTTGAGGGCGTGTTTGTGACGGCTTTTTCCTTTCCGGTGGTGCCGCGCGGTCAGGACCGTATCCGCACCCAGATGTCTGCCGCCCTTAGCCGCGACATGCTGGACCGTGCGATTGACGCCTTTGAATCCGTTGGCCGCGACATGGGGGTGATCGCATGAGCAATCAGATGAAAGCGCTTGTAAAGGCGCGCGCGGAACCCGGTCTCTGGATGGAGCATGTTCCGGTTCCCGAACCGGGCCCTTCGGATGTGCTGATCAAGGTCAAAAAGTCCGCGATCTGCGGCACGGATGTTCATATCTGGAAATGGGATGATTGGGCGCAAGCCACAATCCCTGTACCCATGGTCGTGGGTCATGAATTTGTGGGCGAGATTGTCGAAACAGGGTCTGCTGCACGCAAATATGCTGTTGGCATGCGGGTATCGGGCGAGGGACACATCGTTTGCGGGATATGCCGCAACTGCCGCGCAGGGCGTGGCCATCTGTGTCGCAACACCAAGGGTGTGGGCGTGAACCGGCCCGGAAGTTTTGCCGAATATCTGTGTATTCCTGAGGCGAATGTCGTGCCCATTCCACCGGAAATCCCCGATGAAGTGGCGGCTATCTTTGATCCTTTCGGCAATGCTGTGCATACAGCACTCAGCTTTGATCTGGTAGGCGAGGATGTATTGGTCACCGGTGCCGGTCCGATCGGAATCATGGGTGCCTTGGTGGCCCAACGGGTCGGTGCGCAGCGTGTCGTGATCACAGACATCAATCCTTACCGGCTGGATCTGGCGCGTCGTCTGGGCGTGCAGCATGTGGTCAAAGCCGACGAGGAAGGGCTTGATTCCGTGATGGCGCGAATGGGAATGACCGAGGGCTTTGACGTCGGGTTAGAGATGTCAGGCGCACCCCCTGCGATGCGCGACATGATCCACTTCATGAACAACGGCGGCAAAGTTGCGCTGCTGGGGATTGCGCCACAGGGGTTCGCGGTGGACTGGAACGAGGTGATCTTCAAGATGCTGCACATCAAGGGCATATACGGGCGCGAGATGTTCGAAACGTGGTACAAAATGATCGCTTTGGTACGCGGAGGCCTTGATCTGAGCGGTCTGATCACTCACCGGATCGGGATTGACGATTATCGGGAAGGCTTTGCCGCGATGCTGTCAGGGGATGCAGGTAAAGTCGTGATGAATTGGTGAGACCTTCAGCCTGAGTCGAGCATGTGTTGCAGGATGAATAAGTGGCGTCCCTTGAAAGCTTGCTCTGAAAGCGCAACTTTCACAGATGACGCTGACCAGCATGGAGACGATGATGCCGAAATATGAACGAAACCCCGATGTTGTGGCAAGCCTAACGCCTGAGCAGTTCTGGGTGACTCAGGAAAGCGGCACAGAGCGGCCAGGAACAGGCAGCTTGTTGCGCAACAAGGAACCGGGGATCTATGTCGATGTGGTCTCGGGCGAGCCTCTGTTCGCCTCTGCCGACAAATACGAAAGTGGTTGCGGCTGGCCCAGTTTTACCAAACCGATCGAGCCTGCCCATGTGATCGAGATAACTGACAAGTCGCTTGGCATGACCCGCGTCGAAGTTCGCAGCACGCATGGCGACAGCCATCTTGGGCACGTTTTTCCGGATGGACCGCGCGATCGCGGAGGGCTGCGTTACTGCATCAATTCCGCCTCTTTGCGCTTTGTTCACCGGGATGACATGGAGGCTGAAGGCTATGGCGATTACCTGAACCAAGTGGAGGATATCCGATGAGCGAAGAACGCGCCGTATTGGCGGGGGGGTGTTTTTGGGGGATGCAGGACCTGATCCGCAAACTGCCGGGGGTGACCCGCACATCTGTTGGCTACACTGGAGGCAACGTGCCGAACGCGACTTATCGCAACCATGGCACCCATGCCGAAGGGATAGAGATTTTCTTTGATCCTGACAGGACCAGCTTTCGCACGCTGCTGGAGTTTTTTTTCCAGATACATGACCCTACCACCATGAACCGGCAGGGGAATGATCTTGGTCTGTCCTATCGCTCGGCGATTTATTATGTGAACGAGGCGCAGCGCGACGAGGCTTTGAACACGATCGCAGATGTTGAAGCGTCTGGAATTTGGCCCGGCAAGGTTGTGACAGAAGTCGAACCTGTGGGAGATTTCTGGGCGGCAGAGCCTGAGCATCAGGATTATCTGCAACGCTTGCCGAATGGCTATACCTGCCATTTCCTGCGTCCGAACTGGGTCTTGCCACGCCGGTGATCTGTCGCAAAGACCATTTGCATTGTCATGGGGATAGGCATGAAGCGCGTTAAACCAGAGCCGACTACAGGGTTCGCCCATATGCTTGCGGCTTTTGGATATTCATTGTCCGGTTTGCGGCGCCTCTGGCAGGAAGCGGCATTCCGGCAAGAGGTTCTGGGTGGTGCGGTTGGAATGACCACCCTTCTATTGCTGGGCGCAAATGCGGCCACGCTTTTGATGTTCGCCGTATTACTGCTGGCTCTGTTTGCCATAGAGGCGTTGAATACGGCGATAGAAATGATCGTTGATCAACTTTCGACCGAATGGTCGGAGTTTGGGAAACAGGCCAAGGATATCGGCTCTGCGGCGGTATTCATGATGGTGCTGGCAAATGGTATCTATTTTGCCGCGACTTTAATGGATCTGATGTTCTAGCCGAAAAGTGTCCGCCAAGAAAAAGGGCGCCCCTTGGGACGCCCTTTCCAGATAAGACCTTTTCAGGCCAAATCTATTAGAAACGATAGTTGGCACGGATCTGGAATGTTGTTGCATCCACGTCGACGGTCGAGTCTTTGAAGTTGTCGAACTCGTGGTACAGAACTTCGCCACCCAGCGAGACTGTGTCTGTGACCATGTGCTCGTAACCGGCACCAACGAAATAGCCTGTGTCGTAACCCAGACCGTCGATGTCTGCGCCAACGCCACCAGCGGTCGCGTACAGCAGGCCGTTGCCCAGATCATAACCACCACGGGCTTTGAGACGGTAAACGCGCTCCAGTGTGAAGTCGCCAACGCTCAGGTCAGCAATATCGGCGTCAACGCCAACACCCAGAACGAAGTTGCCGAAATCCCAGTCATAACCAGCAGTCAAACCACCGATGACATCATCACCACCCAAACCGTCAACGCTTGTGCCAACATCGGCATAGCCGAGCTGCAGACCGGCGTAGCCGCCTGTCCAGTCGCGACCCATGGTCATTGCGACGGGTGCGGGCGCTTGAATCATTGGTTCCATTGCTGCAGGAGCAGCCGAACCGGCAAATGCGGGTGCTGCAATCACAGTCGCGCCGAGTGCGGCGATAAGTGTACGTGTAAGTTTCATAGTCCCATCCTTTCGTTACGGGGTCGTCACCGGGGAGCGCAATGCACCGGCACAGCAACGATCTCGGCAGAAATGCTTAGACTCAAGTTTCAAGTGCAACACCCAGCGCCCGTGGGGCATAGGATGTTGCGATGGATAAACGATACAAGCACCTTAACGGTGAGGAACGCGGCGTGATTTTGGCGGAGCAT
>Ga0163216_101212_pt1 | contig 18651 bp, 21 predicted proteins | sample SynspAceP_FD_167610 | JGI IMG/M metagenome (GOLD analysis project Ga0163216, IMG submission 167610) | Saline lake microbial communities from Ace Lake in Antarctica - Synechococcus sp. Ace-P (Illumina Assembly) | ecosystem: Environmental > Aquatic > Non-marine Saline and Alkaline > Saline ...
GAAAAAGGGGGAAAAAGATGATCAAAGTTCATGTCGTCAATGCTCAAAACAAGCATCTGTATGAACGCGAGTTCGAAGAGTTTCTCAAACGCCGTCATGATTATTACGCCGTAGCCAACCGCTGGGTACCGCTCAGTGATGACGGACTTGAGCTCGACCCGTTCGATACGCCACAGGCAACCTATCTGCTTGGAATGCAGGAAGGCCGGGTCGTCACATCAGCACGATTGATGCCGACCACCATTCCAAACCTTGTGTCGGAAGAATTCCCGCATATGTGCGAAAACATTGGTCTTCCCTGCAGTCCCGAATGGGCCGACTGGACACGAACCTATGTGCTTCCGGAATACCGCGGCGTCGGCGCCACAGGAATTCTCGGGCAAATGTTCTGCGCGGTGATGGAATATTGCCTCGATGAGGGCATCACCCACACCGGCGGGATCTTGCAGCAATTCCTGCTCAAACGTTGGCTTGATCTGGGCTGGAAAGTGATCCCTGCCGGATTGCCACGCATACTGTCTGGCGACTGGTGCCTAGTGGCCTATGTCGAAGTCACGGAAACAGCCCTGCAAAAGGGCCGGGTTCATGCCTCGATAAATCATCCGTTGCTGGTGCGCAAGGGCGCGCAGTTGCCCTTCATCGAGCAATCAGAACGCCCGATGATTGAGGCCGACACATGAGCAACAAACAGTCAAACATCGATCAGACCATGACTCTGTTGAAAATCCAGGCCCTGCTGGCAAGCGCCTATGAACTGTCGTTGAGCGCCGACGATGTATCGTCGCGCATGGATTCGAAGTTTTTGTCCTACCTCATCAAGATGGCACGGATGGAAGTGCGGACCTGTTTTGACAAAGTCGATCCGGTGCAAAACATAGCAGAAAAGCGGGATAATCTGGATCGCATGTAACCATGACAGCGCCGCGCGGATAATCAAACGCGCGGCGTGACACTTCATCGAAGCGACGCAAATTGCTCCCGGTCACATGTCTAGATCGAACATCAGCAATATCTCAAGCCGGACCCAATTGAAAAACTGTCGCGTGCGGACACGATCAGACCTCCGGCTTTCACTTTTCCTTAAACCCAGACTGCTAGTTTGTGAATGCGAGTTTCCTACCCGGAAAAGCATGACGCTCCCTCGCCCGCCATTTCGATCAAATCCGATCAGGCATGTATTGAGTATCGGTTCAGACCGCGCTTGCAAGCAGGCGCTTGCCCTCATGGGCGAGCCATCCCGGCGCTGGCCTTACATCTACAATCTGTTTCTATTGTCCAAGGAGTTCGTCGTGGCTGGCCAGAAATCAGACAAAAACAAGTCCCAAAGCAACACAGGCGGCATAATGGGCTTGGTTTCAAAAGTTCTCGGAGTTGGCGCCATCGTCCTTGGCGCATTGTTTTTCGCGGCCATGTTCGATGTCGCGCATCTCGGCCTGCTCCACACATTCGCAAGCTCCGCTATTGTGCTGGTACCGCTGTTCGCCGTGTTCGCATTGGCAGCATTGTTCATGACACCCAAAGCCGGTGCCGACTTGGATGCGCTAAGCGCACAGATCGCGTCCCTGGGCGATGTTCAATCCAAGTTCAACTCACAAGTCCTCAATCTGCAGAATCAGATCGACGGCTTCAGCGGTCAGGATGTGGAAACCCTGAAAGCCCGCAATCTGGAACTCCAGAAGCAGCTTGACGAGATCCAACAGGCCGAGCGCGAAAAGATCGATGGCGAATTCGATACCCTGCGTCAGCGCAATATCGAACTCGAAGAACAAATCAAGAAATGGGCATTCGAGACTGTTGGCGGCACCGTCGGAAGTGGCCAGAACAAGCCCGCAAAGGCTGCCTGAAGCCGACCACCGCTTGGTGTTTCCGTAAAGAATTCAAGTCAAAATGGTGTTTTCAGCGCCTCCCGCCTCCGGCAAGTCATAACACCTGCCGGAGGCAGTTTCTTTTACAATCTTGCCCTGCGCCCGGCATTAATCTGGGGCCACACCGTTAACTCGTCGAGTCGAGCAACAAATCCTCGACGATCAGCGAAAGCAGTTGCGCCCGCCCATTGACACCGACCTTGCGGTATATGGCATTGCATTGGGATTTGATGGTTCCCTCGGATGTCCCGCGAAGTTCAGCGGTTTCCCGTGTCGAAAAGCCCTTGATCACCAACCAGGCCACATCGAGCTCCGCCTTGGTCAGCGCCCAGCGTTCAAATTTTTCGTTGACGACATTGGCGAATGCGCCGGATGCGGAGCGTAAAGCATCCTCGGCCAGACGTTGACTGCCGCGCGCCAGAACCACTGCCCGCATGCCCAATACGGAGCCCATAACAAGACCAATGCTCGCAGAGATCTCCAGCGCTTCGCGCAATTGCCAACTGGTGCCGCTGCGTTGCAAACCCAGAATCGACATGGCCAGGCTCGCAACAAACGCACCGGCGCACAACACCTGAATAGCCAGGAAAATCCAAAGGAATATGTTTGACTGTTTCAAATCTTCATTCTCGTGTTCGCTGCGAGTATCATACGCTACTTTGCCCGATACAGCGCCGCGCATCCAATTGGATGCGCAAAGGTCGCTGTAACGCTTTGAAATGATGCATGTACGTTATCGTTCAATTGAATACATTTGAACGCGACATGCATTAATGGCGGCTCCCATCATGACCTTACGGATTCGCCTCTGGGCTTCCAGCGGGACCTGCTTCCGGCCCAGGACCCGGACCTGGGCCGCCGCCTCTCCCGTTTCGTTCACCACCAATCCTGGCTGGTTTTCGTGTGATGTTAGTTGGCGGATCGGTTTCGATCAGAACCCAGTTATCCTGCAACATCTGGTTCGAGCCGCGGGTTATCAGGATTTCACGCTCATAGACCCCATTGGAGGCGTTGACGGCCACCCTCCCGAGCCAAGTGTAGCGTTTGGACACGACGACAAAACCCTGATCCTTGAGAAACTGTGAAAAGCCGTCGCTCAGTTCCTGCGCCTGCAGGGGACTTGAAAGCAACACCACCATCCCAATCGCGAATACCAATGACTGTATCATGTCAAATCTCATATTCCTGTTTCATGGTTTCAAGGGCGCCAGACAGGGTATTGGCAAAGCCACCATGTCACTACACGACTTGAACCCGACTGAACAATATTGTCTTCCCCTCCCGCTAACGCCCATGAACATGGTTCCATCATGTCTGACGATATTTCAGTCAGGGTTTCCGAGGCCATCCCATAGGAGGCGAGCAGCCCCAAGAACATGAAGATTTGAAAAATGAGAACGACAGCTACTCCCAATAGGGAGGGAAACATTAATCGGATCATCGGGCGGCTCCTTATCCTGGTCACATAGCGGCGGGGTTAGTCGGAACGACAAGTGCCGAAACGTCGTCGGAAACATTGGCTTCGGCACTTGGTTTGGTCGCGCTCAGATTAGAACGCTACGAAGCGTCTCGGCATTCATGATCAGTTGGTTGGCAACCATGGAGGTCGGGAAGATCAACACCACAGCAAGCTGCAGATAGGCGGGGTTTAAAAATCGCAACATTGTTCAGTTCCTTTGGGCGAGCGCCGTACCGGGATACGGGCGGAGGAAGTCAGGTGCCGAAGCACAGCCATGAACAAAAGCTCCGGCACCTGGTTCAGTCAGAGGTCAGGGAGGGTTACGGACGACCGCCAGAGCCTTCACCGCCTTGGCCTCCAGGACCTTCACCGCCCCGGCCATCCGGGCCAGCTTCCGCGCCGGCAAATCCTTCAGCCTCGGTACCCGGTCCGCCTGGGCGTCCACCTTCAAGAACGGCAACTTCGATCCCCGCAGCCTCCATTTCCGCGACGCCCATATCGCGCAACTCGCGCTCGGCATCCCGCAGGGCGCGGGCTTCATCCGCATTGGCTTCCATCACATCCCGACGATCGTCGCCGGTCAGTCCATCAAGGGCTGCTTCAACCCCGGACCGGAATGCATCGCTGGACGCGCTAAGAGTATCAAAGGAGGTTTGCAGCGCGTCACTGAACGTAAAGCCTGCCTCAGTGTCCTGAGCGACAGCCGTCGCGGGAACCGACAGAATGAACAGGCCTGCAAACACGGCAGCAAATGAAGTTTTCTTCGACATGTGTTTTTTCCTTCTCTGTTGTCCGGCTGACGAACGTTGATGTGTTCGCTGGTCCGGTGAGAAAGAAATGCAGCGATCTGCCCAAGAGATCTATCTGCCAAAGGATGGTTTTGGGGGCCATCAAACCCTGGGTCCAAGCGCATAAACCAAAGGTATATGCAGCTTGCCAACCAGTTTTCCCCTGCAGGCAGGCTGCGCGATGGCTCAGCCCAGATCCACAGGAACGCCGGTCGCAAGCGACATCGCAGCCGCGTCGGCCATCAACTGCGCTGCGAGGCCGTCACGAACACCGGGTGAAGGCGCTTGTCCCGCTTGCAGGCATCCGACGAAATGCATCATTTCCGCAAGATAGGCTCCGGCATACCGCTCGAGGAAAAAGTGCTGTGCCGGCGCCGTGCGAAAACCCGCACTGCTTGCGATCTCGACGTTGTTCTCAGGCACGTTGTTTGCCTTGAGCAGGCCGAGCGATCCATGCACCTCGGCGCGCTGGTCGTAGCCGTAAGTGGCGCGGCGCGAATTGGAGATCTGGCAGATCTTGCCTGAAGCCGTGGTCAGCACCGCCACCGCGGTATCGACATCACCGGCCTCGCCGATGGCCGGATCAACCAGCGCCGAGCCGGTCGCATAGACCCGCACTATCTCTTCGCCGAGAAGAAACCGCGCCATGTCGAAATCATGGATCATCATGTCCCGGAACAGCCCGCCTGAACTTTTGATATAGGAGACCGGCGGCGGTGACGGGTCACGCGACAGGATAGTGACCAGTTCGACATCGCCGATCTCGCCTGCAGCGATGCGTTCCCGAATGGCGGCAAACCCCGCATCAAAGCGCCGATTGAAGCCTGTCATGAATAGCACGCCGGCGGCTTCCACAGTTGTGATGCAGTCACGGATCCGGTCGGCCGACATGTCCACGGGTTTCTCGCAAAAGATCGCCTTGCCTGCCTTGGCGCTGGCTTGAATAAGATCAAAATGCGTATCAGTCGGCGTGCAGATGATCACCGCATCAACGTCAGGGCTGGCGATGATTTCATCGGCAGACATTACAGCTGCGCTGGTTCTGGCCGCCAGAGACTCGGCGGTTTCGGGGAAAGCGTCGGCAACCGCTGTCACCCGGACGCCATCAACCATTTGCAGGCTGCGGGCATGAACCTGGCCAATGCGACCGCACCCCAGAATACCGATATTGACCATGTCTCAGACTTTCTTTTGCGAAGCGCCGAACGCGCGGATGGCCAGACGGGCCGCCTCCATCACCGGATCATGAGTTTCCTTCAGGATCGTCACCCGGTCAAACCGCTCCGGATCACGATTGACCGCCTCGCGCAGCGCCGCGCCAAACACCATCCTGAGTTCAGTGCCGATATTGAATTTGCAGATGCTGGAACCGGTGGCGAGAGCCGTGCGTTGTGCCACCGGAACGCCGGAACCGCCATGAATGACCAGCGGCACAGTCGTCAGCGCCTCGATCAAGCGGATGCGCGGCTCATCAAGCCCGCCTTGCTTGTCTTCCTGCAAATGCACATTGCCAACCGAAATCGCCATGGCGTCGACGCCGGTCTCGCGGGCAAAGCGCGCCGCTTCCTCGGGATCAGTGCCAGCCGAATTCTCGCCGCCGAAATAGCCGACAAAGCCGATCTCACCCTCGCAGGAGATGCCCGCCTTATGCGCCATCTCTGCAATCCTCGCCGTCTCGTCGATATTCTGCTCGAGTGGTTTGCGCGAGCCATCAAACATCAACGAGGTAAAGCCGCTGTCGAGCGCCTCCTTGCACTCATCAAACGTGTAGCCGTGATCAAGATGGGCGACGACGGGCACGCTGGCGTTCTCGGCCAGATGACGAAACATCTTGCCCAGCACCTGCAACGGCGTGTGCGCCCTGCACGACGGCCCAGCCTGCAGGATCACCGGCGCGCCTTCGGCCTCGGCTGCGGCCACATAGGCCCGCATATCCTCCCAGCCCAGCGTCACCAGTCCGGCGACCGCGTAGCCCTGTTTCAGCGCCGGCTGCAGCACTTCGGCGAGCGTTGCAATGCTCATTTGAACTTCGCTATCATGTCCTTGATGCCGGGGATCGTCTCGATCTGATAGGCATGGGTCGGTTGGAAATACTGCACCAGCGAGCGCTGGCTCAAGCCACCCAGAATGGTGAAATAATACATCTCGTAGCCCGGCAGCACCGCACAAGGATGGTAGCCCTTGTCGATACAAATGGTTGAGCCATCAACGATATGGTAGGCGTCGCCCGGCCTGTTGTCCTCACGCTGCAGCATTTGCATGCCGGAGCCATGATTTGGCCGGAAGCGGAAATTGTAAGTCTCGTCGTGGCGTGTCTCGTCCGGCAGACGGTCGGTGTCGTGCTTGTGGCTCGGGAAACCGGACCAGCCGCCCTGCCCGACCGTGAACAACTCGCTGACCAGCAGCCGCCCGACCTTGCCGTGATGCTTCTGGCCAAGAATGTGCTTGATCTTGCGATGGGTCTTGGTGTCATCGGAGCCATACTGCACCAGATCAAGCCCGTCGGCACGCACATCGAACGGTTCCAGCACTTTGTCGTATTTCGCGCCGGCGATGAAAACCTCGGTCTCTTCGGAAACGCAGACAATCGTCACCTTGGCGCCGACTGGCACATAAACACCTTCCGGCTCGCCATCCCAGACATCAACGCCGCGATTGCCGAGCTTGGTGTAGGCGACGCCCTCAACCTCGACATCGACCGTGCCGGTTGCGGGAACAATGCAGGTCTCGTAACCCGGCACCTGATAGGCGAAGGCTTCGCCCTTCTTCAGTTTGACGATGTTGAAATAGTTCAGCGGAACGCAGGCGTCATCGATATCGACGATCGGATTGTTCTGGTTGTTGAAGGGCGGGATATGCATGGTTCTGGTCCTTTCAGACGATATGGGGCTCAGACAAGCGTCGGGCCGGGATGGGCTGTGAGGAATGCCTCAAGTTCGGTATGATCAGGCATCGCCGGGGCGCAACCGGGCCGTGACACGACGATGGAAGCGCAGGCCGAGCCGCGCAGCACCGCCTGCTTCATTTCGCTGCCTTCGGACAATGCCGCCAGCAGGCCGGCCATAAAACTGTCGCCCGCCCCGGTCGGCTTCACCGCTTCGACGGGGAATATTCCTGTGCGCAGTTCCTCGCCCCCGGCAAAAGTAACGGCGCCCTCGGGCCCCATTTTGTAGACGACGATGCTGGCGCTTGACCCGGCCAGCTCACGGGCTTTGTCGAGCCCCTTGTCGATGCCGCCGGCCATGAAGCCGAACTCCTCGTCATTGCCAACAATGACATCGGCCATCGCGCCAGCGCGGGACAACACATCGGCAGCGACTTCCGCCGACGGCCAGGAATAGGGCCGGTAATCAACATCGAAGATAATCGGCAGACCTGCGGCGCGCGCAAGCTCGAAAGCCCGGAACGTGGCACTGCGCGACGGCTCGGCGGCAAATACGGTGCCCGCGGTGATCAGCGCGCCGTAGCTTTTGTAATCAACCGCCTCGACATCAGCGACATCCATCTGGAAATCGGCGGCATTGTTGCGGTAGATGACGCTCTGATGCTCTTCCACCCGGGTCTCGTAGACGGCGAGCGAGGTGCGGTATTCGCCGCTGATCGCGTGCACATGGCTGCGGTCGACACCGTAATGATCGAGCTGGTTCAGGCAGTACCAGCCGACTGCATCATCCGACACCTTGGTCACAAGTGCTGCCTTGCAGCCAAACTTGACCAGACCAGCGGAGATATTGGCGCTGCTGCCGCCCATCGCCACCATCATTGACTGCGCATCGCGGGTGCGGGTCCCGGCGGGATCGGGTGACAGATCCATGCCGACCCGGCCGATGACCAGAAAGTTGCGGGCCTTGATGCCGTCGAGAACGCTCATGCCCTGCCCTCGGCATTGCCGGCGCGCGCGGCGTCCAGAACTTCGGGATAAGGGTAATTCAGGCCCAGCAATTGCCACATGTCCGGGCTTGCCGCATCGATGAAGGATTGCGGCAGCGCGGCCGGCATGTCTTCCATCGGCTTCACCCACTTGGGCAGATACTGGATCAGGACGGCGCTGCGGTCGTGATCTGCCTTGTTTGGCATGGCACAATGCCAGGTGACGCCGTAAAACAGCGCCACATCGCCCGGTTCACCGGTCATACGCTCGCAACGCTCATGAAACCTGTCATCCGCTGTCGGATAGCGCAGTTCCTTCTGACTGCCCGGCACATAGGCGGTCGCACCGCTTTGCTCGGAGAAAGGATCCAGGATCACCGAGACCTGGGCGTTCATCGGGAATGAGCTGTTGAAGCCGACCGGATGGGTTTCGGGTTTATGAAAGTCCCAATAGGGATAATCGACATGCGGCTCCTGCCCCGGTCCACCGGGCAATATCCGGTTTGCCGCGATCGAGCCCATGATGAATTCAGTGCCCAGAAATCTGCGCAAGATATCCATCAGCGCCGGATGTGCCGCCATGCGCGAAAACACCTCGCCCTTGGCCAGCAGGTTCCAGACCCGGCGCTGCAAGTTGATCTTGCCCTCATCCGCCGCCGCACCCTGAAAATGCGTGACCTTCTCGCTGTCGTTTTCCGAATGCGCCATGACGATGGCGCGAGCCTCGGCGACGTCCTCGGGCGTGAACAGGCCCGAGATCGCCACCGCGCCGTCGCCATGCAGCAGCTCTTCGATGATGGTGTCGGGATCAGCCGTCTGTGCAGTGAAGCGCTTCATCTCAAACGCCCTTGCGCTGTTTGGAGCGGGTTGATTCCCAATCTTCGTGGGCAGCCTTGACCTTGGGATTGTCGGTGACATGCGGTGTGCCGACTTCCCACCAGGTATGGCCCTCGGTGGTCCAGCCGTCATAGGCGTCAACCTTCATGCAGATCACATGGGTCTTTGCACTGGCCTTGGCCCGCTTGAAGGCCTCGCCCAGTTCTGCCGGATTGGAAACGGTTTCGGCGATGGCCCCCATCGACGCCGCATGCGCCTCGAAATCCACAGCAAACGGCTCAGTCACTGTCGGGCAATCGGCGATCAGATTGTTGAAGCTCTCGTTGCCGGTGTTGTTCTGCAGCTTGTTGATGACGGCAAAACCGCCATTGTCGAGCACCAGAATGATCAGTTTCTTGTTGCTCAACACCGAGGAATAGATGTCGGAATTCATCAAAAGATAGGCGCCGTCGCCGACAAAGACGATGGTGTCCTTGTCCGGCTCACGCTCGGATTGCGCAATGCGCGCACCCCAGCCACCGGCAATCTCGTAGCCCATGCAGGAGAATCCGAACTCGACATCGACCGTGCCGAGCGACAACGTCCGCCAGTTGGCGGTGACTTCCGCAGGCAAGCCGCCCGCAGCGGTGACGACCCGATCACGCGGATCGCACAGCGCATTGACCACGCCAATCGCCTGCGCATAGGAATTGGGGCCATTGCCATGCGCGACATTGCCCGCGACATAGGCGTCCCAGGCCTTGCGCTTGCCCTGGGCCGATTTGATCCACTCCGCTGGTGCGCTGTAGCCCGAGAGCGCCGTGCCCAACGCCGTAATCCCGAGCTTGGCGTCGCCGACAACCGGCAACGACAAATGCTTGGCGGCGTCATGGCGCGCAGCGTTGAGCGAGATAATGCGGGCCGATTTGTCAAAAGCGGTCCATGAGCCGGTGGTGAAATCCTGCATCCGCGTACCGATGGCCAGAATGACGTCGGCTTTCTCGGCAATCGCGTTGGCGCTGTCGGATCCGGTGACGCCCACCGGGCCAATGTTGAGCGGATGCTCGTTGAGCAGGTTGGCCCGCCCGGCGATGGTTTCAATCACCGGAATTTGGTGGGCTTCGGCGAAGGCTGTCAGTTCAGCCGTGGCGCGGGAATACTGCACGCCACCGCCAGCGATGATCACCGGGCGTTTCGCAGCTTTGAGCAGCGCTGCCGCATCCTCGATCTCACGAACATCAGGCGCCTGCCGGCGGATTCGATGCACCTTTTTGGCAAACATCTCCACCGGATAGTCATAGGCCCAGCCCTGCACATCCTGCGGCAGGCCCAAAAACGCCGGGCCGCAATCGGCCGGATCAAGCATGGTGGCAATCGCTGCCGGCAGCGACTGGATGATCTGCGCCGGATGGGTGATCCGGTCCCAGAATCTGGTCACCGCCTTGAAGGCATCGTTCACACCCAGCGTCGGATTGCCGTAATGCTCGAGCTGCTGCAGCACCGGATCAGGCAATCGCGTGATGAAGATGTCGCCGCACAGCATCAACATCGGCAGTCGGTTGGCATGCGCCAGCGCCGCCGAGGTCAGCAAATTGGCTGTCCCCGGACCGGCGGACGCTGTGCAGAACATGAAGCGCTGCCTGAGCCATTGCTTGGAATAGGCTGCAGCGGCAAAGCCCATGCTCTGCTCATTCTGGCCGCGATAAAGCGGCAGCTCGGCGCGATGGTCGTACAGCGCCTCGCCCAGACAGGTAACGTTGCCATGGCCGAAAATGCCAAACCCGCCGCCACACAGCCGCATCTCCTCACCATCGATCTCGATGAGCTGGTTGGCCAGATAGCGGATAATGGCTTGAGCCGTCGTCAGGCGTACAGTGTCCTCAGTCATGCGCGCCGAGACCTCCCTCTTGACCGGCATCAACAGGCGGTTTGTACCGGTCCCGAAAATGCCGCTTGCGAAACTTAGATTCCGAAGATACAAAATTTGCAACCGGTTGCAAACTGAATTTCAATATGGACCAGATTATGCGTGAAATTGGCATTGGCATTGTGGGTGGAGGCTACATGGGCAAGGCCCATGCGGTGGCTCTGGCGAGCGTCGGCGCCGTGTTTGACACTGGCCTGCGCCCACGGCTGGAGATGGTCTCGGCCGGCACGCCAGACTCCGCCGAGCGCTATCGCGCCGCCTACGGCTTCAATCGCGCAGCAGCTGACTGGCGCGAACTGGTCGAAGACCCGAAGGTCGAGGCAATCATCATCGCCTCACCGCAATCCACTCACCGTGCCATTGCCGAAGCCGCCTTCGCGCTTGGCAAACCAGTTCTGTGTGAAAAACCGATGGGCGCGTCGCTGGACGATAGCCGCGCCATGGTGGAAGCCGCAGAGAAAAGCGGCGCCGCCAACATGGTCGGCTTCAACTATATCCGCACACCGGCCAGCCAGTTCGCCAGGCAACTGATCGCCGACGGCGAGATCGGCGACATCACCTGGTTTCGCGGCGAGCACACCGAGGATTTCCTCGCCGACCCTCAAACGCCTGCCAACTGGCGCACGACGGGCGAGGCCAACGGCACCATGGGCGACCTCGCCCCGCACATGCTCAACGCAGCACTAGCGCTGGTCGGCCCGATCCGCTCGCTGATTGCCGAGATAGAGACAGTGCACACAACCCGCCCCGGCGGCACGGTCAGCAATGACGATCAGGGCCAGATGATGTGCCGCTTTGAAAACGGCGCCATGGGGCAGATGCATTTCAGCCGCATCGCGACGGGCCGCAAGATGGGCTACGCCTACGAGATCACCGGCACCAGGGGCGCAATCCGCTTTGATCAGGAAGATCAGAACGCGCTTTGGCTCTATAAAATGGACGAACCGGAGGCTGTGCGCGGCTTCCGCAAGATCCTGACCGGCCCGGCGCATCCCGACTATCTGCCCTTTTGTCAGGGCCCCGGCCACGGCACCGGCTATCAGGACCAGATTATTATCGAGGCGCGGGATTTCCTGCGCGCCATCGAGACCGGCAAATCGGTCTGGCCGACATTCCGCGACGGACTGGCGGTCAACGAAATCGTGGCGGCAGCATTCGCCTCGTCAAAAACCAAATCATGGCAGACACTCGACGGGATCGAGTAAGCGGAGGGGAAATCACATGACAATCCAAATCGGCAATGCCCCCTGCTCCTGGGGGGTGGAATTCGCAAACGATCCGCGCAATCCGGCATGGCAGACGGTGCTGAAACAATGCGCTGAAGCCGGCTACACCGGCATTGAGCTTGGCCCGGTCGGCTTCATGCCGGAAGACCCGGCTGTCCTCGCCGAGGCGCTTGACGAAAACGGACTGGAACTGATCGGCGGCGTTGTGTTCCGCGCCTTTCACGATGCCAGCCAGTGGGACGACGTGATGGATGGCGCGGTGCGCACCTGCAAGGCGCTCACAGCCCACGGCGCAAAACACCTGGTGCTGATCGATTCGATCTCGCCGCGCCGCGCGCCCACCGCCGGCCGCGCCAGCGAGGCCGAACAGATGGCCCCCGCAGAATGGGCGGCCTTCCGCGACCGCATCGCCACCGTGGCGAAAATGGGCGCTGAGGAGTATGGCCTCACCGTCGGCATGCATGCCCATGCCGCAGGGTTCATCGATTTCGAGCTGGAACTTGAACGGCTGCTTGACGAAGTCGATGAGAAAATTCTCAAAATCTGCTTCGACACCGGCCACCATTCCTATGCCGGATTTGATCCCGTGGCCTTCATGAAGCGTCACATCGACCGGATTTCCTACATGCATTTCAAGGACATCAATCCGGATGTCAAAGCGGCGGCGATTGCCAATCGCACCGGCTTTTACGATGCCTGCGGTCAAGGCATTTTCTGCAATCTTGGCGATGGCGACGTCGATTTCCCGGCCGTGCGGCAGATCCTGCTCGATGCCGGGTTTGAGGGCTGGTGCACGGTGGAGCAGGATTGCGATCCGCTGCTTGACCCCGACCCTGTGGGCGACGCCCGCGCCAACCGCACCTATCTGCAATCCATCGGATTTTGAGTAAGGATCCTGCCATGACAAAGCTCAAATGGGGAATGATCGGCGGCGGCGAAGGCAGCCAGATCGGCCCGGCTCATCGGCTCGGCTCCGGCCTCGACGGCGAGTTCGAATTCACTGCTGGCGCGCTCGACCATCGCCCCGAGGCGGGCCGCGAGTACGGCCAGCGGCTGGGCCTTGAGGCCGACCGCGCCTATGGCGACTGGCGCGAGATGCTTGAGGGTGAACGAAACCGCCCCGATCGCGTGGAACTGGTCACGGTCGCCACCCCGAACGCCACCCATTACGAGATTACCAAGGCCTATCTTGAAGCAGGCTTTCACGTGCTGTGCGAAAAACCGATGACCATGACTGTCGAGCAAGGCGAGGACATTGTCCGCACCGCACGCGCGACGAGCAGGATCTGCGCCGTCAACTACGGTTATTCCGGCTATTCACTGGTGCGCCACATGAAGGCGATGGTGGCACGTGGCGATCTCGGCAAGATCCGGCTGATCAAGGCCGAGTTCGCCCATGGCCACCATGCCGATGCGGCTGACGCAGACAATCCACGGGTGCGCTGGCGCTATGATCCGGCTCAGGCCGGGGTTTCTGCACAGTTTGCCGATTGCGGCATCCACGCGCTGCACATGGCGAGCTTCGTCACCGGCCAGGAAGTGACAAAACTCTCCGCCGACACCGTCTCCTGCATTTCAAGCCGGGTGCTCGAAGATGACGCCATGGTCAATTTCCGCATGGACGGCGGCACGGTCGGCCGGCTCTGGACTTCATCGATCGCCATCGGCCGCCAGCACGGGCTGACCTTGCAGGTGTTTGGCGAAAAAGGCGGGCTCAGATGGGCTCAGGAACAGCCCAACCAGCTCTACTGGATGCCGCTCGGCGGCCGGTTGCAAACCATCGAGCGCGGCGAAGCGGGTCTGTCGCCCGAAGCCGACCGCACATCCCGCGTCACCATCGGCCACGCCGAAGGCATGCCGCTGGCCTTTGCCAATATCTACAAGGACCTGAGTGAGGCCATCCGCGCCGGGAAAGAGGGCCGCGCAATCGATCCCGCCGCCAACATCTACCCTCGAGCCGAGGACGGTTTGCGCTCGATGGCGGCAGTCTTCGCCGTAGCGGAATCAGGCAAGGCCGATGGAACCTGGGTGGACGCAAGGCCACCGATGTTCAGGTAGCGATGCACGCGCAGCAATTGGGCTTGCCGCGCCGATTGCAAATCCGGCCCATCCGGTCAAAGATGAGCCATGGCCCTGGAGATCGAACGCAAATTCCTCGTCGACAACGACGCCTGGCGCGAAGCTGTCGAGACCTCGAAAGCCATCGTCCAGGCCTATGTCGCCATCGACGGCGACACTTCGATGCGGGTCCGCATCTATGATGAAACAAGGGCCCAGCTGACGGTCAAGGTCGGCGTCTCGGAGATGACCCGGCACGAATTCGAGTATTCCATACCCGTTGCCGATGCGCGCGACATGGCCCAGGCCAGTCGCGGGCGGCTGATCAAGAAGACCCGCCATATCATCACCCTCGGGGGCTTTGTCTGGGAAGTCGATGTCTATGAAGGCCAGCTGGCCGGGCTGGTTACCGCCGAGGTCGAGATGGGCTCGGAGAGCGACGATCCGTTGCTGCCGTCCTGGCTCGGGCGCGAGGTTACCGGCGATCCGGCCTGGTCCAACGCCATGCTGGCGATGCATGGCCTGCCCGCGGATACGCGCTCGTGAGCTACCGGATCAGGCCCGGCAGGCCCTTGACACGCGAAGTCGTTCGTATCGCCAAGATCCAGTATGCAAGTGCAATCGCGGTGCTGCGTGATCGGCCGGACGGTCCTTATGAAGCCATTCACGAGGCGCGCAAACGCTTCAAGCGGCTGCGCGGCCTGTTCCGTCTGGTCCGCGATGCAGCACCCAAATTCCACGCCCGCGAGAACGCCCGGGTGCGCGACATCGCCCGCACGCTCTCGACGGTGCGCGACGCCACCGCGCTGGTCGAGACCCTCGACCATTTGCTGGCGTCCGATGCTGCAGGCGACAATCCTGCGGCCCTGTGCGCCATCCGCGCCCGTCTGGCCGCACGCTGCGACCATATCACCACACAAGAGACCGATCTCGAAGCCAAGATCACCGCGGCCATCGCCAGCTGCGAGGCTGGCATCAAGGCGCTGCGCAAGCTGCGTCTGCCGGCCAAGCCCGACAAGGCCATAGCTGTTCTGGCCGGCGGCACGGCCAAAAACTACGGTCGCGCCGTGCGGGCGCTTGAGACAGCGGTCGCCAGCGGCAACCCGGCCGACTGGCACGATCTGCGCAAGCGGATCAAGTATCACTGCATGCATGTGCAATTGCTCAGCCCAGCCTGGCCCGGCGAAATGGCCCTGCGCGCCAGGATCGCCGACCACGCCGGCGAGGCACTGGGCGACGACCACGATCTTGCCAATCTGGAAAACCTGATCGCGGCAGCCCCGGATGCGGTCGGAAATGAGGCGGAAATCGCGGCCTTGCGCGCCTGCATGGCGGCGCGGTCGGCTGAGCTGCACGATCAGGTTCGCCGCATCGTCAAGAACCTGCTCAAGGATGAACCGAGGCTGGTCCGGAGTCGCATCGCAGCGCTGTATCGCGATGCGGCGGGATGATTTGGATTGTCAGGCTTGAGGTCCGCTGGCGCGCGTGCGACCGATTGTTGATGTTGCACAACAGGGTAGACGAGAGTCCTGACAAAGGACTCCTCCCACTCACCCCTCAAGCCCGGCCTTTCGCAGACCCTCCATAAGGTGGTCGACATCGTCGGGGGCGACGTTCCATTTGGTCATTTCATCGATCGGCGAGACGCGGGGTTTGACCTGCTTCATTGCGGCCAGCGCCTCGGGCGCCTCTTTCAGATCGAGTTGTCCCAGCGCCGCAGCGTTGAGGATGTGCGACCAGTAGAAACTCGGCATGCTGATGCGCTGCACATCCATCAGCGTTTCTTCATACTGGCGCTCGCGGTAATGCAGCCGCGCATAGCTGAAATGATACCAGCCCGGGTGCAGCGGATTGAGCGCCTGCGCCCGCCTGGACAGTGCGATGCCGCGCTCGAAATCGCCCATGAAGGAGAGGTAATGCCCGACCTCGGCCAGAATTTCGGGATCGGTCGGGTTGAGATCCAGCGCGCGGGCAGCCTCGGCCTCGAACTTGCCGATGTCCTTGCGGAAATAATGCACAATCGCCAGCCAGCAATGGGCATAGGCACTTTGCGGATCGAGCTCAGTGGCCTTCAGCGCCATGGCAAGCGCCCGCCCGATCGGGTCGGGGCGCGGATTGGCATCAAACCGGTGCTCGGCCAGATAGACATTGGCCAGCAGCGCGTGGGCCTCGGCATAGGTCGGATCAATCCCGATGGCCTTTTCCAGAAGATCGCGCGCCTCGGCATGCATCGCCTCGTCCAGCGTCGCGGTGTAGCGGCGCGCATGCAGAAGGCAATCATAGGCGTCGAGTTCGGCCGGGCTCTTCTGCAGCGCCCGCGACAGCGCGGTGTTCTGCATCTTCACCCCGAGCGAGGCGGCGATCATGTGGGTGACCGCGTCCTGGACCGCGAAAATGTCGCCCATCGGCCGGTCATAGCGATCGGCCCAAAGCGACACCCCGGTGGCGGCTTCGATCAACTGCACGGCAACGCGCAGCCGGTCGCCCTCGCGGCGGACGCTGCCATCGACGATATACTCGGCGCCGAGACGCTCGGCGATGTCCACGAGCGGCACGTCGCGCGTCTTGAAGTGAAAAGAGGAGCCGGACGCAATAACCCGGAGTTCGCTGAAATGCGTGAGATTGGAGATGATGTCCTCAGTCAGGCCATCGCAAAAATATTCATCCAGCCCGGCGCTGGCAATCTTGAACGGCAGCACCGCCAGAACCGGCATCACTGTTTTAGGGTGGGTATCGGCACGCAGGGCCGGCACCGGCTGAATGCTGGCAATGTCCGGCTGCGACGCGGGGTCTGGCAGGGCACCCTCGCCTGCAGCTTCCGGGATCGCGCCTTCGCCCTCGACAGTGACGTGGGCCACAAACCGGAAGCCGCGGCGCGAGATGGTGCGGATCACATCCTGCGCCTCGCCGCTGTCCCCAACAGCGCGGCGCACAGCAAAGATTCGGCTGCTCAGCGTGGTATCGGAGACTGCGCGACCGTCCCAGACGGCTGCAATCAATTCATCCCGCGACACGATCTGGTCGCGATGACGCACCAGATGCAGCAGCACATTGAAGACCTGCGGTTCGATGGAAACAGGAGTGCCGTGCTGGCGCAGCTCAAAGATCGACGGATCAATGGTGAAGGCGCCAAACCGGTAAATCATTCAGTGCCCATCTTTTCATGATCAAAAATCATAGAAATCTCATGGTATTCCCAATCCCTTCGTCAAGCAACGAGTGACGCGTCCTCCTAGGCTTCAGCCCGACAGTCAAACCAATGGGAGAAAGCTATGACCTGGTCACTCAAGGGAACCTACTTCGAAAGCTGCAATTGCGAGAGCGCCTGCCCCTGCCTGTTCCTCAGCCCGCCGACCGAAGGCGAATGTACCGCGCTGGTTGGCTGGCATATCGAGGACGGCAATGACGAGAGCGTCTCGCTCTCGGGCCTCAATGTGGCGCTCGCCGTGCATTCGCCCGGCCACATGGCAACCACCCAGTGGAATGTCGCGGTCTATGTCGACGAGCGCGCCAGCGAAGAACAGAACGCCAGCCTGATGAAGATTTTCGGCGGCCAGGGCGGTGGCCATCCTGCAAGGCTTGCCACCCATATCGGCCAGATTGTCGGCGTCCGTTCGGTGCCGATCAACTTTACCGCCAGCAACGGCAAATACGGACTCAGCATCCCGAAAATCGCCGATGTCGAGATCGAGGCCATAACCGGCCAGGGCGACGGCCCGGTCACCATCACCGGTCATCCGCTGTGCATCGCGCCGGGCTTCACCGCGACCGTGGCCAAGTCGAGCAAGAACGTCTTTTCCGATCACGGCATGGAATGGGGCCTGACCGACAAGACCGGCGTCTTCTCGCCCTTCGCCTACCAGAGCGAACAGTGATGGGCGGCACCAGAACCATGGGCCGTGTCGGCGTGCAACTCACGCCGGTGCGGCTCGCAGTTCTTTTAGGCGGGCCGGTGGCACTGGCGCTGGTGAGCTGGATCTATCTGGGCTTGATGATTGGCGACATGTCGTTGATCCCGGGCATGGCCCAGATGATGATGCCCGGTCAGATGTTCAGCCCGGCGCCGCTGTTTGGCCTGTTCCTGATGTGGGCGGTGATGATGGCCGCGATGATGCTGCCGACAGCTGCACCGATGATCATCGCCTATGCACGGATGCAGGAGGCGGACCGAAGCCGCGGCGCCGGCTGGATGCCTGTCTTCATGTTCTCGGGCGGTTATGTGCTGGCCTGGGCCGCATTCAGTCTCGCTGCAGCGTTGTTGCAGGCCGGGCTGACGCATCTGGCGCTGATGTCACCAATGATGATGAAGGCCGGGTCCGGGCCGCTGGCTGGCGGAATTCTCATCGTTGCCGGGCTGTACCAGTTCACGCCGCTCAAACAGACCTGTCTTCGTCTGTGCCGCACACCGCTCAGCTTCCTGATGACCGAGTGGCGCGACGGCGCCCTTGGCGCGCTTCAGATGGGCTGGCGCCACGGCCTGTTCTGCATCGGCTGCTGCTGGGCGCTGATGGGTCTGCTGTTTGTCGGCGGCGTCATGAACACCGCCTGGATCATCGCGATTACGCTCTACGTGCTGATCGAGAAGATTGTGCCAGGCAGCGAATGGCTGACGAAACTCACCGGTCTCGGCATGATCGGCGCC
>Ga0163216_101213_pt1 | contig 18564 bp, 13 predicted proteins | sample SynspAceP_FD_167610 | JGI IMG/M metagenome (GOLD analysis project Ga0163216, IMG submission 167610) | Saline lake microbial communities from Ace Lake in Antarctica - Synechococcus sp. Ace-P (Illumina Assembly) | ecosystem: Environmental > Aquatic > Non-marine Saline and Alkaline > Saline ...
AGAGTTGAATTTACCTCAGCGGTATAAAAGAAGTTTTACCCCCAAGCTAGCCTGGGACTTTGCGTCGGTAATGGAAAAGCAGGCCGCGCCCGTTTATGGCAAGCTGGGGCTGGAGATCCCTGTTATTACGTCCTCTACCCTTTGTCTTATTGCCGAACAAAAGCAGGCATCGTTACTTGAAGTAGCCAGAGCATTGGGGATTACTCACCAGTTGGCGGCGCAGAGAGTGAAGACACTGTTGCAACTGGACATCATTTTCGCAGACAAGGATAAATCTGATAAGCGGCGCACTAATTATGCCTTAACTGCAAAGGGACAGAAGCAAAATGCACTATTGGGTCAGTATTTGCGCCAGGCCGAACAGGCTTTCTTGGAATTAAATGAAGAGTTGAACATCGATCTAATGTTGCTTCTTGATAAAGTGAATACTTGCTTTGCCAAACGCTCGCTGGGGCAACGTATCTTTAAAGAAGAAGAATGAAAATGAAATATTGTATAGGCTTTCTCTTGTTGTTTTGCATATCTTTCGCTCAGGCTAGCGGTAGTTATACACGGGACGAAAATAAGCAAGTTATAGCCATCAGCGCAGACATAATCAAAAAGCAGTTCGTTGCAAAGTCGGTGGGAGAGTTGGTAGCTAGAAAATTAATGACTGCTGACTTTCAGGCTCGCTATGGCGACATACAGTCCCGGCAGGAATTCGCCAAAATGTTTAGTGCAGAATTAAGGCAACTATCAGCTGATAATCATATTGGACTTGTTTATTCGCCACAGGATGTAAAACGCTACCGAGCCAGAGAAGAAGCAAAGTCGAATCTCAGTGCTAAAAAAGCAGATGACAAAAATAATGCCGAGGCCTTGCGTGAATCTAGCCAGGCAAATTTTGGTATTCAACAAGTGCGTATTCTGGAAGGGGATGTTGGCTATTTGGAAATGCGTTATTTTGACGGTTTTGTCGACGAAAGCGCACCGGTTTTTGCGTCAGTGATGGATCTATTAGCCAGTTCTAAAGCCATCATCTTGGACTTGCGTCGCAATGGCGGTGGAAACAGCAGGATCTTGCCACTCTTTTTGGGTTATTTTTTGGGGCCAGAATCAATTCATTTTGCTACTAAAAATGAGCGTTGGCAGCACAGTTCAGAAAAGCTCTTTACCAGAGCCGACGTTAAGGGGGTAAGGCAGTTTGATAAACCCTTGTATATTTTAACCAGCGGCACAACTTTTAGCTTGGCAGAGCATATTACTTACCATCTAAAAGCCTTTAACAGAGCGACCGTGGTGGGTGAGAGAACCTATGGTGGTGGTAAGGCTTTTGATCCCGTTATCGTCAATGATGATTTCTATCTCAGGATCCCACGCATTGAGATGCTCAATACAGTGACAAATGATATGTACGTGGAAGGGCAGGGCATTACACCTGATGTCTTAACCACAGCGCAAAGCGCTTTGGATAAAGCCTATTTGTTGGCATTGAGTAAACTGCAAGGCAATGCGCAAGAACAGGAAAGCATAAACTACTACCAGTGGGTGAAGCGTGTCGTTGAGGCGCAAGCCCAGCCAGAGGATCTTGATTTCAGCCTACCACCACTGACCGGGCGACACAGTTTTGATGAATTCGAGTTTGAAATCCGAGATAAAGTGCTGTGGATGTCTTTCAGACATTTGCCATGGGTAGAACTGATAAATATTGGCGCAGGTTATTTTTACGACGATAGATCTATTCAGCGGCAGTTTTCTTTTGAACAGTGCAATGGGCAGTGGCGTTTACAGGTACTTAAACCGGGGCAGGAAACCGTTGCTCTTAATGAGACTTTTGACGAAAAGTAAAAGTTAAGCTGAGAATATAAGTCGCCATTACTAAAGGTGATCTCGGGGCTTGGTTTTCTTGCCTAATCAAAACTGGGCGCAATAGGCAACACTTATAAAGTTGCCTGTGGTGGCTCTGTCTATTTCTGAAAATGTTTCATTTAACCATTCATAGCCCAGATATCCATCTCAAATTGTAACCATCTCTCACATTGATAATCTAGGCCGATTAAGGGTCTAAACATCCATCTGTCATCACTGTTTAGTTTGGATTTTCTATAATCCATCCGCAGCCTTGGATTAATTCGGAAGTGATTATTAATATTGAAACGCCAGTTTGTATTTAAAGTTTGCGTTGTCGAGTGGGTCGAGTCGGCACAAAAAAAGTATCATGCTATTTTCGATTAGAACTGAAAAAATGCACAAACCTAAGACAAAAAAGCATCATACTTTAATGTCTAAAGGACTGTTTTGGGCTGTGAGTTCAATCACCATCTTCGTGTGCACCACCTGATGAAGAGCACGACTTCAATATTCAACGTTACTTCAACTTTGGGGCATAGACTTCTTTCACTGCAAGAGTGCAAAACACTATTAAATAGTGGAAGCACTGGCACTCCAATCATCTAATTCCTGTACCAATGGCCTATCTAGACGTGAAGTTAAAGACTAACTCGCTATAAAAAACTTCCACAATTCGATATTTATACAAACTAATAGAGTCATAAAGACAGCTGCCACAGGGGTATTCAATAGTTTTAGTTCTCCCTATACACGTGAATTGAACTTAAATTTAATAAAGAGTTTTAGTCACGGCAAAGGATGTTTAAGTGCTTACAATATGTGTTTACCTGTTAGCATAAAGCAAGGATGTAACCTTCTACTGCATTTAATCTCAAATCTGCTCAACGACCAACGTACTAATGTAGTTTGATCATTACGTTGTAGGCAAACCAGCGTGTTTGAGTGAACATAATATTTAATGCTGATCTGACTCACATTAATTTGAAAAATGTTAGCTTCTCTCTACACATTTGGCTGCCCTCGCTATGTCGTTCTCTTACACTTCGTCGCCGCTACTCTCCTTCACGGAAACATCTCTTATAACAACCCTGCAATATCTGTCCCTAACAACAATTCATCCACTAACATTTGCTGCTCTGGGTTAACTTGTGACTTAAGTATCCGTACAAAATCCATGGAAGTCGCGGGGGGCTTCGGATAAGCATGTTGTTGCCACAAGATGCGCAAGGTTTGGCAGATAACGTCGTCGCCTAACTTGTCGCGAAGAATAGCGAATACTAGGGTAGCACGAGAATACATGTCATGATTTTCAGTGGCGTCAATCAAGGCTTTGGTCCGCTCAGTACTGCGGGTTATTGCCGCCTTATAACGCTGACGTTCATAGTCAACTATGGCTTGCATGGCATCAACGCCATCGCGCTGTTCGATTAACACCAGCTCTATATATTTGGCCAGCGATTCCACTAAAAAGGCACCATCTTCTAACACACCGTTGCCTAAGTCATGGCCAAACCATTGGTGAGCGGTTTCGTGCACTGCACGGCGATAACGTTGATCAAAGCCGGCATCTTTAGCGGGTAAGGCTCGAAAACCAACTCGATGATCTATCATAATCATTTGCGGTAAAGCGTAACCGGTGGAGCCGAAGTCTGGGGATGCAATAAGACTGAGTGTGCTACCCCGATAGGGAGCTATATTGCTTGTCATCCAATTAAATGTATCTAACATGGCTTGCATATTAAGGTCTGCCGCTGCTGAATTTTCTGGACTGTACACTGCTAACAGGGTTGAACCGCTTTGGCGTTTGATTGAATGTTGGGGTAGAGAAAACCACACCAATGCTTGGCGAAGAGGCCCTGCTGTTTGGTACTCCGCATAGTTACGCCCATTTACTCGCCAGCTCTTAATTAGCTGACCTTGGGCTAATGGAACTTGCTCTGTACTGGTCGAAATGGTCGAATGCATACTCGTCCAGTCATAGCTGACCTGAGTCGATTTTACATCAGCAAACAAACGTGACGGTGGGTCGAGATTAAGCGGTGCGAGACCATACTTTTGACGAAGTTGTTCATCACGCAGTTGATATTGTGGCTGAAACCCCACTGTGGGGAGCAGTGGTACACCCCGCAAATAACTAAAAGAGGGCTTGACCATCTGATGCATGACTGCAGGCCAATGCTGTGGCTGTTTAAAACTCAGCTTGGTCCACAATGTAAAACTTTCACCGGGAGCCATTGCTTTGCTTAGCGTGACAACAGTTTGCCCAAGTTTTGGGTCGTATTCCCTTATATGTGCAACGGATACCTTAAGATCGTCAAGTGGAATCGTCGCATAACTGCCAATAAGAAGACGTTCAATGACCTGTTCAGTGCGATTTTCCAAGGTGTAAGTAAGGGAAAAGTCCGCGACACCAGCTTGCGGATAGATATCGACCTGCGAATCTATATGGCTGATCACAGGTTGTGAAATAGTGGCCCATTCTGCGTATTTTTGTTCGTAATCGGTCCGCCACTGCTCCCTGAGATCTGAATTCATTAAAGGCTTTTCACTGATAATATTGCTATGTAAATTATATCCTGTGGCTAAAGTGAGTGCTAACAATGCTGTGGAGCCTAAACTCAATTTTCCACGTTGACGATTAGTAAAACTGGTGGTGCGGTGTGACCACATAGCAGCCATCCACAGTAGCGTAAAAGTAAATAAAATCCAAAAGCACATAAATGGCCAATACACCGATAAACTTTGCTCTAAACCCCAAAACGCATCAGCAGGTTGCAAAGGCGAGGCTGCAATATTCCACATTGTATGGCTTATACCTAACGTGCCGCTTAGGGGAGTAAACTTCATGACCAAAATACCCACACACCATGCAAGTGCAACCAGCGGCGAACGAACTAAGGTGTGTAATGCGGTGAAAATAGCGCCAAGCAATATCAGTGGTAATGCCGCCATGCTGAGTTGAATAAAATACTGCGTGGCTTGTAACTCACTACCCGCCAAAAGTTCTGCCAATAAACAGGCCGCAGAAGTGAGCACCATCAGCAGTAAAACTGAACTACTTAGTGCTATGACGTTGCTCAACATCAAGATCCCAGAACGCACGGGTGCAGCAGCGATTAATTCTGCCATGGCGTTCCGGCGATTACGCCAACAAAGTTGCCACGACCAAAGTAGTATCAACAAGCTGCCCATAAGGGGCAATACATCATCTGAAATACGATTAAGTGCATCAAGGCTAGTTGGGTTTACGATTGAAAGTGGTTCTGCGTAATTGATGCCTGATAAGATCTCGTTAAACATCAACAACGTCCAGCCAAATAAGATAATTTGACTAAGGCGCTGTTTAAGTAACGTCGATACATCCAAATAAATTAATTGCAGCAACTGTTGAGTGGTATCTGGCATTTGGCTGACAAACTTATAAGTCTGAGCTTTAAGAGCCTTTGGCGCGATATCTTTTGGTGGCAGAATGTGTGCAACAGAATAAGGCTTAAGCTTGATACTCAGATAAAACAAACCGGCTGCAACAAGGCAATAAGCCAAACGATTGAGATAGAAAACCACATCGCCATATAGCCACAAGTCAGAGCTCTGATAGTAGACTAATAAGGCGGTAATACCAAAGGGATCGAACAGTCGCATACTGGCAAATAACCAAGGGCTGATAATACTACTGCCCGCTAACATGGGTGATCCTGTCATGCTAGCAAGCACGATATAACTAAGCCAAATCGCACAAAAAGTCACGTATATCACCACTGAAGAAGTAAAACGTTGCGCTAAGCAACTTGCTAGTGCGCTGAATAAGGCACAGGCAGGCAGAGCCATAAACACAAAGTCCCAAAGCGTTAAGGCAAATAACGACCAATGCCAGCCAAAAGACAGGCTCAACATAAACCACATAATGACAAAGCTAAGTAGAAGTAATCCAGCGCACACACTAAACATAAGCATTAGGCGCGCGAACAAACGCTGAAATGGACTTTGTGGAGTGACCAAAATTAACTCTGACATATGGTTATTTTGGTCACGTAAAAATACCAGTGGAGCAAATGCGCCACTCAGTAGCGGTAAACTCAACATCAACAAGGTCATGTGCAAGGCTTGTAAACGTTTGTCAGCCAGGGTGTCGATACCGCTAATGCCAATGGCAAATACATAAGCGATGAGAGGTAAAACAATGCAAGCCAGCCAAAGTAAAGGTTGTCGATTTAAGTAACGCCATTCGTTAAGCAGCAACATGTGTATTCGCCTTTTTGGATAATTCAAAAAAGTAACGGTCTTGCAGATTAGCCTCGGCAGGTATTGCATCAGAACATGGCTGTTGCTTGGCCAAAATACGGTAAGTGGGTAAACCAAAACGATAGCTTTCGCTTAGTATTTGCTGTGTGCCAGTGGGGCGAGTTGCACTTTGCCAAATACGACCTTGCAAAGGAGTTAATAAGCTCTGTACCGCACCGCTTTCGACAATATGCCCGCCATTGATCAAGGCGACAAATGGACAAAGGTTTTCGATATCTTCAACGATGTGAGTAGACAATATAATCAACTTGTCTTGGCTGATACTCACCAACAAAGCATGCAAGCGTTCACGTTCTGCAGGATCAAGTCCAGCGGTGGGTTCGTCCATTATGAGTAAACTTGGATCGCCTAAAAGTGCTTGAGCAATACCAAAGCGTTGGCGCATACCACCAGAGAACGTTGCCACAGATTTTTTGGCCACTGAACTGAGGTTGGTCAGTTCTAATAACGCTTCAATTTGCTGTTTTTGTTGGGTTTTGTCATTAACTCCTTTTAATATTGCCATGTGTTGTAATAAGACATAACAACTCATATGTGGATATACCCCAAAATACTGTGGTAAATAACCCAGTTTCTGGCGAAGGGCCATGGGCTGTTTCAAACTATTAATATCGGCAAACTGAATTTTGCCTTTGTCAGGTGTTTGCAAACAAGCTAGTGTGCGCATGAGGGTAGATTTGCCGGCACCATTTGGTCCTAATAATCCCACCATACCGCTGGGAAGTTGCAGATTAATATTGCTTAGAGCTTGGGTGCCATCGGCATAAGTTAGTGAAAGTTGGCGTATCGTGAGCATGGTTTTTTCCTGTTATTAGTGGGGCAAACACTAAATGGTCGAGAGTAAAGCAACAAGAATGGGATGACGAAGGACAGGCTTTAAATGATGAAAATGTTAATTGTGCTTGTGTTTACCTTTTGTCAGAAAAAATAAGGCTTTTGTCATACATTAGCTGACTTGTTCTGTGTCTTAGGTCAGTCTATAGCGACAGAATATTCAGGACATTTTATGCAATTTCGTTTATCGGCTGGGCTAAAACAAAAATTAACTGCCATTATCGACAATCAACTGGCTTTGATGGCGGCAATATTACTTGATGTGTCTATTCGCCATTTGACTAAGCATAGCCAAAGCGGCTCAGAGTTCACACTCATGTGGGGTCAGCTGTTGCTGGAAAGTAGTCCAGTTTTATTAGCGCATTATATGGCCTTTAAAATAAATGGATGGCGTGGCATTTTAATTTGGTTTGGTGGTTTTTTAGTCTACCCCACTCTCAGTTTAGTCTTAGAAAGCGCAGATCCACTATATGCACAATGGAGCTTGTTTAGGCTGCAAAGCGCGTTGTTTTTACTGGTAGCTAGTGTTTGTTTTGGCTTGAGTCGCTTGGTGGCTAGGCGTCATAACACCAAGTCAATGCAGTTCATATCACGACTATTCTCTCTGAATTCCGTTATGCTATTTTTAATCTTTATCTGGTCTTTATTATGGGCAGGAGTATTTGTTTCTACAGATGATCCGGTGCGCAATCAACCCATACAGGCCGTGATACATAGTGATAAAGTTGTCGAAAATTTTGTGTTGTTTTTACATTATTGGTGGCAATTTGCGGTGATAGGGGCGGCCGTTTATGCACTCTATTGGCTCAACCGGTATGTACTGATCCGCCGTATATTGACCAAAAATGGTATTTTGGCTTATGTATCGGGCGGTTTCATAAGTATAGTTTTACTTACCCCAGTTCTGGCCACTTTCGTCACTTGGCTGCCCATGAACATTCCAGAGTTTACCTTTTTACCATCACAAGACTACAACGTGTTCGCCCCGGTTAACTTCCGATTTTGCTTTTTACTGTTAGCGGTCAGTACGCCGATTATTTTAGCCTTTGAACGTCAACAACAAGACAAGGCTTTAGCTGAAATTGCGCAGCGTCAAAGCCAGACTGAACTGCAACTATTACAGCAGCAGATAAATCCTCACTTTCTATTTAATACCTTAAACAATTTGTATGCTTTAACACTCACCGGCTCTAAAAATGCACCGACCCTGGTAATGCAACTGGCTAACTTACTTCGTTATACCGTGTACGAAGGGCAAAATCAGCGGGTTACACTTGAACAAGAAATCAACTATATTCAAGACTTTTTAGCCTTGCAGGCGATTCGAAGTGGAGATAAGTGTCACATCAGTGTGCGCTATCCTGAGCAAGCCGAGCAGTGGTTTATCGCGCCACTATTGCTGATCATCATTGTAGAAAATGCCTTTAAACATGGAGTTGAGCCGAGCCAGTCTGCTTGCACAATTAATTTGAGTATGCACATAACAGAAGGTCGTTTATTGGTGAAATGTCAAAACAGCTTGCCAGAAAATCAAAGCAAACGACCGCCGGGTATTGGTTTAGAGAACCTAAGACGCCGCTTAGCTTTGCTTTATGCGGGTAAACATCGTTTAAGCGCTAAAATCAAAAACAATGAGTGGCACACGGAACTGAGTTTGGAGTTAGAGCCTTGTACCGAACCCTAATTATTGATGATGAACCTTTAGCCCACGAAGTGATTAAACACCACCTTCAAGGGCAGGCCGACTTTACTATTGTAGGTAACAGCTACAATGCGACGCAGGCCCTGAGTTACTTGGCCAATCAACAGGTTGATGTGCTAATACTCGACATTAATATGCCAGCATTAAGTGGTATTGAATTACTCAAGGTGCTGAAAACACATCCGCTAGTGATCATTGTTAGTGCCTATCAAGAATATGCGCTTCAAGGATTTGAATTGGACGTGACTGACTATTTACTTAAGCCAGTGGGAGCCGCTCGGTTTGTTCAAGCATTAGATAAAGTGCGCAGACGTTTATCCGACAAGGCTGGCGATGGCCCCAGCTATATTGTATTAAAAGTTGATCGCGAAAAACGCAAGTTTAATCTGGCTGATATCACCTTACTTGAAGCCTACGGTAATTATGTGAAAGTGTGGCAAGACGAACAAGTGGTCTTGGTCAGCAGCACGCTCAAGCAATGTCTGCAACAACTACCGTCCCAACAATTTTTGCAAATACATAAGTCGTTTGTGGTAAACAAAAACCATGTTATTGCGATAGATAATGAATATGTCCGCTTAGCAGGGGACAGAGGAGTTAAGGTGGGTAAATTGTTTAAAGAAGGTTTGAAGTGTTTGTTGTAACTTGAACATAAAAGAGCGTTATTGTTTTTTTATGGAACTACTGCGGAATTTTTAATCTTTTGTTATACACCTGAATACAGACCTACTAATAGCAATGTCTAACACATATGCCGAGCCTTACCTTACCGTATACACAGAAAAATATACGCCAAGCTATATATGCATGAAAAAATATGCAGTTATTTCTAAAGTTTTTTGTAAACTGTAAAAATCCTGATATTGTTTTTTCTTCTTCGTGGCAGATTAACCCTCACGAACATTCTGTCAATTCAAATTTGGAGGTCGTATGTCTCCTTCACGCCGTATTTAAGACCGACCTCCCAAAACAAGATTGAAATTGTTCTCACTCAATTTTGAAGATATTTAACCCAAAGATATCTTTAACATCAAAGAGAACTTTCTCTGTCTTGACTCTCGAAGCTTTCGTGCCTTGAGATAAAATCTCGATGAGCTGTGCCTTATCTCTTAAATACTCCTCCCTTTTTTCTCTTATCGGACGCAACATTTCTTGTAAACATTCTTCCAATATCTTTTTTATTGCCCCATCTCCAAGGCCGCCACGCTGATAATGTTTCTTCAGATCTGCTAAATAAGAGGCATCGGGGTAAAATGCATCTAGATAAGTAAAAACAACGTTTCCTTCAATATTACCAGGATCTTCAATTTGCAGGTGGCTAGGGTCGGTATACATTGATTTCACTGCCGCCCTGATTTCTTTTTCAGAAGCACTAAGATTTATAGTGTTTCCCAGAGTTTTTGACATCTTATTTTTGCCATCAGTGCTTGGAAGACGGGAAGCGTGGCTTAGTAACGGCCGACACTCATATAAAACTGACTTCCCAGCTAAGGTGTTAATTTTTCTGACTATTTCATTTGTTTGTTCCAGCATTGGTAATTGATCATCACCAACAGGAACTAGTGTTGCATTGAATGCGGTAATATCAGCGGCTTGAGAAATCGGATATGTCAGAAAACCTGCGGGTAATGAGCGCTGAAATCCCTTACTTTGAATCTCACTTTTGACGGTTGGATTGCGCTCTAGGCGAGAGATACTAACCAAATTGCTATAATACATAGTCAATTCAGCTAACACTGGTAACTGAGATTGAAGGCATATAGTTGTCTTTATCGGGTCGATACCAACAGCTAAATAGTCAGCTACCACGTTCAGGATGTTTGAGGAAACCTTTGAGGGATTATTCGCATTATCTGTAAGACCTTGCATATCTGCAACCAGAATTGTTTGCTCATGAATTTCTTGCAGATTAACACGCTGCTTCAAGGAGCCTGCATAATGACCAAGATGCAAAGAGCCAGTAGCTCTATCACCGGTAAGAATTATTTCTGGTTGTTCCGTGGGTTGTTTATTAGTCATATGACTATCTCCATGTAAAAAGATCCGCTACTGGAGATAATTTGAGAACACACTCGTCGCTACCTTCCAGCAGCTTAAGAATGTGATAATTCCGTGCCGCTTTAGTTAGAGCGCCACCAAAAAAAGAATGATGTAGGAATGGTATAAAATTTCATGCCGGAAAAATATCAGTATTCGTTTTGGAGTTCAACTAGGATAATCGCATTTCCATAAAATATGCAGAATTTCCAATCTCAAGACTGAAGCTTATTTTATCTAAATGTAGTTATGAAATAATGGATACCTTAGCAGTATTACGAAGTTGTTCTACTAAACTTAATGTGTCTAATCAAAATGGGACGCTGATTATGGATATAAAAGAGATTGGCATGGATTTAGCCAAAAATGTTTTCAAATTTGCATATTATTTACAGATGATTCAGTTTACGAAAACTATAAGGTGGCTAGAGCTACATTTTTGTATGACATTAGGTAATATCCAGAATGTACGCCAATAGCGATACGAGCTTTTGGCGAATCGAAAAGGCGATTGTAATGATCCTATGACAAACTTCGACTGCATCCTTTCTACTCCTTGGGGGCGTTCAGTGGGCAGAACGTCAACATCAGTTTTTGTTTAGATTATCGTTTAGCCGTCAAGAACACCAAACCCCACTAACTCTCGTTTTTTTTGGCTGTTGGCAAATTACCGTTCAACTTATTCCAAATGTTAGGTGTTGTACCAAAGCTTTTCTTAAATTGACGAGTAAAGTGGCTTTGATCTGAAAAAAAACAATCTTGCGCAACTTGCGCAATGGGTATCCCTTGCGACATAAGAGACTGAGCTTTTTCAAGACGTCTTAAGGTTAAGTATCGATAAGGACTTGTGCCAAACAGAGACCTGAAATCTCGAGTAATTTGCCATTTACTGTACCCAGTAATTATGGCTAATTGTTCCAATGTTACTTCATTATCCAGCGAGTCATCGATATATTCTCTAGCTAGCTGTATGGCTTGATAATTGGCTGTCGTATGCTTGTGATGTATTGTCGTTTCTTTCTGTAAGGCTGTGGCAAAATCATAAATAAGGTCTTGGTATTCTAGCGGCTCCAGTGGCCGTTGAAACTCAGTCAAAAATCTCTGTGCAATATCGACCAGACATGATTTGCCAGTCACGCCATTAGGTAAAAATGGCAAATCATGCCCATGCAAAATATTTTGCACGTCGACGGGATCAATATTAATTGCTCGATAACCGAAAGGAGCAACAGTCCCCGCCAACCCGTCATGTAATTCATCAGGATGTAAAACAACAACTTCACCGGGCAAAGAATAGCGTAAACTTCCTCGATAATTGAAGCACTGCACACCAGTGGTTGTTAATGCCAAAGTATAAGTATCATGCCGATGCGGAGCAAAAGCAAAGCCAACAAAATTCGCCTCAATACGAAGAGTTTCGCCTTTTGCAGTATTGATCCAATTGCCCGAGTGTTTGGTCTTCATAGTGTCAACAGACTTTGATTTCAATTATTCAACATCTCATGATGAGGAGGTGTGATATTATTTTCGAGCAAATATTCAAAAGTGGTTTGAGTTATATCACTTTCAGTTACGCCAGTATGCTTGAACGACTTTGATTCAATCAATAGAACATCGGCTAATTCATTTGCAGTCACTTTGTGTTCTGTTCCTTTACTTACCATGTACAATTCTCCAGTGCACAGATGCACCGACTCGGTTCGAGTGTGCACGACGATATTTCCCTTTATTACCCAAAACAACTCATCTTCCTTAGCGTGGCAATGCCAAGGTATCTTATCGCCTATGATTTTGACCAGCATAATCCTAGAATCGTTAACATCCAACAGAATTTTTGGTGTAAAGGTGTCTGAAAACATCTCGAAGCAATCTGAGACACTTAATTTTTGATTCACAACGTCTCCAATTTTGTGATGATTTATTGAAGATTAAGGATAGTTGATAAACCTGTAATTTATAGAACGATATTGCGATGCTATCAGGGTATTTAAAACTTGAGCACCGCAATATCGTTCTATAAAAAGCCGCCGATTTTACAGTATATTCTCTACCATCATCAGTTGGTATGTATTTTTTAGAGAGTCATCAAAATGAAATTTAACGATTCAAAGCGCATTACAAAGCTATTTTCCTTGTACTTGGCAATGATTATACTGGCTGGGTGCGGCGCAACGGGGCTAATTAACTTGCAAAGCGGTAACCACTTTGCGAAGCAAGACTGGGATGGGGCAGATAGCAGTTTCACAGTGCCATTTAACTGGCATGATGGTCACGTTATCATCAGCATTGCCATAAACAGCCAGCAAAATTTGCGCTTTGCGCTCGACTCAGGAGCAGCCGCGACGGTATTGTTTGAAACCGAGAGGACCAGAGAACAGCAGCTATCATTTGAAATGCAAATCGATCTGAAAGGTAGGAAGGTCAACGTTGTGAATGATGCGGTGATTGCTATCGGTCAGATAACGTTATCAGAAATGACAATCATCCAGGTCCCCATCGACCAATCTCCTTTATTCGGTTCTTATGATGAAGCTTACTTTGATGGTGCTATTGGGTTTGATTTACTCAGTCGATATATGACTCGCATAAATTATGCGGATAAAACGGTTACTTTTATTAAAGATAGTTCGACCGCTTTGAAATCTGTTGAGTGGATCAAATTGCCGATGGCGATTCATGGCAGAATTCCCTACATTTCAGGGGCAATTCCCAATCAGCAAGGCCATCCGGCATATTATGACTTAATAGTAGATACGGGCGCCCCCGACTATCTATACATTAATTCATTACTTGCGAGCGACTTTACTTTTCCATCTTCCTACTTTGAAAGTAATACCAACAATTTTGATGGTGAACACACGGTTAAAACCAGCCGGATTGACTATTTTCAGGTAGCAGGCTCAAGCTTTGACAATATTGCAGTGCATAACCTACCTTACTTCGAAGACGACAATGGTATTGGCTTGATAGGTAGTGGTCTACTGCGAAATTTTGATGTGGTTTTCAATTATAAAAATGGTTACTTAGCGCTCAAAAAGAATAGACAGTTTAGCCCTAAAACCTTGATTGACCGGAGTGGTTTGCAACTAGAGCCGCATAGAAAAGGCGGATTAGTAAAGGGTGTCGGGGAGACAGCAGGCCTTAAGGTACTCAAGATTGACATCGGGGATGTGGTTACCAAAATAAACGGCCATAAAATCAATGACATTAGCTTTGATGAAATTAGGGGCTTACTCAGCAGCGAAGCAGAGCAAGTCGAACTCTGTTGGACGTCAAGCGGATATAATATGTGTAGCACCTTGGTTTTGCAGGACCGCATTTAGGAGCCCCCTTAAATAGCGCTAATTGTGTCCCTGTATCAATGTTGGGTAAGTTAATTAAAAAACCTAATAAAGTGCTAAGAATGATAATCAAACCGAGCAGTTACATATACGAAGTACTCTTTAACAAGCGTTAGGTCATTCGACATATTATCTGTCGATTGAAGTTATAAAAAGACACGGGAAGCACAGATGAACAAATACTTCATACTTATGCCTTTGCTGGGCGGAATCATCAGCTCAGCGTTTGCAAGCACATCAGAGTTGCCGTTGTTTGAAGACGGCAAGCAAGTTGAGCTTCAACAACACTGGAGCTGCTATATGGCGAGTGGTGCACAAGCGCGAAAAAAGCAGGTGGAGCACGGCATGCTGCCACAGGTAGTGTTTGACAACGAAATAAACCCCATCAACGTCGAATCGCAGATGGCCGTATCCGAAACGCCTGCTTTGTCCGTGGCTGTAGTCCACAAAGGCAAGCTGGACTGGAGCGCAGCTTGGGGACGGAACCAAACCGATGGTGCCTTTGCTGATTGTGGCACCTTGTTCCAAGCTGGATCCCTCGCGAAGCCATTGACCGTGCTTGCGGCGATGCGTCTGAAAGCAGAGGGGCTGATCGATTTTGACCAGAGTATCGAAACCTATTTGTCTTCCTACCATCTGCCGACTGGTCTGCAAACCACTATCAATCCAGTCACGTTTCGCAACCTGCTCTCTCATACTTCAGGCCTCACGACAGGCGGCTATGCAGGGTATCCTCAGAACGAACAGATACCAAGCGATCAACAGATTGCGCGCGGCGAAGTACCGAGTAATTCGGGCAAAATCGAGGTCGCGAGCACACCAGGGACTTCGCTCGCTTATTCAGGGGGCGGTTATACCGTCGTAGAGATAGCCCTGCAAGATCAACTCCACGCATCTTTTGAGCACATCATGCGGAAATGGCTGCTTACCCCAGTGGGCATGAAGCAAGCAGATTTCACTATGCCCTTGCCTAGCTCACGCCATCCAAATACCGCTCGCGGGCATCAAATAGACGGCACCATTATTCCGGGAGGCTGGAATAACTATCCCGAGCAGGCAGCAGCCGGCCTGTGGGCAACGGCAACAGATTTAGCCATGTTTCTAGTCGAAATACATAAAGGCTATGAAGGAAAGAGCACCGTATTCACTCAGGCCAGCATCCATGAGCTATTGGCCAACCCCATTGATAATCATGCTTTCGGATTCAGATTAATCGGAGAAGGTGATCAAGTTTTTGTCACTCATTATGGTGGCACGGTCGGTTACCGAGCAGGCATGACTTTGAACCTGCAGACAGGTAATGGGGCGGTATTTTTGACCAACTCTGATAATGGTTCAAATCTTGGCGAAGCATTCTTCAGCGCAGTGTCGCGCGTCTATGAATGGCCGATGTTCAGGGAGGAGAGAGTCAAACGCAAAAAACACTCCTCTGGTGTCTTGCAATCATTAGCTGGGATCTACCTTTTCCCCAACCCGAGTTGGAAGGTTTCGGTAGTTTACGAGCACGACTCACTTACGTTGGTATTCCCTGCAGGTAATCGTCTTCCGTTAATAATGGTGCCGATCCAAGGTAGACCCCTTGAGTTCGTTCATGAAACTGGCGTGCATGCCAACTTTGATGGCATAGGCAAGGGTCTGAAGATTCATTTGTTCGGGCAAACAGGACAGCGGCAGGTGAGTGTCGAATAAACTGGCTTAAAACGTTAACCGCCCAAAATACATTTAAAAGGACCAAAACAACTTTTTGTTTTGATTCTTCAGATGGTTAGCAAACTATTTTTAGCTTCTTAATATCTAAAAAGGATTACAGTATCATCGCTGGTATTCAATCCTTCATCGGGGATGCTCAAAATGAATTGAATATCGAGTTTAGGAAAGCACTTAACACATCCTCTGAACAGGTTAACTGTTAATTTATAACCTAATTAGCACCGTGGATCAGTTTTACATTGCCGGTGACATAAAATGACGAATATTTGTATATCGCTCTTCTTAAACGATATAAAACAATACAAGAACAACTTGTCGACAAAGAAAATTAGTCGGGGCATTTTGATCGCGTTCCTTCTCGGCACACTTATACCAAGAGATGTTGGAAGCTTTATTCGGTTGCTGTCTAATAGTGCTCAAACTTTATTCGTGTCTACACCGTCGGAATCGTTAACTGCAATTTTAGTTTTTAACGTTATTTTATTTTTTAGTTACCTTATGCAAAACAAAGTATTACCAATAGCCTACAACACAAATTATATACCAAGTATCTTTGGAGGCCGATCCTTTGCTATTTCAAGGAGTATTTTCTTTGTTTTTAGTAACTGGTTTGTTTTAGCTTGGGTGTTAACAGGTTTGCAATTATCCTCGGTTGATATACATCTGATTACTAGCCTTAAAATCATATTTGTTATGCTTAATATCCCTGTTACTTTATCGTTGCTGCATGAAAAGCGATATTTAGCTCTACCAATATTGTTTGTGCAAACGATAATATTTGCTTACTTAAGTCATATGTTATTGATGTCAATGCTGAATATACTTTTGCTCATGATTTTAAACTACAAAATATATGACAATCATGCCGGTTTCAAACATGTTAACTTTTGCAATCTGTCAAAAAAATATTTCTTACAAAATATATATCATAACTTTATTCACGGTCCTCAAACATTGCGAGTGGGTATCATGCTGAGAAGCAATCTACTTTCATCAATCAGCATCGTACTTACTTTGATATTCCTATATATGTTGTTTTACAACTCAATGCATTCATCCGAGGAGAATAGGATTCGGATAACCTATATGTTTACCCTATTTGTGCTTTATTTACTGTCATTTGTGTATGCTAAGTTGAAGCTCGAGCGAAGCAAGTATAAGTGCTTTATTGGCACGATATCAGCCCCCTCAACAGAGCTTATTCACGACTTTATCTTTGTTTTAATTTTAGTTGGGTTAACCCTTGTTATATCGATTTACAATTTCCCCGTTAAATTTGAATGGCTTGAATTGGTAAATCTGACTTTCTTCTCTGTTTCAGTGTTGGCTGCTTTTTGTTGTTTGTCGACACTCAATTCTCTTTATAGAAAGGTATATCTGTTTATGACTTTTTGCTTAATTATGTGGCTGATTGTATGGAATTTTTAGAGGTATCAAATATCTCAATATCTTTTCATAATAACAAGGTGTTTGAGAATTTTAGTTATAAATTTAGCCCTGGTGTAACTATTATTAAAGGAAAGAATGGTATTGGAAAATCAACGCTTTTATCTATTCTTAGTAGCACAACGAGACCTGATTCTGGAACAATTAAATGTTGTATTGACGGCCAGAATAAGCCTTTTAAAATTATTGAGCATGGTAACTTTGTACCAGACAAACCTGATTTTTATGACTTCATTACGACCAAAGAGTTTCTTAAGCTGATGAATAATCTGAAAGGCTTATCATTTGATTTAGAGGAGTCTGTGCTTTTTGATGAGTTTAAGTTGCAGAAGCACCTATACACACCCTTTGATGCACTATCTATTGGTACTAAGAAGAAAGTGTTTTTGCTCGTCGCATTAATAAGTCCAGCCCCAGTTATTATTTTGGATGAACCAACGAATAGTTTAGACGATGAAAGCAATACAGTGCTAATAAAGCATATAAAACGAAATGTTCAAGCTGGCGCTATCATCATCATGTCTAGCCATGACACTAATTTCACTAATACTTTCAACGCTAACATTATCGACTTGTAATAAACCAGACATACACATCTCAGTGCTGCTTCGGTCAGTTAAGGAAACTGAACTTTCTCTCTGAATTATAATCGCATAGTCTATTTAGTAACCTAATTAGAGGCGTTATCACCTTCGCACCACATAAAATGGACATAATAAAAACAATATCTAATGCTAATAGAGCCTATATTTCCTCGCCGCACTCCGGCAACCAAAAAAATGAATCACTAGAAATAACAATCAAACGAGCTTTTATTGGCATAGCTTTCAATATGCAATATGCGCGATGTTCAAATTATCGATATTGGGACGCGTTATTCGGATAAGCCATTACATTAAATCTATTGAAAAAAATTAATAATCTTTGCACTAGAGAAAATTGAGTTTTCAGTGGCTATTGTAGAAACCGCTGTCGTAAATTTACCAGCAATAAATTTATACAAGAAAATAGATAAGGACCCCTAACAGTTGGCTCTCATAAAGAGGCATACCTTTATTTCGGTGAAGTCCAAATAGTGAGTGCTCATCGATTTCCTGAGGTTTGAGCTGAGTGGAAGTATGTCAGGTTCTGCTTTAGCCTTAGATAATGAACAAACCCCGATATACTCTATTCAGCAATCTATTTTTTGGTTCTCTCCAATAAGCAAAATAATAACTTGTTTAACAGAAGATAAACGATAACACTCGTGCTGATTGCTATTAAGGAAAACCAGTTTGGCATCCATTGCACGGCATCGTTTTGAAAAGAGAAGGATAGTGACATCAAGCCACCGTCTGGATATAACCATACCCCCACATTGTT
>Ga0163216_101219_pt1 | contig 18513 bp, 18 predicted proteins | sample SynspAceP_FD_167610 | JGI IMG/M metagenome (GOLD analysis project Ga0163216, IMG submission 167610) | Saline lake microbial communities from Ace Lake in Antarctica - Synechococcus sp. Ace-P (Illumina Assembly) | ecosystem: Environmental > Aquatic > Non-marine Saline and Alkaline > Saline ...
GGCCGTATATTCTTAACAACACCTATTTTTATCAAAGTTATTACAATGCTTCATTAAATTCAGCGATAGCTCAATTGCGAGAGCAATTACAAATTGTTATTTCGATGGGAGAATATTTTGATCATGCCTATTACGGTATCGAACATACTAAAGAAGGTTTTAGAAGAAACATCCCAGTATTAACTAAAAATCCGTCAAGTAAACTCAGTTATGACGATAAAGAAGTACCTGTTTTTATCGTTGGGAATGGTCCGTCTTTGGACCTATCTATAGAGGCGATTAAAGAATGGCAGGAACAAGCGATTATTATTAGCTGTGGCACAGCCTTACAAGCTTTACATCGAAACGGAATTACGCCAGATTTTCATGCTGAAATTGAACAAAATCGCAGTACTTATGATTGGGCTGTGATGATTGGTGATTTAGACTATCTAAAAGATATCACGTTGATTTCTTGCAATGGTATTCATCCTGATACCTGTGCATTATATAAAAACGTACTCGTTGCTTTCAAAGAGGGTGAGTCTTCAACTATTTCAGCTTTAAGCGTACTCGGCCAACAACATTTTGAAGTATTGCAGCATGCCTTCCCCACGGTGAGTAACTTTGTAGTTAACCTTACCAGTGTGATCGGTTTTAATCATATTTATTTGATGGGCGTTGATTTAGGCTTTATTAATGTGAAACACCATCACTCCAAATCTTCTGGTTATTATCAGGAAGATGGCCAAGAAATTTATGATTATGCAGAGAATAATAATACCTCATTAGTCGTCCCAGGGAATTTTCGCCCCCGCGTAAATACTAAGCACGAATTTAAAATTTCACGGCAGATCATTGAACAAGTCACTCACAAAAAGCCTAAATTACAAACATTCTACAACTGCAGTGATGGTGCAAAAATTTCGTGTACTACGCCATTGCATATTAATAATCTATTGATAGTCTCCAGCTCTGAACAAAAATATGTGGCAATTGAACGCTTAAAAAAATCTGTTTATACAAATGAACATAATGTGAACTTTATTCAACATTTTGAACAGAAATTTTCTTCTGTAGTACTCGAAAGAGAACTGAAGGCATTTGGGCAATTGCTGTCCCATGAAATAAAAACGGCAGCTCAAGCAGAATATATAATTAATAAACAAAAAGAAATGCTATTTACTTCATACCAACAGGGACAATCCTTGTTGTTCTATTACCTGTATGGGACAGTAAATTACTCGAATGCTGTGTTAACAAAGCTAACGTCTAAAAACGCAATAACTATTAATAAAGCTTTTTATAAATCGATCCAAGTTTGGCAAAAAACAATTACTCAAATAAAAGCAAAAATATGTTTAATTAATACTAATGCTTTCGATGCTTCAGGATACAGTAGCACTTTAAGTGAAACAAAATGGCTTGAGTTGAATTATAGAAACGAAAAAATGTTGATTGTCGTTGATTCAGATGAGTTTAAAGTTTCTTCTCATTATTTGATGTCCACATTTTATTCTTGGTTTAAAAACATCGAGATATTAACATTTGAGGACAGCAAGCAAGTTAGCATCAAGCCAGATTACTCAGTTTACTTAACAAACTCTGTAAGTATTAAGACACCATTAAAAGGTAAATTAAATACTATAGTTTTAACAAAATCTCTGGAACATATAAATTTATCTGAAGGCATAAGTTATCTCTCAATTCCCAAAAACTGCCAGAAGCAAACAATATTGATGACTCCAATATTTGTGACAAAAATAGCTATCATGGCAAGCCTACTAGCAGACAAGTGCCAAATTATTATTCCTAAATTTTGGACCAGCGATGAAACGTTGTTTCAAGAGCAATCTGTCGACATACCTATAACCGACCCGATTATTTCAAGTTTTTTACATTATATTTGTATATACAATGAAGAAAATACACAGAAAAATATCACTTTAAGAGGTTCCAGGGGAAAAGTAATTTTAGAAAACTTAAAAATGAAACATCTTCTGTATAAAAAAATTACAAACGAAGAGCTCAATACAAATTTTAGAACAGTACATTTGGAAATAATTGAGTCTTTATTAAAATAGTAAATTGAATTAACTCAAATTCTTTTTGACACTAATTGAAATATTACTAGTTAGAGAATATTTACCAAGAGGTTGATCGCTTGAACAATGAAGTCGACATTTTTAGAATAGTTTCTAGCGATGCTATCGTTATTTTTGATCATGATCTTGGTGGTGGCACGACCAGCTATAGAAAAAGATTAATAGATAAATACAAAAGGCAAAATATTCCTATCTTGTTGGTTTTGTCTAAAGATAACCAAAAGCTCAAAGCTATTGAAATGACTTACTTCTATGATTCAAAATATTTACAATCCGATTTCATGGAATATCAGGATGTTTTTGAATTGCTCAATGGGATAAAGCCTAAAAGTATTTTTATAAATTCGATTGTTACATTCAGGCCTTTTCTTAGTTTTGTAAAGGCGCTTTATGTATTTTTGCAGCGGCATCCAGCAGCAAATATTAAAGTTGCTATCCACGACTATTATCCGATCTGTCCAAGCTTTAATCTTCTTAATTACGAATGGCGATTTTGTGGGGTGCCAACGGAAGATGAGTGTGTGAAATGCAGAATTAGACATCGTTCGGGTAGTTTGAAAGAGCCTAATATTGGTGATTGGCAGCAAACATGGGATAAAATATTCAAACTCAGTTCAGCAATTATTATTTTTTCTGAATCTAGTCGACATATTTTTCTCAAAGCATTCCCAAGCTATGCAGATAAACTATCCCTTCACCCCCACTCAATGACTTACTTTAAACCAAGTAAAACATTCATCAAATCAAAGCGATTAATGCATATTGGCATACTTGGCAATATTTCTAGGTCCAAAGGAGCTGAAGTGGTGCAAAGCTTGAGCGATTATATTCAAAAATCCCAATTAGGCGTTAGCATTAGTATTTTTGGTGATTGTGAACTTGAGAATATCAATCACCACGTTAACATCCTTGGAAAATACCAAGTTCATGACCTACCAATACTCCTTGAAGAATACAAAATCAGCGTCTTTCTAATGCCTTCAATTTGCCCTGAAACCTTTTCCTATGTTACTCATGAGCTTATCTTAATGGAATATCCTATTGTCGCTTTTAATTTAGGGGCGCAGGGAGAAGTGGTTAATTCTTACTCAAGAGGTAAAACAGTAGAGCTTGAAATTGACATAGAGGAGTTATTTAACACCCTAGCTTCATTGAGTTCTTCACAAAATAGCGACTATTAGTTCAAGCTTTTTTCGATTTTAGCCGATAAAGAGCAAACTACGAAATTTTAAAAAATTTGATGCTGGTAAGATGAAATGCCCTTAAATCATAGCGAACGAGAAGTATACCAGTCTGAAAACTTAACCCACAAAACGCAAAAAATCATGAGTTTGTGGGACCAGTGGTTGACAAAATATACTGATAAAAAGGTCGCATTGTATGGTGCCGGTGAGCATACTTTATGGCTCGCAAAGCTGTTAGGAAGCAATTTTTATAACATGCCACTTACTGTAATTATCGATCAACATCCTAAAACGAATAGATTATTGGATATTCCGACCGTCGCTTCTACTGATTTTAATTGGGGAGAAATAGATTTTGTTATTATTTCCTCAGAAAGCTTCGAACAGGAAATTTTTGAGAACATTTCTCAAGTGATTGAAGCTGAAAAAATAGGTAAACTTTACGATTTAACCACCGAGCAAGTGTTTTTAGATATTTTTGAGAAAAACCACTGGGGCAGTACTGAAAGTGTATCCGGCACAGGCTCTGAAAAAAAACAGGTTAAATACCTAGGCCAAGTGCTTCCAAGCCTATTTAAGAGTCTCGAGATTACGGCAGTTTTGGATATCCCGTGCGGTGATTTTAATTGGATGAAGGATATCAATTTAGGTTCGATTGAATATTTTGGTGGCGATATTGTAAGTGATTTAGTGAGTAAAAACATTACCGCCTTTAAAATACCAAATGTAACATTTAAGCATCTTGATTTATTAAGTTCTGACCTTCCTTACGTTGATCTCATATTCTGCCGCGACTGTTTAGTGCACCTGAGTTTTGCAGACATTAAAAAAGCGATTCAGAATATCAAGCGTTCATCTGCCATGTATCTTTTGACAACTAGCTTCGTTGAGCAGAACAATAATCTGGATATTAAGACTGGCCAATGGCGAGCTTTAAATTTAATGTTACAACCCTTTAATTTTCCCCCCCCAGTAAAAACTGTCGTTGAGGGATGCACAGAAGGCGATGGTGCTTATAAAGATAAATCCCTATGTTTGTGGCGAATAGCCGACTTACCTTGTTTAAAATAGGCAAAAAATAATGGTTAAAGCAGTAATTTTAGCTGGCGGATTAGGTACTCGTATAAGTGAAGAGTCGCACTTACGACCCAAGCCAATGATTGAGATTGGAGGTAGGCCAATACTCTGGCATATCATGAAAACCTACTCTTATTACGGTATCAATGATTTTATTATATGCTGTGGTTACAAGGGATATGTTGTTAAAGAATACTTTGCCAACTATTTTTTGCACATGTCAGATGTTACCTTTGATATGCAAAAAAACAGTATGGAGGTTCATTCAAACCATGCCGAGCCTTGGAAGGTGACCTTAGTTGACACAGGATTGGAAACCGGCACAGGAGGACGATTAAAGCGTGTACAAAAATATCTCGACAATGACGATTTTTGTTTCACCTACGGTGACGGTGTGACAGATCTAAACATCGCTAAAACCTTAGAACATCACAAAAAATCTAAATGCTTAGCAACTGTTACCGCTATTCAACCTCCAGGTAGATTTGGAGCACTCAATATTGAAGGCACCATGATTAACCATTTTCAAGAAAAACCACCGGGCGATGATTCGTGGATAAATGGTGGCTACTTTGTTTTATCACCTGGTATTTTTGATTATTTGCAAGACGATACGACGATTTGGGAACAACAGCCTTTACAGAACCTAGCTCGAAACGGGCAATTATCCTGTTATAAACATAACGGGTTCTGGAAACCTATGGATACACTCAGAGACAAAAATCAATTAGAGGATATGTTAAAAACTAATAGTGCACCTTGGGTTAAATGGCAGTGAACACCGATTTTTGGCGAAATAAAAAGGTATTAATCACTGGGCATACAGGCTTCAAAGGCAGTTGGCTAACCTTGTGGTTACAACAACTAGGTGCGCAGGTGATTGGTTATTCATTATCTCCAAATACTGCCCCTAACTTGTACGAGCAAGCTCACGTATCTTCAGGTATAACCAGTATCTTTGGGGATATTCGAAATGCAGAAAAACTCTCTCAGGCCGTCAGCGAATATCAGCCACAAATTGTTTTTCATCTGGCAGCTCAAGCATTGGTTCGGGATTCCTACTTAGATCCAGTGAGCACTTACACCACTAATGTAATGGGTTCGTTAAATGTATTAGAAGCCATTCGCAATACCCCATCTATTAAAGCTGCAGTAATGATTTCAAGCGATAAATGTTATGAAAATAAAGAATCGTCTGTATCCTTTACAGAAGACGACCCGATGGGGGGACATGATCCATATAGCAGTAGCAAAGGTTGTATGGAGCTACTCATTGCATCTTATCGCTCTTCCTTTTTTTCAAGCTCTTCAAAAACGACTACAGCGATTGCTAGTGCCAGAGCCGGTAACGTCATTGGTGGTGGTGATTGGGCGCAAGACCGACTGGTGCCAGATATCATTCATGCAATAAAAAACAATAAGCCAGTTATCTTGCGTTACCCCCAAGCTATTCGTCCTTGGCAGCATGTCTTAGAACCTTTGTCTGCTTACATGCTGTTAGCTGAAAAACTGTATGAAAATGGAAATACGTATGCAGAAAGCTGGAACTTTGGTCCTAATTCAAACAGCGCAAAAACAGTAAACTGGGTAGCCAATTACTTAGTAAAAGCTTCAGGTAAAAACGTTGACGTTTTGATAGATAGTGCGGCACAGTTACATGAATCACAGCAATTAAAATTAAATTGCACTAAAGCACGGCAGAGCCTTAATTGGTTCCCTCGTTGGGACTTGAATACGACATTAAACAAAGTACTTGAGTGGTCGATGGCCGACCAAACAGACAAGCGCTTATTGTGCCTCAAACAAATATCAGAATATTCAACTAGTGAAATCAGTGAATTATGCAACGCAATTTAACGCCAATAAACGGACTAGTTGTTATTGATACAGTGCAAAATACGGATAAAAGAGGCTGTTTTTCCCGTCTCTTTTGCCAATTAACGTTATCGGATCTACTAATGGACAAAAATATCGTACAAATAAATCATTCGATAACAAATCAAAAAGGTGCACTCAGAGGTTTGCATTATCAAAAAAGTCCAGCGATTGAAACTAAATTAGTACGCTGTTTGCGCGGAGAAGTATTTGATGTCGCAGTAGACTTACGCCCAGAATCAACCACTTTTTTACACTGGTATGGACAGATTTTATCAGCACAGAATGCAAAAATGATGCTGATACCTGATGGCTTTGCCCATGGCTTTCAAGCTCTGCAAGATGATGTGGAATTACTCTACTTGCATACAGAGTTTTATCAGCCTTCTTTTGAAGGAGGTATACATTACCAAGATCCTAAGCTCAATATTCAGTGGCCTTTGGCCATCACTGATATTTCGGAAAAGGACGCCCATTTACCTTATATCAACGATAAATATGAAGGTTTACTTTAATGAATTGTCGTCACTGCCAACACACACTGGAATATAAATTCGTTGATTTGGGCTCCCCTCCTCCGTCTAATGCCTACATTGAACCCAATAATATTGATAAGCCAGAGAATACTTTTCCATTGCGGGTTTACGTGTGTGAGCATTGCTGGTTGGTACAAACAGATGATTTTGTGCAGGCCGAAACATTATTTAGTCCAAGCTATGCCTATTTTTCGTCAACTTCGACAAGTTGGCTTAGTCACGCAGAGTTATTTGTGGAAAAAATTATTGAGCGGCAACACTTAGACCAAAACAGTTTTGTAATTGAAATTGCTTCTAACGATGGCTACTTATTAAAAAATTTTGTACAAGCTCAAATTCCTTGCTTAGGTATAGAGCCAACTAAAGCTACCGCAGAAGCATCCCGAGCACTTAATATTCCAGTGTTAGAACGTTTTTTTAGTGAAGACCTAGCGATTGAACTAGTAAACGCCAACCAAACTGCAGACTTGGTAATAGGCAATAATGTTCTGGCTCATGTACCAAACATAAATGATTTTGTTGCAGGACTAAACAAAGTGTTAAAGCCCAGAGGGATTATCACGATGGAATTTCCTCATCTACAAAAACTCATTGAATTTAACCAGTTTGATACGATCTATCATGAACATTTTTCCTATCTTTCTTTGCATGCGGTTATGACCATTTTTAATCATGCAGATTTAACTATTTTCGATGTAGAAGAAATTACAACCCATGGTGGAAGTTTACGCATTTATGCCTGTAAAAATGAAGCGGCAAAAGTACAAATGCCTAGCGTAAGTAAAATTTTGAATACTGAAAAGGAGATGGGGTTAACCGATTTAAGCATCTATACTTCTTTCCAGCTTAAAATTGAAAAAATCAAAAGCGATTTACTGTTGTTTTTGCAAGGTTTAAAGCAAAAAGGGTTTTCAGTAGCTGGTTATGGCGCGGCAGCGAAAGGCAATACTCTACTAAATTATGCACAAATAAAAGCAGACTTACTCCCTTGTATTTACGACGCAGCTGAATCTAAACAAGGCAAATTGATGCCTGGTAGCCATATTCCCATCCTTTCTCCTGAAATTTTGAAAACAAATCAGCCTGACTACTTAATTATTTTTCCTTGGAATATCAAAACCGAAATCCAACAGCAATTAGATTTCCTCACTCACAGTAAAATCGTTATAGCTATCCCCAATATTGAGGTGGTTAAATGAAAAATATCTTGGCAGCTAAACCTTCAATAACAGAACGTGAAATTGACTACGTCAATGATGCTATTCGCAATGGTTGGGGGGAAAACTGCTACAATTACATATATCGTTTCCAAGACGCCTTCAAAAGTTATCTAACTGCGCCTTTTGCTATGGCTACATCTAGTTGCACCGGTGCATTACATATTGCATTTGCTGCGATTGGCCTAAAGCCTGGTGACGAAATTATAGTGCCAGATATTACTTGGATAGCATCAGTCTCACCTATTGTGCAGCTTGGGGCAACTCCAGTATTTGTTGATGTAGAATCTGATAGTTGGTGTATTGACCCTAAAAAAATTGAGGCCGCTATCACCCCTAAAACTAAAGCAATATTGGCGGTACATATTTACGGCAATTTAGCCGATATGGACTCCATTATGGCAATAGCAAAAAAATATAATCTCTATGTTGTGGAAGATGCTGCAGAGGCAATTGGCTCTGAATATAAAGGTCAAAAAGCGGGGTCAATTGGTGATTTTGGGGTATTTTCATTTCATGGCACAAAAACCATCACTACCGGTGAAGGTGGAATGTTAGTATCCAATAATCAAGTACTATTCGGTCAAGCTAGTATAATCGCAGACCATGGCCGGGATCCTAAAGTACCGAAGTTGTTTTGGTGCGAACAAGTCGGTTTGAAATATAAAATGTCCAATATTCAAGCCGCTATAGGCTTGGCTCAAATAGAACGTGTGGAAGAATTGATCAAGCACAAACGTTGGGTTTTCAAACAATACCAAACAGCAATTGGTCACTTAGGGATTCACATGAACCCTGAGCCTGCTGACTGTATTAACAGTTACTGGATGCCAACCTTATTGCTGCCACGCCACTGTTCTGGCGAACAACGAGACAAGTTTATCAGTAGCCTTATCGAAAAAGGCATCCAAGCACGTCCGTTTTTTTACCCTATTTCAAGTTTTCCTATGTTTACGTCGATAGATAGTAATGAAGTTAGTTTCGGTGTGGGCAAAAGAGGTATCAACTTGCCCAGTTATTTTGAAATGACTGAGTTTGATATTGAGTATGTTGTTACGCACGTGACGTCATTACTTGGCCAGCTCACCCCCCCCCTTAAATTAGGTTCAAATCCTTTATGAAAACATGTTTAAGCTCTACACAAATTAAACAATTTCACACTCAGGGCTACCTACTATTAAAAGGGTTTTATGACTTATCGGCCGAGATTGAGCCCATATTACGTGCAATATATGAAATTATCGGTATTGTTCTGAAAAATAATCAAATAAAAATCAATAGATTACCCTTCAGTCACGAGACTTTTGACCATGGCCTCCAACACTTAATTCAAACTGACAGAAGCCTCGGGGGACTTATCTATGATGCCGTAAAACAAATCCCTGCCTTTCAAAGAATGGTTTGCTGTGAGGCCAATGAAAACCTGTTTACCCAGCTCCGAAATTCATGCCTACCAGGGATTGCCGCGGGAGGCTCAGGTATCCGCATTGACCATCCCCGTGAAGCAAAATTTATGGCGCCTTGGCATCAAGAATACCCTGCACAATTACGCAGCTTAGATGGACTGGTGTTCTGGAGTCCTTTGCGGGCACTGACAGCTGAGTTAGGACCCGTAGAAATTTGCCCAGGCTCACATTCCGAAGGTCCATTAAAAGTGTTTACTTTTGATGAATCAGCCCCAGAAAAATCCGGTGCTTATTCACTTCGTTTGTTTAATGAAGCAGAAATATTGAATCGTTATGAAAAAATAGCTCCCTTGTCACAACCCGGCGACTTGCTTATTATGGATTGGTTTGTATTACATCGTTCAGGTATGAATACCAGTACTGAATCGCGCTGGACTATGCAATTGCGTTACTTTAACTTTCTTGAGGAAAGCGGCATAAAACATGGTTGGCAAGGATCATTTGCTGCAGGTAAAGACTTTGGGCATTTATTTCCCGAATTAGTAGTCACGCGAAAGGATGCAGTATGAGTATTCATTGCAACGTATGCGCATTAAAAATAGTAAAACCGCTGTTTTCGCCACCAGGCAGCACATCGTTAACCTCACTGGGCGACGTTATTGGGGGTAGCGCGGATGTTTATTTCTGTGACAATTGTGGACATTTACAAACTATAGAAATACAAAATGTTGCTGAATATTACGACAAACAATACAAAATCTTGATCGATAGCAAGGATGAAGATCAACTTTACAAAATCGAAAATGGACAAAAAATTTATCGCTATGATTTTCAAGCAAAAACGGTTTTGTCGAAGCTCAATTTTAGCCAAAATGCGACTGTTTTGGAGTATGGTGCAGCAAAAGGTGCATCGATTAAACGTGTATTTGACAGCAGACCCGATATTACACCTCATGTTTTTGACATATCTGAAATGTATATCCCTTTTTGGGATTACTTTATCGAGAAAAAGCATCAAGCCACCTACACCTTACCTGCTCACTGGCATAACAGCGTAGATTATGTGATTTCATTTTACGTATTAGAGCACGTGGCTAATCTAAACCAAGTAATAACCGACATAACCTCGCTCCTTAAAGACAATGGCAAGTTCTATTTTATTGTGCCAAATACCTATGAAAATATTGCAGATTTTGTAGTGGCAGATCATGTAAACCATTTCTCTTCACAGTCCATATGTACCTTAATGCAACAATATGGCTTTAGTAATGTTGTCATCGATCAGACTAGCCATGAGTCAGCCTTCATTGTAACCGGAACTAAATCCTCCTCGATGACAAAATATCCTGTTTCAGATGATACACAGTGTTTGAAAAAACAAGCTCAGAAGATTGCTGATTTTTGGTTGACCATTAGCCATAAAATCCATCATTTTGAAGATACACAGGGTTCAACTAATTCAGCAATTTATGGTGCAGGTTTTTATGGTACGTTTATTTTCAGTCATATGAAAAAACCAACTGACATTGTGTGTTTTGTCGATCAAAATCGTCATCTGCACGGGAAGAGTATTTTAGGTATCCCCATCGTGTCACCAGAAAATATGCCAGCGAATATCGATACGCTTTATGTGGGCTTAAATCCCAAATATGCGCATAATATCATTCAAAGCGCGCAGGTCATTGTTGACAAACAACTTACTACACTATATTTATAATCCTATGATTGAACAAGATAATACTATATTACGACCACCAGAAACGTCTGACGTGACGTTTTATAAAAGCATAAGAAACGATCTTGAAATACAGTTTATGCTAATGAGTAGGGTCAGAGGTAGCAGCACTGAACAAGTAGTCGAGTGGCTAAAACTGCGCGAAACGCAGAGTAGTTGCATCCTCCTGACTATTGCACAAAAATCCGATAACGGCCCTATCGGTTTTATACAACTCAATAACATAGATCATATAAGTCAGCATGGTGAACTTGGCATTTATTTGCATGCTGAAGCACATGGCAAAGGACATTCTCAAAATGCCTTACTGTGTTTTGAAGACTACATGCTAAACACCTTGCACATTAGCAAAATCACCTTACAAGTCCTTAGTTCCAACACACGGGCAATCCATTTTTATCTTAAACACAATTTCCGCGATATTGGTTATTTAGCCAAACATTTTTATGCCAGCGGTAGCTTTCATGATGTCAATCTGCTTGAAAAAATACTGATAGAACGATGACAAGTATTGTAATTTCACAACCCATGCTATTTCCATGGATTGGTCTGTTTGAACAAATCAAGTTAGCGGATATCTATGTGCACTATGACGACGTGCAATATTCTAAGGGTAGTTTTACCAATCGAGTGCAAATTTGGGATGGCAAGGCAATCTCTTGGTTAACTGTTCCTATTATCCACGGCACTGAAAATATTAATCAAATAGTCATTGACGACAGCAAAAACTGGCGACGAAAACATCTTAATTTGCTCCAGCAAAGTTATACTAAGGCCCCGTTTAAAGACGACATGTTAGCCATTGTTGAAGACGTTTATGCAGAGTCACATCTGACGATTTGCAGCCTTTCAATCTCCAGCATTTTGCATATTAGCCGATACTTCGGCATTAAGAATACTCAACAGTTTAGGTATGCATCTGAATTAGGAATCTCCGGCCAATCTTCAAAAAGAGTATTTGATATTGTTGATCAACTTGGCGGTACACATTACATCACTGGGCATGGCGCACAACACTATCTTGAGCATTCACTATTTGAACAAAACGCAATAGAAGTGAAATATATGGACTATCAAAAGCTAGCCTATCCTCAATTAACTGAAGAATTTACACCGTATATTTCAACGCTTGATTTAATCGCAAATTGCGGAAAAAGTGGCATATCTCTTATATGCTCAGGCACAAAAGATTGGAAGGAGTTTGTGACATGAATGCGATAGAGCAGTTCTTACAAGAAGTAAGAGAGAATATTGAAGGCTTAAAAAGTGATGCGGATTTACACGCTCTTTCACGAATTTGGTTGCGGGAAATCACGCGATACAAATACGCCTACAATTTTTCATGGATGGGACGCCCCATTATTCAGTTTCCACAAGATATGATAGGGATGCAGGAAATTATCTGGGAGACCAAACCAGATGTAATCGTTGAAACCGGTGTCGCGCACGGTGGTTCCATTATCTATTATGCGTCTTTATTGGAAATGTTGGGTAATGGCGGCAAAGTCATAGGTATAGACATCGATATACGCAGCCACAATAGAGTGGCAATAGAACAACATCCAATGTACAAAAACATAGAGCTGATTGAGGGCTCATCTATTTCTACTGACACTTTTGAACAAGTTGTAGCCAAGGTTGGAGCTAGAAAAAAAGTCCTAGTAATATTGGATTCAAACCATACACATGAGCATGTTTTAAAAGAGCTGGAACTATATTCCACACTCATTTCCAAAGGCCATTATTTGGTTGTGTTTGATACTTTGATTGAAGACATGCCCGATGATTTGATTTTAGATCGCCCATGGAGGAAAGGTAATAACCCCAAAACGGCAGTATTTGAATTTTTGCAGCAAAATAGCCGGTTTGAAATAGACAAAGATATTGAAGCGAAATTACTGATCACTGTTGCGCCTGACGGTTTTCTAAAATGTATCAAGGACTAACTTTCTACACATGAACACTAATTCGCTTCGCCCTTTGATTTCAATTGTTATACCAACCCGAGATCGACCCGATTATGTAGCCTTTTGTCTTAATTGCCTAGCCAAACAAACCTTTACCAACTTTGAAGTAATCGTATCAGATAATTTTAAAAATTTAAGTTGTAAGAAGGTGTTAGACAGATATACAGGAGATAAACGATTTCACTATTATACTCCGCCACAGCAACTTTCGATGTGTGATAACTGGGATTTTGTTTTATCAAAGGCCCAAGGTGAATATGTTACTCTAATTAGTGAGAAATACATGTTTCGCCCAGATGCATTGGCAACTTTACATAGAGTATTACAATCACATCCCGCCGAATTGGTCAGTTGGTGGAATGAAACATTGATGGTTAATGAATTTTCCGACCAAGTATTCTCAGGTAATTATGTCCCCAATTTCAAACCAAAAGTGGCAGAATACTTTTGCCCTATTGAGGTATTACAGCAACGTTTTTCCTTTGAAATCCCCCCCTATTCACGCAGTCTTGGGCCCAGTGAGTGTTACGGTAAAATATATTCTGGTTGTTATCATCGAAATCTAATAAGTCGCATTATCAAACAACATGGCCGGGTATTTTCACCTATATCTCCGGATATTACTTCGATGATTGCTGCACTTTCATTGGCCAGAACGTGTCTTGATTTGGGCCAACCGCTAGTGCTTGCTTGTACCTCTGCAAACGTTTCAACTGGTTATCAATGCATGGTAAATACTGCTTCTATTAAAGAGTATTTTGCATCATTTAGTGAACAAGAAATTCGACCGTATTTATCTAAAACGCCTTTGGAAAATTTATGGGTTGGTATCACCAACGGTGTTGCGCGTGATTATTGTGTGATTCAAAGCCAGAGTTCAGAACCACGCCTAAAAAACATACCAATAAATAGGATTAATTTATTAATCCGGGCAAAAGAAGACTTGGACAAAGTTATTATCTGGGCAAACGATGATGAAAAACATGAATTGCATCAAACTTGGTTAAACTTACTAAATGAATGTACCGAAACAGATAAAGATTATATCTACCAACAATTGGCTGAAAAACAAGTGGTTACCCCCTCTAAACACGAGATATTTTTTGCCGGCGGGATCAAAGAAGCGACCTATATGCACAAATTATCAGCCAAACGGAGAGCAGAAATCAATTGGCTGGAAAATAAAGTATTTCGTATCAAGGATGAATTTCTTTATTATGAGACCCTAGAGCAGGCTATGGATTACTTTTCTGAGTATTATCAACACTCTAACCAACTACTCGGTATTGAATGGAAGTAACACTTGATCCAAGTAAATCTGATTTCAAAGTATTTTCGTTAATATTCGATAACTTAGTTATTACTATTGTTAGATGTGGTTTTTAATGAACGATACTATTTTAAAATATCCCCCATGGTCCACTTCCCCTAAACAGAAACACACATTACATTCGTTGACATGCGATAGAAACAAAAATATTGTTTCTATTTAGTTAGTACAAAACATTCATTCGGATTAAAAAGAAACATAATGAACTTAAAAAATATTAAAAGCAGCGCCGAAACTGAGAGAATCTTCGAAGAATTAACGACTATGGTCCTCAGTCTGTCTATTGAAGTCTGCCTAAAAAACGATGACCCGTTACCAAAAGTGTTTTACATAGGCATTGGAAAAACCGGTTCAAGCTCTATAAAAAAGCATATTAATGAAACAGTGGCTCACTGGCATGATGAAGCGTATTTCGAAACAATATATCAAACAGACCTACTCACAAAAAATGACATTTGTTTATACGACTTAGTTTTATACATTGGTAAAAAGTATAAGTTTAAACCTTTAATAATTGAGTCTTATAGAGAGCCGGTTGCTAGGTCAATTTCAGGGCTAGCACACAGAAACAGAATATCAGAAACAGCGACAACAAGTTATGATGACTTTAAAACCTTGCTAACGGTCGAATTAATAAAATTAACCAGCGCACCATATAGCATAAAATGGAAATCTTACTTTTTTGTAGATTTAACTGCTGAATTTGATAAAACTTCAAACTATTTGTTCAAGGATTTAAAGGACGTAAGACTATTATTTCTTAAACTTGAAGATGTGAGGAACTGGCCATCAATTATTGAGCTTGCCGGCTATCATTATGAAAACATAATATCTAACGATGCCACCAAATCGAAGTTTAGTAGTTTTTATACTGAGATTGTCAGTAAATTTAGCATATCTGAAGAAGACCTAAGTCACATCTATGATGATAGGTTTGTAAAGACATTTTATAATGAGAGTGAAATTGATGCCTTCAAAGAAAAATGGAGAAATGTGAATAGCCACCAATAACCTAGACGCTTCTTAGCCGTTCTTGGACTTCCCCCGGTCTGATAGACAAATTCGATCTATTTTTTGAGCAATGGAGGAACAGTATGAGTAATCAACTTTGTCCCCCTGAATTTAAGGACGAAGTAGTTCGGCAAGTCCAGGATCAAATACATTCTGTAAAGGAAGTATATCAACGATTAGGTGTTTCCGCGCAGAGTATTTACAAGTTGGTTCACGCAGTAAAACCTGATAATTCTACCCGCCATTATGCGGAGTTGCTTGCAGCTAAAAGCGAAATTTTGAAACTGAAATCTCAGATTTAGCCAAAGCCGATATCTTCGACTACATTGAAATCTTCTACAATCGAATACGTCGGTATAGCCACCTCGGCGGAGTCAGCCCCGAACACTTCGAAACAGCCTCAAAATGAGGCTGTAGAGTGTAAATAATAGTGTGGGAAGTCCTGTCAGTTTAGATTTGAGCTAAATTCTTGTCAGCCCAGACCGATTTCCCATCGAGTAAACCCGCTTTGTGTTTAATGATTGGATTGCTAGTATGCAACATGAGAGTTACATTTTTGTTTTGATTTAAAGATTCGACACCTTTATCAAAACGGGGAACTATCTATTTTTAAAGAAGAAATGTCAGATTAAGTCGAGACTAATTCAACTTATCAGTACTCAAATACTGAAATATTGGTTAGATAGCTATAATTTTTCCTTTGTAGTGTAAATGAGTCAATTCAGATACCATTGTTTCTTTATGTGATAAAGAGCAGACGACTATTGTACTAATATTACTCAAATTAGCCTTTGAAAGCTCTCGCACCGGAATGCCTTGACAAAAACTCCCTATCCTATGCTTGTCAAAAATAGTCAAGATCCTCAACTTATGTTGAAGTTCAGTCACTATAATGTTGGCAATATCATTACAGCCATACAATGCCGTTTCTCCGAAACTCTCTTTTGACAACGTTTCCAGAACTTTTGAAATTCTTTTGTACTTTCTTCGATTGCTGAATAAATGTGATAGGGCTAATGATAAATTGCCATTAATATTTTCCAGACCACTATTCTTGATAAAACGAAGCAACGATATTTTTTCTTTTAACTCTCTGCTGTAGCTTTTTACGCTGTGCCATCTAGTTGTATTTGTATGCTGTCGAAATAAATTCAATTTTTGATGAATAAAAACAATATCAGAGCACAGCGCCAAGTTTAGGTAACATGCCCAATCACCACAATACTTGAGTTCGCTATTGTGCAAGGATCTTTGCAGGTGCTTTGTCTTAAATAAAACGGCGCTCACATTAGGGATAATATTTGCAAAAATAAAATAATCTCGAATTAACTCTTTCCCTTCTTTGATAAAAGACTGATCCCAGATATTTTTATAATATTTTGATTTATAGTTGTACTCACCGATAATATTGCCTGCCTCATCAATCATCGAAGAATTACAATAAACAAGGCCAGCGTCATAAATACTAAATTGTTTAACAAGTATTTCTAAAAATGTATGCTCTGCCACATCATCGCTTTCCGCAATCCAAACAAACTCGCCCTTTGCATGCTTGAGGCCTTTTATCCATTGTTTATTTGTAGAGCCAGAATTTTCTTCATTGATATCGAGTAAAATCACTCGAGGTTCTTCAATCTGATAACGTCTAAGTATTTGTGCACTATGATCCTGACTAGCATCATCGAGTAAAATTATTTCAATGGATTGATATGATTGAGCAGAAATAGAGCGAAGCCGCTCTTCTAGAAAGCTAGCATGATTAAAACTGGGGACGATGACCGTGACTAGTGGGCTGTCTGACTTAATTTTAGGCTTATTTATCATCTACAAAACACTTTAATTTGAAAACTATGCAGTGTGTTTTCTGGCCGTTTAGCATACCAATAATTCATTATGCAAAGTGCTCTAGTTTTATCAATCATGTAGCCAACGATTTAAGTCTCTTGTCCAATTCAGGGACGATACAATGATTAATATGCTCAAATTGAGGTTTAATACGCGAGAGTAAATCAACTAGGCTTTCCATATAACTTTCAGTTTTTTCTGCGTTTAAAAGATAACAGGTATCAATAAATAACCTTGGATCCGACTCAGTAAATTCAATTCCTAGTCTTGTCCAAGTCCAAGCTAGAATTTTTGCTCTTTGCCTCAGTTGTTCGTCATTTTGCAAACTGGAGATGCTCGTTCCGTGCACACGGTAATTTAATAAAATATCGTCTATTGCATAAAGTTTACTATTCGCTTTGAGAATATACTGAGCCAGAAAGTGCATATCTTCCATGTGAGGAAATTCGTTAGAATAGCTTATGTCACTTATCGCATCCCTGCGCATCATCCAAGAAGGATGGCACAGACATGTATTACCGAGTAAAGCCAAGGCTTTGGTTTGTTCTGCCGTTTGTCGGAAATGCCAAACTCCGCTCTGTAAGCCAAATAATCTAACTTTAGAACCGATGATGCCACATGCCTTATCTTCCTTCAAAGCGCCAAGCTGGGCAGCTAACCTATTTGGCATTGCGATATCGTCTGCATCCATGCGCGCTAGAAATGCACTTTTAGTACAACTAATAAGCTCATTCAAACTAGCCGAAATACCCTGTTTACGTCGATGAATGACTTTAATGCGCTTATCAATAGCTTGCCATAATTCTATCTTGTTAGCGGTATCGTCTGTCGAACCATCATTTAAAATAACTAATTCAAAATCTGAATACGTTTGCTCAAGAATCGATTTAATTGCTTCATCGATAAACTGCTCACCATTGCACACCGGCATAATGACACTAATTTCAGTCATTGACTCGCTGCTCAATTGCCAAAAACTGAGTTAAGGCATTCGCCACTGCATCATCCATATTGTAATACTGGTAATCAGCGAGTCGCCCCGTTGGGATAATCTGTGGAAACGTGGCAACTAAGCTTTTATATGCTGCAAATTTTTGCTGATTTATCTCAGTAAATACTGGGTAGTAAGGTACATTCTTACTCGGATCATGGCGATCATAGTCCTGCGGATACTCTTTGACTATGGTGGTACTAGCCGACTTATCTTGCAGAATATGTTTAAACTCAGTAATACGTGTAAAGGCGT